>Ga0209689_1003957_pt1 | contig 10798 bp, 10 predicted proteins | sample GraSoiAngelo_149_FD_187119 | JGI IMG/M metagenome (GOLD analysis project Ga0209689, IMG submission 187119) | Grasslands soil microbial communities from the Angelo Coastal Reserve, California, USA - 14_1009_09_30cm (SPAdes) (version 2) | ecosystem: Environmental > Terrestrial > Soil > Grasslands ...
TCACGATAAAAAAAGGGAATTGCTGGTCTTGGAATCGACCAGCACGCTGTTGATTCGTTTTGTCTTATTGTTCGGATTCTGTTGGAGTGGCTGTGAGTTCGATCAGCTTCTCGCCGCGGAGAACGCTGAGCTTCACTCGTTTCCCGATCGCCTTATCGTCCAGCATCTCGTGTAGGTCCATGATGTCTTCGACTTGTTTGCCGTCTAGCTTCACTACGACGTCGCCCATTGCAAGTCCAGCCTTCTTGGCTGCACTATCTTGCTCGACGTTATAGATGATTAGTCCGCCTGGTTGGTTGATGTCTGGTTGATTTGCAATGTTTTCTGGTAGGCGTATGCTGTCGGCGACGATTCCGAGGTAGGCGTGTTTGATCTTGCCATCTTGCATCAATTTGTCGACAACTGCTTTGACCGTGTTGACTGGTATGGATATTCCTCGGTTGTTGGCGTATGCTGCATTGATGCCGATGACTCTGCCTCTAGCATCGACCAATGGTCCGCCGGAGTAGCCTGGGTTGAGGCGGGCGTCTGTGACGAGGACTTTGTTCGGGGCTCCTCCCCACCATGACCTAATACTGAAGGCTGGATTTGTGACTATTCCGTAAGTTGCGCTTGGATTGCGACCCATTGGATTCGCGAGTGCGAGGACGAACTGGCCCACTTTGAGAGCGTCGGAGTCTCCAGCCTCGACTGGGCTGAGATGATCAGAATCTATTTTCAAGAGTGCTATGTCTGAGTATGGATCGCGTCCTACCACTTTGGCTACCTGTTTGGTTCCATCGCTGAAACCAACTTCGATCTCGTCGGTTCTACCTAGCACGTGATTGCTGGTGACGATATGTCCATCTCGGCTCCATACGGTGCCTGTTCCTCCTCTCCATCTTCCGGCTCCTATCCGGACTACTGATGGCGAGAGTTTGTCGGCGACGTTTACGATGGCGTTGGATACTGTTTCAAGAATTGCTGACGAATCTGTTGATTTGCTCATTTTTTACTTTTTCACCTTCCTATCCCTAAGTGGTATGGGCAGTGCTACTTGTTGACCAAGGCTGGTCTGAAACCAGTCACACGGGTTAAGTTGGTTGGCGCTAGGCGAAGGCAAGGCCTGGATGGTAGGCTACTGGGGTGACGATGGTCTTGGCTCTCTTTACAGGGTTGTATAGTCTAGATATGTGACTTAGAAGTTGATAGGATGCGTTGATGGCATGGCTTCGATCCATTCCCTCAGCTAACCGTGCCTCTATCGTTAGGAAGTTGTCTGTGAACCTTGCGTCTACTTGGATGCCTTCCTCGTCAGTTATCCATTTCAGGATGGTTCCATCTTCATTCTTGGAATAACCCATCCAACGGAGCTTTCCGAACCAATGCCCCTTCAACCCCGAGACAAGAACGTCTACATTAACGTCTGGCGGAAGGAGGGTTTGGACCAATGGGACAGCAGGGGACTCCATGTTGACCGGGTGTGAAAGGTGCTCACCTTGCTCGGTCATTCTGTAGCCGTCGGAAACTTTCTCGACAAACCCTTCGTCCTCAAGTCTGTCTAGAGTTCGTGAGAGGGTCTCCTGGTGAATTCCAAGAAGCCTCCTTAGACCGTGGAACGTGAAAACAGAGAAGCGTTCATGCTGGATTGCCTCCAGCACTTTACCGTCTCTGGGCGATAAACTGGAGTCTTGGTCGAACCCCAAGTCCTCTGACGAGTCATCAAGCTCCTCTTCCGGACTATCTTCCATCAAGTTGGTATGCTAGGGGTAGATACGGGATATATACTTAGTAGTCAAGCAAAACTGAGTAAGTCCCTGAGACTTAACCAGCTCATGTGGGACGATGCAAGTAGTCGCTTGTCATGTTGCGGAAATTCTCATCCCTCCCACGCTCAAAATTTCCACTCTAGCCGGCATACCCTCCCCCCTCTCACGCTCAATATTCACGAGGGAAAGATCGAGTTTTAAACGAAAAATGCTCGTTTTCTGCGAAAAAGATCGTTTCCACCATCTACCCCGGACGCAAAGTATTCCTAACATTAGACCGACCATCCTCCGATTCCTAGCGATTTTTTCCACGTTCAAATTTTTCGCTCGGACCTGTATACCCCCTCCCCCTCTCGTGCTCAAATTTCACGCTCAATTCGTAAACCTCACAAGGACGATCATGCGAGTCTCACGAAGAGGATTGGGCAGGTGGTTGATGGTTCCTGATTCAGGGGTCTCTATAAAGGAGCGGCTGAGTTTAGGATTGGTGGGTCTCTCGGACGATGAATGGTGGTTTCCAGGTGTTCCTAGCGCTATCTCCTCCCAACTACACCTACTACTCGAGGCCGCCCGGGGTTGTCCAAGGACCCAGCTGTCCCGAGTGCAGGTTCAGGGTTCAACTTGGCTGGAGGTTTTGTGCGGAATGCGGGTGCAACCTATCGTGTAGCAGTTGTGGGTCAGATCTCAGGCCGATAGATAATTACTGCGCCAATTGTGGAATCCGGCTATTCAAGACCCAAGCTTCCCCGCGCTAAGCCCAAACGGCGATGTAGCTATCCCTCAGACGCTGTTCAGTCGATCTTGGTCCCGTCAGTTTTGGCTTCTGAAATGATTTTCTGTGCTAGCTCGATGCTCTCCTTCTTTTGAGCTTCCATTGTTTGGGCGCCAATGTGGCAAGTTGCGACGGTCACTCCTTTGGGTAGAGTGATGAGATTCTTTTCCCAATCATCAACAGGAGGCTCTGAATGGAAAACATCCAACCCGGCCCCGCCCAAGTGGCCGCTCTTGAGCAGTTCGAAGAGGGCTGGTCCATCGACGATGTCGCCTCTTGACGTATTGACGATATAGGCGCCTTTCTTCATCATTCCCAATTTCCTTGAATCTATGAGGTGATGAGTTTGGGGAGCATATGGAACGTGTATGCTTACGATGTCAGATTCTCGCAGCAACTCTTCCAAGGAACCAGCAAGTTCGTACGTGAGGCCTGCGATTCCTCGGGGACGGATTACATCATACCCCCACACGTCTGCCTCGAACCCCACTGTCAGTATCCTCGCAACTTGGCCACCTATTCTGCCGGCGAGCCCAATTATCCCAATCTTCTTGCCCTGCAGTTCGCAGCCAATCAATTCATTCTTGATCCATCTGCCCTCTTTCATTTCCCGGTCGGCGAAGCTGATCTTTCGCAACAGAGATAACATCAATCCTACGGTTAATTCTGCAACGCTAATTGTTGGCGCGGCAGGGGTGTTTAGGACTTTGATCCCAGCATCCTTGGCCGCTTTCAGATCGATGTTATCGAGTCCAACGCCTGCTCTACCAATGATCTTGAGTTTCCGGGCGGCATTGACAATCCCGGCCTCTATCTTGGTCCGACCTCGAATAATCACGATCTCGTAGTCCGGAATTTTTAGGATGAGTTTTTCCCTAGTGATCCCTGCTTCATCGTCAACCTGGAACCCGTTGGATTTCAGGAGATCTAACCCTTCGGCATCGACATGGTCGCAGACTAGAATCCTCATCGCTTACTTGCTCCTTGCCTCGATTCGATCGGCGAGTTGTAGTTTTCGGACTAGCGCCTGTGCAGCAATCGTAACCGGATCCCAAACCGGGGCCAAGGGTGGGGAATAACACGTCTCAATACCCGCGAATTCCTCAACCGTTAGACCCAGATGCGCAGCCATTGATGCAAAATTCGCCCTGAGTGTTGCTCCCTCCTCTCCGACCAATTGGGCTCCGATCAATCGTCTATCCTCTGGATGAGCCGATAATTTTACCGTCAACTCTTTTCCCCCCGGATAGTAGTGGAGCCTCGTTGAACCAGTGATTCTGACCGAGACGGGATGGATTCCTATCTTCTCTGCAAGAGCTGTCGTTGGTCCAAGTGCAGCCACCTCCAATCCGAATAGTTTCACCGTCGCCACGCCTGTTGATCCAGGATATCTTATGTCTCCACCGGCAGCATTCATGCCTGCAACCACGGCCTGTCGGACCGCGGTCGTTGCAAGCTGGAAAAAGACGTGACGCTTCGTTATCCTGTCATATGTCTCGACACAGTCGCCAGCAGCGTACACGTTCCGTGCTGAAGTTTCCATCCGATCATCTGTTCTAATGCCACCTGATTCGCCTAGTTGTATGCCTGCTTGTTTCGCTAATTCGGTGTTGGGACGAACTCTTACGGCCATGATGACGGCGTCAACATCATATTTCTCGCCGGCAATCTTGACCCCCGTCACCCGCCCTTCCTTGCCGGTGATCTCGTCAAGACTCGAATTGAGATGATACTCAACCCCGTGTTTCTCGGCGCGTTCTCGGACGATCAAGGCCATATCAGGATCCAGAATAACGGGCAAGATCTCTGGGGCAATTTCGGCCTGAATCGGATGTATCCCCTTGTTGATCAGTGCCTCTGCCATTTCTGAACCGGTCAGACCTGCACCGATTATTGCGACAGCTTTCGCCCGCTCTGTTTCAAGATGCTTAGCCAATTGCTCAATATCGTTGATCGTTCTTATTGTGAAGACGCCTTTGAGATTCGCTCCTGGGACTGAAAGGGTTCCGGGGCTCGCACCCGTCGTGAGAATCAAGGAATCGTATCCAAGAGTCATGTTCTGTCTGGATGCTAGATTTCGGATCTCGACTTTCCGCGACTTGGGATCGATCCCCGTCACCTTAGACCCCAGATGAAGGTCAATCCGGTTCGTGTTCTCGTAGAAGGACTGGTCGTATCCAACAAGCGCTTTCAGGCTCTCGACGACTCCGCTAAAGGCGTAGGGCAGCCCGCAGCGGGAATATTCGGCCACGCTTTCTTCACCGACCAATACTATCTCGCCAGTGCGATCAGTCTTACGGGCATGAAAGGCAGCAGTAGTTCCGGATACCCCGCAACCCACTATGACGATCCGTCTCGGCATACCCGCGCTGGAATTATCATCCTCCGATAACGGTTTCCCCGAGAATAACCGGGGGCTTCTGCGGGAAGCCTAATTAGATGATTCTGGTCGCTCCATAATCCGAGAAAGGAAATCTTGAGGACGAGTATGGACGTTTTCCTAAAAAATGGAAAGGGCATGCTATTGGCGTACGATCAGGGGTTCGAGCATGGTCCCTCGGCCGATTTCAATGAGAGAAACATCGACCCAAGCTTCATTCTAGATATAGCAATCAAAGGAGGCTTCACCGGGGTCGTGTTGCACAAAGGAATAGCGGAAAAATACTACAGCGGCAAGGTCCCATTGATTGTCAAACTCAACGGCAAGTCCAGCTTGGTCAAAGGAGAACCCATATCGACACAAGTATGCAGTGTCGAAACGGCGGTTAACATGGGCGCGAAGGGCGTAGGGTACACGATATACCTTGGAAGCGCTCACGAGAACGTAATGCTTCAAGAGTTCGGCGAGATCCAGGAAGAGGCGCATGAGGAAGGCATTCCCGCAATCGCCTGGATCTATCCAAGGGGTGAAGCGATAAAGAACGATACTGCTCCGGACATAGTTGCCTACGCTGCCAGGGCCGGACTAGAGGTCGGCGCAGATGCAGTCAAGATCAAGTACACTGGCGATCCAACGAGCTTCGGATGGGCGGTGAAAGCCGCCGGACTTGCTAAGGTGTTCATGTCCGGTGGGCCCAAGGCCTCAACCGACGATGTGTTCCTCAACCAGGTTAAAGGAGCCATAGATGGTGGGGCTACTGGTTTGGCCGTGGGACGAAATGTTTGGCAACACGAAGATCCTCTAAAGATGGCTTCTGCTTTGCAAGAGATCATATTCAACGCTCGTGAAGTTGGAACGGGACATCAATCTGCCGTAGCTCATTAGGTTTCGGAGTAACACCCTTCGTTGACTCCCCCTAGGCGAATGGGTGATGTTGTGGAGGAAGAGGATCGCGGGCTGCGAAAACTTCTCTCTTTGACAGCCGAATTGAGCTTTCAGATAGTAAATCAAATTCCACGGGCACTCGGAACGACGGAAGGAACCAATATCTATGGAGAAAATCAGACCCAGATCGATGTCTGGTCAAACCAGCTGCTAATCCGAAAGCTGTTGCGAAGTGGGCTTGTCAAACAAATTGCATCAGAAGAGCTCGAAGAGGTGGAGAAATCCGGGAGTGGTGAGTATTCTGTCGTGCTCGACCCATTGGACGGCTCGTCCAACCTCAAAAGCGATAATCTTGTTGGGACGATCATTGGCGTGTATCACGATCAAGAACTCCCGGCCAAGGGTAGAGACCTGCTCGCGTCCCTCTACTATCTTTACGGTCCATACTTGGAGTGTGTCCTGGCCCTCAAAAGTGGTGTCCATTCACTCATAGGAGCGGGGCGCGGCAAGGGCGGAGACAGATTCATCGGATCAGGCGAACCATACAAGTTGCCAAATAAAGGTACAATCTATGGAATCGGTGGAACACGAGAAAAATGGATACCTTCAATCAAAGAGTTCTCTGAGGAATTGGAACAACGCAAACTCAAACTTAGGTACGGTGGGTCTTTCGTGGGCGACTATAACCAGGTGTTTCATAACGGAGGTTTCTTCGCTTACCCCGCATTAACAGACGCACCTGACGGGAAATACAGATTACAGTTCGAGTCCAACCCAATAGGCTTCATAACAGTGAAGGCGGGCGGAAGGGCGAGCAATGGTAAGATGAATATTCTTGACGTCGAGCCGAAAGCCGTCGATCAACGAGTGCCCACATATCTTGGTAACGCGAATCTGGTGACAGAATTCGAAAAGCTTCAGGAGAAGCAAGTACCAGCTTCTTAGTCCGGAATAGGGATCCCTCTAGTTGAAGACTCCACTCCTCTTGATCAACTTCAAGACCTACATTGAAGCGACAGGGAAAAAAAGTATTGAGCTTGCAAAGATAGCCGAACAAGTTGCTAGGGAGCAAGGCGTCAACTTCGCAGTCGCCCCGCAATTCTCTGATCTCAAGCCGGTCTCAGAAGCCGTTGACATACCGGTCTTTTCGCAACACATAGACCCAATCCGTCCAGGAGCGTATACAGGTCACGTCCTTGCAGAGGCAGTCCGGTCGGCTGGTGCTGGTGGGACATTAATCAATCATTCCGAGAGAAGAATCAAGATTTCGGAGATCGAGGAAACACTGGAGATCGCAAGGAGCGCAGAATTGGCCACGATCGTCTGTGCGAACACGTCAGGAGTAGGTGCTGCCGTGGCGGCGCTGGATCCTGATATGGTAGCAATAGAGCCGCCCGAACTCATTGGAAGCGGGGTGGCGGTGTCAAAAGCACAACCAGAACTGATTACCAGAACAGTTACACGGATAAGAGATGTCAATAAAACAGTCAAGATCCTTTGCGGGGCTGGAGTGAGCTATGCGGACGACGTAATTTCAGCTTTAACGCTTGGAACGGATGGGGTCCTGGTTGCGAGCAGCGTTGTTAAAAACAAGGATCCCAAGAAGCTTCTGCAAGAAATGGCAGGCGCCATGCTCGATCATCGGGGCGTGAGATTATCCAGAGCTGCCCCTCCATCGAACTGACCAGCAAGATTCATAAGAAAAGCAAACTCACAGTCCTTCCACCAAAATCTCAGGGTACGTCCGATTGGATATTCGTTTCTTCTCCTATGGGTCGGTCCTCTCGACGTACATGCTGATTCTGATAGGCGGGTTTGTTAGTGCATCTGGTTCGGGATTGGCTTGCCCGGACTGGCCTACATGCCACGGTCAAGTTCTCCCCATCCTTTCGGGTCCTGTGCTCGTAGAGTTTTCGCACAGATTGTCTGCCCTAGTTGTGTCACTATTCGTCACCGCGAACCTCCTAATCGCATGGAGAGCTTACAGAGAATCGAGAGGCATCCTCGTTCTTTCAACGGCTAGCTTCTTTCTCTTGCTTGCTCAAATATTCCTCGGAATGGTCACGGTCAAGTCCGAACTGAATTCTATTGTCACAACTGCTCATCTTGGCCTTGCGACCGGGGTTTTTGGAGCGGTTCTATCAAATGCGATTCTTGTGAGAAACTCGCAACTGCAAAAGGATAGGATACCGAGGCGAGTCCTTGCCTAAAGCGTGTTGACATAGGTGCGTCAGGCCAAAAGCCTTTTGTAGAATCTGCGCTCGCCGACTAAGACCAAGTGCTTCAGGACAGATGGCCGTCTCTAACACGGCAGACCTTTTCTTCCAGCTCTGGAACACCTTTCTGTTTCTCGGGATCGTTATCGGAGCAGTCGTTTTTGCGGTGATGGGATTCCTACTCGTCAAGTATAGAGCCAAAGACTCGACTCCTGAGCCCGAAGACGTTCCCGTTATGGGAAGATTGCCGGCCCATAGGGGGCACGTTAGGACGCTCCTGGTATCTGTGACGCTATCTACCATTATTCTCAGTGTGTTAATATTCGGTACTTTCAGTGTAATCGACCAGATATCCAGTGTCCCCCCTCAGTGTAATGTGACTCCTTCGCCGTGTATGCGTATCAATGCCGTCGGGGAACGGTTCTTTTGGACATTTTATTACAATGGGACTGGAACCGGTGCCGCGGGTCACCCCGTGCTGCGGGTTCCCACTGGAAAGACAGTGATATTGGATGTTACAAGCGTGGATGTTGTGCATAATCTTACAATCATAGAGTACAAGATCAAGACCGACGCCGTCCCTGGACGGACAAACACTATCTGGTTCAACTCGACTGAGACGGGCACTTTCAGGATACAGTGTTTTGAACTGTGCGGTAACCAACACTGGACAATGTACACCTCGCTCTTTGCAATGGACCCCACCTCGTTCGCCAATTGGTTCCGCACAAACAACAATGTAACAGGTGCCTAGCACAATGCACGAAGCGTCAGCGACCTCTCCAGCATGGAAGAGATGGCTAACTACAACAAACCACAAAGACGTGGGAATTCTCTACCTTGTAACGTCCCTGATATTTTTTGTCACCGCAGGTGTCATGGCGCTTTTCATCCGGACACAACTCGCGGTGCCGAGAGGAACGAGCAACAGTATTGTAACCCAGTCACAGTACACCCAACTTGTGACCACTCACGGCCTGCTGATGATTCTCTGGTTCCTTTCGCCCTTCGCTTTTGCCTTCGCCAACTACTTCATCCCACTCCAAATTGGAGCACGGGACCTTGCATTTCCGAGACTGAACTCGATGAGCTATTGGTTCTACTTCTTCAGCGGAATAGCAATGGGACTCAGTTTCCTGATAGGGGCACCAAATACTGGCTGGACGCTTTATGCGCCTTTAACGGACAGGGGATGCGGAGGAACTCTTTGCACGGCGTTGGGGGGATTTGACCTTGGTGCAATCGGACTCGTTTTGATGGTCACATCGATTACGATGAGTTCGGTCAATTTTATCGTAACAATTCTCAAGATGAGGGCTCCGGGAATGAAACTGAAGTTCATGCCTTTGTTCTCTTGGACAGTCCTCATCACGGTATTCATGATGCTGTATGCTTTCCCATCACTCCTCGCAGGTGCCCTAATCCTGTTCGCGGACAGAAATCTCGGGACTCAATACTTCTCATTACCACAGGGCGGATTCCTGCTATGGGCGAACATATTCTGGTTCTTCGGACATCCCGAAGTCTACATTGTCCTATTTCCGGCAATCGGTCTTGTCGGAGATATTCTCCCAACGTTCACAAGGAGACCACTATACGGTGCAAAATACATTGTAATGTCCATCGCTGCTGCCGCAGTGATCAGCTTCATCGTCTGGGGGCATCACATGTTCGTCACAGGAGTGAACCCACTTGTCACGAAAATATTCACGGTGTCAACCGTCGCGGTCTCACTACCATTCGACGTAATGACCATCGCTATGATCGAGTCTTTCGTCAAGGCGAAGATCAAGCTGAAGACACCAGCTCTATTCGCGATAGGCTCAATCGCTCTTTTCATTATCGGCGGAATAACGGGCGTTTTCTTAGCGTCGGTGGCGCTTGACCACGATCTAAGAGGAGGCTACTGGGTTGTTGCGCACTTTCACTATGTCATGGTGGGCGGCAGCGCAATGGCGCTAATTGGCGGACTGTACTATTGGTATCCCAAGGTTACTGGACGCATGTTTAACGAACGAATAGGCAAGACACATTTCGCATTATCCTTTATCGGTTTCAACCTACTCTACTTCCCAATGTTTTTCGTCTCCGACATGCCGCGAAGGATCTTCACGTACGACGTGACAGCTTGGGCTCCGTGGAACGAGCTCGCAACGTTGGGAGCATTCATTTTCGGAGGAGCCCAACTACTCTTATTCCTGAACCTTCGCCGCAGCCTCAAGACTGGAGCTGTGGCAGGATCTAATCCTTGGAACGGACACACGCTTGAATGGTCCGTCCCCTCACCACCCCCTGCTTACGACTTTGAACAGATTCCCAGAATTACCGACGACGGTACAGTCCATTTTTCGGGGCCATCGAGTGCGCATATTCCGAACGGACACACTCATACGACAATGTCCCATCTGTCTCAATGGCCACTCCTCATTGCTGCAGCGGCCTTCGTATTTCTTGTTGGAGCCGTCTTCACCATCATAATCGCACTCGTCGGAGTGGCTTTGGGCGTCTACGCCCTGTACGGTTATGGCAGGGAAAGGTTCGTTGCAGAAGAAGAACCGGGAGCCGAGAGCTGGCCCTTCAACAACGTGCCAAAACTGAAATTGGGCGTGTGGGTCTTTCTCGGGTCTGAGGTAATCTTCTTCAGCGTGTTGCTGGGAGCCTACTTATTCGTTAGGACAAATGTTGGGACGACGTGGCCGCAGGTGGACTCAGTATTCAATATAGATCGAGGCTTTCTCAATACTATCATATTGCTGACGAGTAGCCTAACGGCAGTGCTTGGTCTGTCGTTTGCAAA
>Ga0209689_1003958_pt1 | contig 10798 bp, 10 predicted proteins | sample GraSoiAngelo_149_FD_187119 | JGI IMG/M metagenome (GOLD analysis project Ga0209689, IMG submission 187119) | Grasslands soil microbial communities from the Angelo Coastal Reserve, California, USA - 14_1009_09_30cm (SPAdes) (version 2) | ecosystem: Environmental > Terrestrial > Soil > Grasslands ...
GCATTCGGCACCTTTCACACGGTGATCTTCATCGTTTCCGCGGTACTCGTTCTTCACCTGAGCGGCGGACTCATCGGGCTCCTGACGGGCCTGAACACGCTGACTGGCCTCGCGCTCTTTGCCGCGCTCTGGGCGACGACCACCTGGTCGACTGGCCGGGCAATCCGCGGTTTTGGGGGACCGGTCCTGGCGACGCGCACACCCATCGGGGCGGTGGTCACACGCGCAGCACGATCCGGCGCACTCAACGGGGTCCTTTTCCTCGCCGCCGCTGCCGTCATCCTGGCCCTGTCCGCGCTGCTAACCGGCCAGGGCGATAGTATCGGCGTCTTTATCTTGGGCGGCTTCTTCGTCGTTCTGGTTGGCATTCTCGCCGGAGCAACGATCGGCGCCATTCTCGGCGTCCTCTTGGCCGCCATCGACCTCGTCCCCTTATGGGCTATCGGCCAGCTGCTCCCTGCGGCCACACTCAATAGCACCGTTTGACCCGTTGCGCTGACGACGCCGGATGGCCTGTGCTTGAATCATTCAGCTGATGCCTGCCGTCCGAGAAGAGCGCCGTGTTGTTACCGCCTTGTTTGCCGATGTCGTCGGATCGACGGCGCTGGCCGAACGCCTGGGCCCCGAGGAAGTCAAGCTGGTGATCGGCGAGGCCATCTCCCGATCCATCGGCATCGTCGAATCCTACGGCGGCGCCATCAACAATCTCGGAGGGGACAGCCTGCTGGCGATCTTCGGCGCGCCGGTCGCACACGAGGACGATCCTGAACGGGCTATCCGCGCAGCCCTCGAGATCATCGCGGCCGCAACCGAATATGCCGAGGACGTCAGGCTAGGTTGGGGTGTTGAGAACTTTGCCATGCGCGCTGGCGTTCACACCGGAGAGGTGGTGGTTGGCCAGGTAGGGGCGGGGAGCCGGATTGAATACGGCGTTGTAGGCGACACCGTGAATACAGCCGCTAGGCTTCAAACAGCCGCCGAGCCGAGTGGTGTGCTCATCTCTGAAGCCACTCGCCGGCAGGTGGACCCACTGTTCGATTGGGCAGCTCCCCGTACGCTCCAACTCAAAGGCAAGGCCGAGCCGGTCATCGCTCACGCAGTCGTCCGCTTGCGGGAAGGATCGGCCTCACGCCAAATGGCTTCGCCCCTGGTCGGCCGGGAGCGCGAGCTGACGGAGGCCCGTCAGATGATAGGGGGGCTGGCAGCCGGTCGCGGCGGCATCCTCTTCATCCTGGGTGAGCCTGGCATCGGGAAGAGTCGCCTGGCGTCCGAGCTCCGACAGATCTCGAGCACGGAATCCGAGTGCGAATGGCTCGATGGCCGCTGCGTATCCTACGGTCAATCGCTGTCCTACTGGCCATATCGAGACCTGCTTCGCAGCTGGCTGGGGGTTACGGCAACGGACCCGGAGGTCAAGGTCCGCATAACCTTGCGCCGCAAGACCGGGGAACTTTTTCCCGGCCGGGTTCTAGAGGTCTATCCCTACCTCGCCACCATTGTCGGCCTCAACCTGGAAGCCGATGCTGCCGCCCGCCTCGCGCCCCTGTCACCGGAGTCTTTGCAGTATCGGACCTTCGAGGTCTTCACTGAGCTTCTCGCCGTGATGGCCAAGACCCGTCCGGTGGTGGTTGCCATTGACGATTTGCATTGGGCGGACCCAACGTCGCTAGCGCTTACCGAGCGGCTCTTCGACCTGGTCGAGAACGCACCGGTCTTGCTTGCCATCGGCCAACGTCCTGAGACCGATCATCCCTCGTGGCAGCTGAAGGAAAAAGCGGCGCGTGAGTACCGCCACCGCTTCCACGAGCTGGTGTTGCACCCGCTCGTTGCGCGCTCAGACGAAGAGTTGCTGGCAGCACTCATCGGCAAAGGCGCGATTCCGCAAGATTTCGCAGAGCGGCTTCTCGGCTACGCCGAAGGCAATCCGTTCTATCTCGAACAGATGGTGCGATCGCTGATCGACCGAGGGACGCTCGCTCGTGAGGACGGCCACTGGCGGCTCAACCCGTCGGCATCGCTCGAGATCCCGGAAACCCTCGAGGGCGTGATCCTTGCCCGCATCGATCGACTACAACCTGAATGGCGGAACCTGATCACCAGCGCCTCCGTCCTCGGGCGCACATTCGGCGGGCAGCTCCTGCAGGCCGTGACGGGCGATGACCTTTCGACTGTACGAAAGACAGTTCATCATTTGCTGCGGTTGGACCTGCTTCGCGAAGAATCGGCTGGCCAGCAACCTGTTTACTCCTTCAAGCACGCTTTGATCCAGGACACGGCCTATCGGACGCTGCTTGCCGGACAACGGTCATCCCTCCACCACCGGGCGGCTGAGTGGTTTGAGTCTTTCTACCAGGACCGACCCGAGCGTGCCTATGGGCTCATCGCACACCACTGGCGCGCTGCGGGCAATTCCGAAAAGGCAATCCAGTATCTGCGATTGGCCGGGGACAAGGCCCGCGATGAATGGTCCCTCGACGAGGCCATCAATCACTACCAGGCGCTGGCCCCGCTGCTCGAGCAGACGGGACGCCAGGAGGAAGCCTCCGAGCTGCTCTTCCAGCTGGGAATGACACTCCACCTGGCGATGCGCTATCGGGAAGCGAACGACGCCTGGCAAGAGGCCCTGCGCCAATGGAGGCCGCCGGCGCCGGGGCCCACAGCGACTTCGACGCTGACTCTGGCTGTCAGCCAGCTTCCCTGGGATCCAGATCCTCACGCCATTGGCTTCGGCGCGAACCAACGGCTGATCAGCCAGCTCTATAACCGACTTTTGACTCCACGCCCGGGCCCCTACGTTGTTCCGGGGTTCGCGGAGCACTGGGAGGTCAGCGCGGACGGCCTCCGATATCGAGTGCGGCTCGCATCGGGCCTGACATGGAGTGACGGGCGACCAGTTAATGCAACAGATGTCATCTCGGCGATCCGGCGCGCCCTCGACCCCGGGCAGGCAGGACATGCCGGTGGTCTGCTTTTTGTGCTCGTGAATGCCGAGGCTTATGCGCGGGGCCAGCTGGCGGACGCCGATCGCCTTGGCGCCGAGGCCCTGGATGACCGCGTCGTCGAATTTCGGTTGCACCGGCCGGCGCCGTACTTTCCCTACTTGATGGGCACAACGGTGCTTGGCCCACTCCGTCCCGACCTGGGCGACGGTCCTTTTGTGCTCACGAAGCTGACTGCCGACGAAGTTATCATCGAGCGCAACCCTGGTTATCCGCGGCCGATATCGGGAAATGTGCGTCGTTTCGTCTGGCGGGAGCTGCGGGGCGAGGGGGCGCTCGTGGCCCTCGCGCGTGACGAGGTCGATATCGTCGCCGCCAGCTCTAACGATCCGGCGCTTCGGGCGGCGAGCGATCCCAACCTCACCGTCATCATGGGCGCGCCAATACAGTCGCTGATGGTCGCCTTTGGAAGTGGACCGAGCTTTCAGACGGACGTCGCACTGCGCAGGGCGGTCGCGCGCGCAACGGAGCGGCGTCTCCTCGAACCGTTCTTGCTGCCGGGTCAGAGCCTCGCTACTGGAGGTGTCGTCCCACCTGGACTTCCCGGCCATACCCCCGATGTCGCGCTGCGATTCGAACCCGATTTAGCGCGTCACTACCTGGCGGAGTCCGGCCACCATGGCCCTCTGAGCGTTGCCCTTGTCACTGAGTTGCGGCCGTTATACGCGGACGCGTTACTCCAGGCCTGGCGGGACGTACTCGGCCTGGAAATTCGGGTCGTCGAGGTACCGGCTTCGCAGCTGACGACCTTCACCGAGTTTGGCCATCTGGTGTTGTACCCGTGGATGGCTCATTACCCGGACGCCGAGTACTTCCTCCGGGTTCTCTTTCATTCGGCGAGCCCGTCCAACCTCTTTGGGTGGTCTCATCCGCCGTTCGACGATCTCATCGACCGCGCGCTGGCCGAGCGCACCGGCGCGGGCCGCCTGGGACTCTTCCACGAGGCGGATCGGATGGCCGTGCAGGATCAATGCGTGGTCATCCCGCTCGTCTACGGTCGCCCCGTCGCGCTCTTAAAACCCTGGGTGCACGGCTGGTCGGGATGGGGATCGCTGTCAATGCCCTTTAACGGTCTCTCGATGGAGGAGAAGTCCCCGCGCCACCCGACGTGGGATGGCGACTCCGGAGTCTAGCAGCGGCCTATCGGACGGAGGGGGTCGCGACCGAGACCTTTTTCCCGCCACACGACGGACACGCGTGAACGGTCACGACCGTGGCGCCGACCAAGCTGACCGCATGTTCCGTCAGTGGCCGTACCATCTCCTGGCATCCTTCGCAGCGAACGAGCCCGGCTTCGCTTATTTCATCAGCCACGGTGAATCCCTCAGGCAGAGCCTAAAGCAGTTCACCGAGGGCGTCAAGCCAGCCCTGGAGCGATCAAGCTTGTGTCTAGGAGCGCTTGCGGTCGGTCCCCGGCAGCGCCTTCGAGCGTGAAGCCATGGACAACACGAAGATGATGGCGGCCGCCCCCAGGACTGCGGTGAGGACTGGCACGCCACCGGCGGTCATGTCACCAGGGATCTTCCAGCGAAACATCTCGACGAGAAGCCACGAGCCGAGGAGGGCACCAAAGATCGCGCCGACCACACCATAGGGCAGGCGGCCCTGGGTCATCCGCTCGGCGACGAAACCGCAGACGGCAGCGATCAGGACGAGCACGACGAGGTTCTCAAGGTTCATTCAAACGCCTCCACCTCGAGTAACCGCTCAGCCCGGTGCCTCCTGTTCCCGGCGGCCCGCTTCCACCGAATTGCGACGCCGCCGCGACCGGCTCGTTACCAGCGCCCGCATGGCGATAATCAGGGCATGCCCGAGCTCGGCCCCAAGGCACGCGCCCAATTACCCGATAGCGCCTTCGCCTACATCGACTCCAGCGGCCAACGCCGCCTGCCGATCAACGATGAGCCCCACGTTCGCAACGCCCTCGCACGCTTCAATCAGGTCCGCTTCGAGGATGAAGCGGCGCGCGACCGGGCGCGAACCAGGCTGCTCAAAGCCGCCAAGAAGTACGGGATCGTTCCGCTCGGTTTCATGAACGGTCAGTTGCGTTCCCAGAGCCGGCAGGCGGCCGCGGGTAAAGCGGTCATCGAGCTGGGGGGACTGGGGACGCCGGAACAGCTCGAGGCGCGGCTGCGGACCGTTCTCGGTGACCCGACGCTCTCGGTTCTCTACTGGTCCGAATCCGTATCCGCCTACCTCGATGGTGAAGGCCGGGCTGTGGCGCTTCCGGGCGAGGGCGCCGACCGCGCGGTGACGCTGCTCCAGCGCCGCGGCCAGCCGATGACCGCACTGGTTCACCAACGCGCCGTTCTCGCCGATCCTGACCTCGCGAGAACGGTGACGGCGGCGGTAACCCTCGCGATCGAGAACCAATGGATGCATAGTGAGATCCAGGCTCGCGCCGGCGAGGTGCGCACGCTGCCGACCGGGACCGTGACGTTTCTTTTCACCGATATCGAGGACTCGACTGGTCTGGTCCGGCGCCTTGGCGACGGATACGAGCGATTCCTGGCCGATGTCCGGCGCCTGCTACGCGCTACGGTGCGCGAGCATGGCGGCCGCGAGGTCGATACCCGGGCCGACGAGATGTTCGCCGTCTTCGAGCAGGCCCGCCCTGGTCTCGAGGCGGCGCTCACCATCCAGCGGAAGGTTCGCGCCCGGGCATGGCCCGAAGGCCTCCCGGTCCGGATCCGGATCGGCCTCCATACCGGCCGACCGACCCTGACCGACACCGGATACATGGGCCTCGCTGTCCACACAGCGTCCCGCATCTGTTTTGCTAGCCATGGCGGCCAGATCCTGCTGTCGGCCGCGGTTCGAGAGGCGGTCGCCGGCGCCGAGCCGACAGGCGTCCGCTTCCGAGACCTCGGTCTTCATCAGTTCCACGGACTGCCCACGCCAGAGGCGCTCTTCCAGGTAGAGGCCGCGGACCTGCCCACCGACTTTCCCCCGCCGAGAACCTTCGCCTAACGACCCGGCGAGCTCAGAAGCGCGCCGCGCTGGATTTGTCGGATGGCTCTCCGCGGTGCGCCTCGACGTAGCGCGCGATGTCGCCAACCGTCTTGATGCGGCGAAGCTCGTCTGCATCGATCGCGATCTGGTAGCGATCGCTGAGCACCGCGACCAGCTCGACCATGTCGATCGAGTCGCGCACGATCTTCGTGATCGGCGTTCGCAACGAAATCTCTCCCTCCCGGATCGAGAGGGTTTCGCGAATGGTCTCGAGGAGATCGTCGCTCACGTCGCCAGCTCCAGGTAGCGCTGGATCAGTGGGTTCTCATAGAACTTTTCGCTTACGGTCTTGCTGGCGGCCTCGGAGGCGGCGATCGCATGCTTGACCTTCTCACCGTCGGGTCCGCCCGCGTATTTCTCCAGCTCGGCCTGGATCCAGTCGATGTGACCGACCTCGTCCTCGATGATCGCCTCCAGCGTTTCCTTCACCGCCGGTGTCACGCCGCGCAGCGCCACATGCCTCTGGTACGTCTCCAGCGCGACCACTTCGAGCACTCGTGTCAAGCACAGGATGTCAACCGTGCTCTCCGGAAATCCGTAGACTTTGCCGAGCTCGCTCTGATAGGTCTGCGTGATCTTGGTGGGCACGGCCCCGAGCTTGTCGATCGTCTGCGTGAGCATCCAGGCGTGCTTCGCTTCTTCGAGGCACTGCTCGGTGAGCGGGACCCGCAGGTGATCGTGGTTGGTATGAAGGGCAAGCTTGCCGAGGAGCATGGAGCCGGCGAGCTCCGAGGCCCGGTAGAAGCTGAGGATGTGGAGCTCCTCAGCGGACAGCATCGGGCACCTCCTCAACCAGGAAGTCGCTCAACGGTTGGCCGAGCAGCTTCTCGAATTTCTCGTTGAAGGCCCGGATACTCCGTACGTTGTCCCCTTTGGCCGGGGGGACGTAGGGGCGAACGTAGGCGCCCACGTGTTTGAAGTTCCGCGCGTGCTCGAGAATCTCGCTCCTGGCGCCCGGATCTTTCCGGATCCGCGCTTGCAGCAGGTCGAAGGCAAACTGCGAGTGGACCACCTCCTCCGCGGCAAACTCCGGAAGGATAGCCGCCAAGACCGGTTCGTCGAGCAGTTGGGACATGTCGAGGAAGAACTGCGCGGCAAAGTGCTCGGTGCCCATGAAGTTGACGAGTTCTCGGACCCGGTCGGTATAGATGACGCCGCGCTCGCGCTCCCGCAATTCCACCACCTCCTCGTCCGAGACCGGCTTGTATCCGATCGTCTCCAGGTACCGCCTCAGCATGTAGTAATGGCCGTAGGCCTCGATCGACTCGATGGTGAAGATCGTCGTCGCATTGAGGTCGTCCCAGAAGAGCGCCATCATCTTGCCGGTGTAGACGGGGAGGTAGGACTCGACCAGGCATGCCTCGCGCAACAGTTCGAGCTGCTCAGGCTGCGCCAGCGCCTTCTTCTTGTCGATCTGCGACCAGGCGAGCTTCTGGTCGAAGAGCTTGCGGTGGACGGTTTGAAGCGTCTTCACTCCTGCTTGGTTCCGATCAGCATGGTCTGCAGCCCCGTGCGATCCTCGTAGGTCGAAATCTGTTCAAAGCCGGCCTGCCGCGCTAATCCTCTCAAAGTCTCCGGCGTTCGATATGAGGTCTGCAGGTCGGCGACGTTGCGCAGCAGATAGTCGGACAGCCTGTGGGGCCGCATCCCGGAGGTGATGAACCGCCCGCCGGGCTTGAGTTTGTTGTGCGCCAGCCGGTAGAACGCGGCGGTCAGCGCGTCGTCGAGGAACTCGGTGAAGCCGAGGCTGACGATGCCGTCGAAGGGCCTGGCGGGATAGGCGTCTGCGGACAGGGCATCGCCGCACAGGAATTCCATGACCAACCCGCGTTGCCGGCTGGTGCTCGCGAGTCGATTCACCAGGCCCTGGTCGAGGTCCATACCGCAAAGCCGCACCTGGCGGTTGCCCTGCTCACTGCGGAGCCAGTCCGACACCTCGAACAACTCGCGTGCCAGCCCGCAGGGGATGGCGAGGACCTCAATCGGTTCGGCGCGCTGGAGAATGAGTCCCTGGATTTCGCGGCGGGCGTACTGATAGCGCGAGCGAAGGGCGCGGGCCGACTTGAGGTTGAGGAAGAGAGCATCCAGCAGGTAGCCGATGAGAAATCGTCCCGCGGGGCGGTTGCCGTAGACGTGGTCGGCGAAGTCGTAGCTACCCGAATTTTCGATCGCCTCTTTACCGAGCTCGGTGGTGAGTCCGAGGTAGTACACCGGGAGAAGGTGGAGCTTGCCTTCTCGTAGCAGCCGCCCCGGAATCGACGCGGTGCGTCGCGTGCGGTTGTGGAAGGTGCTCACCCGGACAGTGCCCGGGGCCATTGGGCGGGGTCCGAGCCCCAGGTGACAAGCCCGGCGGCCGTCAGCCGCTCGAGGCCGAATGCGGCGCAGAAGGAATGGGCGGGTTGGCCACTGGCCAGTCGGATTCCAAAGGCCCTGGCGAAGAAGTCCTCGTGGCGATTGATCGAGGCAAGGGCGATGTCATGTGCCTGGAGGGGACTGGTGAACTCGCGTTTCAAGCCTTTCAGCTGCTGCATCAACCTGGCGCCGCGACTCGATGGCAGGAAGAAGGCATCGGTCGCCGGCTGAAAGCCGCCGCCGATGCCGAGCCGGCGAAAAGATTCAGCGAGTGTTTCTTCAACCTCCCTGGCCTCAGCGTCGACCACATCCGCGGAACCGAGGACCACGAGCTCGGCCATGTGAAATGCCGCCAGCCGGTAGGGAAAAGCCGTTCGCCCACTCTCAGCGCGAGCGCAGGGGCCGACGACGAATGCCGAGCGGTGATCGCCGGCGACCGCCGTTCCCGCGACGCGTCCATACCAATGAAGGCAGGTCGCCGGCGTCAGGTATCGAGAACGGGATCGAGGTGCACGGTAACCCCGACCGACGACGACCTGCTGGGGGAAGTGCGCGAGATACTTCGTCGTGGTCAGCACCTGCCGGTCGATGAAAGCCGGGGCCTCGACCGTCTCATCGGTCAGCGACGCCAGGCGCACGGCGAGAAACGATCGCCAGCGGGCGAACAGTTCGGCCGCCGGACCCCGCAAGAGGGCCGCGCCATTCTCGGCTGACAGGTAGCCGCCTCGCGTGAGCCGCTCGTCAGCCACGGAGAAAGGTGGTGGCGATGACGCGCGCACTGCGGAAGTTCGACATGACGATCTCATCGTCAGTCAACCGGTGCCCGAGCGCCTTCTCCACGTAACCGATCAAGTAAAGAATGTTGATCGAGTCGATGAGCCGGCGTTCGAAGAGCGGCGTGTCGGCGTCGACGCGGACCCCCTTCTGCTTGAGCATCCTGCGCCGGATGAAATCGAGTAGCGGCTCGATTTCGGAATCAGGCATACCGTCCCCACCTGGACTTCAAGCAATACGCGACCACGCGACCGTAGTAGTCACGGATGTGTGGCGGGGAATCGGCGCCGTTGAGATTCGTCGTGTCGAATTCCTTCGGATAGCTGAACTGCTCGGTGAAGTGCTTCAGCATGCCGAGGACGCCCATCATCAATGGATCCCTGGCCTGTTCCGCTGACTGGACCAACAGCTGGAACGCGGCTTGCGTGGTGATCGCCGGTTTGGGGTAGTGGCGCGCCTTCCAGGCCGAATCGAGCTGGCCCAGCAGCTCGTAGCTCTCGTCGATCACGTGCGCGAGGCTGTAGGAGCGGGTGGCCCCGGCGACAAGATGGATGACGCGGCCGGTCCGAGGACCATCGAGAAAATGGTTCACGATGGTGGCGGCCGCCCAGTCCGTCGGGATCAGGTCGACTGAATAGTCAGGCATGCCGGGGACCAGCGACGCCAGGCCAAGGTGCATGACCCTCAGTGCCTGGTGAGGTGTAGTGAAGCGGCTCGTAAAGCCGGTCTGGCTGTCGCCGACCAGCGTTGAGAGTCGGTAGATGACGTAGGGTAGATCACTCGACTCGACCATCGCTTCCGCCTCGTACTTCGATTGCTCGTAGGTGTTCACGAAACCAGCGGTGTGCACCCGCTCGGATTCCAGGATGCGCCCCCGGCGGCGGCCGCTGACGAACACGGTGCTCAGCAACCCGAATCGGGCGAGGTTGCCGCAGCCCCGTGCAAACCGAACCAGGTGCTCGGTGGCGAGGACGTTGACCCGGCGGGCTTCGGCGAGCGGGAGATCGAAGCGGGTCGTCGCCGCCGCGTGGATGATGCCGTCGACACTCCTCGCGAGATCGGCGTAGAGGCTGCCGGGGAGCCCAAGGTGATCCTGTCCCAGGTCGCCTCGCACCAGGCGGATTCGCTGAATCATCGATTGCGAGGGTTCCAACCGAAACAGTTCTCGAAGCAGCCGGGCCCGGCTGAGTGCCTTGCCGGTGTCGTGCACTAGCAGGGTCAGGGGCATCTCGGTACGGGTGAGGAGCTGACGGGTGATTTCGCGGCCGGCCATGCCGGTACTTCCCGTGATGAGGAGCGACCCCGCCCTGGTCATCGCCTAATGCTGCAGGATCAGGCTCGTCCAGCTGGCGCCGAACCCGAAGGTGAACAAGAGCAGGTGGTCGCCCCTGGTCAGTGCGCCTTTAAGGCTCATGTCGCGGAGGTTGATGACGTGATCGCAGCAGACGGTATGTCCGACGCGGGCGATGTTCTTCGACCAGATTCGGCTCACCGGGATCCCGAGCAGTTCGGCAAGGATGGTCCAGCTCCGCAGACTGACATTGCTCGGAACGATCCAGCGAATGTCGGATAGCCGGAGTCCCGCTTGCTCGACGGCGGCGCAGATGGCGCGTTGCGCCATCGGAAAATAGGCGGCGACCAACTCGCGTTCCCGCTGCGGG
>Ga0209689_1003960_pt1 | contig 10797 bp, 8 predicted proteins | sample GraSoiAngelo_149_FD_187119 | JGI IMG/M metagenome (GOLD analysis project Ga0209689, IMG submission 187119) | Grasslands soil microbial communities from the Angelo Coastal Reserve, California, USA - 14_1009_09_30cm (SPAdes) (version 2) | ecosystem: Environmental > Terrestrial > Soil > Grasslands ...
TTCCCACTTTCCCACAGCCCCGACTGCTGCTGGTCATTTAACTCAAACCGGACAAGTCACGTGCTAAGAAAACCGGACATTTTAACTTGCTAACAACAGTAGTCTAGCCCCGGGTCCGCAGAAGACCAGAAGGTTTCTTGTGACACAAAAAGCGGTTTTCCTTGCTGAATGCTGAATGCTGAGTGCTGAATGCTGAGTGCTGGAAGGCTGCGTGCTTCGTTAATAAAATAACAGCGCCACCCAATACACCCCATTCGGATACGTTGCAGTGCGCGCATAACAGACGCCAACCGAGAAGTCGCGAACGTGTGGATTGTTAATCAACTTGCTGGCGTCGTTGGGCAGAGCTTCGGGACGCGCATTCGTATACGTCAGCACGTTATAAAGCTGCGCCAGGTCGCGGACGGCACGCGGATTCAACTTATCCTGCTGCGCCATGGAACAGGCAGTGTTCTGTAACCCGTTGTCGTCTAGCTTTTGCAGCGGCGGCAACCCAGCTCGCGCCCGCGTCTGCCTCACCGCAGACGCCACCAGATTCCCCGTCTGGTCGGGTGAATACGAAGGCAAGCGGTGTCCGAAGTCCTGGACGATGTAGAGTTGTCCCGCGACGCGAGCCACTGCGAATCCTGCGACGTTGTAGTCGGGATTGAGCAGGTTCGCCCGATGTGGCGGCGAAAGTAGCAGGTGTTGTTCGGCCTCTTCGACGGTTGAATCCAAGGCAACGTTTTCTCCCGCCCGGTCCAATCGCAGGTCGCCCGTAGCCGCCAGGCGTTGCGCAAGCGCTGGCTCTCCACTCAATTGATGCGAAAGTTGTTCTTGCTCGGCCATTTTGGCGGCGTGGCCGCGCGCCGCCTGCGTGAGGCTCGCATCCAGTTGCAGGGGGGCAAGTCCAGCGCGCGCCCGATCCTGATTGGCTAAATCGAAAAGTTCTTCCTCAGCTTGAGAATCATATGCAGAACGATCGTAGGTAGGGGAGGGCCGGTAGTTCGAAGCATTCTTGGCCAGGTCCTCAGCCCTTGGGCCCGACACCGTCTTCAACGCAACTTTGGTGGGGAGGGCTGTACTGCCGGAAAATACAATTGCGAGGGACGCGATCAGGGCCCAGGTCATGAGGTGTTGCACCGAACCTTTAGGTGCAAAACAAAGCAAAAGTTCTGCTTTGCTTCCTCGAGCCTAGACTCTAGAATCCAGCTAAGCACCTTACTATGGGCACATTATCGTTGGGCTTAGTTCTCGTCTTAAACCTAGTACTTCTGATTGTCGTAATCGGCCACTTCCGGCGCCAGTCACGGCCTTTGCAAGATGATGCAATCACGGAACTTGCTCGTCAGGCCGCCACTTTTCACGAATCGCTCTCCCAAAGGTTCACTACCGCCACTGCCGATATGGCCATGCGGCTGGAGCAGACCAAAGGGGATTTGCGGCAGCAGGTGTCCGACCGCTTGGAGCAAGGCTTTTCAAGGATTCACAACTCGGTAGAAGAGCAGCTTACCTGCGGACGGCGGGAGCAGACTGACGGACTAACCGGGGCCCGCACTGAGCTGACGGCATCGCTGGCGCTCACCACTTCGCAACTGAAGACCGAATTTGACGGCCTCAACCAGAAAACAGTGCAAAGCCTGGACGCCATCCGCGAACGCGTAGACGAAAAATTGCTTGCTATCTCCGACCGGGTGCAGCAGAAGCTGGACCAAAATATTAAAGAGGGCTTCGCCCAGTTCGAAAAAGTTCAGCAGCACTTGAAAGCTGCGGAAGAGCAATTACGCGAAGTCGGCGCGCTCGGACATTCCATCAACGATCTGAATAACCTTCTCAAGCTGCCTCACCTGCGTGGCCAGTTTGGCGAGGCCAGCCTGGAACGCCTGCTTTCCGATTTCCTGCCCTCGCATATGTTCGAAATGCAATCGTCTCCCGGCGAAGGTGGCGGCCGGGCGGATGCGATGATTCAGTTTCCCGATCGTCGCCTGCCCATTGACGCCAAGTTTCCCCGCGAGCAGGTGCTGGCCTTATTTGAAAGCAATGATGCAAAAGAAATTGAAGATGCGCGCCATGAACTCGTGCGGGTGATGAAGGCGGAAGCCAAGCGCATCAAGGCTTACATCCAGCCGGAGAACGGAACCACTGACATTGCCCTGATGTATCTGCCCAGCGAGACGCTCTACATGGAAGCCATCCGCAATCGTGAACTTGGCGACTGGCTTAACCAGCAACACGTCTTTCCAGTATCACCCAACACCTTGCTAATGACATTGCAGACCATTGCCCTAGTGCATAAGTGGTACGAAGTAGCCAGCCGTTTTGAGAAGAGTCGTCTCGAGCTCGCCAAGGCCCAGAAGTCATTCGACTTTTTCCAGGGCCAGTTCGAGAACGTCGGCAAGAGCCTGAACAAAGCGCAAGAAGCTTTCGACAAAGCCCAGACCCACCTCAAGACCTATCGTGGACGGGTAACCGTCCTCAGCGGTCAGGAGCAACTGGAGTTGGAATCTCGGAGGAACGGCGAGGAACCGCTGCCGTTATCGGATAAAGCGAGCGCGTGACGACAACTCCATGTAGGCGCGGGCGTCCCCGCCCATGCGACGCTTTCCAGGGAAAAGTAGCTGAGAGACGGCGAGTTCAGTGCGCCCCGGCGCCCGGATCGACCGTGGCGGTCACTCCCGGCGCTATCCCGGCACCCGCGGGCATTGGCAGTTCATCCCCGCGGAAATATTTCCCCTTGCCGGCGCCCATCTCAGGCATGGCCGCGTAAGGTTTGCTGTAGTCGTTGGCAGCGTTCCAGAATAAGAAGCCGATGCCACCTTTATCTTTGGCGACCTGTACTTGCACTTCAATATATTTGGGTGAGTAGGTCTTGGTGCGCCAACGAAACGCCTGTAGCCATGGGCGTATTACGACACCGCTACCCTTGGTGATCAGTTCGAAACGGTCCATGGATTCGCCGATAAAATGCTCGGGCGCATCGCCAGGGTGCGCGTAGCCATCCATACCGAAGAAGTGTGATGGATAAATCATCGGCGAAAGCACATCGCAAAACTGTGCCATTCCGACAATGTCCTGCCCCGTATGAGCCAGGTCCACCGAGCGCTGCCACGCCATGACCCCGAATACATCAAGCGACAGCAGTACGCCGGTGGGGTGAATCTCACCATAAGCATGTTTCAGGAAATCAGTAATCACGTCCGTGCGGTGCCACTCGGGGTGTGCCGTCTGAAACACAAAGCTGGCATCCTTCTGTTCGCCCTCGGCAGGGAAGCGGACATAGTCAAACTGCACTTCATCCGCGCCGGATTCCGCCGCCTTTCTTGCTAATGCAATGTTGTAGTCCTGCACTTTGGGCTGGGAGGGATCGGTCCATACCAGCTTCCCATTTTCCCGCCAGGCCTGACCGGTGCGGCGCGATTTCACTGCCAACTCGGGATGAGTTGTGACCAGATGTTCGTCGCGAAAGATTGCGACGCGGGCGATGGCGTGCATGCCCTGAGAGTGCAAGTAATGGGTCAGCTTGGGCAGATCGGAAATGTAAGGATGACGCCGCTCGCCAGAAAGAGGATGATTGAACGCGATATTTACAATTCCATCGCTATCTTTGATATCGAATACCACGGCATTACCGCCCGACTCGCGCCAGCGGCGAATAATGCGTAATCCGTGTTCACTGGCGGCCATCACACCGGTTAGATAAATGGCCCGCACTTCGAAGTCACGCGCTACCGCAATCGGCTTCTCCACGATCGGGGTATCCAGCACTCCCGGGATTGCGATCGATTCCCCAGCCTTGAGCAGGTTGCCTTGGCGGTCGCCGTTAGCCTTGCGGATCGCTTCTCCCAATTCCGCCGACGTCAAATAAGCAGTTTTCTTCAACAACTGCCGCGCCACCGTTGGGATACTTTCGCCCCGCTTGGCGACATACACCGACGCACCTGCCTGGGTGTTCAAGCCCGGCGACAGCGCCGACAGTTCCGCAGGCCGGCTGCTCGGGATTGAAATCTTGGAAGTTGAAATATTTTGCGGTGCCCCCGTGGCCTGTGCAGCGACCGCCGAGGGACCAGAACTAATCCAGCAAACGCCTGCGACAAGCAGCAAGCCCACACCGACCCCAATCGAAATGACATCCAGGCGACGCAATTTTTTCTCCATCATGAAACCCAAGCGGATAATATCGCTGGGTGAGTCTGCCTGCTAGTTACTTCCGACCAAGTACACCGGCTACCGTTATTCCTGTATACAGAGACCAAAATAGTTCCCGGATACGCAAATAATTTATCTTAACCTGCTTACAAGCCGCTTGCCCTATGATTCCACTTCTCGTCTACCAGCATCTAACAACGCAGAAAGGGAAGATAATGGCAGCCCGCTTGAGGATGGCGAGCCGCTTGCAGTGACCAAGGTGCTAGAAGTGACAAAATATGTCGCCCGCGGTTGTGCAGCAAATTGGCACGCTTCCCCAGGAAGAGGTAGACGGCCCGCCACCATCAGGTAGCGGCCTAAAAGACCCTATGAGAACGAACCTCGCCACTGTGCTCGACCCGACCCGTCGCAGCAATGACGCCAAAGAGTTTGACAATGCCCTCCGCCGCAAGATCGTCGGCCAGGACCAGGCCATCGAAAAGGTCGCGGAAATATATCAGATGTTTCTGGCCGGCCTCAACCCACCCGGACGACCCGTCGGCAACCTCCTGTTCTTGGGGCCTACCGGTTCCGGCAAGACTCGCGTGGTTGAGGCTATGGCGGAATCCATGTTCGGCGACGCCCGCGCCTGCATCAAGATCGACTGCGCCGAATTCCAGCACTCCCATGAGATCGCCAAGCTGATCGGTTCGCCTCCGGGCTACCTCGGTCATCGCGAAACGCACCCTTTACTCACCCAGGAAGCGCTGAACCAGTGGCACACCGATAAGCTGAAACTGTCGATCTTGCTATTTGACGAAATCGAAAAGGCTTCCGACGCGCTCTGGCAATTGTTGCTGGGAATTCTTGATAAGGCCACTCTCACTTTAGGCGACAACCGCCGGGTAGATCTTTCGCAATGCATCATTATCATGACCTCTAACCTGGGCGCCGGGGAGATGTGCACCCTGGTCGAAGGTGGTATGGGGTTCGCGCAGCGAGCCAAGCTGGTGGATAATTCGCTCGATGAGAAGATCGACCGCACCGCGGTGGATGCGGCACGCCGCAAGTTCACACCCGAGTTCATGAACCGCATTGACAAAGTCGTTGTGTTTAAGACATTGCGTCCCGAGCACCTGCAACAGATACTGGAAATCGAACTGGGGATGGTACAACAGCGCATTCTCATGGTCTCTGGCGCCAGCCAGTTCGTCTTTAACTGCACTTCGAAAGTGAAGAGTTTTCTGCTGGGTGAAGGCACGGATCCGAAATATGGTGCGCGCCACCTGAAGCGCGCCATCGAGCGTCACCTGGTTTTCCCTCTGGCCAACCTCGTCGCCACCGGACAGGTGAAGTTAGGTGACTTCATTCGCGTTGATCTTAATGGCGATGGCCGGTTGATGTTCGTGAAGGAAGCTGAGGGCGCAATGGTGCCGGTGCTGCTCGAGCGGTACGGCGCCGCGGCGGCAGCGCCTCCCTTGGCTGCCCGCGCGGCCCGGGGCGTAGCTAACCGGCGCGAATTCGGCGCCACGTTACCCCCTGAGGTCAAATAGTCTTTTTGAGAGTCGAGGTAGGTATGGTGCCGATAATCGGCACCTTTTTTATTGCTCGCTTCCCCGCCAATGAACCTGCTATTTCAATACGGCCCGCCCAGTAATCCAACCGATTCCCCGACCCGCATCTAAATTAGTAGGATGTCGTTGGATTGTTTGAGGACTCGAGGAGGACCCATGAAAACCAGGTCGCTTGGAGCACGCTGCTTGACATTGTTGTTAACCCTATCCATTTCCACGCCTGCTCTCCTGCAGGGCCGCGTCACTCCTACGCGGGGCTTCGACATGTTTTCGCCCCAAGAGGAACTTCAGGCAGGTCAGCAGGCCCAGGCCAGTGTCAGAAAGCAGCTTCCTCTGTTGCCGGATTCCGATCCGATCGTGAAATACGTTCAGCATCTCGGAGCTCAGCTGGCGGCCCATGCTCCGGGCGAGAAGTGGCCCTACAGCTTTCATGTTGTGAATCAGAAAGAGATCAACGCCTTTGCTCTCCCTGGCGGGCCGGTTTACGTGAACCTTGGAACCATCCAGGCGGCGGACAACGAAGCCGAACTGGCCGGAGTAATGGCCCATGAAATTTCGCACGTCGTGCAGCGCCACGGCACCCGTCAGGCCACGAAGCAGATGGCCGCACAACTACCACTGGCTATCCTTGGCGGACTTATGGGACGAGGCGCGCTCTCCCAGGCTGCGCAACTCGGTATTTCCTTCGGAGTCGGCTCCTATTTCCTGAAAAATTCCCGCCAGGCGGAACGCGAAGCCGATCTCCTCGGCACCGATATCATGTACGACAGTGGCTTCGATCCCCATGCCATGGCGCAGTTCTTCACCAAGATCCAGCAGCAAGGTGGATCACGCGCGCCCCAATTTCTGAGCGACCACCCCGATCCCGGCAACCGCGTCCAATATGTCTCGCGGGAAGTAGCGACGCTCGCACCGAAGCAGTTCCGTACCGACAGCGCCGATTTCCGCCAGACCAAGCAGCGCGTCATGGGGATGAAGCCGCTTACTGCGCAGCAAATCGCCGCCCAGCAAAAATCGGGAGGTGTGGGTCAACCTGGAAGCGGGCAGCCTGCAGGTGACATCGCCCCGAGCGGCAGCATGCGCACCCTGAACCACGACGCTTTTCAGCTTTCCTATCCTGACAATTGGCAGGTCTTCGGTGATCAGAATTCGGCCGTAACCATTGCTCCTCGTGGCGGAGTTTCTCAAAACGCTGTTGCCTACGGAGTCATGATTAATGGCTTCCAGCCGGAAAATCCTAACGCCACGCTGGATCAGGCCACTCACGAATTGCTCGCATCTTTGCGCCAGTCCAATCCCGACCTGAGAGCGATCGGGCATGATGAAAATATTCGCCTGAACGGTGTCGCAGGAAAGTCAGTTGACTTGATCGGGAACTCGCCGCTCCAGGATCAGAATGGGCGAGTGGCGCGGGAACGCGATTGGCTGGTCACGGCGAAGCGGAGCGACGGCAATCTGCTTTACCTGATCTTCATTTCGCCCGACCAGGATTTCGGCCCACTCCGTCCCACCTTTGAGCAAATGCTAAGGACGTTCAGAATGAGGTAGGACAGTGGCGATTGCCAGTGCCCAATGGCCAGCAGCTTATGCTGATCACTGACTCTGTATGATGGGATGAGCCATTCTTGTGCGGGAAATGGGCTTCAATCAAGAACACCGATCGCTGCTGACTCCCTACCCCGCCTGCTTCAGCTCGGTCAGCACCTGCTTGGCGATTTCTTTCAGCGTGTCAAATACCCCGTTCCCCTGGAACGCCACGGCCTCAATGACCGGCTCATTCTTCCGGCGAAGTTCCTTCGCCAACTTGTCTACCGGTAGCACGTTAGGCAGATCCCGCTTGTTGAGCTGTAGCACGTAAGGGATTTTCTGAAAGTCATAACCATGCTCTTTCAGATTGGACATCAGGTTATCCAATGCTTCGACGTTGGCATCCATGCGCTCTTGCTGCGAATCGGCCACAAACACGATGCCATCCACTCCGCGCAGGATGAGTTTCCGGCTGGCGTCGTAAAAGACCTGGCCAGGGACGGTGTAAAGGTGAATGCGAGTCTTGAATCCGCGAACCGAGCCTAAATCCAGTGGCAGGAAATCGAAGAACAAGGTACGTTCCGTCTCCGTTGCCAGAGAGATCATCTTGCCTTTTTGCTGTTCCGCGGTCTTCTGATAAATAAACTGCAGATTGGTGGTCTTGCCGCCGAGCCCGGCGCCGTAATACACGATCTTGCAATTGATCTCGCGGGCTGCAAAGTTAATAAAACTCAAGACTTTCCTCAAGACCTGCCGCGGGCGGTCCACACCCTCGAAACGCCTCGCGTGAAATTACGCTTTGCTGCTGCTGGTTTTATACCACAGGGGTATGCGTTACTGGCAGGTTACCGCGGTTACTAAGGGGAGCCGCCGCCCCCTCTCTGACCCCCTCACACTAGCGCCCCGGGGGCAGCGGATAATATCCATCCTTGGCATAAACGCTCACGCATGGCCGCGCCGACGACCCCTTACACCCCGGACGCCGTACCAGCACTTCGAGCTGCCGGTATTTCTGGCTGGGCGTCAACCGCGTGCTGTAACCCAGGGTGTACTGGTTGCGTGCCTCACCAATAATGCGCGCATACGCATCATCGATGTCCTTGCGCGAGAGCTCGTTGAACACTTCACCCCCCGTCGCATTGGCATATTTGGGCAGAATGTCGCCATAACCAATGCGCGGCAGATGGGTGATCCGTTGCAGCTTGCCATACCCGGGCACGGCGGCGCCCTCCACTCCAATGGCATAGACCGTGACATTATTCGAGAGCAGCACCTTCAAAACGTCTTTGTACGACGCGTTGCTCCCGTATTCACGCCCATCGCTGATGATAAAAACAATCTTGCGCCGCGTGCGTTCCTGCTTGCTTAAATCCAACGCCGCTCGCAGGACGGCGTCATTCAGCACGTGCGCCTCCCGCGGTGGCGTATTCACCGGCTGCACCGGACTATCTATCGGTTTGCCGTTTACGATTGGTCCCTGCGGTGCCAGCGGTCCACTCACCACCGGCGGCCCGTTATTGCTCCCGCGGATCCTCTTCAATTGGTTCAGGGTGGCCGTGAGCTGCTGGGTGGCAGCGCTGAAATCGCTCAACCGGCTTACCGCGCTGCTGTAGGTGTAGAGCGAGACCTGATCAAACTGGCTGAACGCGCCCGTCAGCGCGGGAAAAGTCTGGTTCACTTTCTGCACCGCCGCATCCGGCATGCTCAAATCCAGGATGACCGCCGCCGAAAGAGGGAACGGTTCACTGGTAAAAAATCGAAGTTGCTGCTTTACGCCATCTTCCAGCACCGTAAAGTCTTTGGGCAGCAGACCGCCGACCAGGTGTCCGTCACTATCTTTGACTGTCACCGGAACCAGCACCAAATTCACGTTTACTGGAATCCTGTACAGATCGGCTCGTGATCCCGAATTATCCGGCGAGCCCGCAGTATCCGGCGTGGCCCCACCCTCAGGCACGGTTTTGATCGGAGGCATAGGCGGAGGCGGCGACGGCTGCTCCTCCGAACGCGGCACTGGTTCGGAGCGGGGGACTTCCGCCGGAGGCGCTTCGCTGGCTGATCCTGGCGCCGGTTGCGATGCGGCCGGCCCATTCGGGAACGGCTGCGGTGGCCGGGTAGCCGAAGGCGCATCCGGGATATTCTGTTGCTGCTCTTGCGTTTGCGTCCTCGCCCCTGTGGAATACAGGCTGATCAGCAAAAGCAGAACTGACACCCACGCCTGCCTACCCGAAATGTAAGCCAAAATTGATCTCCCACCCGGCATCAAGACACACCACTCTGACTTGGGATGCTCGAACCTTCCGATTTGGTGCATCTAAGGTTAAGAGATAGACTAACAAAATCCCTGAGAGATTTTCCCCTATGTCCAAACTCCGCCCTCTTCCGGTTCTAGCTGCTGGCCTGCTATTGTGCTCGGCCGTGGTGGCCCTCTCCGCGCAGTCGCTCCCAGCCGCCCAGTCCACGTCCAATGCCGATCAGGATCAGTCTGTCGATACCTTGAAGGTCAACGTGGATGTCGTCCAGCTATTTTTCAACGTGAAGGACAAACGCGGTGCCTTGATTCCCAGCCTGGCGAAGAGCGATTTCAATATCTTCGAAGACGGAAAGCCGCAGACCATCAAGTACTTCACCGCGGAATCGAACTTGCCTCTCACTCTCGGCATTCTGATCGACTCCAGCGGCAGTCAACAGCGCGTGCTGGGAATGGAAAAAGAGGTTGGCAGCGCCTTCCTCAATGAGATACTCCGGCCCAAAGACGAAGCCTTTGTCATCAGCTTCGACGTGGATGTTAATTTGCTCCAGGACTTCACCAACTCCAGCCATTTATTGCGTGCTGCCCTCGATCAGGCGAAGATCAACGCGCCCCCATCCAGTTGCGGCGGGGTTCCCGGTCTGGGTGGCGGCCCATTGCCGTGTTCCTCCACTCCCAAGGGCACGGTGCTCTACGATGCAGTCTATCTCGCCGCCCACGATGAACTGGCCCGTGAAGTAGGGCGCAAAGCCATGATCCTGCTGACCGACGGTCAGGACGAGGGCAGCAAGCTGAGAATTGCCGACGCCATCGAAGCCGCTCAAAAAGCCGACTCCATCTGTTATGTCCTGCTCATCGCCGATCGCGGTTTCTATGGTTTTGGCGGTTATTCTGGAAGTGGGCAGATGAAGAAACTAGCTGAGGAGACCGGCGGCCGCGTCATCGAAGTCGGCAACAAACTCGACAAGTTGAAACAGGGATTCGATCAGATTGCACAGGAACTACGCACCCAATACAACATTGGCTACACCCCTACCAACTCCAAGCGTGACGGCACCTTCCGCAAGGTCGAAATTCGAGCCCCGCAGGGGTACAAAGTTCAAGCCCGCACCGGCTACTACGCCATGCAGCGTCAGTAACCGAAAACTCCTAAGCTAGGAAAGTCACGGCACTCTGCCGCTTTAGCAGAGTCAGGCCGCGAATTGCGGCGAGCCTTCTGTCGCTATATCCCGCTCGCGTAAAAAAAAGATGTGCGACTTGGGACAGATAAAAGCCGCCAGAGGCTGGGTTTCTTCGACAAAATCTTCACCGTCCAGGGTTGCGGAAAAATTGACTTTGGTA
>Ga0209689_1003965_pt1 | contig 10793 bp, 9 predicted proteins | sample GraSoiAngelo_149_FD_187119 | JGI IMG/M metagenome (GOLD analysis project Ga0209689, IMG submission 187119) | Grasslands soil microbial communities from the Angelo Coastal Reserve, California, USA - 14_1009_09_30cm (SPAdes) (version 2) | ecosystem: Environmental > Terrestrial > Soil > Grasslands ...
AGCTGGTATCGGGGCGGCGAAGGCGCCTCCCGCTGGGGCTCTGGCGGAGCCGACGCAGGCAAGGACACGGGCACGGCAGGACAGCGGCATTGACGCGGCAGTGATCAGACGCTAGACTCGCGTCGCCTCGCGTCGTGCGGACCGGACGGACCCCGGTCGCGGGGCACAGCCGTGTCGACGGCGCAGCGGAGGGAGTTATGAGGGTTGCGCGTGGGGCGGGCAGACTGCTTCGGATGCGCGCCGGCGCGACGGCAGGCGCGATCGTCCTCGGTCTCCTGCTGAGCGGCTCCACCCTGCGCGCGAGCCCTGGGCCCATCGCGTGGCCCCCCTCGCTCGGCGCCCCGCAGCGCGAGTCACTCGTGTCCGTGACACCGCCCGCGGCCGATCTGGCCCGGCCCGCGACGGGTCGCGCCCAACCCTCTCGGAAGCCCGCCGAGCGCCGCAGCTCGCCGAAGAACGAGATCATTACGCTGCAGGCCGAGAGCCTCTCCGGGCAGGCGATGCAGGTCACGGTGGATTACGCGTACGCGGGCGACCAGGGGACCGAGGACGTCTTTCTTCACGCGGCCGCCCTTCAGCACTACTCCCAGGTCGAGGGATTGCGAAACCGAGTGCCCGGAACCGGCTTTCCCGGGGAGGCGGTGGAGATCGGGAACGGCCGCGTTACGCTGACCATCGCCAGAGTCGTTGAAGGCGACGCCTCGACCAGCACCAGCGTTCGCGTCTGCCTCATCAGCCTCCCGAAGCACTCCGCGTTCCTGTGCCGGAACTTCGCGCATACCAAGGAATGGGACTGAAGGTCCCGACGTAAGCTTCGGAGGTGCCGAGATGGCCGTCCGAGCACTGCTCCACTACGCCCTTGAGGTCCCGGATCAGACCGTCGGGGAAGGCTTCTACCGGGCGTTTGGTCTGACGGAGACGCCGGCTCGGGACGATGCCGTGCACCTACGCCCGGCCTCTCTGGCGCGCGAGTCCGTCCTGCTCTACGCCGGCCCGCGCAAGCGGCTCCACCATATCGCCTTCGGCGCGCCCGCCGACGAATTCGAGGCGACGCGGGAGGCGATCCAGCGGGCAGGGGTCGAGGAGGTCGATCCGCCGAAGGGCGCACCCGACGGCGGCCTCTGGATCCGCGATCCCGACGGCAACGCGCTCAACATCCGGCCGGAGGGGCGCCCCGTGCCACCGCCCGACCCCCCCCTCAAGCTCAACAGCCCCGGCCACGTCGGTCGGGTCGCCGAGCGTGGTTATCCGGAGGCCGGGGCGTCCGCGCGGCCGCGCCGGCTCAGCCACGTGCTCCTGTTTACTCCAGACGTGAACCGGCAGCTGGACTTCTATACGCGTATCCTCGGCATGCGGTTTTCCGATCGCGCCCGGTCCGTCATCGCATTCCTCCGATGCACGACCGACCACCACAACCTGGCGCTGCTGGCCTCCCCGGGGCCCGGGTTTCACCACGGCTCGTTCGAGGTCGGTAGTGTGGACGAGATCGCGATGGGGGCGGTCCGGATGCGGACGGCAGGGTGGGAGCCGGCGTGGGGGCTCGGCCGCCACGTCATCGGATCCAACTTCTTCTACTACATCCGCGATCCGTGGGGGAGCTTTGCCGAGTACTTCCACGACCTCGACTACATCCCCGAAGACTGCGCCTGGTCGGCGCGCGACTTCCCTGAGGCGGATGCCCTGTACCGCTGGGGTCCGCCGGTGCCCCCCGACTTCGGCGTGAACCGCGAGCTCGAATAGAGCCGCGAGGCTCCCGACCGAGTCCCGTCGCCGGCGCCGCGCGATAGGCAGAACGACCGGGTGGGGTGCTCACCTCACCCGGCTGCCCTCCGCCGTCAACGAGTCGTTCGGGGTACGGAGGCGCATCCCGTGAGCTGGATCGGCTACGCTTTGCTGTCGGCAGTCCTGGCAGGGCTCGTCGCGATCCTCGGCAAGATCGGCGTCCGGGGCGTCGACAGCACGCTGGCGACCACGGTCCGCGGCGCGATCATGTTCGGCGCGTTGCTGGCGGTCGCGCTTGCGCGCGGCACACTGGGCGACCTTTGGACGGTCGACCGACGGGCGATGCTCTACATCGCGCTCTCCGGTCTCGCCGGAGCCGGGTCGTGGCTCTGCTACTTTCGTGCGTTGCAGGTCGGCGATGCGCTGCGGGTCGCCCCGGTCGACCGGTTGAGCGGAGCGGTCACCCTCGTGCTGGCGGCGTTGGTCCTCGGAGAGCGGGCTCCCGTCTCCGCCTGGGTCGGGACCGCGGTGATGGTGATCGGCGCGGTGATCGTGGCCAGGAGCTGAGCGGGGTTCGCCGCGAACCACGGTGCCTGGGGCCGCGAGCCCGGCCCGCCGTGACGGTGCGGTGCTGTCGAGCCCAGCTGACGGCGGTCCGGGTCGCGCCGTCCTCATCGCTCCGGGCGCCCGAATTTCTCCGGGGACCCCCGCCGCGCGGACGGAGATCGGAGCCCGGCCCCCTGGCGCGCCACCGAGCCAGCCCCAAAGCCGGAGGTCCCGTTCTCGCTTGACAAGCTCGGGGGCGGAGACTAGCATCCGGCCCGTCGAAACGACGGCATGTTGTCACCCGGACCGTTGCCTATCTCGTTGCCAGCGCTTCCAAGTGCACGCGAACCCGCTCGCTGGACGCACGTTCTGCCCCGCCGCCCACCGACCGGCGCCGTGGGCTTCGGACAGGCGGTCGGTCGTCCGGCACTTGCCGGGGAGCGTCGGGAGGCTCGCCGGCGGCAGAGTCGACTGAGCAGAGGCGGGCGGCACCGGGCGCGATCGCTATAGAAAAGGGGGGGATGTAGGCCGCTCCGACCGCCGGCCCACACACGGCCGGCCGCCGCTCTCGGCAACCGTCCCGCGCTGGTCCCGACCGGCGGGGACATTGACAGACGAGCAGAATCGCCAGGAGGACAAGCATGACGCGCAAATCGCTCTGGTCCCTCGCATTGCTTGCGAGCGCGATGGTGGCCTTCGTCGCCACCCTGGTGCCGATGACAGTATCGGCCCAGGGCGTCGACACTCTCGAGGCTATCATCAAGCCGAATTTCGTTACGGACGCCAACCTCATGGCGGCGGCCCAGGATCCGAACAACTGGCTGCACTATGGCCGCGACTACGCGGGCACCCGCTACAGCCCGCTCTCGGAGATCAACGGCACCAACATCAAGAAGCTCGTGCCGAAGTGGAATCTCTCGTTCGGTGTCCTGGAGGGGCAGGACAGCCAGGCCGTGGCGTACAACGGCGTCGTGTTCGTGACCTCGTCCTTCAACAAGGTGTGGGCGCTCGACGGCACCAACGGCAAGGTCCTGTGGAAGTACGAGCGGGAGCTGCCGGGGGACGTGTATCCGCACCTCTGCTGCGACGTCGTGAACCGCGGCGTGGCGCTCTACAAGGACAAGGTCTACCTGGCCACGCTGGACTCCCACATCGTCGCCCTCGATAACGCGACGGGCAAGGTGGTCTGGGACAAGCAGGTCGGCGACTACACCTACTCCGAGAGCTTCACGACGATGCCGCTCGCCCTGCACGGCAAGATCATCGCCGGGACCGCGGGCGCCGAGTACGGTGTGCGCGGCTGGATCGTCGCGCTCGACGCCGACAACGGCAACCAGGTGTGGAAGACCTACACGATTCCGGCGGCCGGGGAGCCCGGCTCCGAGACGTGGGGCGGCGAGTCGTACAAGTACGGCGGCGGGTCGGCGTGGATTACCGGCTCGTACGACCCCGAGAACAACACGCTCTACTACCCGGTCGGCAACCCCGGTCCTGACTTCGACCGGCACGTCCGCCCGGGCGACAATCTCTTCACCAACACGACGCTGGCGCTCGATCCCGACACCGGGAAGATGAAGTTCTACTTCCAGTACACCCCGAACGATCCGTACGATTACGACGGCGTCAACGAGGTCGTGCTGGCCGACGTCGCCGGTCGGAAGGTGTGGCTGCACGGCGACCGCAACGGTCACCTCTACTCGGTCGACCGCACCAACGGCAAATGCGTGTGGGTGGTGCCGCTCGGCCGGGTCAACTGGGTGAAGTCGTGGGGCCCGAACTGCCGCCCGATCATGAACTGGCCGGAGAAGGACGTCGTCTACGACAAGGTGACGCAGGACATCGCGCCCACGCTGGACGGCGGCAAAGAGTGGCATCCGATCTCCTACAGCCTGCGCACCAAGCTCGTCTACGTGCCGGTCTACGACTTTTCCATGGACCTGCAGGCGAAGAAGATGGAGTGGAAGCGCGGTGAGTGGTACCTCGGCGCGAAGGTCATTCGCCTGAACCCGGGTAGCGGCGCCACCAAGGCCTTCGACGCGGCCACGGGCAAGCTCGTGTGGTCGCGGCCGCAGAGCACACCCGGCACCGGCGGCGTCCTGTCGACGGGGGGCGGGCTCGTGTTTTTCGGCGATCCCGAGGGTCTGTTCACGGCGGTGCGCGACGACACCGGGGAGACGCTCTGGCAGTACAATGTCGGCACCGGGATCCACGGTAACCCAACCAGCTTTACGGCCGGCGGCCATCAGTACGTCGCGGTCGTGGTGGGACCGGGCGGTGGCGGCATCTGGCCCCTCTACTACAGCGAGTGGTACAAGAAGCAGTCCAAGGGCGGAGGGCTCTTCGTCTTCGGGCTGTCCGAGTAACGTAGCCGCAGTCTGACGCGCGGAGGGGAGGGCGGACGTCTCGCCCTCCCCTTTTGCTGCACAGGAGTGAGCGTGACGCGAATCGTGCTGCTCTGGGTGGCCGCGGCCGTGCTGGTGGTCGTCGACGCCACGGCGCACGCGGAGACCCCCGACGCCCTGAGCCGGGCGAAGGAGCGGGGCGTGCTCACCGCGTGCCTGGACCCCTACAACTACCCCTTCTCGTCGAGTAGCTCCGAACCGCCCGGCTTCGACGTGGAGATCGTCCGGGCCGTCGCCCAGCGCGCGGGCCTGCGCGCGCTGTACTTCTGGGCTGACACCGGGACGCGGGGCGGGCTCGGACGCGCCCTCCGCACCTCAATCCTCAAGGGGAAGTGCGACTTCTTCATGGGCCTCGGCGAGGGACCCGACACCGACGAGGAGATGAAGGACAAGGACCTGACCCTGACCCGCCCCTACCTCGGGCTCGGCTACGTCCTCTTGGTCCAGGGCAAGGCCGACACGGCCCTGAGCCTCCGGGAGGTGAAGGACAAGGCCGTCAAGATCGGCACGCCGATGTCCACGCCGGTCGACGCCTACCTCTTCGACAACGGCTACGAACGCGCGCTCTACCTCCGGAGCCGCGAGATCATGAAGGCTCTGGCGCAGGGCGAGATCGACGCGGCCATGGTGTGGTCGCCGGCGCTCGCCATCGCCCGCGCCGACCATCTGGACGGGCACTTCCACATGATCCCGGGGTACACGCCGGAGCCGGGGCTCAGGTGGAACCTGGCCGCCGCGGTGGCGGTCAAGGAGCCGGGGCTCAAGCAGTTCCTCGACGACTCGCTGGCCGCTCTGCTCAAGGACGGTGAGATCCAGAAGATCGTGGAGCGCTACGGGTTTCCATTCTACCCGCCGTTTCAGTAGCGGCGAAGGGAGCGGAGCCGGATGCGGGTCCGGGTGTTGGGGGCGGCGGCCGGCGGCGGCTTCCCGCAGTGGAATTGCGGCTGCGGCAACTGTCGGGGAGTCCGGGAGGGCACGATCCGGGCGACGCCGCGTACCCAAGACTCCCTCGCGGTGAGCCCCGACGACGACCGGTGGTTCCTGCTGAACGCCTCGCCCGAGATCCGCTCGCAGATCGAGGGCTTCCCCTCGCTTCACCCTCGGCGTCCACGTCATTCGCCGATCGAGGCGATCGTGCTCACGAACGGAGACCTCGACCACTGCCTCGGAGTCTTCTCGCTGCGCGAGGCCCATCCGATCGTGATCTACGCGACCGAGCGTGTCCGCCAGGGGATCGCGGGGTCCAACGTCTTTTACCGAACGCTCGAGCGCTTTGCCGACCAGGTGACGTGGCGCGCGCTCAAGGTCGGCCGGGAAGACGAGCTCGCCGGCGGCGACGGCCGCCCGAGCGGGCTAACCGTCGAGCCCGTGGCCGCGCCCGGCAAGCTGCCCGTCCACCTCGAGGGGCTCGTCTCGCCTGACCCGGAAGACAACGTGGGCCTCCGGGTCCGCGAGCGCACGTCCGGCCGAGTGCTCGCCTATTTCTCGGCCATCGGCAAGCTGAGCCGGTCGGTCCTCCAGGCCCTCGACGGTGTCGACTGCGTCTTCTTCGACGGTACGTTCTGGTCGAGCGACGAGCTCTCTGGCCCGGGGCTCATGGCGAAGACGGCCGAGGACTTGGCTCACCTGCCGATCGGCGGCCCGGACGGTAGCCTCCAGACGCTCGCCCGGCTCTCCGCCCGGCGGCGAATCTATATCCATCTCAACAATACGAACCCGATCCTCCGGGAGGACTCGGCCGAACGCCGGGCCGTGGAGGCCGCGGGCTGCGAGGTGGCCTTCGACGGTATGGAGGTCACCCTCTGAGGGGTGGGTGCGGCATTTCACCCCATCGGGTGAAATGCCGCACCCACCCCCTGACGGATTTTACTTTAAACGCAGCAGCTTAGCCAACGGCTTCTGATGGCACGTCGGATGCTCCTCCGGCTGCCAGCCGTTGACCGCCGAGGGGGGTGAGCCCGTATGGAATGGACGAAGCCAGAATTTGTCGAAGTGAAGATGGACGCGGAGATCAACTCGTACCAGGACGACTTCAGCGGGATCTAACCGGCCCCGGTCCGGGTCTGGGACATCGACACCACAGCCCTTCCCTCGGCCTCAAGCCGAGGCGGAGGGCTGTGATGCGTTAAGGTAGAATCCAGCGGGGGAGAGCCTGTGATGAGCGCGACCGACCGGCCGGCGCTGCCTCGCGACGCCTTCGTCGAGTGGCTCAAGCGCGAGGGCGCCAGCCGTTACCACGATCACCACCGCTACCACGTGCTCATGCACGAGGGCAAGCTCACGAAGCAGCAGCTCCAGCAGTGGGTGCTCAACCGCTACTACTATCAGACGCGCATCCCCATCAAGGACGCGATCATCGTCTCCAAGTCCGACGACCCGGCCTTCCGGCGGATGTGGATCCACCGGGTCCGCGACCACGACGGCGAGAAGGAGGGTGAGGGCGGGCTCAGCCTCTGGCTCCGGCTGGCCGACGGGGTCGGCCTCGACCCCGAGGAGGTCGCGAGCTGCCGCTCGGTTTTGCCTGGGGTGCGGTTCGCCTGCGACAACTACGTCCAGTTCGTCCAGGAGCGGAGCCTGCTCGAAGCGGTCGCCTCCTCGCTGACCGAGGCGTTCGCCCCCGACATCATGTCCCGACGCATCCTCGCCTGGGAAACGCACTACCCCTGGGTCAGCCCGGACATGCTCGGGTACTTCCGCGCGCGGGTCACGCGCGCGCGGCACGACTCCGAGGAGGCGATCGACTGGATCGCGGCACGCGCGACGACGTACGACCTGCAGGCGAAGTGCGTCGGTGCCCTGATTCGCAAGACCGAGATCCTCTGGCACCTCCTCGACTGCCTGTACGCCGCCTACGTCGAGCCCGGCTGGGGGCGCGAAGGCGGGCGGGCGTGATCTCGACCGAGAGCCGCCCGCGGCTGGCGTCGAAGGTACGGCTCCGCTTCGACCGCAAGGGCGAGCGGTATATGTTGCTCTACCCGGAGAAGGGGCTCGTCCTGAACCCGACGGCCGCCGCGATCGTCCGCCTCTGCACGGGCGAGCACACTGTGGGTGCCATCGTCGAGCGGCTCGTCGAGGAGTACCCGACGCAGGGGCGGGAGGCGCTCGAGCGTCAGGTCCTGGAGTTCCTGAGCGCGATGGCCGATCGCGGCCTCGTCCATGGAGACGTATGAATCCCGACTACCGACCCTACACGCTGGTCGCGGAGCTCACGTACCGCTGCCCCCTGCGGTGCGTGTACTGCTCGAACCCGGTGGACTACGGGCGGCACGACCGGGAGCTCGACACCGCGACCTGGCTCCGGGTGCTCGAGGAGGCCGAGGAGCTCGGCGTCGTCCAGCTCAACCTCACGGGCGGCGAGCCGCTCGTCCGCGACGACCTTGAGCGGCTGGTCGAGAAGGCGCGCCAGCTCGACCTCTATACGAACCTGATCACGAGCGGGATCCCGCTCACGCAGGCGCGCCTAGCCCGCCTCAGGGAGCTCGGGCTCGACAATGTGCAGCTCTCGATCCAGGACGTCAAGCCGGCCGCGTCGGATCGGATCGCGGGCCTCCGCTCGTTCGAGCGGAAGCTCGAGGTGGCGCGCTGGGTCAAGGGCCTCGGGTTTCCGCTGACGATCAACACCGTGCTGCATCGGGACAATCTCGACCACGTCGCGGACGTCATCGCGCTCGCCGAGGAGTTGTCGGCGGACAGGCTCGAGCTCGCCAACACGCAGTACCTCGGCTGGGCGCTCGTGAACCGCAAGGCCCTCCTGCCCTCTCGCGAGCAGCTCGACCGCGCGCGCGAGCTGGCGCTGGCGGCTCGGGAGCGCCTCAGGGGCAAGATGGAGGTGCTCTTCGTCGTCCCCGACTACTACCGCGACTTCCCGCCGGCCTGCATGGACGGCTGGGGGCGACGCTTTCTGCTCGTGAGCCCGGACGGTCTGGCGCTGCCCTGCCACGTCGCCCACGAGATTCCGGGCATGACCTTCGAGAAGGTGGGGAGCCGCCCGCTGGCCGAGATCTGGGCCGCGCCGGAGGGTCTCGGGCGCTTCCGCGGCACCGACTGGATGCCCGAGCCGTGCCGGAGCTGCGACCGCCGTGACGTCGACTTCGGCGGCTGCCGCTGCCAGGCCTACTTCCTGACGGGCGACGTGGCGGCGACGGACCCGGTCTGCGTCAAATCGCCGCGGCACGAGCTGGTCCTGGCCGCGCGCTCGGAGCAGGGGGCCCCGGCGCCGTTCGTGTACCGCGGCCCGAAGGGCGCGGCCGTCCGCGCCGTCTGACCCGGCGCCGCCGTCGGCCCTCCGGTCAGCCTGTCTCTGGGGGCAGACTCAGCCGGTGCCTTACCCCGGGCTCGCCCTAGAGGCGGCCGGGCGTCGACGAGGGACGAATGGACAAGCAAATGGTGGCGCCCGACGTGTGGATCGCGGTGCTGCGGATCGTCGTGGGGGCCTGGTTCTTTAAGGCCGTCTGGACCAAGCTCGCGTGGGCGTTCGCCGGGGGCGTCATCCCGTACCCCGTGGTGTCGGCCCGGTTCGTCGGCTTCCATCCCAAGCGCGTCGCCGAGTTCGCCAACGGCAACCCGATCGAGTGGTATAAGAGCTTCCTCGAGACGACGGTGCTGCCCAACGCGCACCTGTTCGCGACGCTTCAGGCGTACGGCGAGGCCGCGGTCGGGCTCGGGCTCCTGTTCGGCCTCCTGACCGGGCTGGCGGCGCTCGTCGGGCTCTACCTGGGCCTGAACTATGGGCTCGCGACCCAGTGGATGAGCGCCGGCCAGCAGGGCTTCCACCTGCTGCTCGTGACCTCCATGCTGATTTTTCTCTGCGCGCGAGCCGGCCGCGTGTTCGGGATCGACGGTCTGGTCCTCGACCGGGCCGGCCGCGGCGCCCGCCGGTGGCTCCGGCTCGTCATGTAGGCCGCGGCCTGCCGGCGCTCCTGGTCGCCGGCGCGCTGCTGGTCCCGGTCGGTGCGCGCGCTGAGGTCCGGCGGGTGTCGGTGGAGTCGCGCGTGGACGTGCTCGGCGGCCAACCCTTCGGGGCGGCCGGCCCGTACGAGAAGCTCACCGGCGTCATCGACTTCGCGCTCGATCCCCGGAACCCGGCGAACGCCCGCATCGTCGACCTCGAGCGCGCGCCGCGGGGCGCCGACGGCCTCGTGGAGGCCTCGGCCACCTTCATGCTGCTTCGGCCGAAGGACCCCTCCCGGGGCCGCGGCGTCGTGCTCGTCGACGTCAGCAACCGGGGCGGAAAGGCGGCGCTCGGCCTCTTCAACCGCGGCAGCTTCGCCGCCGATCCCACCGCGCCCGCCGACTTCGGCGACGGCCTCCTGTTGCGGCAGGGGCTGACGCTCGTCTGGGTCGGCTGGGAATTTGACGTGCCGGCCGCGGCCGGCGCGCTGCGCCTGCGGGTCCCGATCGCCACCGAGCGCGGCCGCGCGATCACGGGGCTCGTCAGGAGCGACTGGACGGTGGATCAGGCCGTCACGACGCTCTCCCTCGGCCATCGCCACCTGCTGGCGTATCCGGTGAGCTCCGCGTCGGCCCCCGACGCGGAGCTGACGGTCCGCGACGGGCGGCTTGCGCCGCGGCGGGTCGTCCCGCGCGAGCAGTGGCAATTCGCCCGGGAGGTCGACGGCCGGGTCGTCCCGGACCGCGAGCACGTCTACCTGGCCGCCGGCTTCGAGGCGGGGAAGATCTACGAGCTCGTCTACCGCGCCGCGAACCCGCCCGTGGCGGGGATCGGTCTCGCCGTGGTGCGGGACGTGGTCTCGTACGCGAAGTACGACGAGCGGAGTCTCTGCCCGGCCCGGTTCGGCCTCGCCTTCGGCGTCTCGCAGACGGGAAGGTTCCTGCGTCACTTCATCTACCAAGGGTTCAACACGGACGAGCGGGGCCGGAAGGCGTTCGACGGGCTGATGATCCACGCCGCCGGCGCCGGGCGCGGGAGCTTTAACCATCGCTTCGCGCAGCCGTCGCGCGACGCCCACCGCTACTCGGCGTTCTTCTATCCGACCGATCTGTTCCCGTTCACGAGCCGAGTCGAGCACGACCCGACGGCCGGAGTCAGCGACGGCCTCGCCGCGCACGAGCGGCCCGACCATCTGCCGAAGATCTTCTACACCAACAGCGGCTACGAGTACT
>Ga0209689_1003967_pt1 | contig 10791 bp, 7 predicted proteins | sample GraSoiAngelo_149_FD_187119 | JGI IMG/M metagenome (GOLD analysis project Ga0209689, IMG submission 187119) | Grasslands soil microbial communities from the Angelo Coastal Reserve, California, USA - 14_1009_09_30cm (SPAdes) (version 2) | ecosystem: Environmental > Terrestrial > Soil > Grasslands ...
GATCGTGCTTCGGGGATTTCTCAATACTGGGAATCGATCGCCGAAGGGGGCATTCCTATCGGAATTGACGTCTCGTGAACGCGAGATTGTGTCATTAGTTGCGACAGGCAAAAGCACAAAACAGGTGGCGAACAGTCTTGGAATAAGTGTAAAGACGGCAGAAACACATCGGGGAAATGTGATGCGCAAGCTTGGTTTGCACAGCGTTAGCGACCTAGTCTTATACGCGATTCGCAATAACTTCGTTCAAGTGTCAGATGGGATTGCTCGCGCGGAGCGCGAGGTTTCGCCTGTACTAGGGGAATCTTTGTCGAATATACCAAAGCAGCACACAGAGGGTGAACCAACTCAAGGTAGCTCCGATTAGGACAAGCCCAGGGTGCGGGATTTGGCAGGGTGTTCCAGAACGCGAAACATGCTAATCCGATACTGCCAATCGCCGCGCCTGAATGCAATTCATCAGACCTAAGCGATCGGTGCTGGGTCGGTTGAGTCTGAATAATGCCGGTTTTTAAGTCCTCCAATGCGACCAAGCTCAGCCGCCCTTTGCGGATTTGCATGGAATGTGCAAAGGCCCGCTTTCACCGCGACTGCTCTGCACGACTTACCCAACTTCGTTCTAGCGTTGCATTTTGTGTTCTATCGAATTACCTCCGCTGAAGGGGAGCAGGTGGCTCAGTCTTGCCACGAGGATTCCAACTGGGTTCGTAAATCGGTAGGCTAGGCCCATCCTTCAACTTCAGAAAGATCTTGCCATCATCAGTCTTCTCTTCCTTTCCTGGCCACAGCCCGGGCGGGAAGGTGGCTGCCCATGCCTTGCGATATTGTGCGCTTTTGCGCTTCGCCAGAAAGTATTGCTGTTTGTCTCTGAGCCACTTGGAAACGCATATGAGACCCATTGGCCTGAAGCGGTCGCCGTGCAGGGGACACTTCAGGGCAAATGCAATCTGCTGTTCTAATGGCCAAGAGAAGCTGATAGGTTCATTCTCCGGAAAGCAGATGCATTCGGGAGAAAAATGCCCAGTCTCACAAGCTGGCAGCAGTAAAGCGTCTCTCCGAGGGAGTAACCCGCCTACAGCGTCCAAGTGACACCAGAAGTGACACCAGCGATATGTCGCGGGATGCATTACAGACCGCAGCATCGCAGTAGTCATGTACGATGCTGTAGTTATAGACTCATGCCCGGGTGGCGAAACTGGCAGACGCACGGGACTTAAAATCCCGGGCCCCGAAAGGGGCGTGACGGTTCGATTCCGTCCCCGGGCACCAGGTATCTCTGGCCGTTTGCGTCATTTCACTGCAACTTCTCTCCACGCGAGGCTGGGCGCCCTCGAAAGAGGTGACGGTTCGATCCCGTCCCTAAAATCCAGCTGCTTGCTCATTTCATCCACCTTCGTGCCACCGGGCTCGTGCGATCTTTTCGGGGACTATTTTTAAGACGAGCTCGTGGGGCTTTCCAAGGCTCGCTGATCCGTACCTGTCGCCAAAGTCAATGTCCAAGGAATTCTCCAAAACTTAGCGGCCCAAAAGAAATGAAATTTGAAGCGGACAAACAGCTCCCTCCGGTTTCGAAGGAATCTGGGCGGAAATTGAATTGACACATCTTCGATCCAGGGTGTATAGAAGGCGCCAACCTTTGTGAATTTTCATAATGCCATGTCTATTTTCACGTGATGAAATTAAAAAACTTTCATCCCGGCGCCAAGGATTAGGAACCGCCAGATTCGCCGACGTGCTCGAAGGGAGATACATATGCGTCATTTGCTCTTTCTAGTCGTGTTTTCGATTGCCTGCGTCTTGGCAGTGCAGGCTCAGACTGTAGACACCGCAATTCTGGGGACGGTTGTTGACCCGGCTGGCGCTCCAGTGGCCGGAGCGACCGTGACAATTCTGCTACCCACGACTGGGCTGTCCCGTGTCGTGACGACCTCGCCGACAGGAACCTATGAGGCGCGCTACCTGATTCCCGGCGAATACGTCGTGGAAACGGGTCCTCCCGGGTTCCGCCGAGAACGAAGGACAGGAGTTGTGATCCAGCTGGGCCAACAGGCTCGTATCGATTTCTCACTGAAGGTCGGTACTGTTCAGGAAACCATGGAAGTGAACACCGGCGTGCCTCTCCTGCAAATGGAGAACGCCACTATCGCTGGAGTGGTCGACCAGCAACGTATCGAGAGTTTGCCGATCAACGGCCGCCGATTCGATGATCTAGCCGTGCTGACCCCTGGCGTAATCGTCTACAACCCGGACCTGCATTCCTCCAGCACGGACGGATCGGAGATTGGTGGAAACGGCGGGCGATTAATCTGGGGACAGGTGAACGTGGATGGCATCACGATGGTGAATAATCGCCATAACTATGTGAACGTCTATCCATCGCTCGATGCAATCGAAGAGTTCAAAGTTCAGACCGGCAATTATTCCGCGGAATATGGCGGAAACGCCGGCACCAACATCAACATTCAGATCAAGTCCGGCACCAAACAATTCCATGGGAATGCTTTCGAGTTCTTCCGCAATGAAGCCCTCGACGCCCGAAATTATTTCCTGCCGGCGCCGCAGCCAAAAAACGAGCTGCGTCAGAATCAGTTTGGCGGGACTCTGGGGGGTCCGGTCTGGAAAGACAAGACCTTCTTCTTCGTCAGCTATGAAGGAATTCGTTCCATCGCCGACTCCCCAAGCCAAGGTATTGTGCTGACACCCGGACAGCGGAACGGCGATTTTTCGTATCTCCTTCCAGTCGTGCAGCTCATCGATCCGCAAACCGGCGCTGACATTACGGGGAATATGATTCCTGCCGGTCGGATCGACAAGGTCGCGCAGACTATTGTCAACCAATACATGCCCCTGCCCAACATTCCGGGAGCTACCACACCGAACAGTACGAATTACGCAGGCTCATCGCGGGGCAACCTGACCGTTCATCAGAGCATTATCCGCGTGGACCACTATTTCAGCACCAAGGATCAACTGTTCGCTCACTACATCTACGCTCACCGCAACTTTCCGCTGACGGAGATTAACCCCAATTTTAAGTTCACTGGCACTTACCCGATACACAACTTCCAGGCTCAATATATTCACTCCTTCAGCCCTTCCTTAATAAACGAATTCCGTGCCGGGTTCGACTTGGAGAACGTCGCGCAGCTCGGGACTCATACGACCGCCGGGTTCATTGAGTCGCTCGGAATTACGGGCATGAAGGTAAACGGGCCGAACGGACGGCCGCTAAGGACCGATGAAGAAGGCTTCCCTCTCCTGGGGATCTCCGGTTACATCGGAATGGGCGACGATTTCGCTGCATCCAACCTGGACAACAGCCGCACTTACCAGTTTGTAGACAATGTTTCGTTCCTCAAGGGAAAACACACGTTCAAAGTAGGCGGCGATATTCGCAAGCTGCTGGACGATGCTACAACCAACAACACCCCGTTCGGCGATCTCAGCTTTACGGGAGACTTAAGCGGCGATGCGGCGGCCGATTACATGCTTGGGGTTCCCAGAACGGTGTTGACGCCTGAAGGAGTGCCTATCACTGCGGCGCGGCAGTGGCGCTTTGCCTTTTACGGTCAAGACGATTGGAAAGCGACGCCCAAACTGACGCTGAACCTCGGCCTTCGCTATGACCTGTTCAACCCGCCGCAAGACATCAACCATTCGATCTACACTCTGGACTTCATCACCAACCCCGCGGTGCCTACGTTTATTCCCGTCACCGATCCTATTTGGAGCATCACTCACCGCGATTTCAGTCCTCGGATAGGTTTCGCGTATTCCGCAACTCCGAATATTGTCGTTCGTGGCGGATACGGCATCTTTTACTTCGGAGGACAATTCGACCACATCAACATTCTGCAGCTCAATCCTCCGACAGCGGGAAGCGTAACCATCTTGAACCAGTTGGGGGTGGGGAATCTCACGACGATTGAGAATCCCATGCCGCCGTCCGCCAATCTGGCGAGCCCGCCCAACGCGGTGACGCTGCCATCCGACGGCAAGCATCCAGACACGTACGTGCAAAATTGGAATCTCCAAGCGTCGCGGCAGTTTGGGAAAAACGACGTGCTGGAGGTGGGCTATGTGGGCAGCAAGGGCACTCACGTGGATACCAGCTTCAGATATAACTGGAATCAGCCCGATCCTGGTCCTGGCGACATTCAATCACGCCGTCCATATCCAAACTTGTCTCGCATTCGCATGCAGAGCTATGGATCGAACACCATCTACCACTCATTGCAGACGCGTTTCGAACATCGTCTGTCGACCCAGCTCAACCTGACCGCCGCGTACACCTATTCGCACCTCATCGATGATTCCGCCAACACCACGAACGACGGCGGTTGCCAGTGCCAAAACCCCAGAAACATCAGGGCCGAACGCGCCAGCAGCCTGTTCGACCAACGCCACGTTCTAGTAGTTGGTTACGTCTGGGATATTCCTTACGCCAAGAGTTGGAATGGGCCCGCGGGTGCGCTCGTGTCCGGGTGGTCGTTCCAGGGCATCGTTACGTTGGCCAGTGGAAGCCCGTTTGACATTCAGGAAAGCTCAGACACCCAGAACAACGACGGCATATACGAACGGCCCAATCTGACGGGAGAGAAGATCAGCGTTTCCAATCGTAGTCCAAACAATTGGTTTAACACCAACGCTTTCACACCCAGCATACTTGTCTATGGCAATTCGCCCCGCAATCCTGTCGTGGGTCCCGGAAAACATGAATTCGACCTTTCACTGGGCAAGATCTTCAAGATGCCTTTCAACGAAAACCATTCGCTGCAGTTTCGGGCGGAGTTTTTCAATGCATTTAATACACCGCAGTTCGCGAATCCGGACCGATTTCTCGGCGATGGCGATTTCGGGAAAATCACCAGCACCAACTTGCCCAATCGCGAGCTGCAATTCGGTTTGAAATATAAATTCTAAAAATCGTGAGGCCTGGGAATCTGTTCCCGAGTTTCGCCCAAACCTTGGGCCGTCAAAATGGTTACTTGTTGACGACGGAGAGGTCAGTCAGTGGAACGGCGTGATTTCGTTAGAGGTGCTCTCACCGCAAGTGTGCTAGGTGTGCCTCAACTGCGAGACCAGACCGCTCCCGCCGCGGATATCTTTATCGAGCGGGCTGTATCCGGCACCCCGCACCAGGGCAAGGTACTGGCCCTGATCACGCCGCACTTAGATGACGGGCCGTTTTTTGCCAGCGGCACCGTGGCCAAACTCCTGAAAGAGGGCTATACCGGATACTTCATCCGGACCAGCAACGACGAAAAGGATTCCTACGACCTCACTCTGGGTGAAACCGTGCTCGCCAACGAGCAAGACGCTAGGGCTTTCTTAAAAGTGTCCGGCTTGAAGCAGATGTTCGACCTCGGCTATCGAAACCACCGCATGGACGACCTGTCCCCCACGGAAATACGCGCCAGGCTGATCTTTCTGTTTCGCCTGCTGAGAGTCGATACCATCTTCAGCTACGATCCCTGGGGACATTACGAGGAAAATCCGGATCACTACGTGACTGCTCAAGCAGTGGAAGCGGCGTGCTGGATGTCCGGCGGTCACCTGGACATGCCCGAACACTTTGCCGCCGGTTTGAAGCCGCACAGCGTGTCAGAGAAATATTATTTCGCCAGAGGGCCACAGTTAGTGAATCGTGTAGTGGATATTGGCCCGACTTTCGAAACCAAACTTGCTTGCCTGAGGGCTTGCCGAACCATGGTGACGCACATGATCAAAGACCTGAACGCTTCTCTGGTCGACCGGAAACTGCGTATACCAGCTTTATCCGACGTCGGCAGCACCGCCATTCACGAGTACACGAAAGTGGCGCTTCAAACTAGCGATCACGCGGCCGGCCGGAAATACGGCCTCGACTATGCCGAAACGTTTCACCACATCGGACCCGACCGATCCATGGAGGAGTACATTGCACGCAACGCAGTGCCTCTTTAACCGGCGTCGGGCACCAGTTAAATCATGCCGCTGAATGGCGAGTGCGGCGCTTAATTCATCTTGCTCTCTTAATCTGGTTTTAGAACTGGCTTCCAACGGATTTGGTACACCTGAATCTCATCCGCACCAACCATGACTCGCATTTCTTCTTTGATGTGGGCAAGATTGACGGGATCTTTCTCGATAGCAGCTCGGCGGCAAAGGTCTTGGAAGGCCTAGATGCTCAGCATTTGGCCTTCGCGGCCATAGTCTCCGAACGCTCGTCGGCTGCACTCAAACGTCGGTCACGATGAGGAGCAGTGCGAGGTTGACCAGTGTTGAGTTCACACTTCTGACGTGGGCCCGCTCCGCACGTGGGACATCTCACCCCCAGGCTCAGTTTCTCAAGCTGTTTGCGATCCATGTCGCTATCATGCGAGCGGAGACAGCGCGGAAACTGTTCAATTGTGACCAACAGTAATGATAGGTGTCGTATCTTTTATTCTTCCGATACGGGCGATACGATAAGGGCAGGCTCGCCCCGACGGTTCGCTCCCGTCGTCTCGGGCACCATCCAGTTTCTTTGGTTCTAGAGGGAAATGCCACTTTGAACGGACTCGGACTCAGACCGTCGCTGTTTTCTGAGTTCGGTCAGGAAGGGTTCGGTGTCGAGTTCTGCGTTGTTGCGGAAAAGATCGAGTAAGGGATCATAAGGTTCGTCGACGTTTGTTTCCGGCGCGGGAAGCTCAGCAGTGTCAAAGCCTTCGGGCGCGACCAGAAGCTCAGGAACCGCCCCTCCGCTGCTGGTCAGGGTTTGAATGAATTTTTCCACATGTTCCCGCTGCTGCGTAGTCTTTTGGGTGAATTCCACTCCCATGCCGACTTCGGGATGCATCACGCGCACTACGCCCTCAGCTTGGACCTGAAGCTGTTTGATTCGCATGGAGAGCACAATCCGGGTACGTTCGGGAAAGGGTGAATTGGTTTCCAGGTAGCATCCGCCCAGGCTAAGGTCGCTGAGTTTGCATTCCACTGGCGGATCATCCTGTTCGCTTTCCAGAGAGTGATGATTGATCCAGGCTTTAAGACGGTCGCGAATCTCCGGGGACATATCTACGAATCGAATACCGGTCTGGCGGCTGGCATTTTCCCAAGCTACTTCGCCCATGCACTTGACTACTTGAGTTGTGCCCGGCAGGGTGAACTGGACGCTCATCGGACCCATTTTCTTAGGCCGCTGTGAGGCTTGGATGGCGATCCCGCCTTCACCGAGATCAGAGGTAACAGCACGCTGCTGCCCGGCGCCGTCCTTGATAGTTAAGGTGACAGGAATTTCGATGGCCACGCGGATATTGCGGCGTCGCTCGCGTTTCATTAAGGCGCGAACTGCTCGGAAACTAGCTTTGGCACGTTCCGAGGAGATCGGCTTATACAAAACAAAATGCGCGCCCAGTTCAAAGGCGCCGCGCAGTTTGGTATTACCGTCCACAATCGCCACGGCCACCGCATGTTTGTTACAAGGCGCAGAGCGCGCACTCTTGAGCACCAGCGATGCCGTATGCTCATCGGAGCAGTCGACGATGACCGCCTCGAACCTTTGACGGGTCAGTTTCCGAATGGCGGAATCGGCGTCGCTGCAGCGTTCCACAGCGATTTCCAAATCACTCAGAACGCGGCGCAACACGCGGACGATCTTCTCGTCAGGACAAAAAACGAGCGATTGCAAACTCATAGCGCGCCTTTAACTTTCGTGAAAACCTGCAAGGGAGAGCCTTTTAGCCGCGGCTGGAAGCGCCATCCTTTTCAGCGTGTTCGTCATCCAGAAGATGAGCTACGCTGCGCAAGTGTTCCGCAGCGGTTTGCAGGGCCTCAATCTGCTTGCCCAGTTGGGTCTGCTCGGCCTGCTTTTTACGTAAGACTTCGTGGATGTCTCTCACGGTTTTGCCTCCTTCAGGCAATGTAAGGAGGTTTCAGAGGCGGGTCAATCAATCAGGGGTGCGCTCGAGTTACGGCAGTAACTTGCCGCTGCCCGAATAGGCGACCTACCATGAGGAACTTCGTTTGCAACAAGGCACCGTGACAGCCAATCGGCTGGCCGGTTGGGGTGGGGGATGGATCTCGACTCGGTAGACCGCGGCCAGGCCACAGCCCGATTTTCACCCACAACTTCCCTCTCCTGGCTGGGACGAATCCACACCGACGGGTTGCGCCAGCTGGCTGACGTAAACCGCGAACTCTGGCTGCTGCTCTCGTTGTTCGCTCTGGCTGCCTTGCTGAATTCACTACTCGATTCCCATCACATGTTGCTGGGTCTCTACACCCTGCCCACATTGCTTTCAGCCTACGTATATGGACGAAGGCATGCCACACTTACGGCGCTGGGCAGCGTTCTTATCGTCGTCCTGCTCACGTATTTCAATCCCGCATTGTTCGGCCACCGGGTTGGCGCTTTACCACTTTCCGAAAAATGGTTTGAGATTACGATTTGGGGCGGGATTCTACTGATCAACGCCTACGCCATGGGAACCCTGTACGAGCATAAGGAAAAACACTTTCGCGAATTGCGCAATACTTACCATGGCATTTTGATGATCCTCAGCCAGTTCATTTCCAAGGACAAATACACCCAGAATCATTCTTATCGGGTTTCCGTCTACGCCACCAGGATCGCCGCGCAGATGGGATTGTCAGCGGAGAAGTTGGAAGATATCCGCGCCGCAGCTCTGCTTCACGATCTGGGAAAATTGGATGTGAGCCGCGAGATTCTTTACAAAGCTGCTCGTCTCAGCAGTAGCGAATTCTCGCTGATGAAGAAGCACGTCGATTTCGGAATACAAATGCTGCAGCCGGTCGCAAGTCCATTAGCCCGGGTCATTCCGATTATTCTGGCGCATCACGATAAGTTCGATGGCAAGGGATATCACGAAACTCAAGGGAAAAATATCCCTTTGGAAGCCCGCATTCTCTCCGTGGCGGACGCCTACGACGCCATGACCAGCGACCGGCCCTACCGGAAGGCGGTTTCGCCCTTTGAGGCCAAAGAGATGATGATCAAACTGGCCGGCTCCGATTTCGATCCCAAAGTGATCGACGCATTCGTCACCTGCTTCCGCCTAGGTACCATGGAAGTACCTGAAATCATGGTATAACCGGGGCTCGGGTTAACGTGCGAACACGCTCACGTCACCTAAGCCTTTTATTATCTGTTCACTACCTTTGTAACCCTCTTGGTTAGGCTTCAAATGTGATTGACTTTGGGCCGAAACAGCCTTAGAATGTTGGGCTTCCGGTTAATTCAAGGTTTTTGGCGTATGGGCCAGCTTTTTATGAGCCGTGAATCCCTGGTGCGACCAGACGAATCTAATTTAGCGGTTATTCCTGGCAGTTAATTTTAGCGAAACAAGAGGCATAATTTAATGGCTAAGCGACGCGGAAATCCTAACTGGGGTAAGCCTGAGCCCATCGGGCCGATCACCCCAACGGTGACGGAATTTGAGCAGGTGGTGCGCGAGTATAAGCTCTCTCCTGACCAATACCTGCGCTCCACCCGGCTGCGGGAGTGGGCACGGCGCAATAAGAATTCAAAGTACATCCCGGAGCCCCTGCTTGAGGCTTGGGGATTCGAAATCGAGTCTACTCTCTAAGAGATCGTAGTTCAGTGAATCAGGAAGGGTCGCCGAAGAGGCGGCCCTTTTCTCTTTGGTCTCAGCATCCTGCCGGGTCCACTGTTGATTTCGCGCTCAGAAAGCGTTTTCAATTTATCCTATCTCGACGTTATGAAGCCTCCTGCCAATGAACTGGTGGCCTTGCTGATTGCCGTCAGCTTCGCTGCTGGACTCAACCTGTACGCGACCGTCGCCACCCTGGGTTTACTAGCCCATGCAGGCGTACTGACTCTCCCCCCGGCGCTGCAGTTACTGGACAGTTGGTATGTCATTGGGGCGAGTGCCGTGCTTTTCGCGGTCGAATTCTTTGCCGACAAGATCCCTGCGTTTGATTTGATCTGGAATGCGCTGCATACGTTCATCCGCGTGCCCGTGGCGGCACTGCTTGCTTATCGCGCCACGGCGTCCCTTTCACCATGGGAACAACTTGCCGCCGCAGCGGTGGGGGGCGCCATCGCACTGGCAGCACACGGCGGAAAGACAGCTGTTCGGGCTGCAGTTACTCCTTCTCCCGAACCCTTATCCAATATGACATTGAGTCTGGGAGAGGATGCTCTCGCCATATTCCTCACCTGGTTCGCGGTACGGCATCCCTATTGGTCAGCGGCCATCGTTAGCGTATTGCTGCTGGTAATTTTACTCTTGGCGCACTGGGTCGTGCGGTCGATACGCGCCCTCTTTCGAGGCGCGGAACGCGAATTGGTCAAGTGAGAGCATAGTTTGACGCTATAGGATGAGCGTGAGATAGTTTTTTGGCCCGCGCTGCGCAAGTACAGTGTGCTGGCCAAGCAAACTTCTGAAGGGGCCCCACATTCATGCGTCTCATCCCGCGGGAGAGCAAATCGGATGCGGCCGAGGACATTGTCGAGGTCGAGAATGAGTAAATCGCGGTCCGCGCTCCGCGCTCCGCGCTTCGCCCTGGCTACGGTTCTCCTTGCTGTCGGTTGCGGCACAAACCCACCGCAGCCCAGCGGGCCGCGGGCCGCGGATCGCGGACCACGGATTCTTTTCCCCGATGGCTACACGGTGACGGTCGAGATTGCGGCGGACGATCCCACTCGGACGCAGGGACTCATGTTCCGCGACAATCTTCCAGGCGACCGGGGGATGCTCTTTCTCTTTCGCGACACCGGCGACTATCCCTTCTGGATGAAGAACACGCTGATTCCTCTCGACATGATCTGGCTCGACGATCAGAAGC
>Ga0209689_1003971_pt1 | contig 10790 bp, 7 predicted proteins | sample GraSoiAngelo_149_FD_187119 | JGI IMG/M metagenome (GOLD analysis project Ga0209689, IMG submission 187119) | Grasslands soil microbial communities from the Angelo Coastal Reserve, California, USA - 14_1009_09_30cm (SPAdes) (version 2) | ecosystem: Environmental > Terrestrial > Soil > Grasslands ...
TTGCGCAAGGGCGCCCAGATCGCGGTGCTCATGGTGCGGAGCACTGCGCCCGAGCCGATCGAGCAGTACTCGTTGCGCGTCGTCGAGCAGTGGAAGCTGGGTCGCAAAAAGGTCGACGACGGCGCCCTGCTCATCGTCGCGAAGAACGACCGGGCGCTGCGCATCGAGGTGGGCTACGGTCTGGAGGGCGTGCTCAACGACGCCACCGCCAAGCGCATCGTGAGCGACATCATCGCGCCGCGCTTTCGCGACGGCGATTTCTACGGCGGCGTCAACGCCGGCGTAGACGCGATGATGGGCGTCATAGAGGGCGAGCCGCTGCCTGCGCCGAAAAAAGCGGCACCCTCCGAAGGCGGCAATGTCGGGCAAGCGCTGCCAATCCTGCTGATTCTCGCACTGGTGGCCGGAGGCCTGCTGCGCGCGACGCTCGGCCGGTTTCTCGGCGGTGCCATCACGGGCGCAATGGTTGGCGCGCTGGCGTGGCTGCTCGTCGGCACGCTGGCGGTCGCGCTCTTCGCGGGAGTGATTGCGTTCCTGTTCACGCTGCTCGGCGGGGGGCGCGGTTACGGCTATTACGGCGGCTTTCCCGGCGGCTTCGGCGGCGGCGGATTCAGCAGCAGCGGCGGCTTCAGCGGGGGCGGCGGCAGCTTCGGCGGCGGCGGCGCATCCGGGCGCTGGTGACATGGATCTCGCCCGTATTGCCCGGCACCTGTTCGTCCTTCCTGCTGCGGCGCGGCGTGCGTTTCCGCCGGGGAGCCTCGACGCCATCGAGAAGGCCATCCGCGAAGCCGAGCGCACGCACGCCGGGCAAATCCGCTTCGCCGTGGAGAGCGCGCTCGACGTGGCTATGCTTTTACGCGGCGGCAGCGCGCGCGAGCGCGCCCTGGAAGTCTTCTCCCAGCTTCGGGTCTGGGATACCGAGCACAACAACGGCGTGCTGATCTACCTCCTGCTCGCGGAGCGCGACGTGGAGATCGTCGCCGACCGCGGCATCCACGCAAAGACCGGGCCGCAATGGGAGGAGATCTGCCGCGCGATGGAAGCGGAGCTCAAGCAGGGAAACTATGAAAAGGCGGTAACAGACGGAATCCACGCGGTGGCGCGGCATCTGGCGCGGCATTTCCCGGGCAGCCGGGCGAACGAGCTGCCCGACAGGCCGGTGGTGCTCTAACCTTCGTCACCAGAGTAAACTCAAAGCCATGAGCATTTACAGGGAAAGGGCGGTCCGCCCGGGGCGGGAGCTGCCGATGAGCGAAGCCGAGCGCGCGGTGCGCGTCGAGCTGGCGGCGTGCTACCGCGTGTTCGACATGCTCGGCTGGACCGAGCTGATCTTCAACCACATCACGCTGCGCGTGCCGGGGCCGGAAGTGCGCTTTCTCATCAATCCGTTCGGGCTGCATTACCGCGAGATCACGGCCTCGAACCTGGTCCTGATCGACATCGACGGCCATCCGCTGCGCGAGTCGCGCTGGCCGGTGAACCAGGCCGGCTTCGTGATCCATTCGGCGATCCACGGCGCGATCGAGCGGGCGCACTGCGTGATGCACACGCACACCACCACCGGCTGCGCGGTGGCCGGCCTGAAGGACGGCCTGTCGCACGACAATTTCTACGGCGCGATGCTCCATGGCCTGGTCGCTTACCACGATTTCGAGGGCATCACGGTCGACCCCGGCGAGAAGGAGCGCCTGGTGCGCGACATCGGCGACAAGCCGGCCGTGATCCTGCGCAACCACGGCCTTCTCGCCTGGGGGCCGAGCGTGCCGGAAGCCTTCCAGGTGCTATGGACCCTGCAGCGCGCCTGCGACTTGCAGATCGCCACGAGCGCCGCCGGCGCGCCCAATCCCATCCGGCCCGAGGTGCTCCGGCAGACGGTGCGCGAATCGAGCATCGCGGAGAAGCGCACCTGCGACGACGTTTTCTCGGCCATGGTCCGGCTGGTGGAGGCGAAAGACCCGTCGTACCGAGATTGACGTTTACGTAAACGTAAACTAGGCTAGCGCGATGACCGACCTGTCGGACTCAGCCAAGCTCGTCTACAAGGCGAAGCACAAGATCCGCTTCGTCACCGCGGCGAGCCTGTTCGACGGCCACGACGCGTCGATCAACATCATGCGGCGCATCCTGCAGGCCTCGGGCGCCGAGGTGATCCACCTCGGGCACAACCGCTCGGTCGAGGAGATCGTTCGCGCCGCGCTGCAGGAGGACGTGCAGGGCATCGCCGTCTCCTCCTACCAGGGCGGACACCTCGAGTTCTTCAAGTACATGCTCGATCTGCTGCGCAGCCGCGGCGGCGAGCACGTCAAGCTGTTCGGCGGCGGCGGCGGCGTCATCGTGCCGGCCGAGATCAAGGAGCTGCAGGACTACGGCGTCGCGCGCATCTACTCGCCCGAGGACGGGCAGCGCATGGGCCTGCAGGGCATGATCAACGACATGCTGGCGCGCTGCGATTTCGATCCGGCGCAGCACGCGCCTAAGGAGCTGAAGAAGGGCGATCTGCGCGCGCTGGCCCAGACGATTACCGCTCTCGAGTCGGGTGTTTCAAAGACAAAGGATTCACTTCATAAAGAGAAAACAGGGGTACCTGTTCTCGGCGTAACCGGCACGGGCGGCGCAGGAAAATCTTCGCTGACCGACGAGCTCGTGCGCCGTTTCCGCCTCGATCAGGGCGACGCTCTGCGCATCGCGGTGCTGTCGGTCGACCCGACGCGCAGGAAAACCGGCGGCGCCCTGCTGGGCGACCGCATCCGCATGAATGCGATCCACCAACCGGGGATCTTCATGCGCTCGTTTGCCACGCGCGAGGCGGGGAGCTCGCTGTCCGCTGCGCTCGGCGACGCCATCGCCGCGTGCAAGGCGGCGGGGTTCGAGCTGATCATCGTCGAGACGGCCGGCATCGGCCAGGGCGATGCGGCCATCGTGCCGCACGCCGACGTTTCGCTTTACGTGATGACGCCGGAGTTCGGCGCCGCGAGCCAGCTCGAGAAGATCGACATGCTCGACTTCGCCGATTTCGTGGCGATCAACAAGTTTGACCGCAAGGGCGCGGAGGACGCGCTGCGCGACGTGCGCAAGCAGGTCCAGCGCAACCGCCAGGTCTTCGGCACGAGCGCCGAGCAGATGCCGGTGTTCGGCACCATCGCCTCGCGTTTCAACGACGACGGCGTGACCGCTCTGTACCACGCCGTCGCCGCCAGGCTTGCCGAGAAGGGGCTGAAGCTCAAGCCCGGCCGCCTGCCGCGGCTCGATACCAAGGTCCCTTCGGACGTGCACGTCATCATTCCGCCCAAGCGCCAGCGCTATCTCGCCGAGATAGCGGAAACGGTAAGGGCGTATCACCAGTTTGCCTTTGAGCAGTCGAGAATCGCGCGCGAAAGGCAGCAGCTCGCGGCGACCCGGGCGATGCTCGGAAAGGAGCTGCCTGAAATACAGTCCCTGCTCGCGGAAAGATCGCTCGATGCGGATGCGACGGCGCTGCTTGATTCCTGGCCCGAGACGCTGAAGGCCTATTCCGGCGACGAGCACGTCGTGAAAGTCCGCGGCAAGGAAATCCGCACCGCGCTCGGCAGCGCGTCGTTATCGGGCACCAGGGTTCCCAAGGTCGCGCTGCCCAAATTCGAGGACCACGGCGAGCTGCTGCGCTGGCGCCTGCGCGAGAACCTGCCGGGCGAGTTTCCGTTCACCGCCGGGGTGTTCCACTTCAAGCGCGAGAACGAGGATCCGACGCGCATGTTCGCCGGCGAAGGCAGTCCCTTCCGCACCAACCGGCGCTTCCACCTGCTGTCGAAGGACCTGCCCGCGAAGCGCCTGTCGACCGCGTTCGACTCGGTGACGCTGTACGGCTTCGACCCCGACGAGCGGCCCGACATCTACGGCAAGGTCGGCAACTCGGGCGTGTCGATCGCCACGCTCGACGACATGGAGGTGCTGTACTCAGGCTTCGACCTGTGCGATCCGGCCACCTCGGTGTCGATGACCATCAACGGCCCGGCGCCGACCCTCCTCGCGATGTTCTTCAACACCGCGATCGACCAGCAGGTAGAGAAGTTTTCTGCCCGTCACGGGCGCCCGCCGCGTCCAGAGGAGCTGCAAGGAATAACGGAAGAAACCCTTTCGGCGGTGCGTGGCACAGTGCAGGCCGACATCCTGAAGGAGGACCAGGGCCAGAACACCTGCATCTTCTCCACCGAGTTCTCGCTCAAGCTGATGGGCGACATCCAGGAGTACTTCATCCGCAACGAGGTGCGAAACTTCTACTCGGTGTCGATCTCGGGCTACCACATCGCCGAGGCCGGCGCGAACCCGGTCTCGCAGCTCGCCTTCACGCTCGCCAACGGCTTCACTTTCGTCGAAGCCTACCTCGCGCGCGGCATGCACATCGACGACTTCGCCCCGAACCTGTCGTTCTTCTTCTCCTACGGCATGGACCCGGAGTACGCGGTGCTCGGGCGCGTCGCGCGCCGCATCTGGGCGGTGGCGATGAAGCGGCGCTACGGCGGCAACGAGCGCAGCCAGAAGCTCAAGTTCCATTCGCAGACCTCCGGGCGCTCGCTGCACGCGCAGGAGATCGCCTTCAACGACATCCGCACCACGCTGCAGGCGCTGATCTCGACCTACGACAACACCAACTCTCTGCACACCAACGCCTATGACGAGGCGATCACCACCCCGACCGAGGAGTCGGTGCGCCGCGCCATGGCGATCCAGATGATCATCAACCGGGAATGGGGCGTGGCGAAGAACGAGAACCCGAACCAGGGCTCGTTCGTGCTCGAGGAGCTCACCGACCTGGTCGAGGAGGCGGTGCTGAAGGAGTTCGAGGCGATCTCCAGCCGCGGCGGCGTGCTCGGCGCCATGGAGACCGGCTACCAGCGCGGCAAGATCCAGGAAGAGTCGCTCTACTACGAGCACCGGAAGCACGACGGCTCCTACCCGATCATCGGCGTCAACAGCTTCCGCAACCCGCACGGGGATTCAACGCCGCAGAAAATCGAGCTGATCCGTTCTACCGAAGAGGAAAAACAGTCTCAATTGAAACGCCTGCGCGATTTTCAAAAAAGGAATTCGGCCTCTTCTCCGGAGATGCTGGAGCGTCTACGTCAAGCAGTCATTCGCAACGAGAATGTGTTCGCGGTGCTGATGGACGCGGTGCGGGTCTGCTCGCTCGGGCAGATCACCCACGCCCTGTTCGAAGTCGGCGGCCAGTACCGCCGCAACATGTAACTCAGGGCTTCCTGTCGGCCAGCACCGCTTTCCAGCGCGCCAGCTCCGACTGCACGAAGCTGCCGAACTCCTCGGGCGACGAGTGCTTGGCGACGAGGCCCATGTCGTCGAAGCGCTTGCGGACATCGGCGCTCGCGAGCGCGGCGCCGAGCTCGGCGTTCAGCCTGAGGACGATCTCGCGCGGCGTGCGGGTCGGCGCGAACACGCCGCCCCAGCTCGCGAAGTCGTAGCCCGGTATGCCGGCCTCGATCGCGGTGGGCACGTTCGGAAAGGACGCGTTGCGCTCGGGCGTCGTCACGGCCAGGGCGCGCAGCGTTCCCGCCTTGATGTGCCCCCCGGAGGCTGCCAGGGGATCGATCATGAAGCTGATGCGGTTCGAGATCAGATCAGGATGCGCCGCGGAGCTGCCCTTGTAGTGCACTTCGGTCATCTTCGGCAGGCCGGTCATTTGCGCCAGCAGGAAGGTCGCGAGCTGCTGCGGGCTTCCCGGGCCTGCCGTTCCAAACGTTGTTTGGGTTCCGCGGCGGATCGACGCGATCAGCTCCTGCAGCGACATGACCGGGGATTGCGCGCTCACGACGAACACGTACGGCGTGAGATGCGTGAGCGACACCGGCGCGAAGTCCTTCACCACGTCGAACGGGATGTCCTGCATGAAATACGGGTTGATCGCCAGGTTCGCCGCCGCCTGCAGCAGCGTGTAGCCGTCCGCATCCGATTTCGCGACGAATGCCGAGCCGATCACCATCGACGCCCCGGGCCGGTTCTCGATGATCACCGGCTTGCCGAGCGAGGCGGAGAGCTTTTCGCCGAGGATCCGCGCGACGAGGTCGCTCGGCCCGCCGGTGGTCACCGGCACCACGATCCTGATCGGCTTGGCGGGCCAGCCGCCTTGCGCCCAGGCGCCTGCTGAAACGCAAAGCGCGATGAATAACGCGATAAATCTCATCTACGTTTCCCCTTAATTGACCGTCGCGCCTGTATCGCGCACGACCTTGCCCCACTTCTCGTACTCGGCGCGCATGAAGCCGGCAAGCTCCTGCGGGCTCATCGGGCTTGCCTCCACGCCTGCCGCGCGAAAGCTTTGCTGCAGTTCCGCATCCTGCAGCGCCTTGGCTGTCTCGGCGTAGAGGCGCTGCACGATCTCACCCGGGGTGCCGGCCGGCGCAGCGAGGTTCAGCCACAGGGTCGCCTGGTAGCCCGGCACGCCTGCTTCGGCCGCCGTCGGCACGTCCGGCAGGTCGGGTGAGCGCTGCGGCGTGGAGACTGCGAGCGCGCGCAGGCGCCCCGCCTTGACGTGGGGCAGCACGTTGGGGATGCCGGCGAAGGAAACTTTTACCTGACCCCCGAGCAAGTCCTGCATCGCGGGCCCGCTGCCCTTGTAGGGGACATGGTTCAGCTCGATGCCGGCCATCGAGGCGAACAGCGCGCTCACGAGGTGCTGCGCGCTGCCGTTGCCCGAGCTCGCATAGTCGATCTTCCCCGGCTGCGCTTTCGCCGCGGCGATGAGCTCGCGTATCGAATGGACCGGGAGCTGCGGATTGACCACCAGGACGTAGGGTCCCGAGGCGACCAGCGCCACCGGCTCGAAGTCCTTGAGCGGATCGTACGGCAGCTTCTTGTAGATCCAGGCGCTGATGACGTGGGGCGTCCCGGTGAATAGCAGGGTGTAGCCATCCGGCGCGCTTTTCGCCACGAAGTCGGCGCCGATGGTGCCGCCGGCGCCTGGCCGGTTTTCGACGAAGACGTTGTACCCCAGGAGGCTCGACAGCCGTGCCGCGAGGATGCGGCCGGGAACGTCGGCGAAGCCGCCCGGGGAGAGCGGGACGACCATGCGGATCGGACGCGACGGCCAGCCCTGCGCGAGACCCTCAACCGTAAAAAAAGAAATGAAGATGAAAAAGAAAAGGCGTCTCACCCGCGGTACACCGGTTCGGGTTGCGTGAAGAAGCCGTGCAGGAGGTGGTAGACCCCGAGGTAGTTCTTCTGCTGGAAGCTGGCGTGCGAGATGCCCTCCATCACCGAGAACTGCTTGTCCGGATGCGGCAGGCGGAGGAAGAACTTGAGCAGGTCGTCGATGCCGGCAATGCCGTCGAACTCGCCGCGCAGGACGAGCGTCGGCACGCTGATCTTGTCCGGGTCGACGAGCGGCAGCTTCGAGCACATATCGACGTAGGTTCCGGTCGGCACCGAGTCATCGAGCGCGAGGATGGCGGTGGCGAACGCCTCGATGGTGGCGTCGTCCGCCGTGCCGGGATGATCGCGCTGGAAGATGCTGCGCACGAAAGCGCGATCGATCGGGCGGCGGTTTTTCGACTGGAACTCGGGCAGCCGCTTCCTGCGCTCGGCGAGCGTCGGGCTGCCTTCGCCGGTCCAGACGAAGGCATCGAGCGCGAGCCGCGCCACGCGCTCGGGATGGCGCTGGGTGAACAACGCTGCTTTCAGCGCCCCCGAGGAAATTCCGTAGACAAGGATTTTCTTCTGCCCGGAATTCTTGAGGACGTATTGGCTGGCAACATCCAGATCATCGGCGCCGTTCGAAATGTCGCAATTGATCGGCCGCGACTTGTCCGAGCGGCCGTAGCCTTCGTTATCGAGGCACCAGGTATCGAAGCCGCGCGCGGCGAACCATTCCATCGCCGAGGAATCCGGCCGCCCGGGCACCTGCAGGTCGAAAGTAGGCTGCGACGCCATGGACGAGCCGTGCACGAACAGGATCGTCCCCTTGACAGCAGTGGCCGGGGATTTCTGCCACAGGAAAAGCTTGACGTCGCCCTTCCTGGTCCAGTGCTCCTTGCCGTTCATCGCTTTCACAGTCCTTCCAGATGCTATATACCGCAAATTCTGTGCAAGAATCCGCCGGCTCACGGAGGAGGGCTCCATGACCATGGATGCCGGGACGCTGGACACGTTCCCGAAGCTGCTGATGCACCACGCACGCGTGCGCGGCGCGCGGCCGGCTATCCGCGAGAAGGATCTCGGCATCTGGCAGACCTGGACCTGGCAGCAGTACGCCGACGAAGTGTGCGCGCTCGCCTGCGGTCTCGCCGAACAGGGCTTCAGGCGCGGCGAGCACCTCGCGCTGGTCGGCGACAACCGTCCGCGCCTTTACGCCGCGATCTGCGCCGCGCAGTGCCTTGGCGGCGTGCCGGTTCCCCTGTACCAGGACGCGGTCGCCGCGGAGATGGCGTTCCCGATCCAGAACGCCGAAATCGCCTTCGCCTTCGCCGAGGACCAGGAGCAGGTCGACAAGCTGCTCGAGATCCTGCCGCAGTGCCCGACGCTGAAGCGCATCTACTACGACGACCCGCGCGGCATGCGGCACTACGCGCAGCCGCAGCTGATGAGCTACGACAAGCTGCTCGAGATTGGACGTGCAGCGTTGGCTCGCCGCCCCGAGTTTCTGGAAGAAGAAATCGAGAAAGGGCAGGCCAGCGATACGGCTGCGATGTTCTTCACCTCCGGCACGACCGGCGTGCCGAAGGGCGTGGTCCTCACGCACGAAAACCTCATCGACCGCTCGCGCGCGGTCGCCCAGATGGAAGCGCTGGGCGACCACGACGTCGTGCTCGCGTTCATGCCGCCCGCCTGGATCGGCCAGAATATCTTTTCCTATGCGCAGCCGCTCGTTGCCGGCTACTGCATCTGCTGCCCGGAAGCGGCGGAGACGGTGGTGAGCGACATGCGCGAGGTCGCGCCGACCTATTACTTTGCGCCGCCGCGCGTGTTCGAGGCGCTCCTGACCCAGGTCTCGGTGCGCATGGAGGACGCGAGCGCGCTCAAGCGCTGGCTGTACCGCTCCTTCATGGCCGTGGCCAAGCGCGTGGGAACCAGGATCCTCGAGCGCCGGCCGGTCGGCCCGCTGGACCGGATGCTGTACTACCTGGGGGACTTTCTGATCTACGGGCCGCTGCGCAACGTGCTGGGAATGAGCAAGGTACGCATCGCCTACACCGGCGGCGAGGCGATCGGGCCGGATCTGTTCTCCTTCTACCGCTCGCTGGGCATCAACCTGAAGCAGCTTTACGGCTCGACCGAGACCAGCGTCTTCGTCTGCGTGCAGCCCGACGGCCAGGTGAAGTCCGATACCGTCGGCCCTGCGGTGAAGGGCGTCGAGCTCAAGTTCACGCCGCAGCGCGAGCTCCTGATCCGCTCGCCCGGCCTGTTCAAGGAGTACTACAAGAACCCGCAGGCGACGCGGGAGGCGAAGGACGCCGAGGGCTGGTTCCATACCGGCGACGCAGGCTACGTCGACCAGGACGGGCACGTGCGCATCATCGACCGCGCCAAGGACGTCGGCAAGCTCGCCGACGGCACCCTGTTCGCTCCCAAGTACCTCGAGAACAAGCTGAAGTTCTTCCCCTCTATCAAGGAGGCGGTCGCGTTCGGCGACAAGCGCGATCGCGTCTGCGCCTTCGTCAATATCGACATGGAGGCCGTCGCCGACTGGGCGGAGAGGCGCAACATCGCCTTCTCGGGCTACACCGACCTCGCGCAGCAGGACTCGGTGTACGAGCTGGTGGCGCAGTGCCTCGAGCAGGTGAACGCCGATCTCGCGCGCGAGCCCGAGCTCGCCAACTCGCAGATTCACCGCTTCCTGATCCTGCACAAGGAGCTCGAAGCCGACGACGGCGAGCTGACGCGCACGCGCAAGGTCCGCCGCGGCTTCATCGCGGAGAAATACGGCTCTCTGGTGGAAGCCATGTTCCAGGGAAGAAATTCGGTTCACGTCGAAGCGCAGGTGAAATACGAGGACGGCCGCAGCGCGACCTTCGCCGCCGAGCTCAAGATCCGGGACGCGAAGACCTTCGTGCCGGCCGCGGCGCGCCGCGCGGCATGAGCACCGGCCGCCGCATCGGCGATGTGATCCTCGCGGTCGACGGCGTGTCGCTGGCGTTCGGCGGCGTGCGCGCCCTGCAGGGCGTGTCGTTCGACGTGAGGGAGCACGAAGTACGAGCCATCATCGGGCCGAACGGCGCCGGCAAGAGCTCGATGCTCAACGTGCTCAACGGCGTGTACCACCCCCAGGAAGGGAAGATTTCCTTCAGGAGCTACGAGTTCCGGGACATGGATTCACGTCGCGCGGCGAAGCTCGGGATCGCGCGGACTTTCCAGAACATCGCGCTCTTCAAGGGCATGACGGTGCTCGACAACCTCATGACCGGGCGCAACCTGAAGATGCGCTGCAACTTCCTGCAGCAGGCGCTATGGATGGGGCCGGCGCGGCGCGAGGAGCTGGCTCACCGCAAGGCGGTCGAGGAGATCATCGACTTCCTCGAGATCCAGCATATCCGCAAGACGCCGGTCGGGCGGCTGCCCTACGGCCTGCAGAAGCGCGTCGAGCTGGGCCGCGCGCTCGCCGCCGAGCCGGCGGTCCTGCTGCTCGACGAGCCCATGGCCGGCATGAACCTCGAGGAAAAGCAGGACATGTGCCGCTTCGTCCTCGACGTCAACGACCACTATGGCACCACCATCGTGCTGATCGAGCACGACATGGGCGTGGTGATGGACATCTCCGACCGCGTGGTGGTGCTCGACTACGGCCGCAAGCTCGCCGACGGCACGCC
>Ga0209689_1003973_pt1 | contig 10786 bp, 14 predicted proteins | sample GraSoiAngelo_149_FD_187119 | JGI IMG/M metagenome (GOLD analysis project Ga0209689, IMG submission 187119) | Grasslands soil microbial communities from the Angelo Coastal Reserve, California, USA - 14_1009_09_30cm (SPAdes) (version 2) | ecosystem: Environmental > Terrestrial > Soil > Grasslands ...
AATGGCGGAGGTGATCTGCGACTGGATGCCGTCGATCCAAAAAGTGCGGATGGTGAACAGCGGCACAGAAGCGACCATGTCCTGCATTCGTCTCGCACGCGCGCTCACGCAACGTGACAAGATCATCAAGTTCGACGGTTGTTACCACGGACATGTCGATGCGTTGCTAGTGAAAACCGGCAGCGGCGCGCTCACGCACGGGCGGCCGGACAGCGCCGGCGTGCCGCAGGCATTTGTCGATCTCACAATTTCGTTGCCGTTCAACGATGCCGATCTTGTACGGAAAACTTTTGCCCAGAACAAAGGGCAAATCGCAGCAGTAATTGTCGAACCCGTCCCGGCCAACGCGGGGCTTTATTTTCCAAGCGACGATTTCCTTTCCGTCTTACGTGAGGAATGCACGAGAAACGGTGCACTTCTGATTTTCGACGAAGTAATCACCGGCTTCCGTCTAGCGCGTGGCGGTGCACAGGAAATTTACGGAGTTAAATCTGATCTGACCGCGCTGGGGAAAATAATTGGCGGCGGTTTACCGGTCGGCGCATTTGGCGGACGCGCCGAAATCATGGACCAGCTTTCGCCAGATGGGCCGGTTTATCAGGCCGGAACATTATCCGGCAATCCGCTGGCGATGGCCGCCGGTCTGGCACAGCTACGCGAGCTCGAGGGGATCAACGGCTGGAAATTGCTGGAAGGATTGGGCGCGCAGTTTGAAAAGGTCGCGCGCGACGCGATCAAGCATGCAAAAATCGACATCACTTTTCACCGGCTCGGCTCGATGTTTTGTTTGTTCTTTGCCTCTGGACCAATTACCGATCTTGCCGGAGCGCGACGAAGCGACTTGAAAATGTTCGCCCGATTTTTCCATGCTTGTTTGAAGCGCGGCGTTTATTTCGCGCCATCGCAATTTGAGACTGGATTCATTTCCACCGCCCACACATGGGCCGATGTCGAGCGCACAGTGGGGGTAATGCGCGAAGCGCTTGCAGAACTGCCTTGACCAAGACTATGCGGGATCAAAGGCGAGGATGTTGGGCCATCGCCGTCAGTATCTAGCCCCAAACAGTTCGTTCAAATCGGCGGAAGGAGCGTTATTGGCCAGAAGGTTAAATGTGCCGTTTGTTTTGATCTCTTCAGCGGCGCGGAGGAAAGCGCCCCACGCAGCAAGGGCAAGCCCGGAACCGACAGAGATGCGGCGCACACCGAGATCGGCTAGCTGGGAGAACGAGAGCTGATGATTGAATCCGGAGACAAGGACGTTCACAGGTTTCGGTGCGACGGCCTTCACGATCTGCGCAATTTCATCCCGATTTGTGACGCCCGGCGCGTAGAGGCAATCGGCGCCGGCTTCGACGTAGGCAGCGAGTCGTTCCAAGGCGGTACGCAATGGAGTGGGATCGCGGACCAACCACGCTTCGCAACGTCCGGTTAGAATCACGCCAGTTTCCGAAGCATCAATCGCAGAGCGCGCCGCGCGAATGCGCTCGATTGCCAGCTTTTTCTCATAGAGCGGCGCAGCGGGATCCTGAGAGTTGTCCTCGACCGAGAGTCCAGCGACGCCTGTCCCGACGCAAAGCTTCACATTTGCAGCGAGCTCTTCGGGGTTATCAGCGAACCCGTTCAAGAAATCTGCGTTCACCGGCAGCGCCGTTGCTTCCACAATTTCGCGAATGTGCGCGAGCATTTCATCACGCGGAACGGCGCCATCGGGTTTGCCGCGCGAAAAGGCGAAGCCTGCCGATGTCGTGGCGAGTGCTTTGAATCCGAGTCGTTCCAAATAAATCGCTGTTCCGATATCCCATGGGTTTGGAAGCACGAAACATCCGGATTCGTGCATCGCGCGAAACTTTGCAACGACAGAGAGATTCTGTGACCGCGCCATGCCGTACCTTAGGCGAATCCGAGCCAGGCGCGAGTGAGCTGATACTCACCGCGATTAGCGATTCGAACGCAACATCAATGCTTTCGGCATCCGCGTGACGGTTCGTATTCGAATCTTTATTACGGCGGCAATCTGGCCGCCCGGCCGGAAACAAAACGCGACACGGGAAGCTGATCGCCGCCCCAAACCTTAACAGAAAGGGGAAAACATGAAAAAAGCATTCTTGAGCATTGCCCTGGCAATGGTGGCGTCATTTGCGTGGGGGCAGACCATACGGCAGCCGCTTATGAAGACACAGGAGTTGCCGCAGCAATCGCGGCAACGGACCACTACCACCACCGCAACCACGACAGAAGCCAATGGGACAATTACACAGTACACTCCTGGAAGCGCGATAGTCCTTAAAGAAACCACCGGCCCGGTGCGTTATCGTTTCGGCAAGACCGTCACATATGTGACGCGAAGCGGCAGGGTCCTGGATGGACAGATGGTGAGAACCAAAATCAAAGTCGGCGTTCCGGTCCGGGTCCACTTTATAGGCACCGGCACTAACCAAGTCGTCGATCGCGTTATCTTGGAGGAGGACTGATATTCAGTCTCGTTTGTGTCCATCGCGCCTTTTCGTTCCGCGTGGTGAGCGGAACGGAGAGGCGTGTTTTGTTTTCTCGCGCTGTAGCGCCTGACATCCGCTACAAACTGAAGTGTGACCGCCGGGAGTCGAAAAACCCAGTGTGCTGCAATGAGAGACCAGACTCATTTCGACCCAGCACGGACGGATTTCCAGGCCTGTCGCAGTGGGCCTTGAGGACCGTAGATCGGATCGTAATCCGGAATTGGCAGAGTCGCGATATTGTGATCGGCTTGTGGGCGCTCGCCAGGCAGACCCCGAAGCAAATCCCACTCGCGTCCATCAGGGTAGGCTCCAACAACTGCAAAGTCCGCGCTGGAGCCAATATTCTGGTGAGCTACACCTGCTGGAATTACGATCACATCACCGGCATGCACCTCGACGTTCTTGCCATGCTTGCCGCCGAGTCGCAGGGTCGCCGTGCCGCCATAAACGCCAAGGACTTCATGCGTCGTGCTGTGATAATGGGCGAAGGAATAGACACCGTTTCGCCACGAATTGGTCCAATCATTCTCAGCAAAACGTTGTTCAACAACAGAAGCGCGATCTCCCGCCTCTGTCATGAATGCTTGTCGATACAATAGTACCGGCAGGACACTATTTGGGAAAACGCCGTCGTCTTTAAAACTGAACTGCTCCGGCTCAACGAATTCCAGCTGTTTCGCCACGGGACGGGCTTGCATGTGTAACGCAATATCGCGCGAGCACAGAGAACCGGTTGTCTTCTATCAAATATTGTCTTAAGCAATTCGCGTATTGCCTTTGCGATTAGCGAGCATATGGCAGACGCGTAGTGTTCAAGCTGCCATGCAAGAATCAGCAGGCGTGTCTCAATTGGTCGAGCATCTTTTCCGTCATGAGTCGGGAAAAATGGTGGCGACGCTGACCGGCATTTTCGGGATCGAGCATTTGAACCTGGCTGAAGACGTGGTGCAGGAAGCGCTGGCGCGCGCGTTGCAGACGTGGCCATACCGCGGGATCCCGGAAAATCCTGCCGCTTGGATCATGCGCGCGTCCCGCAATCTCGCGCTCGACGTCGTCCGGCGCGAAAAAGTTTTCCGTGCGAAAGAACCCGAAATCGCGCGATTGATGGAGCGTGACGGGTCCGCACCTGAAGCCGCAATTTTTTCCGAACACGAAATTGCGGACGATCGATTACGGATGATGTTCGTGTGCTGCCATCCAGTCATTCCGCCGGAAGCGCAGGTGCCGCTCGCGTTGAAAACACTCTGCGGTTTCAGCGTGACGGAAATCAGTCATGCATTCCTGACGACCGAAGCAGCAATTGCAAAGCGACTGACTCGTGCAAAACAAAAAATCCAGGAAGCGCAGGTTCCATTTGAGATTCCAACAGGTGACGAGTTGACGCGGCGACTCGACAGCGTCCTGCAATCGCTCTACCTGCTGTTCAACGAAGGTTACAAAGCGTCCAGCGGCGAAAACCTCGTGCGCGAAGAACTCTGCGACGAGGCTATCCGTCTCACGGAATTGCTGGAGCAACATCGTGCCAGCAACCAGCCCAAGACGCATGCCTTGCTTGCGCTGATGCTGTTGAATGCCGCGCGGATTCCAGCCCGGCAAGACAATGAAGGGAATCTGCTTCGACTCAAAGAACAGGACCGAGCGGTGTGGGATCAGACGATGATCGCGCGGGGGATGTTTCACCTCCACGAATCGGCTGCGGGTAGCGACATCAGCGAATATCATCTTCAAGCGGGGATTGCCGCGTGTCACGCCACCGCAATCGATTATAAATCGACCGATTGGGCCAAGATTCTTTCGCTCTATGATCGATTGATCGAGTTCGATGATTCGCCCGTGGTGGCGCTCAATCGTGCGGTGGCTGTCGCAAATGTTCACGGCCCGGAGACGGGATTACAAACACTCCGCGCCATACGCAACCGCGAAAAATTAGATTCCTACTACCTATTCTACTCCGTCTTCGGCGAGCTCGAGATGCGATTGAACAATCATGCAGTTGCTGCCGAACAATTCCGGAAAGCGTTTGAACTGGCCGAGACGAAATCGGAGCGAGCGTTCCTTTTGAAACGACTGCAGCGCTGCGTCGACGGCCAGATCGCTTGACCAGGAAAATTTTGTCCTAAATCGGAGGGCTCTTTCGTCGTATCTCTGACAGAACTAAAAATCACACATCAACAGAAAGACAAAACATGAGCAAGTCAGAGAAGAAACAGGCTGCGAGCATCGTTTGGTTCGAAATCCCGGCCGATGACGTCGAACGCGCGAGAAAATTTTACGGCGACTTATTTGACTGGAAAATTGAGAGGTTCCCAGGACCCCAGGAGTATTGGCACATTGATACCGGTGGCGGCGACGATACTCCCGATGGGGCGCTCAAGAAACGTAAACAACCGCAAGAGCCGATTACCAACTACGTCAGCGTAAATTCAGTCACCGAGTTCTCCAAAAAAATCGAGAAACTCGGTGGTAAAATCTGCATGGCGAAGACAGCCGTGCCGCAAATGGGTTATTTCGGTGTGTGCCAGGACACCGAGGGTAACCCGTTTGGAATTTGGCAGAGCGACCTGAACGCGAAATAATTTGTCCTAAACTCGGTCACCCGTTCGTCGTATTTCTGAAAGCGAGAAAAACAATCAATCATCAACTAAAAACTAATATGAACACACAAAATCAGAATGGATATATGCTGCTGTTTCGCGGAAACGACTGGTACAAGAGCCTTTCGCCCGAAGAAACACAGAAAGTCACAGACCAATGGATGGCCTGGTTCAGGCGGCTGACCGACCAAGGCAAAGCCGTCGCCGGCAACCCGCTCGAGCGCGAAGGCAAAATCGTCTCGGGCAAAAACCGCGTGGTGTCTGATGGACCATTTGCTGAATCGAAAGAAGCGATCGGTGGCTACTTTTTGCTCGACGTCGGCAGTCTCGATGAAGCGGTGGCGATCGCGCAGGAATGCCCTGGTCTGCCGTACGGCATTCGGGTGGAAGTCAGACCTGTGGCGGCTGAGTGTCCGCTTGCGAGCGAACTCAAGCGCGAAGCCGAGTTCGCTACGGTCTGAGCAAAGCCCAGATCGTCACGCAAAGATCGACAAACGAAGGCGTCGTATCTGCCCGGTTTGTCTTGCGAACGTGGGGTTCATCGCGGCGAGCGCGACGTCAGCAAGCGGGTTGACCGCGCTCGCCGTGGGAAATTTTTTTCTAAATGCGACCGAAATCATCAAACAAACGAAACTGGAGAAATACAAAATGAAAACCGAGACATTGGAACGAAAAACAGACAAAAGCGAAGTGAATCCTAAAGTGGTGTCAGAATCTGAATGGCTAGTTGCGCGCAAGGATTTGCTAACGCGCGAGAGGGAGCTGACACGATTGCGCGACGAAGTGAGTCGCCATCGCCGTGAACTGCCGTGGGTTAAGATCGACAAGGAATATATCTTCGACGGACCAGATGGCAGGCAAACCCTGGCCGATCTCTTCGACGGTCGCAGCCAATTGATTGTTTATCATTTTATGCTCGGCCCTGGGTGGGAGGAGGGATGCAAAAGCTGTTCGTATCTGGCGGACCACTTTGACGGGGCCAACGGGCATCTGCCGCATCGCGACGTGACCTTCGTCGTTATCTCGCGCGCACCGCTGTCCCAGATCCAATCGTATCAGAAACGAATGGGCTGGCGTTTCAAATGGCTCTCTTCGCACGGGAAAGATTTCAATTTCGATTATCACGTTTCGTTCACGGAGGAAGACGAAAAGAAGGGAAAAGTTTATTACAACTACGCGACGCAGGAATTCATCAGCGACGAATTGCCCGGTCTCAGCGTGTTTTACAAAGACGAAAACGGCGACGTCTTTCACACTTATTCGACGTACGCGCGCGGGCTCGACATCCTGGTCGGCGCTTACAATCTGCTCGACCTCACGCCGAAAGGTCGCAACGAAAACCCGGATGCAACGATGGATTGGGTGCGGCGTCACGACGAATATTGACCGGCGTACAAAAGAAGGAGCAAGAGATGAATCGCGTCACTCACTTTGAGATTTACACCGACGACCCCGAAGCGGTGCAGCCGTTTTACCGGGACGTGTTCGGCTGGAAGTTCAACAAATTCGAAGGCGGCTCGATCGAATACTGGCTGGTCACGACCGGCGATGACAAGGAGCCGGGAATCAATGGCGGCATTACTCGACCGCGCGAAGGGCAAAGCTCCGGGACCCTGAATACGATCGCGGTGGAATCTTTGGACCGAACAATGAAGAAAATAGAACAACGCGGCGGAAAAATCTGCGTCCCGAAAATGGCGATCCCGAAGATCGGTTGGCTCGCTTACGCAGAAGATCCGACTGGCAACCTCTTCGGAATCATAGAGCCAGACGCGAAGGCCAAATAACAAAAGGAGAAGAAATCATGTCAGCAAACACAATCCGACTTCACCGAGTGCTCCGGGCAACGCCGGAGAAAATTTACCGCGCGTTCCTCGATCCGGACGCGCTGACCAAATGGCTTCCGCCAAACGGATTCACCGGCAAGGTGCACCACATGAACGCCAAAGTTGGCGGCACTTACAAAATGTCATTCACGAATTTCACCACGGGCAAGAGCCACTCCTTCGGTGGAACATATGTCGAACTGACGCCGCACGAACGCATTCGCTACACGGACAAATTTGACGATCCAAATTTGCCCGGCGAAATGCAGGCGACGATTACGCTGAAAGAAGTTTCGTGCGGAACCGAACTGAACATCGTGCAGGAAGGCGTGCCTGCGGTCATTCCCGCCGAAGCGTGCTATCTCGGCTGGCAGGAATCACTGACACTATTGGCGAAACTCGTCGAGGCTGAAATTCCAGATTAGCAACGAAATTACCATGAAGATTCCGTTTACTGGCGGCTGTTCTTGCGGCGCAATTCGTTACGAATGCACAGCGAAGCCGACCATGATGTTTAAGTGCCATTGTCGCGATTGCCAGCAACTAACTGGCAGCGGATTCGTTCCCGGAGTGTTGCTGCCGTCAGGAGCGTTTCGATTGACGCGCGGACAATTGCGTTACCATTTCACATCCAGCATTGCCCGCGGAAAACACAAACGCGGTTTTTGTCCCGAATGCGGATCGCGAATTACCGGAGGCGAATTTGAAGGAGGGCAATCGCAGTTTGTGGGAATCTTGGCTGGCACCCTCGATGATCCGAGTTGGTTTCAGCCGCAAATGGACATTTTTGTTTCGGACGCGCAGCCGTGGGACCAAATGGACCCCGCGATTCCGAAATTCGAGCAGTATCCGCCGTCACGAACAAACGAATAGGATGATATGCAAAAAATCACTCCATTTTTGTGGTTCGATCATCAGGCGGAAGAGGCGGTGAAGTTTTACACGGCTATCTTCAAAAATTCGAAGGTAGGAAGACTTCTCCACTACGGCGAAGAAGCAGCCCAAATCTCAAAGAGCGGCCGGCCCGTGGGATCGGTGCTAACGATTGAATTTGAACTCGAAGGCGAAAAGTTCACGGCGCTCAATGGTGGTCCCGCGTTCAAATTTAATGAATCGATCTCGTTCGTTGTGCGCTGCGACACGCAAAAGGAAGTCGATTATTTCTGGGAGAAACTCACGGCCGATGGCGGAGAAGAATCGCAGTGCGGTTGGCTCAAAGACAAATTCGGTGTGTCGTGGCAGGTCGTTCCGACTGTTTTGATCGACATGTTGCACGACAAGGATTCCGAAAAATCCGAACGCGTTATGAAAGCGATGCTTCAAATGCAGAAGATCAACATTGAGAAATTGAAGGCTGCCTACGGAGAGAAATGAATCTGATCGATAGCCATGACGTCACGGAAGGCAAACCCCAAAACGATTGACGAGTATCTTGCGGGCGTGAAGGCCGATTATCGCGAAGCCTTGGAGAAACTTAGGCAAACCATCCGTGCCGTCGTGCCAAATGCGGAGGAATGCATCAGTTACTGGATTCCTGCGTTTCGTCTGAATGGGCGCCTGCTTGTTGGGTTCGGCGCATGGGCAAATCATTGCTCGTTCTATCCCATGAGTTCGACGACGTTGAGAAAATTTCAGCGCGATATGAAGAATTTCCAAACCAGCAAAGGCACGCTTCGCTTCTCTCCGGACAAACCGCTGCCGGCCAGGTTTGTGAAGAAGCTGGTTCAAGCGCGAATCGCAGAGAATCGCGGTTGATTAAGCCGCATTAGCAACAATGATGCATCTTCGCAATGAATGGTGTTATCCCCGAATGATTTCGGGGTTAGAAATTTAGATCATGAGCAAAGTTCGAGTTTTAGTTGGTACAAAGAAGGGCGCGTTCATTCTGACGTCGGATGGCGCGCGTAAACGATGGAAGGTCAGCGGCCCGCATTTCGCGGGTTGGGAGATTTATCACATGAAAGGTTCGCCGGTGAATCCCGATCGGATCTATGCGTCGCAGACGAGTGCTTGGTTTGGGCAAATCATTCAGCGTTCCGATAATGCCGGCAAAACCTGGAACACACCTGGCAGCAGCGCCGAGGAGCTGAAAAGTCCAGACGGCACGCCCAAGGGCGAGAGTAACAAGTTCGTTTACGATACGTCACCTGAAACCGGGAAACCACTCACGACGCACCAATGGTACGACGGCACTCAGCATCCATGGGAATTCAAACGTGTTTGGCATTTGGAACCATCACTTGACGATCCCGATCACATTTACGCAGGCGTGGAAGATGCTGCGTTGTTCGAATCAACAGACGGCGGAAAATCGTGGTACGAACTCGCCGGGCTACGCGGCAGCGATACTGGTCCAAAATGGCAGCCGGGCGCGGGCGGGATGTGTTTGCACACGATTCTTCTCGATCCGAGCAATCCAAAGCGAATTTCCATCGCGATCTCGGCGGCAGGTGCGTTTCGCACGGATGATGGCGGAAAGACTTGGAAACCGATCAATCGCGGGCTGCATTCGCAGTACATTCCCGATCCGACTACAGAAGTTGGGCATTGCGTGCATCGCATGGCGCTGCACCCGTCGCGACCGAACACGCTATTCATGCAAAAACACTGGGATGTCATGCGGACCGATGATGCCGGTGATTCATGGAAGGAGGTCAGCGGAAATTTACCAACCGATTTTGGATTTCCGATCGATGTTCATGCGCACGAGCCGGAGACGATTTACGTGGTGCCGATCAAGAGCGATTCCGAGCATTACCCGCCCAGCGGCAGGTTACGCGTGTACCGCAGCCGGACAGGCGGTAATGAATGGCAAGCGCCGACGAAAGGTCTGCCGCAACGGAATTGTTACGTTAACGTGCTGCGCGATGCGATGTCAGTTGATTCGCTAGAGCCCTGCGGCGTTTACTTCGGAACGACTGGTGGACAGGTTTATGCATCGGCTGATGCGGGTGACAACTGGAAGCCCATCGTGCGCGATCTACCGGCGGTGCTTTCGGTTGAAGTCCAAACCCTGCCATGATACGCGTCGTGCTTCCGCCTCATTTGCGCACGCTCGCCCGTGTGGACGGTGAAGTGGAACTCGAACTTAAGACTCCCGTGAGTCAGCGTTCAGTGCTCGACTCGCTCGAAGCGAAATATCCGATGCTGCGAGGAACGATACGCGATCACGTCACGCAACTCCGTCGGCCAATGGTTAGATTTTTTGTTTGTGGCGAGGACTTATCGCATGAATCACCGGATGCTCCGCTGCCGGACGCAATTGCTAAAGGTACCGAACCATTTCTGATCATTGGAGCCATCGCGGGTGGCTAGCGGGATTGTAGTGGCAGGCGTGTCGCCTGCGAAAATCGGTGAATTGCAGCCGACACGGCTGCCTCTACAGAAGCGACACACGCGAGAAATAATCGGTTGAACAATTCGCAATCAAAAATAAGGAGAAAGAATGAACACAGAAGAAGTCGCAACAAAGTTGGCGGAGTATTGCCGCAAAGGCGAATGGATGCAGGCAGTCAATGATCTCTATGCAAAAGACATCGTCAGCGTAGAGCCCAGGGAGATGGAGAACATGCCGGCGGAAATGCGAGGCATCGACCAGGTGCGCGGGAAAACCGAGTGGTGGGAGAAGAACATGCAAGTGCACAGCGCAAAGGTGACCGGGCCGTTTGTGGCCCGTGATACATTCGTTGTGCAGTTCGATGTCGATGTAACCGACAAAGCCTCCAACAAACGGATGCAAATGTCGGAGGTGGGAATTTACATCGTCAAAGAGGGCAAAGTCGCGCGCGAAGAATTTCTGCCGCTCGCCCAGAAAAAAGAGTAGCGCAAATGTTCGATGAGAGCCTGGTGTAGCGGCGGCTGTGTCAGCCGC
>Ga0209689_1003974_pt1 | contig 10783 bp, 9 predicted proteins | sample GraSoiAngelo_149_FD_187119 | JGI IMG/M metagenome (GOLD analysis project Ga0209689, IMG submission 187119) | Grasslands soil microbial communities from the Angelo Coastal Reserve, California, USA - 14_1009_09_30cm (SPAdes) (version 2) | ecosystem: Environmental > Terrestrial > Soil > Grasslands ...
GACCCCCAGTTTGCGCAGCAGGCGCGAGCGCCCACGGTCGTCGGCGGGGTCAAGCGCGGCGAGCGCGTGCCGGTAGCCGGCCGCCGCCTCCGCGTAGTTGCCGGCGAAGCCCTCGATGTCCGCGATCCCCTCCCACGCGCCGGCGATCGCCGCCGGATCCTGGGCGCTGCGTTCCAGCGCGGCCCGGAAGTACGCGAGCGCCTCGTCGATGGCATACAGCCGCCTGGCCCGTTGCCCGGCTCGGAGCAGCGCCGCCGATGCCTTCGCGTCGTCATCGCCGCGCGCGTAGTGGTAGGCAATGATATCGACGTACTCGTCCGCGCGTTGCGCGAAGAGGTCTCCGATGGCGTCCGCGACGCGGACGTGGAGACGGCGCCGTTGCGACAGCAGCTGCTTGAGGTAGGCGACTTCCTGGATCAGCGCATGGTGGAAGGCGTGGGTGACCTCGGGATCGATCCCCCGCCGCTCCACGAAGCCCTGATCGATCAGGTGGTCGAGGTCGACCGCGAGCGATGGGCTGGGATCGATCCGCTCGAGCACGCGGTACCAGAAGGTCCGGCCGACCACGGCGGCCGCGCGAACGACGCGCGCTGGGCCTGATCCGAGGCCGTCGATGCGCGCCCCCAGCACCTCGTGCACCGTGTCCGGAACAAGCAGCGCCAATGATTGTCGCCCGACCCAGACGCCGCCTTCCAGGGCGATCGCGCCCGACTCTCGAAGCGCGGAGGCGAGCTGCTCGATGAAGAACGCGTTGCCCCCGCTCTTCAGCAGCATGGTCTCGAGCAACGCCTCATCGACCTCGCCGCCAAGACACTGCGCGAGCATCTCGCGCGATTCTGTCTCATCCAGAGTGGTGAGCTCGACCGGCACCGAGGACCAGGGCGGCTGCCACTCGGAGCGGCCGGTGCCGACGAACAGGCAGGGAAGCGCGGCCAGGTCCGCGACCAGGTCGGCAAGGAGGCTTTGACTGGCTGAATCGATCCAGTGCAGGTCCTCGGCGATGATGAGGAGTGGGCCGGAGGCCACCTGCCGGCGAACCAGGTTGCGCACCACCTCGCTAAGGACCCGGCGGCCCGCTTGCGGATCGAACCCCGCCCCTGCGTAGCCGAGGACATCGAGCAGAAGTCGAACGGTGGCGTGATCGAGGTCCAGGCCCAGTTCGTGCACCCGCGCTTCGATGCCGGCCCGCGCGACCGGTTCCAGGTCGGCCTGCCGGATGCCAAACGCGCTTCGGAGCAGGCTCGCGAGCACGGCATAGGATGTGTCCCGATCGTAGGAGCGACCCCGCGCCATCCAGCGGTCGACGCCGGTGCCGAGGCCCGTTAAGAACTCCGCGATCAGCCGGCTCTTGCCGACCCCGGCCTCGCCACGAACGGTCAGGGCGCGGCCCTCGCCGAGCACGGCGCCCGCAAACGCCTGGCGGAGGAGAGCGAGCTCGGCGCTGCGCCCGACCAGGGCTGTGGATCCGAGCGCGACCGCTTCGTCTTTCAAGCGCACCACGCGGTACGCCTCGACCGTTTGCGCCTTGCCTTTGAGCGTCATCGCCCCCAGCGGTTCGAAGTCGAAGGCACGCCCGGCGAGCCGGTAGGTGGTCGGGCCCACCACGATCTCGCCAGGGGTCGCGATCGACTCGAGCCGTTGCGCCGTGTTCACGGTGTCGCCCACCACGGTGTAAGCCGGTTGCACATCGCTGGCCAGAAGTCCGCTCACCACTTCACCGCTGGAGATGCCCACCCGCAGGGCAAGCCGCAGTCCGTGCTCGCGCTCCAGCCAGTCGTTGAGCAGCGTCAGCGCGCGCTGCATTTCGACCGCGGCGCGGACGGTGCGCTCCGCATCGTCCTCGTGCGAAATCGGAGCCCCAAACACCGCCATCACGGCATCGCCCATGTACTTCTCGACGGTGCCTTCGTAGCGTTGAATGGGCCGCACCAGCGCGGCGAAGAAGGCACCGAGGATCCGGCGAAGGTCTTCCGGATCGAGCCGTTCCCCGAGCGGGGTCGACCCCGACAGATCGGCAAAGAGCACCGAGACCAGCCGGCGGTCTTCGCGCACAGGGGTCCCGGGTGAGACCTGGAGGCCGGTTCCGCGCGGCGCTGCGGGTGACACCGGCGCTTTCGCCGTCGCGGGGGCGACCGGCGCCCCGCAGTTCGGGCAGAACCGGTGTGCCGGCCGCAACCGTGCGCCGCACGCCGGGCACGTCAGGCGCGCCGAACGGGTCGCCTGCGGCATGGTTCCTTTCAGCTTAGGCGCGTTTGCGCAACTCGGCCGGACGGACGACCGTGATGTAGCCGGCGCGCTGAACGATGTCGCCTTTTGCCACCAGCCGAGAGAGCGCGCGATTGACGTTTTCGCGGCTGGCCGCGACCATGCCGGCCAGCGTCCGTTGGGTCAGGCGCATGTCGATGCGGATACCATCGGGAGTCTTGTGGCCGTGGGCGGCGGCCAGGTCGAGGAGCTTGCGGGCGACGCGACCGGGCACGTCGAGGAAGGCGGCTTCCGAAAACGTCGCGTCCATTCGCCGGATGTGGCCGATGAGCACCTTGATCAGATGCCTGACGGCCTGCGGGTTGTCGTCGAGAAACGCCATCAACGCTTGCCGCTCCAGGACGACGCATCGCGTCGGCACCATCGCCTCGGCATCCATGGTGCGTACCGGCTGGTCCTCGAACAGCGTCAGCTCACCGAAGCTGTCCCCGGGGACGAGTACCGTGAAAACCGCCTCCGTGCCGCCGCTTCCCAATCGCGAGATTTTCACCTGCCCCCGAACGATGATGTAGAGGACAGTGGCCGGGTCACCCTCGTGAAAAATGTAGGAGCCCGCCGTATAGCTGCGCTCGCTGATCGCGGGGGCCAGGGGCTCGAGGGCCTCCGCCGGGATTCCCTGGAACAGTACCGTCCGGGAGAGCAGGGCGACCGAGTCCATGCGGGCATGATAGGCGCGCGCAGGGATGTCAAGCCGGGGTGCCAAATAGCACACGCCGTTTGTGCCAATTGACATAGACGACATCACGAATCGGGAGTAGCCTGCGTACAGACTCTCGAAATGCTCAGCATCGTTCCCGAAGCCGCACCAGACCTGGCCGACCCATCGGTTCTCCTTGCTCCGCGCGTCACGCGCTGGTTCGAGACGCGCGCGATCGACGATGCGGCGTCCGATCGGCTCGACAAGCCGGTTGTCCGTACCCCGTACCAGGCGCTGGTGGAAGCCCTGCTCGAGCAGTCGTCGGCGGACCTGGCGTGGCTTTCATGGGAGGACGGCAGCGAGAGCGTCGTCATTGCGCGGGATCGAATGTCGCCGCTCCAGCCATCCTCGATCGGCGAATTTCCGGAGCCGCCACGCAGTCCGATGACCATCAATCCGGCCACGCGGACCGGCGCGTGGGCGCTCTGGTGCCGGTCTCGCGGAATCCTATCCTCCATCGTCGTGCCGGTCCGGCAGCGGAACGCCATCGTGGGCACGATCGGCCTGGCCAGTAGCACGATCGGAGCCCTTGACGATGCCGACCGTCAGCGCGTTCAGCTGGGCGCGTCGTTAGCGATCCAGGCCCGCAGGCACGAAGTGCGACTCAGCAGCCTGCGCCGGATGTTCAACGAGGTCAGCCGCACGCTCGAGCACGCGCTCGCGCTCGATCGGGCCCTGCGCCTGCCGCCGACCTACCGGGAGATCGCGCGCTCGCTGGGGGAGTCGCTGGATGCGAGCTACTGTCAGATCGCGATCCGCGATGCGCGTCAGGCGATCACGATCCGAGCCGGGGGCGGGCATCGTCCGCCGCGCCGCGTCGGATCTACGTGGACGCTGGCGCAGCTACGCCGCTGCGCCGAGGCGCTCCACGAACGACGGGCGGTCGTCCTGACCTTCAGCCAGGGCGACGTCGCATCCGAACCGGAGCGGCTGGCGCTGTTTACACCAACGACCAGGACCGGCGTGCTCATCCCATTTATTGCCGGCCCACGCACACAGGGGGTGTTGATCCTGGGTGAAGAGCGCGAGTCACGCTGCCAGCCGCTGACGCCGGAGCGCATCGCCATCCTGGAACTGGTCGCCAGTCGGATCGCGCACATCATGCGGATCTCCCGGCGGCTGGAGTATGAGCGGTTGGGCGACCGCCGGCGCCAGCGTCAGCTGACCGTGGAACGCCAGCGGCTCGCACGCGACGTGCACGACGAAATTGGGCAAGCGCTGAGCGCGCTCCTGGTGCAGATTCGCTGCGCCATCGCCGAGGGCAACGCCGGGCCTGAAGCATTGAAAGTGCTCGAGCGGGCGACCAGCGACGCGCTCAGTGGCGCGCGGACCCTGGCCTTTGGGTTCCGGCATTTGGAACGGGGGGTCGGTCCGCTGGAAGAGGCCCGTGCCTTTGCCGACACGCTGCTGCGCGGGGCGCGCTGCCGCTTGAGCTGGACCGAAGAACGGATCGAGGGCCGGGTTGCGGCCAGGACCTTGCGCGAGATCGCCAACGTGATCAAGGAAGCGGTGACCAACATCGTCCGGCATGCGGCCGCGGATTGCGCGCGTATTCGGGTCGAATACCCACAGGGGCGAATCCGGGTCACCATCCAGGACAACGGCATCGGCTTCTCTCTGGACGACACCCGGCCGGCGAGCGATGGACGCGGGCTGGGACTCGTGGGTTGCTCCGAGCGCCTGGCGCGCGTCGGGGGACTGTTCGACATCAAAAGCGCCCCCGCGCAGGGGACGGTTGTGATCCTGGAGGCGCCCCGACTCTGACGCGCTGACCGGCTCGGACCGCCCCATTTTTCAGCGATCAGTGGCGTGTGAGGGACACAATGGTCCGTTCGGCCGATATGGCGCGTAAGCCCAGACGTAACACTTGTGCCAATGATCCTGGTGCCGCCTACCGCCGTTCGTGCTGCCGATCCGGATTCTTCCGCAGCCGCCGCCCTTCAGCCGATTGCACCGTTGCTGCGTGACGCAACCCTGACGGAGATCATGATCAACGGACCGGACGCCATCTTCGTCGAGCGCGAGGGACGGATTCTGCTGACGGACCGCCGGTTCGAGGACGAGAATCACCTGCTGAGTGCGGTCGGCGCCCTGATGACAAGCGCCGGTCGCCGGCTCGACTTCGTCGACCCCGTGCTGGAAGCGCGATTGCCGGACGGCTCCCGATTGACCATCGTGCTGCCGCCGGTCGCGGTCGACGGCCCCATGATCACGATCCGGAAGTTCTCGGCCAGCCCATACGCGATCGATGACCTGATCCGATTCGGGAGCGTCTCGCTGGAGGCCGCCGCCTTTCTCCAGGCCTGTGTCCTGGCTCGCGCCAACCTGCTGATCTCCGGCGGCTCGAGCAGCGGGAAGACGACGCTGCTCAACGCCTTGGCGACCTGCATCCCCGGTGACGAGCGCATCGTCACGATCGAGGAGGCCGCCGAACTGCGACTGCCGCAGGGTCACGTGTGTCGCCTGGAGAGCATTCCAGCGGGCGAGCGGGTGACGACCCTGCGTCAGCTCGTCCGGCATGCGGTCCGAATGCGCCCTGATCGCCTCCTCGTCGGCGAAGTCCGTAGCGGCGAGGCGCTCGACATGCTGCAGGCCATGAACACCGGCCACGACGGTGCCATCAGCACCGTCCACGCCAATAGTCCCAGAGATGCCCTCTCGCGCCTGGAGACGCTGGTGCTGATGGCCGGGCTCGATCTCCCGGTACGCGCCATCCGCCAGCAGATCAGCGGCGCCATCAACGTCATCGTCCATGTCGGCCGCCTGGCCGATGGCAGCCGGAAGGTCCTGAGCATCGGGGAGCTCACCGGATTCGACGATCCGACGATCGCGTTGCAGCAGCTGTTTGTCTCGGAAGCGACGGGCGGTGGGGCGCAGGGGCGGACCCGCCTAACGGCGACGGGCATCCGCCCGCAAATCATGGAGAAGATCCACCGACTTGGAGTGGCGGCGCCGGAGCTGGGCCGGCTGTACCCAAAGAACTCCGGACACGTGGCCGTCAGTGGTCGGCGAGCGGCGACCGCCGCGATGAATGAAGGCGGCATCCCGCCGCGGGATCGCCGGCAGAGTTAAGTCCCGCCTAAGGCGGCAAGCCCTCGCTATCTAGGAGAAAGGCGGCCTCTTCGGCCGCCTTTCAACGTGTCTACGCGGTGCGCCGCCGAATCGCAAGCCCCGCAAGGCCCAGCGCTACCAGCAACACACCGATCGGCCAGATCGGCAGGCCGCCACCCGTTCGCGCCAGGGTAGGGGTCGTCGGGGTGGCAGTGGGAGCAGCCGTCGCCGTCACCACCGCGGTGCCCGTAAACGAAAGGTTGCTCAGGATGGCGGTGCCCGTTTCGTCCTGCACGATGTCGATGGACGTCACCGTCTTGCCGACAATTCCGCCATTGCCACTGCCGTCGCCGGCGGCGTCAAACTTGAAGCTGACGTGGTTCCCACTCTTGTTCGCCGCGCAGCCGAAGAAGTGGGTCTTGCCGTCGCTCGTCACCACGTTGAGCCGTGGCGCGCCGGCGCCGCAGTAGCTCGCCGGCGCGAGGTCCCAACTCGCCGCCGTCAAGGTGGTCAGGCCCTTGACCGTTGCGCCCGAGGCCAGGTCGTCCGCCGTGCATTTTGCGGCCGTTGCTTCACCGCAGAGCTTGCTGAGCGTCAGCGTTCCCGCGGCCAGCGCCGCCGAAGACGTTCCGGCCACGTCAGTCGTGGGGCAGCCGTTCGTACCGGGGGTGTCTTCTTTGGTCGCCGGATTGCCGAACGTGGTGTGGCCGCAGGCATAGGCCCAGGGGCTCACCGTCGTGATCGTCGCCGTACTGGCATAGGCCGCCACCGAGCCCCAGGCCAGCGCGGCGATCGCCGATCCAATCATCACAAGTCGCTTCATTAGTCGCCCTCCTTGATCCCACGTCGAAATTCACGGTCCGACAAAGTCGCTTCTCTCAACGTAGCGCGTGGGACTGGCCTGGGGCAACTTTCTGAATCTGGTTGGGCTGACGAACGCCAAGTCGCGTACCCTCGACGCGTCCGCGATTGCAAAAGGCGGCCTCTCGGCCGCCCCTCGTTCCTAGCGGACCGCGGCCGGGGTTTTGGCGCCGGGCGGCGCGTAGGCGGTCTTGGCGGCCTTCGCCTTCTCGAGCACCTTCCGGCCCTCTTCCGGCGTGATCAGCTTGATCGTCCGCAGGTTGCGTAACGACCCCGAACTGCCGACCGCCACCGACACCGCGGCCGCTGAAATATCGTCGGGTGCGTCGATGATCGCCAGGTAGTCGTCATCGCCAAAGCTCCAGAAGAACTGTTCCAACTTGCCGCCGGCGGCCTGCGCCACCTTTTGCACGGCGGCCACTCGATCCCCCGGGTTGTCGATCATCTTTGACCATGCTTCCGCCGTGTAGCCGCCGATCACTGCATACTTCGCCATCGTTACCACCTCCTTGGTGAGGCCATCCTACGCCCCAGAGTGTCAGCCGCAGGTAAAGCCGCCGATCGAGAAGACGTTCGTCATGCCGCTCGCGCTGACGCTCATGTGGTCGACCATGTGGAAGCTGATGGTCGAGCCGTCGGTCCCGCTGAGGGTTGCATTGAAGGTGTCGTGGAAGACGGCGTTGTTCTTGTTGAGGCTTGCGCCGAACCACACGGTGATGTGGCCGGAATAGCTAGGCTGTTTGGTATCGGTCGGGACAAAGGTGACTGATCCCGTTTGCGTCTGGGTCACCCACACGTCGGACGCCCCATTGACGTTGATATGGAATATCGAGTTGGTGTAAACGAAGGTCAGGGTGCCGGGAACGAAGCTACAGGGGTTGGACGATGGCATCGAAACGGTCTGATTCTTTACGACCATCGTTTGCGAGCAGTTAGGGACGACGCTGACGATATTTCCACTGGCATCGAACGTCGCGCAGTTGAGGTGCGTTTCGGCCGCCGATGCACTGATGGATGTCATGCCAAAGCCGGCGACGCAGACAAGTACAGCGAGCAGTCTCCTCATATATCCTCCCGGGTCCCGTGGGGCCCAGTTCCATGTGGACGTCGACGCTGCGACTTTAACGGCTTCGACAGGTCGTATCAATAGTGTTTTCCACCGAATCCCGCCCCTGCTAGCAGGTTCGGTAGTTACTGCGCTCGAAACCAAACTGGGAGCCCGGCGTTAACGCAGCCATGAACGGTGAGGGGGAGGCCAGTGGCATGCGCCCGCTCCTGCTCGGTCTGACCCTCCTTCTGACGACGACTACACTCGCGTGAAATCCTGACGGTCTTAGTTTGACTCTGGGCTAGACGGCCGGTCCAACCACCCCGCGCGGACCGCCGCTAGCAGTCCACCCGTTGTCAGGCAAATCGCACCCACGATGCCGATGACGGTGCTTGCCGCACCGGGCCTTTCGCTCACGCTAAAACCGTACCCTGTGTAGGCCACGAAAAGGAAGAATGTCTGGACGCCTATTCCCAGGAGGATCGATCCGGCGACGATCTGAAGGGTGCGTTGCGTCGAGACCGCGAGCATGATTCCGATGGCAATCGCGATCACGATCACCGCGCCCGGCTCGAGCGCGAACCAGAGGCCGGCGGGGTCTCCAGGGTTGAAGATGGAAGGGGATCCCGTGGAGAAGTGCGCGAAGGGCAGCACGCACGCGGGGATGACGAGCAGCCCCCCTACAATGCCGAGGATTCCGCCCACGATACTCAGGCCTCGGCCCCCCACAGCTTGCCAAGCTTGAGTCCAATTCAAAAGCAAGTCAAGGGGCTTTTGCTGGAACGGTAAGCTTGCCCAAATGCCGCAGGTGAAACAGGATGCAGTCCAGGAGATCAAGGACCGGCTTGACCTGGTGGACCTCATTTCCGAACATTTGCGGCTGCAAAAAGCCGGACGGGACCTGAAGGGTCTCTGCCCCTTCCACCAGGAGAAGACCCCATCCTTATATGTATCGCCGGAAAAGCAGCTCTGGCATTGCTACGGCTGCCAGAAGGGCGGCGACCACTTCACCTTCATCCAGGACATCGAGCACGTCGACTTCCGCGGCGCCCTGCGGCTGCTGGCAGAGAAGACGGGCGTCGTCCTCGAGGAATCGCCGGGCGCCGGCCGTCAGCGGGAGCTCAAACGAACGATCTCGAAGCTGAATTTGCTCGCGGCCCAGTACTTCCATCACATCCTGCTGGAGAACCCGGCGGGTCAGCGGGCGCTGATCCAGCTCGAGTCGCGCGGCGTCACCCGGGCCTCCATGACCGAGTTCCAGCTCGGCTTCGCGCCCGCGGGGCAGCGCAAGGACAACCTGGTGCGGTTCCTGCGAAAGCACGGGGCGACTGATGGCGAGATGCAGGAAGCGGGGCTGGCGATCAAGCCCGATGGCGGAGGGGAACTGTGGGATCGGTTCCGGCAGCGGATCATCATCCCCATCCACAACGAGCATGGCGAGCTGGTCGCCTTCGGCGGCCGGGTGATCGACGACACCGCCCAGCCCAAGTACCTGAATACCTCGCAGACGGCCCTCTACGACAAGGGCCGTACGCTGTTCAACCTGCACCGGGCGCGCAAGTCGATCCACGAGCTAAAGCACGCCGTGCTGATGGAGGGCTACTTCGACGCGATCACCGCCTGGCAGGCGAACGTGCCGAACGTGGTCACCACCTCGGGGACAGCCCTGGGCGAGCACCAGGTCCGGCTCCTCAAGCGGGAGACCCAGGAACTCCTGCTGGCGTTCGACCGCGACGACGCGGGATTGAACGCCACCCAGCGGGCGATCGAGCTCGCCACGAAGTCGGGCATATATATAAAGGTTGTTCGGGTGCCCCAGGGGAAGGATCCGGACGACTATCTGCGGGCTCATCCGGATGGCTGGGCGAACCTTCGGGAGCACGCCCTGCCGGAGTGGGAGTATCTGCTACGCCAGGCGCTGGCCACCCTCGATCTCACCGACGCGCGCGAGCGCCGCCGGGGGGCCGAATTGGTGATTCCCGTGCTGGCCAAGATCCCGGAGGCGTCCGTGCTGGAAATCTATGCCCAACAGGCCGCAGGATGGCTACGCATTGAGCCAGCTGCCTTGCTTCGCGACGTCCATGCCTTGAAGTCCGGCGCCAAATTTCCCTCCTCGGCGGCACCCGCCAAATTTCCATCCCCCTCTGGGGGAGGGCAGGGTGGGGGCTCCCAGCCAAACAACGGCGCCACCCAGGCCACGAAGGATGAGGGATACCTCCTGGGCCTCTTGATCGAGCGCCCCGACCTGGTTCCAGAGATCGCCGGGGAGCTGCAGGCGGTCAGTTTCTCGGCCCCGGCGTACGAGCGGGTTTTCGCTAGGCTGCAACAGATGGTCGAAGCGCAGGCAACGGTTCGTCCCACCGACCGCCTTTCCGAGTTCGCGCCGGACGAGCAGGGCCTGATTTCGGCGGTCGCCATGGCCAAATACCCCGAGCTCGAGAGCGGGTCAGAAGCAGCGCTCCGACAGAGCCTGGAGCAATGTCTCCAAACACTTAAAATAAACGCCGCCCAACGACGGTTGAAAGCCTTAGTGGCTGAGATGCGTGCAGCGCGCGCGGCGGGAGATGAGTCTCGGCTCGTTACTCTCATGCAGGAGAATGACCGCTTGGCCCACCAACTCGATGCACTCAAAGATTTAAGGCATGGCCAAGGCTAACCTCAAAGACGCGCCGACGACCAAGAAGGCGCCGCCGCCCGGCGGCGGGAAGCTGAAGCGCTCAGAAGACCCGATGGTGCTGGCCGCCGAGGCCCTGATTGTCAAGGGCAAGGAACAGGGATTCCTCAGCCCCGACGACATCCTTGCCGGCTTCCCCGACGTCGAGCTCGACCCCGACCAGCTGTTCCGGATCTTCAACGTGTTC
>Ga0209689_1003987_pt1 | contig 10765 bp, 10 predicted proteins | sample GraSoiAngelo_149_FD_187119 | JGI IMG/M metagenome (GOLD analysis project Ga0209689, IMG submission 187119) | Grasslands soil microbial communities from the Angelo Coastal Reserve, California, USA - 14_1009_09_30cm (SPAdes) (version 2) | ecosystem: Environmental > Terrestrial > Soil > Grasslands ...
AACGTCCTCGCGACGATCATGCACAGCTTCTTCATCCTCTGCCTCATCAGCGTGCAGTGGGTCCTCTGGGGCTACACGCTCGCGTTCGGACCCGACCACGGCGGGATCATCGGTGGTCTCGACTGGCTCGCGCTTCGCGGCGTCGGCCAGGATCCGGGACCGTACGCGCCCACGGTTCCGCACGAGGCGTACATGGTCTTCCAGATGATGTTCGCGGTGATCACGCCGGCGCTCATTACCGGCGCGTTCGCCGAGCGCAAGCGCTTCAAGGCCTTCGTCGTCTTCACTCTCCTTTGGGCCACGTTCGTCTACGACCCGGTCGCGCACTGGGTCTGGGGCGGCGGCTGGCTCGGACAGCTCGGCGCGCTCGACTTCGCGGGTGGCACCGTGGTGCACATCACGAGCGGCGTGTCCGCCCTTGTCGCCGCGCTCGTCCTCGGACGTCGCGTCGGCTACGGCCGCGACGCGCTCGAGCCGCACGACGCGACGATGACCGTTCTCGGCGCGTCACTTCTCTGGTTCGGCTGGTTCGGCTTCAACGCCGGCAGCGCGATCACCGCCGGCGGTCTCGCGGCGAACGCATTCGTCGTGACGAACACCGCTGCGGCGATGGCTGCGCTCACGTGGATGACCGTCTCATGGCTGCACAAGGGTGCCCCGAGCGTGCTCGGTGCCGCGGCCGGTGCGGTCGCAGGTCTCGTCGCGATCACACCCGCATCCGGCTACGTCGACGTCTCGGCCTCGATCCTGATCGGACTCGGAGCCGGCGTCTTCTGCTACACCGCGATCCAGCTCACGAAGCGCCTCAAGGTCGACGATGCGCTCGACGTCTTCGGCGTCCACGGCGTCGGCGGCGCCTGGGGCGCGCTCGCGACCGGCATCTTCGCGACCGTAGCGATCAACAGCGGCGCTAAGGACGGGCTCGCGTACGGCAACCCAGGACAGCTCGGCATCCAGGCGATCGCGGTGGCCGCGTCGATCATCTACTCGGCCGTGATGACGTTCGTGATCTTGAAGCTCATCGACGTCTTCGTCGGACTGCGCGTCCCCGAGAGCGAGGAAGTCCTCGGTCTCGACGCGTCGCAGCACCGCGAAGCCGCGTACCAGATCTAAGGAGGCGGAGATGGAGATCCTCGCATTCGTATCGTTCGCGGTCCTGGTCGTGGCGTGGCTCGTCGCGCCGTCGCGCGGCAACGTCGCGGTGGTCAGCCACGCGGAGGAGCGCAAAGCCGCGTAGCCACACCACACCTAACGGTCGATCAGGGCCAGGCCCGACAGGGCTTGGTCCTCTTCGTGTGCGCGCCTGCGCCGGGACGAAGTAGAATCGAGTGCACACAACTGAATACGACGGGGGAGCGCCCGACGAACGGGGCGCTGAGAGTGCGGATAGCCGCAGACCCCAGAACCTGATCTGAGTAATGTCAGCGTAGGGAGTCGAAACGCGTGGAGTCCCTTGCGAGCGGCGCTCAGGCGCCGCTTTTGTTTTGCCAGCGATGAGGGCCGTCGTCGTCGCGCACGGTGACGTGCTGCCATCGGATCGCGCCGTCATCGGCGCGCAGGATTACGTCGTCGCGGCCGACGGCGGCGCGTTCGCGCTCGAGCGCTGGAAGCTCCTTCCCCACCTCATCGTCGGCGACATGGACTCGCTCGGCGACGCCGGTGTGGTGCGTTTCGCTCGACAGGGCATTCCGGTCGCGAAATTCCCCGCGGCAAAGGACGAGTCGGACCTCGAGCTCGCGATCGCTCAGGCGATCGCGGCGGGTGCGACCGAGGTGGTGGTCCTCGGCGCGCTCGGCGGCGACCGGCTCGATCACGAGGCCGCGAACCTTCTTCTCCTCGCCGATCCCGGGTACGACGGTGTTCGCATCGAGGCGCGCCGCGGTGCGCTTCGGATCCGCGCCGTTCGTGGTAAAGGTTCGCTCGCGCTCGCCGGGCCGGTGGGCGCCCTCGTGACGCTCCTTCCCGTGAGCGGCGACGCCGGCGGCGTCGCGACGGAGGGCCTGCGCTACCCGCTCCAAGGCGAGACGCTCCACTTCGGACGCGCACGCGGTCTCAGCAACGAGGTCGCGTCGCTGCCCGCGAGCGTCTCGCTCGACAAAGGAACGTTGCTCGTCTTCGAAACACCAATGGGAGGTACGTGACGTGAACAGGGCTGACTGGTCTTGGCGCACGGTCGATATCGTGGTGGCCGCCGCGATCGCGATCGCTTTCGGCGTCGTCTTCTGGGCGTGGAATCAGGTTTGGGCGGCCGCGACGCCGGCGTTCGTCGCGATCCCGCCCGCACAGAACATCCTCTACGGCGTTTGGCTCGTTCCGGCGGTGCTCGGCGGTCTCATCATCCGCAAACCCGGCGCCGCGCTATTCACCGAGCTCGTCGCCGCGAGCGTCTCGGCGATCCTCGGATCGCAGTGGGGACTGGACACGCTCCTGTCCGGAGCGCTTCAGGGCCTCGGCGCCGAGATCGTGTTCCTTGTCGTGGGTTATCGCCGCTGGACCATAGCCGTCGCGCTGATCGCGGCGGTCGGGACGGCGATCGCAGCATGGATCCATGACACCCCGCTCTACTACGCCGACATCGGACTCGGCCCCCAGCTTGTGATCCTCGTCTTCATGGTCGTCAGCGCGATCGTCATCGCGGGGATCGGCTCGTGGCTCCTCATGCGCTCTCTCGTCCAGACCGGAGTGCTCGCGCAGTTCCCAGCCGGGCGCTCGCAGCAACGCGTCTGAGCGAGCCGGCCATTCGCGCGCGCGGCTGGGGGTGGCGCCACCCCGGCCGCAAGGCGTGGGCGCTGCGCGGCCTCGATCTCACCATCGAGGAGGGCGAGCGCGTCCTGTTAATAGGAGCGTCCGGCGCGGGGAAGAGCACGCTTCTTCAGGCTCTCGCCGGCCTGCTCGATCGGAGCGGCGCTGCGGACGAGGAGGGCGAGCTTTCGGTCCGTGGCGACGCCGGCCTCGTCCTGCAGGATCCGGAAACCCAGCTCGTCATGGCGCGCTCCGGTGACGACGTCGCGTTCGGGCTCGAGAACCGCTGCGTACCGACGGACGAGATCTGGCCTCGCGTCCACCGCGCGCTCGCGGATGTCGAGTTCCCCTACAGCGAGGACCACGCGACCGCGGCGCTTTCCGGCGGCGAAAAGCAGCGCCTCGCCATCGCCGGGATCCTCGCGCTCCGACCTCGGGTGCTGCTCCTCGACGAGCCGACCGCGAACCTCGATCCCGATGGCGCGCGTGCCGTTCGCGAGGTGATCGCTCGCGTCGCCGAGCGCCGCGAGGTAACGATGGTGATGGTCGAGCATCGGATCGCCGATGCGCTGCCACTCGTCGACCGCGTGATCGTGATCGAGGCCGGTGGTGGCGTCGTCGCCGACGGCCCTCCTCGCGCCGTTTTCGCGCGCGAGGATGAGCGTCTCAAGGCGCTCGGCGTCTGGGTGCCTGGCGCGGCGCCCGCGGCACCCCCTCGCCGAACGACACCCGGCGGCAAGGCGATCGTCGCCCGCGATCTCACCTATCTATATCCGCGGGGGGCGGCCCCCGCTCTGGACGGGATCTCGGCCACGGTTCGGCACGGCAGCGCCCTCGCGATCACTGGGCCGAACGGCAGCGGGAAGTCGACGCTCGCGCTGCTGCTCGCGGGGTTGCTCCGGCCGCGAGGCGGCGAGGTGCGGGCATTCGGCGATGAGCCGTCGCGTCTGAGGCCGCGAGCGCTCGTTCGGAGAATCGGCACCGTTTTCCAAGACCCCGAGCACCAGCTCGTCGCGGCCCGTGTCGACGACGAGCTCCGGGTCGGACCGCGCGCGATCGGCGTGGCGGCCGGCGAGATCGAGCAACGCGTGCGCGAGCTGCTGGAGCGGCTCGATCTCTCGAAGGTCGCGGCTGCGAATCCATTCACCCTCTCGGGCGGAGAGAAGCGGCGTCTCTCGGTCGGGACCGCTCTCGCGACCTCGCCCGGCGCGCTCGTCCTCGACGAGCCGACGTTCGGCCAGGACCGCCGCACGTTCGCCGAGCTGCTGACACTGCTCGGGGAATATCGCGATGGCGGGGGCGCGATCGCGTTCGCAAGCCACGACGAGCTCTTTGTCGATGTCTTCGCGGATGAGCGCCTTCGTCTCGTGGGAGGGCGCGCAGCGTGAGGCTCCTCGAGCCGCTCACACCTGATCCGCGGGCACCGCTCGCGCGCACGCACCCGCTCGCGAAGATCGCGGCGGCGCTCGTCCTCATGTTCACGCTCTTCCTCACGATCGACCTGATCACGCCGACGCTTGTCCTCGTTGCAGAGATCGCGGTCATTCCGCTCACCGGCATCCCTCCACGAGCCTTGCTCCGCCGGGCTCTTCCGGTCTTCGTCGCGGCGGTGGGGATCGGATTCTTCAACGCGCTGCTCAGCGGCGACGTCGGCGGCGGCGTCGCGATCGGTCTTCGTCTCGTCGGCATCGCGCTCGCGGGCATCGTCGCCGTTGCGAGCATCGACCCGACCGACCTCGCCGACGCCCTGACCGAACACCTTCACGCGCCGCGCCGCTTCACGGTCGGCGCCCTCGCGGCATTCCGGCTGATGCCGCTCTTCGCGGATGAATGGGAGACGATCGGGCTCGCGCGCCGTGCGCGTGGACTCGATGACGCGCGTGGACCGCTCTCGCGCGTTACCGGCTTCTTCGCGATGACCCAGTCCCTGCTCGTCGCATCGATCCGCCGCGCGACGCGTCTCGCCCTCGCGATGGACGGCCGGGGTTTCGCGGAGCCCGGCTGTCGCACCCTCGCACGGCCGCGACCAATCCGCGCGCGGGACTGGGTGCTGGTCGCGACCTCGTTAGCGATCGCTGGGCTCGCATCCGCGGCGAGCATCGCGCTCGGAACCTGGCGGTTCTTTCTCGCGCGCTAGATCTGCGGCGGCAGCAGGAGCGGAGTGTGTCTCCCGTTTACCTGCGTCGTGCGGGCGTCAGCTCCTGGAGTGTGTCGCGCAGCTTGGAGAAGTCGTCGGCGCTGATCACGATCCGGTTTTGCGTGATCGAGTACGTCGGCCCGACGTTCAGCTCGTTCTCGGCGAGCTTGCGGAAGATCTGGGCGACGGTGCCCGGGCGGTCCTCCACATCGATGATCGCGGCGTCGCGCTCGTCCTGCACCTTGAAGCCGGCGGCCTCGAGTGCCTTGCGGGTGTTTGCCGGATCCTTGGTGACAACGCGGAAGGTGCCCTTTCCGCTGTTGCCTGAGGGCACCGCGCAGTAGCCCTCGATATTGATTCCGGCCTTCGCGATCGCGTCGGTCGCTTTCGCGAGGGTCCCCGGCCGATCGTCCAACGTCAAAGAGAATTCCTTGGTCTGCTCCATGAATACCTCCTTGGGATTTTCACTAGAGACACGAGACGACACGTCCCGCTCCCGCTGCCGCGCCCCGAGCATGGCCGACGACGGCGGATCTGTCAGGGTGTCGGAGACGAGAGCGCTCGTCTGATTTGGTGGGACCTGGCCGAGACGCCCGGGTATTGCTCCCGTACCGACAGCCTGCTCAAGGCGGCCATCGGTAGGGTTCCCAGGTGCCACGACGGGCCCAGCTGGGCGGAGTCTTTCTCGTTTCCGCCGCCGGCCTCCTCTTCCAATTCGCACAGACTCGGCTCTTCAGCGCGACGCTCGGTTATCACCTCACGTTCCTGGTGGTGAGCGGCGCGCTGATGGGGGTCGCGATCGGCGCGACCGCCGCGGCGACCCTCGATCGAGAGAGGCAGCGGATCGGCACGAGCCGGCTCGCGATCGCGGCCGCTCTCGCCGTGCTCGCGGCACTCGTGGTCGAGACCCAGCTCGACCCGCTCGTCGTGGGGATGTTTCCGACGAGTGCGGCGGCATACATGCTCGGCGTGCCGCCCGTGCTCCTCGCGAGCTGGATCATCGTCCGCTCGCTGCGCGATGCTCCGGCGGCGAGCGGCACGATCTACGCGTTCGACCTGGCGGGTGCCGCGACGGGCGGTCTGCTCGGATACCTCGCCATCGGGACCCTGGGCGACCAGGCGCTCTACGGGCTGGCGAGCGCGCTCTGTCTCGTGGCGGCGACGCTGTTCATTCGCCCGTCGGCATCGCGCATCGGTCTCCGCCGGGTCACCGCCATCGTGGCCGCGGTCGGTCTGGTCGCGATGCTCGGCGTGTGGGGTGAGCTGCTCGCGCCGCCGCGGCCGGGGCCCCTCAAGTCGACAGGCGCGGATCTCGCCGAGGGCATGACGCGCGACGTCGCGCGCTGGGATCCGCTCGCGCGCGTCGACGTGATGCGCTTCGGATCGCGCGGCGACTCGGTCCACTACGCGTTCCTCATCGATCCGAGCTATCCGACGGAGTCACGCCCGCCGGCGCTTGCCATGGAGCTCGACATGGGAGCGCTCACGCCGATCATCGGGATGAGCTCGCCCAGCGACCTCGCGGTCCTCGACGCGAGCGTCCTCGGGGCGCCGTACGAGCTGGCCGCGCGCTCGAACGTGCTCGTCATCGGTCCCGGCGGGGGCATCGACGTGATGACGGCGCTCCGACACGGCGCGCGGTCGGTCACCGCGGTCGAGGTCAACCGCGCGGTCGTCGCGCTGATGCGCGGGCGTTACGCCGAATACAGCGGCGAGGTCTATGCGGACACGCGTGTCCACCTGATCGAGGACGAGGCGCGCAGCTTCGTGCGCCGTTCCGCCGATCGTTACGACCTGGTCGTCATGACCGTGGTCGATAGCTTCGCGGCACTCTCGAGCGGCGCGTACGCCCTGACCGAGAGTTACCTCTACACCCAGGAGGCAATGGCCGACTATCTGGCTCATCTGGCCCCGGGCGGCTCGCTCTCCGTCGGCCGCTGGTATCGCGATCCGCCGGTCGAGATCGTCCGCACGTTCAAGATCGCGGTCGCCGGGCTCACCGCGCTCGGGAAGAGCAATCCCGAGACTCACATCGCCGTCCTCCGGTACGGGAATTTCGGACTCCTCCTGATCGGGGACCGCGCGTTCGGCGCCGCCGACGTCGAGCGGCTGCGCGGGTTCGCGAGCCGCCACGGCTTCGAGCTCGCGTACGACCCGCTCCACCCGGGCGAACCGTTCATGTCATCGGTCGAAGAGACACCCGCCACGGACGACCGCCCGTTCTTCTTCGACACCGTCCCGCTGAGCGCGGTTCTCAGTGGTCGCGCCGACCTGCCCTACGGGTACGGCATTCTCTTTTCGGCTCTCGTCCTCGCGCTCGCGCTCGGCATCGGCCTCGCGGTGCTGCCGATCTACGCGCAGGCCCGCCGAGCCGGCGGGCGCGCGGTGCCCCCTGGAACGTTGACGTCGATCGCGATCGGGCTCGGCTTCATCGCGACGGAGCTCGTCCTGCTGCAGCGGCTCACGCTCTACCTCGGGCAACCGAGCCTCGCCCTTGCAGTCGGCATCGCCGCGCTGCTTGGTGGAGCAGCCTGCGGGAGCGCGGTCTCATCGCGGATCCGCGGAGGCCCGCGCCTTCCGGCGCTCCTCAGCGCGGTCGGGCTGCTGCTCACGCTCGCGCTGCTTCCCATGGCCACGGAGGCCACGCTCGCGGGACCGCTGCTTGTGCGGGTCGCGGTCGCGCTCGTTGCCGCGACCCTCGTCGGTCTGCCACTCGGATCGGTCTTCCCGAACGTCGTCTCGCAAGTCGGCGCGACGGACCCGAGCCTCGTGACCTGGGTGTGGGCGGTCAACGGCACGGCGTCGGTCGTGGGCGCGATCCTGGCAACGGGACTCGCGCTGGCCGTGGGCTTCACCGGGCTTGGGACGGCCGCCGTGATCTGCTACGGACTCGCGGCGCTCTCGACCGCCGACCTCAAGCGGTTTCGCCTTCGCGGCGACGCCATCGCGGAGCTTCCCACCCTCGCGCCGTGAGACACGCTTTCGCGACGGTGGCCGACCGACTTCGCGGTGACGCGGTCATCGTCGCGTTCGCGGCGGTCGGCTTTCTGCTCACGCTTGCCTACGGCGCGTACCTCGCGCCGGAATGGGACCCGGTCCGAGACGATCAGCAGGAGTACCTCGCACTGGCTCGAGGAATCGTCGCGACGGGCGAGTACACGCGCGCCACCGGAGCTGAAGCATTCGTGGCGGAGCCGCTCCGTCTTCCGGGCTATCCGCTCTTCATCGCACCGCTCTGCGTGCGCGGCTGCTCCATGTGGGGGATCACGTTCGTTCAGGCGATCCTCGTCGCGATCCTCGTTGTGGTGGTCGCGAAGTACGCCACAACCCTGATCGGAAGGCGCGGCGGCCTGATCGCCGGTGGCCTGGTTGCACTCAATCCCTCGTTCGCCTTCTTCGGCGCTCACGCGCTCTCCGACGTCTTTGGCACCACGCTCATGGTCGGGTCGGTCGCGGCCGGAGCCATGCTCATCCCGAGTCGCAAAGCCGGCGGGCTGTTCGCCGGGCTTCTCTTCGCGGCCTCGGCGCTCACACGTCCCCTCTTCGTCGTCGCGCTTCCGGTGACGATGCTTGTCGTGGCGCTCCGCCACGGCCTTCGCCGCACGGCCGCTCCGCTCGCCCTTCTCGTGATCGCCTTCGCGCTCGGCGTGGCGCCGTATATCGCGTACGCGGAATCCGCTTTCGGGCGGCCCGTGGTCGGAAGCAGCGGAACGCAGCTGTGGATGGCGTACTTCGAAGTGCGAGGACCACTCGATGCCATGGATCGCGAGCAGGAGGAAGCCGGGCGGGCCGCGCTCGCGCGATTCACCGCGATCAGCGATCGCGCCGATCAGTCGCGCGGGTGGCTCGCGCTGGACGACGAGCTTCGCGCGCGAGCGCTCACGCTGATCGCGCACGACCCATGGGGCTTCGTGGCGCGAGGCGTCCTGCGGTCGGCGATCCTGTGGACCGGTGACGTGCCCCTCCGCGCCGAGCACATCACGTCGACGATCGCGTCGCTGTGGCGCGTCGGCGGCCTCACGTGGTTCTTGATGGGATTTCTCGGGGCGATCTTCATGGTCCGTCGCAGCGACCCGCTCTCGGCGCTGCCGCTCCTCGTCATTCTGGCGACATGGGCCATCTCGTACCCGTTGTGGGCGGAAGGACGGTACTCGCTGCCGGCTCAGCCTTTCGTCGCGATCGGCGTCGCGGCGATGCTCGTCCGCATGTGGAAGCCCGCCCCGCGCGCACTGTCCAGCCGACCCACCGTCGTGCAAATCGCGCCGAGATGATTTCTCGGCGGAGATGACGTCAAACCTCGGAAGAGCGATGGGCGGCTGATCCAGATCAATGCCAGCTCCGTCAGCGCCAGTGGGAGCTTCACACCTCCCACGAGAACGAACCTGGGGAACTAGGAGGCCACATCCTCTAGACGGCGCGAGGATTTCCGGCACCGATGTCAGCTTCGGTTTAGGCGGGCACCTTCGAGGATGAGTGCCTTCAACGCCGACGCGTTGATGGCATCGCCCTCATGGAAATCGATGGCACGTACCGACTTGCTGTCCAGACGTGTGTTGAATAGGCCCTTCGGATCCTTCAGCTGGGCACCCTTTGGAAACGTCAGCCTCACCGCGTTCTTGAGGGTCTCGCCGATGCAGACGATGCCGTCGTGGGACCAGACGGGCACCCCCTCGGGGCGGGAGGGTTTCTTCCACTTCACCTCTTCGATTACGCCCGGGTCGGCGCCCCTGATGAGAGCCCGCAGCTGCTTCAGCCTCTCACCCCTCCAGCCGGCCGTCCTGCGGACAATGTCATCTACCTGTTGGGACGCGGATGCGTCGCTCATGCCGACGCTTTGCTGCGCCTGCTCAACACCCAGCGGACCGAAGGGCTCAGCTCCTTGTCCTTGCGGTGGATGCAGCTAAGCCAACAACACGGCCGCCGCTTCCCCTCCAGCAGCTCGGATTGCAATCGCTGGATGTGCTGGCCCCTCGTTTCTGCTTTCTTCGGCCAGAGCACCCAGCAGATCCACTCGTTGCGCGCAAGAGGGGTGAGGTCTTCCCACACCGCGAGAACCTTAGGGTTGGCCATCAGGACGCGTCTCAAATCCACCGGGACTGTATGTACCACTCCGCCGGATATCGCCTGGGACCTCATCGACCGCTCATCCTAGCTCGACAGTTGCGAGCGCCATGGGTACGCCGATACATCCCGGAACTTCTCGATCGTGGATCACGATGGGAACTCGACTGGGATACCGAAAGTCGCTGCGCGCCCCGCGGAGACCGGTAATGCGAAGAGAGGTTAGCCTCCGAGGGGTCTCAGATGGATCTGCTTGGTAAGCGCGTAAGCGGCTGAGACGTCCGCGTCGCTTTCGACGAGCGTGCGGCCGACAACAAGCACCGAATTGTTCGGCGAAGAAATCCGTGTCATGCCCTGCGGTACCGATCCTGTCCAGCCGGGGCCGCTAATGAGGTAGTCGCCGGCCTCGGTCCCCGTGGTGCGCTTGCCCACATAGGCAAAATTCGTGTTGTTCGATGGATCGGTGAGCTGCACGCTGTAGTAGCGACCGTCCATGTCCGGCACGTGCAGGACCTGCGGCCCTTTCCTGAGATCTAACCAGCCGACCATGAGGAGCGTGTCGCGGTTCGCGCCCGTGGTGATCAGGTTCGAGCCCGAGGCGGGCGCCGCACGGAGCGGATCTGCAAAGACCGCTTGGGGCTCCGTATAGAGCGTATTGACCGGAATGGGGCCCTCGCCGAAGCCTTTCACGAGGATCGCCCTCTTGTACACGATCAGCATGATGCGCGGCCAGAAGTAGACGAACAGGAAGCACACCGCGACCATGACCGAACCGAACAGAAGCAAGTGCTGGTACCCCGTCATCGACTTGGTCTTGCTTCGACA
>Ga0209689_1003992_pt1 | contig 10757 bp, 12 predicted proteins | sample GraSoiAngelo_149_FD_187119 | JGI IMG/M metagenome (GOLD analysis project Ga0209689, IMG submission 187119) | Grasslands soil microbial communities from the Angelo Coastal Reserve, California, USA - 14_1009_09_30cm (SPAdes) (version 2) | ecosystem: Environmental > Terrestrial > Soil > Grasslands ...
CAGCTAATCTTCAAGCAACGAACGAAACATGACGTAAACATCGACGTATCCTTTTTCAGGATGCCGAAACGCGCCGGGCAGAGCGCCGACGATTTTGAAGCCGAGCTGTTTCCAAAGATGAATTGCTGCGGTATTCGTCGAGACCACGAAATTGAATTGCATAGCGCGAAAACCCATCCGGCGTGCCTCGCTCAAACAATGCTCGGCCATTCTGCGTCCCACTCCCGAGCTCTGTGCGTCTGATGCAACCATAAAAGCGGCGTTGGCGACGTGAGAGCCGGGACCCGATTGATTCGGTCTCAGAATGTAAGTGCCAACAATGCCGCCATTTTTTTCTGCAACGTAAGTATGTGTATCGTCTCGAAACCAATAAGCCAACGCCTCCTCGCGCGACATGTTCGGATCAAACGCGTATGTATCGCCTGCCACGACGATCTCATGAAAAATATTCCAGATCGCGTCATGGTCGGCATTCGTTCCCGGACGTATTTGCATTCGTCCTCGAAAGGTAGTGCTACGTCACCGGCTCTCGGAGCGCGAGGCACGCAGCAAGCGCGGCGAGTTTCTGTTCTGCGCGCCATGGCGCCTCTGTAGTTCGGCCGAACTTCTGAATCATACGCCGCACGTTCTCGTCGGATTCTTTGAATTCAGCAGCAACCTTGCCGTACGCATCGCGCTCGTTGAAAACGTCGGTACGAATACGATGTGCCTGCAAGGCTCGCTCGAGCACGGAGCGAAATAATTGGCCTTCAGAAGCGTGCGCGCGGATGTGCGGATTTGCGATCAAAGCAGGATCAATCTGGCTTCCCACCACAAGAGCAGCGCGCCTGATCCTGTAACCGTTCTGCCGATGACTTGTGAGAAGTGTCGCAATCGATTTTTGCGCAATGCGTCGCACCACATGTACGCGCTGATTTATTTTCCTCGTATCCGTTTCCAGTTTTCCCATCGCGGCGTGATAAGGCTGTCGCGTTTCGGGAAGCCGTGGGTCGGACAGATCGATCTGCCGAACATCGCACATCTGAGGCGAACGAGCTGAGCCCTTAAGAAGCACTGCAGCCGCCCAGCCGGATTTTACTCGAAACCCCAGAGCCGCAGTTTGCGGCTTCATCTCGTTTGAAATGTCACAGGCACTGTCGCTTGCCACCCCTGACTTGGCGCAGATCTCCATTGCCGAAGCGTTTTGATCGCAGCCTGGTCAAAGTACGGGTTCCCCGTGGATTTAACGACTTGGACGTTCGTTACGTTTCCACTTGCATCAAAAGATAGACGGAAGCGACCCGTTCCCGAAACGCCGGCTTGGGAGACGCCGGGCGGAAAGGCTGGCGCGGGCGCATAGACTATTCGCGGCTTCGGCGTCGGCCTCGGTGTGGGTTGCGTTTCGGCTGTTGCCGGCCAGCGGGCCTGGGTATCAACCGCAACGCGAGATAACAACGATTCCAGCGCAGCGGACGGACGAGCGGTTGTCTTTTCGCCGGCTGCTGTGACTACACCAACTACTTCGCCAGTCTCGTTCACGACAGGAGATCCGACCGAACTGGGAGCAGTCGCTCCCGCCATTTCTAAACGATCGGACTGTTGTGCAACAATCGTCATTTCACGAGCGCTGCCGTCGTTTCCGGCCAATGCGCTGCCGACTATAACAACGCGTGTGCCCACGGGCACATTGGCGTTCTTTTTTGGCCCGGCGAACGGAACCTTCTTGACGTCAACCTGCAGAACCGCCAGATCCAATTCTGTCGAAGCCGAGAGAATCCCGCTGACGTTGTAGATTCCGCCGTCCGCCGTCTTTGCGACGGCATTGATTCCTCCTTCGATTGCGCGCGCTGTGGTAACGAATCTGCCATCTGGAGAAATAAAGAAGGCGCTCTCCGTCCGCAACAAATTCCCCTTTGGGTCAAAGACCGTCACCCAAATTACCGAAGGCTGCACCGTTGTTTGCAGTTTTGCTAAATCGGGTGATGCAGTTTGACCAGGTTTTGCTTCGGCCGAGGGAGTGACTGACGGGACGATGGTCGGCGATTGAGTCGCAGAAATCATCGGCGGCATCGATCGTGACTGCGCCACGGGTGACTCGCCGACAACCTGGCTTGTCGATTTTCGGCCGCAGCCCACGCTCACAACCACAGCCAGACAAACCGCGTATCGAATAATTAGCCGCAACTGTCTCATTCGGGGTTCAAGCCAAGAGAGTGTGGAACACGGGTCGCACTTTAAATCAAGGAGCGCACGAACTAATTCCGCTTGAAATACTGAATGGCGCGTTCGTGTTTCTTCGCCGCAGCCTTTGTCTTGAAGGTGCCGAGATTTCTTCGTTTGCCCGTCTTGGGATTTTTCTTGCGCGAATACAGTCGATACTTGTCGGTTTTGAGTTTCCTGATCATGACTCCATCGAGTATTCGCAGATAAAGTCGACTCCGCGCGTTGAATTGTAGGGGCAACCGCTTCGGGTTGCCGAATTAAGACAGGCAGGCGAAGCGCCTGGCCTACAAAGGCTTCGGCGAACGATTCGAAACCCAAAGCACGACCAAGGCAGCGAGAATTGCGAGATTGGTCGCCAGGTGAGCGGGGAAGCTCCAGTTCTGGCTAGCGTGACCGAAACAACCGCAAGTAATGTCGAGTCCCCGAACTTTTGCCGCGATAGTCGCGAGCGTGAAGACCAAGATTAGCGCAGTTAAGATCGATAACGCACCGCGATACAACAATCGAACCACCAGCGCGAAGCCGCAGAAAATCTCCAGCCACGGCAAATAAAAGGCCAGTGCGACACTGATTGGCCATGGAAGAATTTTGTAGTTATCGATGTCGCTGGCGAACTGAACTGGATCGAGTGCTTTGATCGCGCCAGCATAAATGAAAATGCCGGCAATGATGAGATCGACCATCCTCCAGAGCGTGCTTGATGTTGGGTGTTTGATGTTCGATGTGGTTCCGTCTGCGGAAAGCTGGACGTGGACCGTTGGGAGTTGAGCGTTGGGCGTTTTACTCATCTCGTTTTTAGCCACGCCTCCCATCCGCCTTCGAGCACGAACACGTCAGGAAGTTGCGCTTCCCTGCGCAGGCGCCGGGCAACTTCCCGGCTGGCGTTACAACTGAGGCTGCTGCAATAGACCACGACTTTTGTTCCCGGCGACCACACCGCCAGAAACTGCGGCAGCAATTCAGTCCACCGGTCTTCATTCAAAGACACCGCGCCGGGAACGTGATCGCGTGCGAACTCCTCGTCCGGGCGCGCATCCACCCAGATAACGTTTCGGCCCCATGTGCGAGCTTGATCGACAGTAACGGATTCCGACGGCAGAACGGCCGATTGCCACGATATTTTATGGCGAAAATAGACCGCCTCGCCCACCCCAGGAGCGAGCGCGAGCGCTGCCAGAAAGAGAACCTGCCGGACCAGCGAAGATCTCACTATTTATTGAACGACCGGGGAATTGGTGATGCGCGCAGTCGCGTAAAATATCTTCTGTGAATCCTCCGGTTGAATCGTCAGAGTCGAAGCAACAAGGTTGTTCGTTTCCTTAGGTTCTACGTCGATTTTGAATTCGCCGTTACCTTTTTCCTCCACTTTGGTTTGAAAATCCGGACTGGATGATGTGACCTTGATATGCTTCACAGTAAATTCCTTGCCGACCTTGACTGTGATCGTCTTCGGGTCCGGCTTGTCGCCTTGCTTCCAAAAAACAAAATTCGGGCTGATCTCCAATTGCTGCGGGATAATCGTCCTGAGCGTGAGCACCGTCTTCGGGTTCGTGGGTTCGTCGGTCTCCACCGTGACCGTTTTGACCTGAGTGCCGGTGCGATCGCCAATGTTAAAAGTGGCCGTAATCTCGCCGCTCCCGCCAGGGGGGACTTCGTCCTTCTGGGTTTGTGCGGTAGTGCAACCGCAGGAAGCGTGAACAGACTTAAATCGCACCGGTGTCTTGCCGGGGTTCTGATATTTGAAATGGCCTACCGCCTGTTTGTCGACAGGCGTTGGATGCAGCTCGATCGTGGTCTGCTCCCACTTCAATTCGGCGCGTGCGCTAAGGCTGATGATGATCGATAGGGCAAAAGCAATGATGGGCGTTTTCATTTTTTGGAATAGAAGCGCGTAATATAATCAGCAACCGCGTCCCGCCAAGTGCGAGGTGGGGGGCCTGTCAACTCCGTGTATTTCGCGGCAGAAAGCACAGAATAAACCGGACGGCGTGCGACCCAGTTTGACATGTCTTTCAATTTAAGCGCACCGACTGTTCTCGCCTTCAGGGGAAGGCCAGCCTCGTGACAACAATCCAACGCCCATTGTGCATATTGCTGCCAATTGCATTCGCCGGCATTGGCAAAATGCAGAATCCCGCCTTCGACATTGCCACTGAAAAAGTGCGGGAGCATTTTGGCAATATCCAGCGTGTAAGTAGGTGTTGAAAATTTGTCTGCGATTGCATCGACTTCTTCATCTTCCTTTGCTCGCTTGATAATTCCGTCGATGAAACTCGGCCGGTCCGGCCCAAACACCCAGGAGGCGCGCACAACGAGGTGCGGACCTTCCGCAGCAAGCACGTTCTTTTCTCCGGCCAGCTTCGATTCGCCGTAAACGCTAATTGGATTCGCTTCATCTTCTTCGATGTACGGCGCGCGTTTTTCGCCGTCGAAGACGTAATCGGTACTGAAGTGAATCATTTTCGCGCCTTTATCCCTGCAAACCTTCGCGAGAACGCCCGGCGCTTCGCCGTTAATCAAAGAGGCGCGATCGCGCTCTGTCTCGCAAAGATCGACATTAGTCAATGCCGCAGCGTTGACCAGGACGGCGAAATTCGTCGAACGCAGTTCATCGCGCACACCATCGAAGTTCGATAGATCCAGCTGCGCACGATTGAAGCCTATCACATCATGCTTCTCCCGATACTCGCTCATGAGCGCAGCCCCGAGCCGCCCACCCGCGCCGATAATTACAATTTTCATCTTTTTGTAGCGGCGATCTCTGATCGTCGTTTCATGAAATCGCCAGTCGGAAACTGCCGCTACAGCTCAATATCTTCCTGTGCGCTCGAGCAAGGGTTGCCACCAGGATGGATTGTTAGCGTACCACTGAATGGTTTCCTCCAGGCCTTCCTTGAAATTTCGGCGCGGTTTCCAGTTCAATTCCCGTTGCGCGAATGAAGAGTCGATCGCATACCGACGATCGTGGCCGGGTCTGTCTGGCACAAATGAAATGAGGCTGTGTGGTTTGCCCAAATGATCGAGAATCATTTTTACCGCATCCAGATTCACCATTTCGCTCTCGCCGCCAAAATTGTAAATCTGCCCCGATTTCCCTCCGAAAAGCGCGGCCACAATCGCGGCGCAATGATCCGTCACATGAATCCAGTCGCGCACATTCATACCGTCGCCATAGACCGGGAGCGGCTCGTCGCGGAGCGCTTTGATAATCATGAGCGGAATTAATTTTTCCGGGAACTGATACGGGCCGTAATTGTTCGAGCATCGGGTCACCAGGACGTCCTGAGCGTACGTTTTGTAAGAGGCGAGTATCAGAAGATCAGCGCCGGCTTTGCTTGCTGAATACGGCGAACTGGGATCGAGTGGCGATTGCTCGGTGAATTTGCCGGCCGGCCCAAGTGACCCATACACTTCGTCTGTTGAAACTTGGATGAAGCGCTGGACGCCATGGCGGCGCGCGCAATCCAGTAGCACGCTGGTTCCGATAATGTTTGTGTGAATGAAGTTGAGCGGATCGTTAATGCTGCGGTCCACGTGTGATTCTGCTGCGAAATTGATGACCGCGTAAAACCGGTGCTCCGTCATCAGAGCATCCATTTGGTCGGCATTAGCGATATCGGCTTTGAAAAATTCATAACGTTCGCCATGTTCCTCGAACACGCCATCGAGATTGGCGAGATTGCCTGCGTAAGTGAGCGCATCCACGTTGGTCACGTACGCCGGCTTGTAATGTTGCAAAATATATCGAATAAAGTTGCTCCCGATGAATCCGCAGCCACCGGTCACAAGGATGCGCATGCCAGCGCGTACTAGCAGCGCGGAGGAGAGCGCGCCAGCAGAATTTCCAAGGCTGCGGACCCAACTGCAACGCTGGAAAGCTCATTTCGCGGATACGGACTGGGCGCCATGGGTAATCATTGGACTGGCAGTGTTCCTGCGCTTTTTCCTTCTCGGCATCAAACCGCCGCACTTTGATGAAGGCATCAACGGGTGGTTCGTCGACCAGGTGATGAAGAATGGCTTTTACCGGTACGACCCGACGAACTATCACGGGCCCCTTCATTTCTATGTGCTGCTGCTCTCGGAGAGTTTGTTTGGCCGGAACCTGTGGGCGTTGCGGTTGCCTGTCGTGCTCGTAAGTATCGCTTGCGTCTGGCTGGCATTGAAGTTCGAGCCATTGGTCGGACGAACAGTGAGTCGTATCGCTGCCTTGGCGATAGCGGTGTCGCCGGGATTTGTTTTCTATGGGCGCTATGCGATCCACGAAGTGTGGCTGCAATTCTTCTCGACCATGTTCATTCTGGGACTGCTCGGTCTTTGGAAATTGGGCAGCGTGAATTACCTCTGGTATGCCGGGATGGGAACAGCCGGCATGATTCTGACCAAGGAAACCTACGCAATCCATCTTGCCTGCGCTGTGCTTGCCATTCCAGTGCTCATAGTTTCCTGTGCGCTAAGCCGCGTTCCCGATGCCAAACCGGCAAAGCAAACGTGGACCTACATCGATCTTGCGATGGTCCTTGTTGTCGGCGCTGTCGCGGTCGTGTTTCTCTATTCGGGAACCTTCTTTAACTGGAATGGCGTTAAAGGTCTATATCAAGCGTTCAAGGCTTGGACCGAGACTGGCGCCGCCGGTCACGGCCATGAAAAGCCGTGGGATTACTGGTTCAAATTGATGGGGCCATCGTGGGAAGCCCGCCGGGCTGATTTTTTTGGTTACGAACTGCCAATGCTGGCGGGATTAATTCTTTGCCTGTTTTGCCAAAAGTTTAAGAACCTCAGTCTGCGTTATCTGGCGATCTACGGCGTGGGAACTTTCATCGCGTACAGTTACGTCAAATACAAAACGCCGTGGTGCATTATCAGTTTTGGGTGGCCGTTCCTGTTTATCTTTGGCGCGGCGGTCCTGCTGGTGCGCCCAAAACGTCTGCGGATCGCGTATCGCACCATCGGTGTCCTTTTATGCATTTCGCTTGGCTCATCCATTTGGCTGAACTACTTCCGTTGCAGCTCACCAGATGAGCCTTACGCGTACGTCCAAACATACAACGACATGTTTAAGCTAACCAGGCCGCTGCTGATGCTGGCAAAGCGGAATCCAGCTTACTACCATCTGATTGGCCACCTGATTCGCTCCAGCGTTTATCCGCTTCCGTGGGTTCTAGGCGATTTCGATCGAGTCGGCTACTATGAAGGAGGCAACATGCCAGCGAATCTCGATGGCGATTTTCTCCTCGTGCAGCAAGACAAAATCAAAGATGTCGAATCGAAGTTGAAAGGCGCGTATTACACCGACACCCTCACCCTTCGTAACTATCAGGATCCGTCGAAGCTCTATTTGAGCGCCAAAATTTTCAAAGAATTTTTCCCAGGCAAAGCACCAGATTTTGTCGGGAAACCACCAGGCTAGGCACAGCGCGTTTCGATGAAGTGGCTTTCGGCTGTTCTCACCTTTGTCAATTTGTCTGTGGTTTGCGGTCTCCTTCTGGGGATGGCTGGGAGAGGCTTAAACCTGCTCAGCGCGTCGCTGGCGCTGGTATGCGGCGCTGCATTTGCAGTAGCAGCTTATCTGGGAACATCTGACACGGCGGTTCCAGACAAGGCTGCAAATCATCCGGCAGTAGAACGAAAGGCTCAAAACGTTTCAGAGCTGGAAAGCACGCCGACTGCAGCGACTTGGTCGGCACTCATGCGCTATCGTCATGTTTGGTTCTGGGCAATGGCGGTATGCTTCGCGGTCTTTGCTGTACGATCGTTTTGCTGGCTCCTTTACATCGACGGTAGCGACTTGAGGATCCAATCGCCCAATAACCTGGGCGACCTCTCTCTGCATGTCACATTGATTCGAAATTTTGCGAACGGCGCCCCCATTTGGCCTGACAATCCAATCTACGTCTTTAGCAAAGTCAGATATCCGGCAGGGATAGATCTGTTCAACGCCTTGCTCTATCTCGTTCACATCGATCTGATAACGGGCTTCGTGTGGGTGGGCCTGGTTGCGTCGCTGGCAACGTTTTACGCGTTCTTCCGATGGGGCGGCACCTTCGGCGTTGCGGGTTTCCTGTTCAACGGCGGCATAGCAGGTTTCCAATTCTTCACGACGCTGAAGTTTTTGGATTATCAGGGTGGCAACAAAATTGCCTGGAAAAGTATTCCGCTTTCCATGTTCGTGACGCAGCGCGGATGGCTTTATGCGATCCCGGCGGCCTTGGTTCTACTCTGGCATTGGCGCCAGAAATTCTTCAGTGGAACTCCTGCGGCCGCAGCGGAAGTGGCCGCCGTAGCCTCGGCGGAAGCGGATGACCCCGGGCAATCCACCGCGGTCGACGCCCGCGGCTACAGGAAGGGCCCGTTGCCCTTCTGGGTCGAGCTCTCGCTTTACGCGTCAATGCCATTGTTCCACCTACATACCTTTCTGGCGCTAACGATCGTGCTGCTTTTTGCGCTACTTTTTGAACGTCCCAGTGAGCTAGGGTTTATCGTCAATCTCGCTCGCAATGAGGGATTCGCCGGGATCGGTCGCTTGATTTCCCGACCAACGATGTGGCCAGAAATTTTCCGTGGCGCGCCGATACGCAGGCATGCAGCCGCTCTTCTGACCACTGCCTTAATTCCAGCCAGTTTTTTTGTCTGGCTTGTCAGCGATCGATTTCGCGCAGCATCGATACTCCAATGGCATCCCGGCTGGGCGCAAGATTCGGCGGACTTCGCCGCTCCTTTTTTCCGCATGGGCGGAGCAGCGAATTTTGGATCGGCCACGACTTTTGGTTTGCTGTTGCAAAAGACATGGAACGGCGTCATCGCTCCATTTTTTCAATTCTGGCTAACAAACTTCGGCTTATGGATTCCGTTGGCGCTGGCATTGGTAGGCTTGTGTGTCTGGCGTGCTTGGAAAGCCGGCTGGCGTTGGGGTAACAAACCTCCAGCGGACGTCGCCTTTGTGTTACCCGCAGTTGCGATCTTCGCCGTAGGGTACTTCTTCAAAACCGCGCCATGGGATTGGGACAACCTGAAACTTATGGTTTGGGGCTACTTTCTAATCCTTCCTTTTTTGTGGAGCGACATCATCGGACGTTGGGCGTTTCCGGAGCGGGCGGCTATGTGCGTTGCACTCTTCGGTTCGGGATTTGTTACTTTGCTTGGCGGGTTGTCTGCCGGGCACCCAGGCTTTGGACTCATTGAGCGCGCGAAACTTGACGCGGTCGGCACGGCCGTTGCGCCTTTGCCCGTGGAAGCCAGATTTGCCGCTTACCCGACCTACAATCATCCGCTCTTGCTACAAGGCCGCAAAGTTGTCCTGGGATATCCAGGTCATCTGTGGACGGAAGGATTCGAGTACGGCGACGCAAACAATCGGCTGACGGCTTTAATGAACGGAGCCGCAAACTGGCGCGAGGCAGCCCAAGCTTTGGGCGTCCGCTACGTCTTCTGGGGCCAAGACGAAAGGACGAACTACCAATCGAGCAGCCGACCTTGGGAGGCTACAGCGTTTCTCGTGGCGTCCGGCGATTGGGGCGCAATCTACGATCTGAAATCGCCGGCCCCTCAGCACTGAGGCGCGACGCCCGGTTTCTGCTCGAAGAGTGTTTCATCGAGGCGGCAACCTTCCGCCGTAGTCGCAACGGGTGTGCAAGGAAAACAAAATAGATCGCGCTCACAAAATCGGCGAAACTGGAGGGAGGACTCGTTAGGCGCAGTGGGCCGTTGCGCAAGGCCGCGAAAACGTTTTCCACAGTGAGCGCAGGCGGCATTGGGATACTGGTGTAATGCCGCCCAAAGGCGTGCAGCCGATGCGCGTCGGACGTGGCAATCAACGGTTTGCCAAACCGGGCTGCCACTCTTTTTGCGCGGCGATTTGGATTGAACAGGCCAATGTGAAAATGGCAGAACTCAATGGCGTCGAAACAATCTATTTCCGCAAGCAGTCGTGAGCCAATTGAGCCGCCAAAAAGGTAGAATGGATGCGGCGCAATCGTAAAGATAGAGCTCCCGCGCTGCGCTCGCAGCTTTCGCAGATCGTCGAAATTTTTTAACTTCGCGACTTCTTCGGGGCTCACATTCAGCACGATGACATCCGCGCCGCACAAACGCATCTCGGCCGCGGGGATAAGCAGAATGCCCATTGCCGCCGCATCAACGAACACCTCCTTTCGGTCAAACACGGCATCGTGCAGCGTGATCGCAAGAACGCCAAATCCAAGAGCGCGCGCTCGTTCCAGCAATTGATGGGCCGAATAATCCACCGCGTCCTTCGGATCATCGAGCGTGTGAATGTGCAGATCGAGTTTGATCCAATTCTGTTCCTCACTCGTGGTCTTGCTCATGCTCGTGCTCGAATTCCCGAAACTAATCGCGAATCATCGGCATTTCATGCTCAGCCTGTGTTTTTGGTTGAAACGCCATAATGAGCACGAGCAAGAGCGCCACTTGCAAGCCACTGCCGTCTGCGGAAAGTTTGACGCTCGCGCACAAAGCTCGGGTGGTGGAATGGCAGACACGTACGTTTGAGGGGCGTATGCCGAAAGGCATGCGGGTTCAAGTCCCGCCCCGAGCAT
>Ga0209689_1003993_pt1 | contig 10755 bp, 11 predicted proteins | sample GraSoiAngelo_149_FD_187119 | JGI IMG/M metagenome (GOLD analysis project Ga0209689, IMG submission 187119) | Grasslands soil microbial communities from the Angelo Coastal Reserve, California, USA - 14_1009_09_30cm (SPAdes) (version 2) | ecosystem: Environmental > Terrestrial > Soil > Grasslands ...
CAGCTTTGTGAAATGCGTGTCTGCAACGGTGTGGTCGTGCCGGAAGGGCAACGCGCCCTGAGGCGTGTCGGTCTGGGGCGCGATCACGTAGAAGTTGCCCACTCGGTCGCTGTGTATCGCGCCCGGGAATTCTTTGGCCTCTTGCGGAAACACCATTCTGCGCTCCACCCCGTTGACCCAGACGGACTCCCAGCAAGCTCCTGAACGGTCGGTCAGGCTCAGCGGAATGCAATTTATCAACCCGGCGGCGTGGGCGGGCGAAGCGGCGGGTACAAGGAATGCAACCGCCGCGAGGATTACTGCGGCGAGGAGGACATTGGTCCTCCGTTTCGTTTCGATCATGATCTGCCCTCCCGTGAGCCGTATTGCGGGCTCGAACCGGCTGATTAGGCTTGTAGGAGCCCGGCCGAAGCCGGGCTCCGAGCTGTCAAGACGTCGACGCGCGAAATGTTAGCGAGTAGCCGCCACCGGGACCAAGGAACCGTTTTCCACGCCGGCAGGTCGGCTGTAAAGGGCGGTGATGGCCGAGGGCCTGAAGCCTTTGACGACCAGATAAACGCCCAGCGAGAATTCCCAGATTGCGATCGGGAATGCGACCACAGCGACCGCGCCATGCTGCCCCGTGAGACCGAAGATCACGGCGACGTCACCAGCGACCAGCAGGGCCGCTCCGACGAATCCGAGCAGCGGAAGCCACCGTGGCACCAGGCGCGACTGGTACAGCAGCGAGCCGATCAACAGGGCGTTGACGGCAGGAATGAAGCTCTGGCTGAGCAGGAAGATCCGGTCGTACATGCTGATCAGCGTATGGCCCGTAACCAACCCATTGGTTCCGGCTCCGGCCTGCTGCAAGGTGACGAGCGACAGGACGCACGCCACGCCAGCGAGGATGGCGCCGCCTTCGAGGGTTCGCGTGCCGACGAAGCCCAGCGCGACTCCCTCATTCTGCCTCTTGACCACCGGGAACAGCGCGACGGCCGTGCCGATACCGGCGAGCGCCACGATCATCTCCAGGATGGCGCCGACGATGATGCCGGTATTCGAGCCGTGCCCGAGGATGTAGTTCGAAGCGCGCAGCGGATTGTAGAGAAAGAGGGTCGGGATCGAGACGAAGCTGAGCAGGTAGAGCGCACCCGCGGCAAACGCGGTCTTTCTATGTGTACTCATCTTGCGCTGATCGGCGGTGGCCTCAGCCGGGGTCCGCGACGTCGGGGGTGCGTGGCCATTAGTCGTCGGTTTCGTAGTGATCATGATGTCTCCTTTGGGAACACGCCGAGTTTGCCGAGGGGTCGAGTCGACTACGCCGCAACCGAACTAGGTGACGTCGCGCAGCCGCAGCAGTCCAGCCGCCACGACGATGAGTCCTGCGAAGTACACCGCCAGGACGAGCACGGCCTGGTTTGTAGCGATCGCCGGAGGCGCGCTGGGGCCGAAGGCAGGCGACGTAAAGCTCTGAAGGAGCGCGTTCGCATTCTGTCCGACGAACAGATTGCCGATCCACTTGTAGGCACCGTTGTTGAGGCTGTCGATGAAACGGACGCCGAGAACCTCGACGGCCAGCACGTAGATCAGGCCGATACCAAGGGCGGCCGCCGAGTGCCGGATCAGGACGCCCAGCGCAAGGCCGATGGCGCCGTTCGCGATGAACACGAGCCAAACGGCTGCGAGGCCCTCGGCGATGTAGAGTGCCGCCGGCCAGGTGATTGCGTGATGTTCAAATGCGGCAACGACCACGCTGCTGGCCGCACCCACGGCGAAGAGGACGAGGGCCATGATCCCCAGCCCCGCCGCGAAGACCACCACGCGGCCCGACCAGTTGGTGAGCCGCCCGGGGCGCTGCGTAAGCATGGTCTTGGTGGTGCCCCACGAGTACTCCGACCCCGCAACCACCGCACCGAGGACGACCGCCATGGCTTCGCCGAGTAATAAGCCGATGCCCATCACGTAGTTGACGAACTGATCCGGGTAGAGCGTCAGGATCGAGACGCCCTGCTGGTTCCCGGGACTCGGGTGCGTCGCCAGGTACCACACGATGCCGTAGACGAACAGGGTGCTCGCCGCGACGACGCCCAGGGACACGAGGAACGCTGGTCGAAACTGGTTCTTTCGCCATTCCGCTCTGATGGTTGCGATCATGATCCCTGCTTATCCCCCGTGAGCTGAAAGAACACGTCCTCCAGCGATCTCTCCACGGGACGCAGTTCGCTGACCGCGACCCCTGATGCCATCAGCTGACGGTTGATCGCCAGGCTCTGGGCTGGATTGGTCTTGAGGTTGAAATGACCATTTTCGTGAACCACGGCCGCCGGACCGAACATCCGCGTCAGCACCTCGTTGGCGCGCTCGGATGGCTCTGCGCGGACGAAGACGCCCTCGTCGCCGAGCAGGTCTTCCACGGTCGACTCCCTGACCAGTTTGCCGTTGCTGATCACGCCGACGCGGTCGCAGGTCGCCTGGACCTCGCCAAGAAGGTGGCTGGAAATCAGCACCGTCCGCTCGCCGTGGCCGATGTCAGTGATGAGCTTGCGCATCTCGGCCATGCCTTGCGGGTCGAGACCAGCGGTTGGCTCGTCGAGGATCAGAAGTTCCGGATCCTTGAGCAGTGCGGCCGCAACTCCGATACGCATCTTCATGCCGGTCGAGTAGGTCCCGAACTTGCGCCCAGCACGCGACGTCATCTCGATGAGATCGAGCACCTCATCGACGCGCCGCTGGCTCACGCTTGCCAGGTCGGCGACGACCCTCAGGTTCTCGCGGCCCGACAGGTACGGATAGAAGCCCGGACCCTCGATCAGGCAACCGATCTTCGCCAGGCCCGCTGGATCACCCGGCGCGTGGCCGGCGACGGTCGCCGTTCCCGACGTTGCCCCGATCAGGCCGACCAGCATTTTCAGGGTCGTGGTTTTCCCGGCGCCGTTGGGTCCGAGGAAGCCATAGACCTCACCACGCCGCACGCTCATGTCGACGCCGTCGACCGCGAGGAATCCGCTCCCAAATCGCTTGCTGAGACCGTGGGTCTCGACGATCGGTGCGTTTTCCATGGCCATTACGACGACGCCGCGACGATGCGCTCGTCTGACTTTTTGGTGTTCACGCCGATCACGAGCAGGTATCCGAGCGTCCAGACCTCCGCGATGATCGACGGGACGGTGTCGTAGCCATGAATCGCTTTGCCAATGTCGGGGACGAGGAACGCCGCGAGCACGTCCACCAGGTAGCAGGCGCCTCCCACGATGAGCACGACGCCTAGCGCTTTTGGAAACCACCCTGATTTGTATGCGAGATACCCCAGCGGCACCAACCACAGGCCAAAGAAGATCGACGCGATGAGGAGCCCGTAGTGCTGAGCGTCGACGAACAGCAACGCCAGGGCATTGGAACCCGCGGCGCCGAAGCCGGCCAGGTTCACTGCACCGGTTGCGACACGCAGACCCTCAAATTCAAAGACCGCGTTGAGCATCGTGATCCCGGCCCCGATTGAGGCGAGGACGACCATTGCGCTCGCGGCGCTCTTGTTCACGTGCCTGAGCAGCCGGTAGAGCGTCAAGGCCACAAAGACCCAGACCGTCGCCTGGAAGAGATCGGCGACAACGCCGATACGCACGAGTCCTGAGTTTGCAATTAGGTTCCCGGCCGTCTTCGCCGCGTCGCCCGCGACGTAGATCTTTGGGTACATGAAGCCCTGGGCAAAGCCACCGAAGATACCGACGAGCAGGTAAAGGACACCCGCGATTCTCGCAAGGCGTTTGGGTGAAGACGGGATATCACGTTGCCCTCCCACGGCGGCCGTCGTCAGATTGACCGGGATCCCTGGAACCGGGGCCGGCGAGCTCGTGGGCGCGTGGCCATTGGTGGTCGGTTTCGAATCGATCATGATTTGCCTCCCTGAGCCGTTTGCACGCATACGGCGTTATTAGTGCGTCCACCTAGTGTCCTGTGAAAGGCGTGCTCTCGCCTCGGCCGAGGGATTCAGAAAAGCGCACCGTCCGAGCGACAGCGCCTGTCACCCAAAGGATTGATCTTCCGTTGCTGGCTAGATGGCTCTAATCAAACCGGTCGCTCGCGTAGCAACGCAAGCAAGCCGTCGCTCCCTGACTGCTTGCTGACGAAGCGAAGCCCAGCCGCATCAGCCCGCTGCCGGCTCTGCTGGTCGTCCCGAAGGCTGAGCACAATCACCGTAGCCGCTATCTGACCCTTCAACTCGGCGGCCTCTTCCAGCCCGCGCTCTCCGAGCGATTCAAGATCGATCAGGACGGTGTTTGGCGCGACGTCACGCCCCAGCCGGATCGCCGAGGTGACGCTCTCGGCTCGCCCGACGATCTCGACGCCCGCCTCACCGGAAAGGAGCAGTTCGATGCCACGGCACACGCCTCCATTGGAGCCCACAAGCAGCAGCCGCACAGACTCCGACACGCGGCCGAGCGTGACACGTCGAGTTCGTTCCAGCTTCACCGGATGGATCGAGCTTGAACCCCACCCTTTGGTGGATGCCCGTATCGATGTAGGCTGAGTGGGCCTTTCGGCGGGGGCGCTAAATGTTGGGGAAGGAAGCAACCACTCATCGCACGACGGACTGGCCGTGGGACGTTCCGCACGGGCTGGTGGGCCACCGGTGGGGCTATCCCGTAGGGCTGGCCTTCGCCGCGAGCCTCATCCTTATATTTATCGCCCAGCTGGCGACGCCCACGACCGTGGTCATCACAACGTTGGGCCTGGTCCCGATCTTGGCGGCCGTCTGGCTGCTTTCGACGCCGCTTGCAATCGGCGTCACGGTCCTAGGCATTGCGTTGATCGGAGTGGCGGGTGCGGTGGGGGCCCTTGTTCCGATTACCGCTGCCTCCGAGGCCACCGTATTCGCACTAATCGCCATCGCCATTCGCCTCTACGCCCGGCGGCTGATCATCCTCCTTCGAGGCACGGCAAATGAGGCGATACCGGGCTCATCGACGGTGTTCGGACTGGAGAGCTTGGCCCAGGTCGTCGACTCCTCGTTGGACGGCGTGGCGGCCCTGAATCAGGCGGGACGCATCGTCTATGCCAATTCAGCGGTGGGCGATGTGCTTGGCGTCTCACCGGAATCCATGATCGGCACTGCCTTGCTCGACTACATCGTTCCCGAGGACCGGCCACAGTTCGGGCCATACGTCGCTGACATCACTCTCCGCCGCGCCGCCAGGTTCGAGGTGCGGGCGATGCGTCCGGATGGTGACGTTCGCGAGCTGGAGGTGTCCCATACCCTGATCGTGGCTCGTGGTCACCCAGTCGCGGCAGTCATCTTCCGCGACATCACCGAAACCAACCGGCTGGGGCGTGCTGCAACCGCCCTGGCGCAGGTGGCAACCAACATGGCGGTCACCCAGCCGATTGAGCGCATGCTCGAGGCTGTCGCCCGTAGCGTCGTTGAGGCTACCGACGCGGTCGCCGCCAGCGTCTTTCTCCTCGAAGATCAGCGCACGCTGCGAACCGCCGGTACCTGGGGACTGCCAATCGGCTTCTTCGACGCGATGGACGCCGCGGCCCAGGCGGGGGCCACGCGGCCAGCGCTCGAGGCGATAGCCAAACAGGCGGATTTCATGTACGAGGATCTTCCGGATCGGATTCTCAGCGACCCTGCCTTCGCGCCCGCACACTCGGTCGTTCGCGACGTGCCGTGGAAGCTGGTCGTGACGATTCCCATGATCCACGGCGGCCGGTCGTTAGGTGCTCTCTCCGCGTATTTTCGGCCGGGTCAACGGCCGAGCGAGCCAACGATGACCTTTTTCCATGCGATCGCTGCATTGGCGGCGTCGTCAGCCGAGATCTTTCGCTTGGTCAGCGCCTCTCAGCATCAAGTCGCGCTGGAAGAACGGCAGCATCTCGCTCGCGAGTTGCACGATTCCGTATCCCAAGCGCTGTACGGCATAGCCCTGGGGGCGAGGTCGGCACGGAATCGTCTCTCCCGCGATCCGCCGCGGGCGGTTGAGCCGCTTGATTACATCCTCGGCCTTGCGGAGGCGGCGCTCGCCGATATGCGCAGCCTGATCCTGGAATTGCAGCCTGAAGCGCTGGAGCGTGAAGGCCTGGTCGGAGCGCTCGCAAAACGAGTTGATGCGATCAAGGGCAGGTACGGCATCGACGTGAGCGCGGACCTACCGGAGGAACCGCCCATCCCGGTCGATACCAAGCAGGCCATGTATCGAATCGCGCAGGAAGCTCTGCACAACGTGGTCAAGCACTCTCGTGCCAAACACGCCTCGGTACGGCTCCGAATCGATAGCGATGCGGTAGCGATGGAGGTCGTCGACGACGGCGAGGGCTTCGATCCGTCGGGGTCGTACCCAGACCATTTCGGTTTGCAGTCCATGCGCGAGCGCGCCGAATCGCGCGGCGGCGGGTTTCAGGTCGAGAGCCGGCCAGGCGAGGGAACGACCGTCCGTGTCCGCGTCCCCAGTCGGGCTCTCGCCGCCCTGCCTACCACTGAATCACGGAGAGCCTGAATGGGCCCTCCTGAAGAGCCAGATGTGACTCATCGCATCCGCGTGTTGATCGTTGATGACCACTCGGTGGTCCGTCGTGGGCTGCGGATGTTCCTCGAGGACGATCCCCGGCTGGAGCTCGTGGGCGAAGCGGCCGATGGGGAGGAGGGTGTGCGCATGGCCAGGGAGACACGTCCGGACGTCGTACTTATGGATCTCCTGCTCCCCAAACTTGATGGCATTGGGGCCACCGAGAAGATCCGCCAGGAGCTTCCCGATACTCAGGTGATTGCGCTGACAAGCGTGCTCGAAGATGAATCCGTAGTTGGCGCGGTCAAGGCCGGGGCCATCGGCTACCTGCTCAAGAACACCGAGGGGGACGAGCTACTGAACGCGATCCATGCCGCCGCCGAAGGCGAGGTCCGCCTTTCGCCGGAGGCGTCCGCCCGGCTCGTTCGCGAGATCCGGTCTCCTCAGAGTCCGGAAACGCTGACCGAACGCGAGACCGAGGTCCTGCGACTCCTCGCCGAGGGTAAGGCCAATAAGGAGATCGCCCGAACGCTGAGAATCAGCGAACACACGATAAAGAGTCACGTGCACAGCTTGCTGGCGAAACTTGGCATGCAGAGCCGTACCCAGGCCGCGCTCTATGCAGCTCGCATTGGACTTGTTTCAACCGAGCAGGTTGGTCGAGGCCCAACATGACGGACCCGACCGCGGCCTGACCCACTAGTCGGGGCGTCTTCACCTACCGTACGTTGACAACTCAACCTTTTGGGTGACAGGCGCCTCGCTCGAAGAGTGCGCACATCGTAGATCCCTCAGCCGAAGACGCCCAATGGCTTTCAAAGGACACTAGGTTTCCAGCCCGAGTCACCTCTTCCTCGGCAACAACCGCTCATCAATTGGGGGTCCTAAACAATGGCTGCAATGCCCGCAACAACAGTTCAATCCGGCCAAATCGGCCGTGCTCCTTCGGGTGGTCTGATGAAGTTGGCAAGGAGTGCCGGGCTCTTGTACTTGATCAACATCGTCGGCGGGGCCTTCGCCATCAGCATCGTTCCGGCCCTGTTGTTTGGATCGGGTCCGGCAGCCATGGCGCACAACATCCAAACCCACGAGCTGCTTTACCGGTCGGGCCTTGTGGCGCACGTCGTCGTCACCGTGACCAATATCTTTCTGGCGGTGATCTTCTACGAAATATTCAAGGTGGTGAACCGGAGGCTTGCTCTGCTGGACGTGTTCTTCATCCTGGTCGCGACCGCAATTGAGGCCGCGGGCCTCGTCAACCAGTTCGCACCGTTAGCCCTTCTCGGCAGCGGACCCTATGCGACTGCTCTTCCGGCGGGACAGCTGCAGGCGCTCGCCTACTTGCCGAGCGCCCTTGCGTCAGTCGATTACAACATCCACACCGTGTTCTTTGGCTTCGACATCCTCCTCATGGCGTACCTGGTGCTTAAGTCGCAGTTCATTCCCAGAGCCATCGCTGTCCTGTTGGCGATCGACGGCCTGGCCTACCTCGTCTATAGCTTCGCGGCCATGCTGGCACCAGGCTTCGCATCTCAGCTGGTTCCATGGATCCAACTGCCGGCGCTCTTTGGTGAAGGATCGCTCTGCCTGTGGCTCCTAGTGAAAGGCGTGAACGTCGAGCGATGGAAGACGTGGGCAAGCGCGGCAACGCGGATGCCGTCCACGCCAATGGAAACGCTGGGATGAAAACGGCCGTCTCAGCCGCTCCGCCTCCCGGCCAGGTGCTCCCTGCGCCCTTGGTACAAGGGTTCGGCACTATCTGGAGAGTCCGCGCTTTCCTAGTCCTGCAGATCGTGATCTTTCTTTCGATGGTGTCGATCCATTTCGGCCTGCTGATAGCCGGCTACCGTCAGAGGTCCGCCGGGACGACCGAGTTGGTGATCGCGGCAGTTCTGGTCGCTGGACTGCTGCTGACCTGGACGCCGCCACCCTGGAACCGCCGATCAGCGACCGCGGCCCAGTCCTTCGGAATCGTCGGCGTCTTGGTGGGGGTCTTGACGATCGCCGTAGGGATCGGGCCTCGAACCGTGCTCGACCTTACGCTCAATGCGGCTCTGCTTCTGACGCTCATTGTTGGCCTGGCGATTACCTTGCCAAAGCCAATGAGCTTATTCATGACACCCTGGTATGACGACGTATGGCCACTGGATAAGCCAGTGAATGGGTGAGGAGGGGTCAAGATGAAGACGGCTTATCCAGTGACATTCTCCGTTGACTTTCCCGACCGACACCTCGATCGGCTGACCACTGCCTTCCGGATTATCGTCGCGATTCCGATTGTCTTCGTCCTCAGTCTCTTGACCGGCCAGTCGTTGCACTATGCGACGAGCGCAAATGGCTCGAACGAGACGGTCGCGCTCGCGACAGGAGGCGGCCTTTTGTTCCTTCCGATTGTGCTGATGATCGTGTTCCGCCAGAAGTATCCGCGCTGGTGGTTCGACTGGAACCTGCAGCTCCTGCGCTTCTCGAACCGAGTTAGCGCTTACCTTGGGTTGCTCGACGACCGCTATCCGTCAACCGACGAGGAGCAGGCGGTTCACCTTGACCTCCCGTACCCCGACGCGCGGCAGCTCAATCGGTGGCTTCCCCTGGTGAAGTGGTTGCTGGCGATTCCTCACTACATCGTGCTCTTCTTCCTGGTGATCGGAGCCCTCGTAGCGGTCATCATGTCCTGGTTTGCCATCTTGTTTACCGGACGCTATCCGCGTGGTCTCTTCGACTACGTGGTCGGGGTCATGCGGTGGAGCAATCGGGTGACCGGCTACGCGCTAATCCTGGTGACTGATGAGTATCCGCCGTTCAGCCTTGCGTAAGGCCAGTGCCGCCAGGGTAGTGCGTCGGGACGACGACAGACTGCGCCCAGTCGGCCTGCCAGCAACTTCGCTCAATCATGAAACAGAAGGACAAACGCCAATGATCACTAACTCGAGCACCGTTTACCTCGCGCGTCCTGGGGGGCGAATCGGTTACGACATCAGCGGCGAAGGACCCTTGGTGATTCTTGTGCCAGGTATGGGCGACCTGCGAACCGGCTATCGATTCCTCGCTCCGGCCCTCCGGGAGGCTGGCTACCGAGTCGCGTGCACAGACCTTCGCGGACACGGCGCCAGCGACGCGACGTTTGCCTCCTACGGTGATGTCGAAACCGCGGGCGACGTCGTCGCGCTGATCGAGGAGCTCAAGGAACCTGCCGTGGTTATTGGGAACTCCATGGGCGCCGGCGCCGCGGCATTCGCCGCGGCCCAACGGCCCGACCTGGTGCGCGGTCTGGTCCTAGTCGGGCCCTTCGTCCGCAACCCCAAACTTGGCGCATTCCAGCGCATCGTCCTGCGTGTGGCGATGGCCCGACCGTGGGTAGCCCTCACTTGGAAGGCATATCTCCCCAAGCTCTACGCCGGCCGGCGTCCTGCCGACTTCGATGAGTACCGAGCGCTGGTACGGGCGAGCATCCGCCGTCGCGGATACGCTAAGTCGTTCTCCCTGACAACCCGCACGGACCACGCGCCGGTCGCAGCCTTGCTCGGTCAGGTCGCCGCACCCACCATGGTCGTGATGGGTGAGCAAGACCCTGACTTCAAGGACCAGCGCGCGGAAGCCGACTGGATAGCGCAGGCAATGCATGGAGAGGTCGTAATGGTGCCCCAAGCCGGGCACTATCCGCAGTCGCAGCGCCCTGGCATCACCGCGGAGGCGATTCTGCGGTTCCTGGGAACGGTTAACCATCCTGACGTGATTGGGTCACAAACGCCGGTATTGTCAACTCCCGACTTCAATAGGGTGGCGCCGCTAGCTTCACGATCGTAGAACTTGATTGAACTCAGCCTAATTTTTGACCGTTGGATCCCTGCCAAATGATGGAGATCCTCGCAAATTGGTGGTACTTTTGGTGGTACGACCCCAGAGCTGAGCAGTTCGCTCTGGCGGTGTCGTATTCAAAATCTGGAGCCCACGGCCGGATTCGGACCGGCGACCCGCTGTTTACAAATCAGGCTCCAATTGAAGTCAGCTCGCGATTTTCGCTTTCCAGGTATTCCAGGATGTCCATTGCGTCCAGGGAATTCCATTCTGGTGGCTACAACGGTGGCTACAGAAAACAGAGCACAAAATTAGCGACAGACGCGGCCCTACTTCTTGGGAGAGCCCTCAAGAAACTTGCGCAGCACGACCGCTTCGTTGTGCTCCTCGTCCCGGGCACCGTAAAGCAATGTGACCGGACCCTTCCGTGCCAGCGCAAGCAGTTCATGAAGCTGCTCCTGACGCTCGGGTCGTT
>Ga0209689_1003994_pt1 | contig 10750 bp, 11 predicted proteins | sample GraSoiAngelo_149_FD_187119 | JGI IMG/M metagenome (GOLD analysis project Ga0209689, IMG submission 187119) | Grasslands soil microbial communities from the Angelo Coastal Reserve, California, USA - 14_1009_09_30cm (SPAdes) (version 2) | ecosystem: Environmental > Terrestrial > Soil > Grasslands ...
CACGGCGCGGGTCGCCGAGTGCAGCCTCTCCATGTCGCAGGGGAAGCTGGTTCGGGAGCTGGCCACGCCGCAGTCGCAGCGTGAGCTCGCCCGCCGCCTCCACTACGATCCGTCCAATATCACCGCCCTGGCCGACTCGCTGGAGGCTCGCGGCCTGATCGAGCGCCGGGCTGACGCCTCGGATCGCCGCTTTCGACTGCTGGCGCTGACGCCGGAGGGTGAGCGGCTTCGAGCGTCCTTAGAGGAGCTGCTGGCCCAGCCCCCTCAATTCCTGGACCGGCTGACGCCCGCTGAACAGAAACAGCTACTCCATTTGCTGGCGAAGCTGTTCGAGACGGAGCGCCGCCAGCCTCGTTAGTTCGGCGCTTCGATAGTTCCCGGCATTGCCGCGTCGGCTTCGCGCTGCAGCCGCGCTTCATTTCGGCGCAGAAAGACGATGGCCGCGACGATCAGAACAACACCGACGATGGCGAGCGCCAGATCGATGGGCCCGGAAAGTCGCAGCAATTGCTGGCCGAGCAGGTAGGCGGCCACACCGTAGAGCGTCGACCAGATGATGCCGCCTGCCGCGTTGAAGAAGAGGAAGCGGCGCCAGTGCATGTGGTTGACGCCCGCCAGGAACGCGGCAAAGATGCGCAGCACGGAAATGAATCGCCCGAAGAACACCACCTTGGGCCCGTGCTTGTGGAACAGGTACTGACCGAGCCGGAGACGGTCCTCCTCCAGGCGGATATAGCGTCCGTACCGTTTCAGCAGTCGGTAGCCGCCGGTTCGGCCGATCAGGTAGCCGATGTTGTCCCCGACGATTGCGCCCGCCGCCGAGGCGACAATGACCCAGAAGATCGAGAGCCGGCCCGTCGTCCCCGCATATATCGCGGCCGTCACCAGCATGGTCTCACCGGGCACGGGGATGCCGATGCTCTCGACACCGACGAAGACGAAGACCGCCAGGTAGCCATAAGTCGCGAGCAGGCTGTCGAGGTTGCGCGCCAGGAAATTCAGCACTCGGGAGTGAGCCTACCGATCGCCGCTCAGCTCGCTGGTTCTCGGACGCCGACTTCGTCGAGGTGGACCAGCAAATCACGCGGGTCCTCGTAGACACGGTAGGCACCCGCCTGCTGCAACTCCTCCCGCCCGTAGCCACCCGAGAGCAACCCGACGCCCAGCGAGCGCGCCCGTTGCGCCGCCAGGAGGTCCCAGACGCTATCGCCGAACACGATCGAGTCGGTGATGGCAACACCAAGGCGGGCGGCCGCCGCCAGGAACAGGTCGGGGTCCGGCTTGGCGTGCGCGACGTCGTCGCGGGTGATGACGACTTTGGGGGTGACCCCCAGTAGCTCGATCGAGGGTCCCGCGGTCCGCATGTTGCCGCTGGTCGCAATCGCCCAGGGCACGTTCTGCCGGGTGAGGCGTGCGAGCAAGTCGCGGGAACCGGGCAACGGCCGCACTTCCCCCAGGCGCCGGATGAAGGCCTCCGCGTGGCGGGCGCGAAGCGCGCTCGCCTCCGCGGCGCTGAGCTGCTTGCCGGTCTCCCGCAGCAGAGCATTGACGAAGAGGCCTCCGCTCATCCCGATGCGCCGGTGGATCCGCCAGACGGACAGCTCCATACCGGCTTCTCCCAGCACTTCGTGCCAGGCGAGCACATGCTGATAGACGCTGTCGACGAGCGTCCCGTCCAGGTCGAAAAGCAGCGCCGGGGGCCCTTCCGCCACAAACCTAGTGTGGCACGGTAGACTGCACGCCCATGCCACAGACATCTCGACTGGCGATCATCGCCCACGACGGCAAGAAAGCCGACCTCGTTGCCTTCGCCGCGTTCAATCGCGACCGACTGGCCGAGTTCCAGCTCGTTGCCACGAGCTCCACCGGCAAACTATTGATGGACAAGGTCGGGCTCGAGGTCGAGTGTCTCGAATCAGGCCCGGTCGGCGGCGATGTCCAGATCGCCAACCGAGTGGTGGAAGGCGACGTCGACGCGGTGATCTTCATGGTCGATCCGCTCGGACAGCATCCTCACGACCCGGATATCCAGACACTGCTCCGGATTTGCAACGTGGCCAATGTTCCGCTGGCAACCAATAGCGCGACCGCGGACGCCCTCATCGGATCGCCGTTGCTGACGGTGCCTCGCACCAGCAGCTAGCCCCTGGTTTCGGCGGGCCGCAATCCCGTCAAGCCGTCGCGTGGCGTTGGAACGCGGAAGGTCACCTCGGTCCCCTGCCCCGGTACGCTGCTGATCAGCAGCTCACCACCGGCGGAGGCCGCCCGCTCGCGCATTGACTGCAAGCCCAGGTGTCCCGGGAAGGATTTGCCGGCGTCGAAGCCGCGGCCGTCGTCGCGCACACGCAGGACAAGCTCGCCTGGACTCGCCTCCAGCGTGATAACGACGGCCCGGGCGCCGGCGTGCTTTGCGATGTTGTTCAGCGCCTCCTGCGCGACCCGGTAGAGGGCCTCTTTGATCGCGGGGACCGCCTCCGGCTCCGCTCTGGCGTCTACGCTGATGGAGAGCTGATGCCGGGCTCGAACCGCGGCGACCTGCCGCTGGAGCGCGGCCACCAGACCTTCCTTGCTCAGGAATTCCGGCCGCAGCTCGAAGAGCAGCGCTCGCATCTCGGCGAGTCCGGTCTCGGCCAGCGCGTGCGCATCCCGAAGGATCGCCTCGAGGCGGGTCGGGTCGGCCCCGCCGATACGCTGGGCCGTTGCGATGTCAAGCGCGATCGCATAGAGGGCCTGCGACACCGAGTCGTGAAGCTCGCGAGCCAGACGTTGCCGCTCTTGTACGGCCCGGAGCTCGGCTCCCTGGAGGGCGACGGCGAGCTGATTGGCGCTGACCCGTACGAGCAACCGGTCGTAGCCGGAGGGAAAATCATCACGTCGTATCCCGGCTACCACGATGCCCGACAGCGGTCCAGGAGGCCCGATCGACGCCGATGCGAGCCTCACCGCGGCGCCCGGCGAGATGATCGGGGGAGGGTCGGCAAATCCCTCCGCTGATGGGAAGGATCGCAGCTGACTGGCAATGTCCGATGGCGACAGGTCGCGAGCCCGAGGATCGAGGCTGAGGGCTTCGATCAGGGATTCAGCTTCACCCGCGGCGGGCAGTCGCGCGTAGACGAAGTCCACGCCCAGCGTCCGGAGGAGGGCGTCCGTGAAACTCTCGACGATGACTTGTGGCGATTGGCCGAGCCAGATGGCGGGAAGCGCGGTCAGCGCAACGAGGTCACGGAGATTGCGACGGAGTTCGGCGGCATCGTCCGCCGCGGTCCTCAGTTCAGCGCTGCTGGCTCCCGACCGCGCAGCTCCTGGAGCAACAGGTCCGGCGGGACAAAGAACGGATTCTCGTGGAGAGTCCCGCCGATGATCGCCATGGGATGGGTACGCAGGACGTCCATCACCAGGCCGGCGCCGAACTGCGTCAGATCGTAGCAGCACACGAGCGCATCGGCATGGCTGGCCGCGAGATAGTTGACCCGGGCCTCGTACTCCACCAGGTCATCGACGCCCGGGCGATCCTGGAGCGCCCACTCGACGGTGGCCACGAGCCGCGTCAGCGGGAATCCCTCGGTTTGCCCGGCGCTGAGCCGCTCCTCCAGCAGCGTGAGCATCGCGTCGGGAACGAAGTGGCCGCCCCGAAGGTAGGCCTCTTCCCAAACTCGCAGCTCCAGCTGTTGGCTTGCCTCCGCCGCCGCCGTGTCAATCCCGACGCCTTCGAGCCGGCGGATGTGTTCCGCACGCAGCTTGGGGTCGACGATATGGAGCGCCCGCTCACGGCGATCGAAGCCCTCCTTGATGAACGGCAGTAAAACGGTATAGAACTCGTCTGGGCTGCGGAAAAACGCGCAGACGTGACGGTAGCTCTGCAGTGGCGAGCCGGCGAGTCGAACCTCAGCCAATACCTGTGCCATGAGCCCCTCTCCTTGCCACCATCCTACTCGTCGCAGGAGCGCTCTAGCGGACCGGCACTTCCTCGCCGTCCTGGGACCAGCGTGTGTGGAAGGAGCCCTCCCGGTCGATCCGCTTGTAGGAGTGGGCGCCGAAGTAGTCGCGTAATCCCTGGACCAGGTTCGCCGGAAGGCGATCACGCCGGTAGGCGTCGTAGTAGGCGAGCGATGAGCTGAACGCCGGCACGGGAATGCCCCGGTCGACGGCAACGCTGAGCACGCGCCGCCAGGCATCCTGGGCGGATGCCATCGCATCACGGAAGTAGGGAGCCAGCAACAGGTTCTTCAAACCGGGCTCTGCCGCGTAGGCATCCGTGATGCGGTTGAGGAAGCGGGCGCGAATGATGCAGCCGCCGCGCCAGATACGGGCGATCGCTCCCAGGTTCAGGTCCCAGCCATAGTCGTTGGAGGCGGCCTGCATCTGCTCGAACCCCTGCGCGTAGGCGACCATCTTCGATGCGTAGAGCGCGCTGCGCACGTCGTCGACCAGCGAACCAGGCGCGGGAGCACGCATGGCGCCGTCGGGCCCGGCGAGCATTCGCGAGGCCACCTGCCGATCGGTCTTGAGCGCCGACAGGAATCGCGCGAACACCGCCTCGGTGATGGCGGTCACCGGGATCCCGAGGTCGAGCGCCGACTGCGACGCCCACTTGCCCGTGCCTTTCTGCGCCGCCTCGTCGAGGATGACGTCGACGAGCGGCCGGCCGGTGGCGCGATCGCGCTTGGCCAGCACCTCGGACGTAATCTGGATCAGGTAGGACTCGAGGTCGCCCTTGTTCCACTCGGCAAAGATGCGCGAGAGATCTTCGGCGCCCAGGTCGAGCGCGTGGCTGAGCAGGTCGTAGGCTTCGGCGATCAGCTGGATGTCGGCGTACTCGATGCCGTTGTGGACCATCTTCACGTAGTGGCCGGCGCCGCCTGGGCCGATGTAGGTGCAGCACGGTTCGCCGTCCACATGGGCGCTGATCTTGGTGAGCATCGGCTCGACCTGCTGATATGCATCGCGGGCGCCACCCGGCATGATGCTGGGGCCGTTCAAGGCGCCTTCTTCGCCGCCAGAGACGCCCGTCCCGATGAAGCGGAAGCCGCGTGCCTCCAGTGCCTTGCCGCGACGCACGGTGTCGAGGAAGTAGGAGTTGCCGCCGTCGATCAGAATGTCGCCGGCTTCCAGGTACGGCGCGAGGTGTTCGATCGTCTCGTCGACCGGCGAGCCCGCCTTGACCATCATCAGGATCCTTCGCGGCCTCTCGAGTTGGGACGCCAGCTCCTGCGGGGTGTGCGCTGGCGTGAACGTGCCCTCCGTGCCGTATTGCGTCATGAAGTCGTCGACACGCGAGGTGGTGCGGTTGTAAATGGAAACGCCGAACCCGTTTCGGGCAAGATTGCGCGCGAGATTCATACCCATGGTCGCTAAGCCAACGACGGCGATGACGCTCACCGCGCTTTTCGGCTCGCTCGCCGCAGGCTGATGCCGAGCATTGCCACGACGATCACCGGGATGAGCCACCATGCCACCAGGTGGTTGGCGTTGAGGATCGCGCTCAGGACCAGGCCGATAAAGACCGCTACCGCCATCGTCCAGTCGTCGCCCACGATGAAGTGATACAGGAATCGGGCGGCTGCGACGATCCAGGTAAAGGGAGGGGGCATCGACTATGCCGCCGGGCTCAGGCCCAGGGCCCGGTTCCGCTCCATGGTGATGTAGGTCACGGCGGTCAGCACGTACAGCACGAGCAGGCCGAGGATCGCGCCGTCGCTGGCGGGCCAGCTCACGCCGAGCCCCTCGAGCGACCAGAACGTCCCGAAGGTCGTGAGCAAAATGCCAACAACCAGTTGCAGCAAGCTGCGTGGGACACGGCGAACCGTATTGTGCAGCGCAACGCCGGCCGCGCCGACGACGACAATGGCGCCGACTCCGCCGACCACGGCGCCACCCAGCTGGTTCGCCCCGGCGCCGAAGGAGACGACGATGATCGCCACCTCGAGTCCCTCCAGAACGACCCCCTTGAAGGCAAGGAACCAGGCAGTCCAGTCCATACCGGGCTCCCTCCACAGCTCCGCATCACCGTGAGGGTCGCTGCCGCCGATCCCTGCGAGCCCGCGAGCGGCGACTCGCATGATGCCCTTGCGAAACCATTGCAGGCCGAAGACGAGCAGCAACGCGCCGATCACCAAACGAAGCGGACCGATCGGAACAACACTGAGCGCGGCACCGAGGATAAGCACAGTCACCGCCAGCACAGCGAATCCGGAGGCCGCGCCAATGATGGTGGAGCGCCACCCGCGAGTTGCCCCAACGCCGACCACGATCGTGACCATCTCGATCGCTTCAACGGCTGAAGCCAGGAAGGTCGTGATGAGGACAGCCCAGAGGCCGGTCACATTTTGACTGTACCGGTTTGAGGCGTGGCCGTCACCCTACTTTTGCGTGAGTCCCGGCCTCATCCAACTGGTGTACGAATAGAGGATGGGCGCGAGCCGAACCGAGATCGCCAGCACCGAAACTCCGGCGCCCTCGCGGCGACCAAAACTTTCAGCGGCGGCTCCGGTCGACCCGGGCTTCGCCGCGCTACGGCGCGCGGCACGCGCCGCCATCGTCATCCCACCGGTCCTGGCTTTCACCATCTTTGTCCTTCACGGTGGGCAGAACGTCATCTTCGCCGTCTTTGGCTGTTTCGCCCTCCTCGTCATGTCGGATTTCGGCGGTCAGCGTTGGGCGCGGGCGGTCGCCTACCTGACGGCCACCGCCGTCGGCGCATTGCTGGTCACGATCGGCACCCTGGTATCGATCTCGGCTGGACTTGCGGCCGCCGTGATGTTCGTCGTCGGTTTGGCGATCGCGTTCAGCCGGGTCTTCGGGGGCTACCTGGCGGCGGCGCAGACCGGCATGCTCCTCTCCTTCGTGATCGCGGTGTCGATCCCCGCACCCGCCTCCGCCATTCCCGCCCGCGTGGGAGGGTGGGTCATGGCCGGACTCATCTCGACGCTGGCCGGTGTCTTCCTCTGGCCGCGCTTCGAACGCGTCATGTTGCGCAAGCAGGCGGCGAAGGCCTGCCTGGCCATCGCCCATCTGGTCGAAGCGATGCGCGTGAACGATGGGGAGCTGCCGCGGCTGATCGAGGCGGCGCGACACGCCGAGCGGGCCGCCCGGGAGGCGTACACGGCGACGGCGAAACGTCCAGCCGGCCCCACCCGCCGCGACCGCGCCTTCGTGCAGCTGCTCACCGAGCTGCAGCGCATTGTCGACATCATCGAACGACCGTTTCAACGGCCGCGCGTCTCGGAGCGACCGTGTCTCACCGAAGGCGATCGCCTCGCCGCCGCGACGGTGGCCGCGCTCCGCGGTAGCGCCGATGTGCTGACCGGCGGGACACCGCCTGACCTGCGCGCGCTTGACGAGGCACGCGATGCCCACCGGGCCGCTCTCGACCGCTGGGCCGCCGAGCAGTTACGCGCGGGCCGGCCCGTCGACGAGGTTCTCGATGGTCTCGATGTCGATCACACGCTGCGCGTCGTGGGCTACATCGCGGTCGCCCTCGGCACCAATGCCGTGATCGCGGCCGGTCGGCAGCCCGATGAAACGGTCAGCCTGCCGATCACCGCGCCGCGCCTCGAGGGCGTCCGCGGAACGGCCACCCGCGTCGTGCGCACCATTCGCACCCACCTCGAACCGACGTCGACGGTGATGCAAAACAGCCTGCGGGTGGCGGTGGGCCTGGCGCTCGCCGTGCTGGTGGCCCGCCTGCTGGGCCTATCCCACGCATTCTGGGTCGTGCTCGGAACGCTCCAGGTTCTGCGGTCCACCGCGCTCGGCACCGGGCGCACCACCGTGCAGGCGCTGATTGGCAACGTGATCGGGGTCGTGATCGGCGGCGTGTTCGCGATCCTTGCCGGCAACCATCCGCTCGTGATGTGGGCGGCGCTGCCCATCGCCATCTTTGTCGCGGCCTACGCTGCCACCGCCGTGGGCTTCGCGGCGAGCCAAGCCGCCTTCACCATCAACCTGATCGTGATCTTCAACCTGATCTCTCCGGCCGGCTGGCAGGTGGGCCTGGTGCGCATCGAGGATCTCGCCGTCGGAGCGGCGATCAGCGTGGTGGTCGGCGTGCTCCTCTGGCCACGCGGGGCGCGGCGCGAGCTCGCTCGCAGCGTCGCCGGCTTTTACCGCGCGGTCATCGCCTACCTGGATCGCTCATTCGAGCGGGTCCTCGGCTTCCAGCCTCCGACCGGCGCGGACCCTGCCCGCCGCTCGGTGATCCAGGCCGCCGAGCGCGCCGGCGAGGCGTTTGATGCCTTCCTCAACGAGCGGTCAGCGACGTCGCTCGACCCGCAGACGGCCGGCTACCTCCTGGCGGCGGGCAATCACGCGATCCTCGCCGGGGACCTGCTCGACGTCATTGCGACCCGGCTGGGGTACCAGGCGAGCGGTTGCCCCGACGGGGCGCGTTCCGTGCGCGCGCAAGTGCGCATCCTGCTCGACGGATTTTCTCGCCTGGCTGGCCGGCTCGCTCTTGAAAAAGAGGACGGCGACATCCCCGTCTCACAGCGGGCCCTGCGCGCCGCGGCTCTCGACTGCCTGCGCCGCTGGCGAAACGATGAGAAGGCCGGGCGCGGCGCGCTGGCGGTCGTCATGGCCGGCGAGTGGGCGCAGAACCTCGCGCGGCTGGAGGACGATCTCAAAGAGCCGGTCGCGCAGGCCGTGGATGCGGCGCGGACACCGTGGTGGCGCTAGGGCCTGCGAATCGGTTCTGAGACCGTCGTCGCTTGCCTCAGCTGCGCGGTTCGGGGGCAATCTTGTCAAGCCCAGCGAGGTCGCTCGGGGCGAGTTCCAACGCCACGGCGCCGAGGTTCTCCTCGAGGTGCGCCACCTTCGACGTCCCCGGGATCGGCAGCATCACCGGCGAGTGCGCCAGTAGCCAGGCGAGCGCGACCTGACTCGGCCTGGCATTGTTCCGGCGCGCGATCTCGGCGACAGCACCGTCGGCAAGTGATCCACCTTCGACCGGGCGCCACGGGAGAAACGCGATTTGCTCCAGTGAGCAGAAATCGAGGACGGGCTCCGAAGTGCGTTCAAAAACGCTGTAACGGTTCTGGACCGAGACGATCGGCGTGAGCTCTTGCGCCCGCTCCACCTGCTCAACGGTCACGTTCGAGAGGCCGATGTGCCGGATCTTGCCTTCGTTCTTCAGCTGCACCAGGGCGCCGACCGATTCCTCGAAGGGCACCTTCGGATCGGGGCGGTGGAACTGATAGACATCGATTTGTTCGATTCGGAGACGCTTCAGGCTACCCTCGCACGCGGCACGCAGGTGCTCGGGACGCCCATCCGGCTCCCATGCACCGGGCCCAGGCCGGTTCAGCCCGCCCTTGGTCGCGATCACGAGGTCCTCGGGGTATGGGAAGAGGGCCTCCGCGATCAGTCGTTCGCTGACCTCGGGCCCATAGGAATCGGCGGTGTCGATGAAGTTGATCCCGAGCTCCAGCGCCCGCCGCAACACGCGCTTGCATTCCTCCCGGTCGGCCGGCTCTCCCCAGATGCCTTCGCCCGTGATGCGCATGGCGCCGAACCCAAAGCGATTGACCGCAAGGTCACCGCCGATGTCGATGGTCCCAGCGAGTGCGGCCGTGATTGTGCTCGTCCGATCTGCCATGACGTCCTCCTTGCTAATAGGCGGGTATTTCCTACTCTAGGCGCTCGTCCGGGTACGATGCCACGATGAAGCTCGGTCTCAACCTGCCCTACGAGGGCAGCCTCGCCTTCCCCGAGGCGGTCGAGCTCGCTCAACGCGCCGAGGCGCTTGGATTCGAATCGGTCTGGATGCCGGAGGCGTACGGGACGGATGCCATCTCCATCCTCGGCGCGCTGGCCGCGCGGACGCAACACATCCGGCTGGGCACGGGAATCGTCAACGTCTTCAGCCGGACGCCCGCCCTCCTCGCGCAGACGGCGGCCACGCTCGATTTGATCTCTGGCGGCCGCTTTATTCTCGGGCTGGGGACGAGTGGCCACCAGGTGGTGAGCGGCTGGCACGGAATGCCCTTCGACCGGCCGCTGCTCCGCATGCGGGAAACGATCGGCATCGTCCGCCAGGTCCTTCGGCGCGATCGCCTGGTCTTCGAGGGTGAAGTCTTCCGCCTCGACAAGGGTCTCAAGCTCCTGGCGCGGCCGGTGCGCGAGACGGTGCCGATCTACCTCGCGACGCTCACCCCGGGCGGACTGCGCCTGACCGGTGAGCTCGCCGATGGATGGATCCCGACGCTCTTCAGTCCGGGCCACATGGATCTCTTCCGGCCCGAGCTCGAGGCGGGCGCCAGGATCTCCGGCCGCTCCCTCGATTCACTCGCGATCGCTCCGCACGTGCCGGTCAGCATCGATGATGACCGCGCCCGCGCGCGCGAGGCGCTGAAGCCCTGGGTGGCACTGTATGTGGGCGGCATGGGGTCAAAAACGAAGAACTTCTACAACGACCTCGTCACTCGCTACGGCTTCGCCGACGATGCGCGCGCGCTCCAGGACCTCTACCTCGGCGGCAAGCAACTCGAGGCGATCCGCCGGGTGCCCGATACGCTCGTCGACGCCATCAGCCTCGCCGGGCCGCCGGCGTATGTTCGCGAACGGCTCGCCGTCTGGGCGTCCGCCGGGGTGACGACACTGCTCGCAAGCGTGCATAGCAAGACGCAGCCCGAGCGGCTGCGCACGCTCGAGATGCTGGCGGCGGCCGCCGGCGCGGTCGACTAGCATCAAGGCAGGACGGCAACAATTCACGAGTGAGGTGACCAGATATGCCTGTACGTACCGCGGAAGCCGT
>Ga0209689_1003996_pt1 | contig 10747 bp, 8 predicted proteins | sample GraSoiAngelo_149_FD_187119 | JGI IMG/M metagenome (GOLD analysis project Ga0209689, IMG submission 187119) | Grasslands soil microbial communities from the Angelo Coastal Reserve, California, USA - 14_1009_09_30cm (SPAdes) (version 2) | ecosystem: Environmental > Terrestrial > Soil > Grasslands ...
CGTTCCGTTATCTTGAAGCACACACCGAAGTGCGTGACGTGCTGTTGAGTGGCGGCGACGCTTTGATTTTTAGCGATGACAGGCTCGAGAAGCTGTTGTCGCGGTTGCGCGCGATCAGGCACATCGAATTTCTCCGCATCGGTACGCGGGTGCCGATTTTCCTTCCGCAACGAATCACGCCTGAGTTGTGTGCAATGCTGGCGAAATATCATCCGCTCTGGATGAGCGTGCACGTAAATCATCCGCGTGAGCTCACCATCGAGGTAAAACACGCGTTGGAGCGTCTCGCCAACGCCGGCATTCCGCTGGGCAACCAGAGTGTGTTACTCGCAGGCGCCAATGATGACGTTGAGACCATGAAGACTCTCGTGCACAAGCTGCTGATGTGCCGCGTCCGCCCCTATTACATTTACCAGTGCGACCTGATCAATGGCTCCTCACACCTGCGCACGTCGGTTGCTAAAGGCATTGAGATCATTGAGGGGCTGCGTGGCCACACCACAGGTTACGCTGTGCCTCAGTTCGTCATCGACGCTCCCGGCGGCGGCGGCAAAGTGCCGATCAATCCCGGTTACATTCTCTATCACGACAACGAAAAAATCGTGATCCGGAATTACGAAGGGAAAATTTTCGAGTACCCCGAGACCGGGAACGAGAACCTGCAGTTCGCGCCGCAGCGCGAGTACCACGACGAGTATCTCTACTCGTAGGTGGTTGTCATTCCGACCGGAAGTCGAGAATGGAGCGGCCGGGGAAGGCCGTGACATGGACGGGAAAGGCGACAACCTGAGTGAGCGGGAACTGAGGGAATCAAATCTCTGGATTACCGGGGCCCGTTGCGCCTTCTGTAGGTGCTCTTGGCGCCGGGCGTCACAGGGCTCTTCTTTTGTAATTTCTTTTGTGCTCGACTGTTGTGTAAATTTTAGGCTTGCGTATTAAAGATCGCGGCGTGTAAAGTCCCGCATTTTCGTTCCACTCCAACCATTTCAGTCATATGAACCAACGCTTAATTTCGGAAATCGGCCGCACCCAGCGGCTTGACATTATCAACTCCCTCAAGCGCACCAAGGGCATGTCTGTCAACGAGCTCGTGGAAAAGATGGGCATGAGCTACATGGGTATCAAACAGCATTGCATCACCCTGCATCGCGACGGGTATCTGGATACCTGGCGACGACCGCAAAAAATGGGCCGACCGGAGATGGTCTATCGTCTTACGCGCCGCACGCATGATCTTTTTCATGCCGACAGCCACCAGTTTACGCTGGACTTATTGAAGGCAGCCGAGGACATCTACGGACCGAACGCGCCGGAGAAGTTGCTTTACAGCGTATTCAAAAAGAAGACGGCGGCGCTGAAAGCCAAGGCGAAGGGAGAGACCGTCGCGGAACGCGCGAAATGGCTTGCGCACGTCCGTGACGCGGAAGGCTACATGTCGCAGTTCATCAACAACAACGACAAAGATGGCGGTCCTCATATTCTGGAATGTCATTCGCCAATCCTGAACGTGCTGGAGCAGTACCCGATCATTGGCCGGTTCGAGCAGGACATGTTCGAAGCAGTCCTGGGCACGCGTGTGCGCCGGGAGGTGATTCGGAACTCCGGCCTGTACGAGTGCGCGTTTCAATTCGCGGCATAGACGGCGTCAGAACTATGTCTCTGGCATAGTTAGTCTCGTAAGCCGCGCGGCTGCGGTCACCGAGAGGACAAATCGCAGCGCGAAGTCCGCGCCAACCGGATTTGTTCTTTCGCTCGACGTGAATCTCGGTTGATTGGTGGCGCATGGCCCGGGCTTTTCCATCGGTTGTGATCGACAACGTGCAGCCGCTAATTGATAGCGGCCGTTACCCGATCAAGCGGGTAGTGGGCGAAGATCTGGTTGTCGGAGCCGACATTTTCAAGGATGGCCACGACGTGGTTGCGGCAGTTCTGAAGTGGCGTGTTGTTGGGCAGCGGGCGTGGCGTGAAACGCCGATGGTTTTTGTTGATAACGATCGCTGGCGCGGCGTGTGCACCCTCTACGATCAGGCCATTCACGAATACACAGTCGAAGCTTGGACTGACACATTCCGCAGTTGGCAGCAAGAGTTCGTAAAGAAATTTGCAGGCGGGGTCTCCGATCTGCGAAGCGAAGCGTTGGAAGGCGCGGCAATTGTAAAAGCGGCCGCCAGCCGGGCGCGAGACCAAGCGGACTCCGCGCGCCTGCGGGAATTTGCCGAGCAAATCGTTACCGGCGCGAATTCAGAAATTCACGCCATCGCGCAGTCAGGAGAACTGGAAGTGCTAATGGCGACCTATCCGGATCGCGCCGATGCGACGCAATACGAACCGGCTCCCCGCGTTGTAGCTGATCGGCTGGCGGCGTTGTTCGGCGCGTGGTATGAATTTTTCCCGCGCTCGGCAGAAGGCCACGGTGATCGCAGATCGACTTTCCGCGACAGCCTGACGCGCGTGGACGACGCGAAAGCGATGGGGTTCGACGTCATTTATTTTCCACCGATTCATCCCATCGGTCGCACGAACCGCAAAGGTGCAAATAACTCCACGACTTGCGAACCAGGAGATCCGGGAGTGCCATGGGCCATCGGCAGTGAGGCCGGCGGACACAAGGCCGTGGAACCTTCGTTAGGCACGCTCGAGGATTTTGACTGGCTCCAAAAAGAAGTTCGCAAGCGCGGAATGGAAATCGCCCTCGATTTCGCGATCAATTGCTCGCCCGATCATCCGTACGTCAAAGAGCATCCGGAGTGGTTCTATAAACGGCCGGACGGCACGATCAAATACGCGGAGAACCCGCCAAAGAAATATGAGGACATCTATCCGCTAAACTTTCGATGCGAAAACTGGCGCGAGCTCTGGGCCGAGATGAACAGCATCGTGCTGTTTTGGGCCGAGCGCGGTGTACGGATCTTTCGCGTTGACAACCCGCACACCAAGCCGGTCGCCTTCTGGGAGTATTTGATCGAAGGCGTTGGCGAGAAATATCCCGACACGATCTTTCTCTCCGAAGCGTTCACCAGGCCAAAGATGATGAAAGCGCTGGCCAGAGCCGGGTTTAACCAGAGCTACACCTATTTCACGTGGCGAAATTCGAAGCAGGAGCTGATCGACTATTTCACGGAGCTTACGCAGACTGAGATGAGCGAATATTTTCGACCGAACCTCTGGCCGAACACGCCCGACATCCTCCCGTTTGTGCTTCAAGAGGGCGGCCGCCCTGCGTTCATGATTCGGGTGCTTATGGCGGCAACGCTTTCGCCGCTTTACGGAATCTACAGCGGATACGAGCTATGCGAGAACGAGGCGTTGCCGGGTCGTGAGGAGTATCTCGATTCCGAGAAGTACCAATTCAAGGAGCGCGATTGGAATGCGCCCGGAAACATCAAGGACTGGATCACGCGCATAAACCGAATCCGGAAGCAGAACCGCGCGCTTCAGATGTACACGAACCTGCGCTTCTATCCCGCCGATAACGATGCGATTTTGTTCTACGGCAAGATGACTCCCGCGCGGGACAACATCATCCTTGTAGTGGTGAATCTTGATCCGTTTCGCAAGCAAAATTCGTTTGTCCACGTGCCGATTGAGGAATTTGGGCAGATGACAAGCGATGAGTATCAGGTGCACGATTTGTTGAATGGTGTGCGTTACACCTGGCGCGGCCGGCAAAATTACGTTGAACTGGATCCCGAAATTCAACCCGCGCATGTTTTTCTGGTGCGTCGCTGAGATGCGCCAGTCCGGAACGAAACCGCAATTGGTTTAAACGAATCTCATCAGATTGCTGTCATGTTGAGCGAAGCGAAACATCTCTGGTCTATTTCCCTCATGAAGGATGCGTCGAATATTGATCCGAGATTCTTCGCTTCGCTCAGAATGACAAGTACGAGATGGTCTCTAGGCTTCCTCTGCCTTTGACCTGTCCGTCGCGCATTTGCATCGGTGAATCGCTCCGCATATCGTTACAAAATTTCCGGCATGAAGATTTGGGTTGTGCTCGTTGTCGCGCTGGGGAGCGCGTCGCCTCTGCTCGCGCAGGAACCTACGCCGCCGCTGGTGCCCCAGCATTCGCAGACGGTGCTGGAGACGCTTGTCAAAGCGGGTCCGGTGATGATTCCGCTGGTTTTATTGTCGATCTTTTTCGTCGCCCTTGTGGTCGTTTACTTCTTGACGATCCGGCGCGGGGCCGTGGTCTCGAGCGGGTACATGGCAACGGCGGATGCGCTCCTGCGTAAACGCGATTATCTCGGGCTGCTCGCGGTTTCCAACCGGCACGGGGAAGCGGTCGCCCGCGTCGTGCAAAAGATGCTGGATTTCACGACTAAAAATCCCCACGCAGATTTCCAGCATGTCCGCGAAATCGCCGAGACGGAAGGAACACGCGTGGCGGCCAGTTTGAACAATCGGGTCATTTACCTTGCCGACATAGGAATGATTGCGCCGTTGCTCGGTTTGCTGGGCACAGTTTTCGGAATCATCCACTCTTTCGGAGCGCTCGGAGCCGATGTCGGGTCGGCGCGTTATGTGGCGCTCTCGCGCGGGATTAGCGAGGCGCTTGTCAACACTGCCGCGGGCCTGGCGATCGGTATTCCGGCCATGATTTTTTACGCTTTCTTCCGGGGCAGGGCGCAAAAGTTGATCTCGGAACTAGAGGCTGCTTCGACGCACGTGCTGGCGTTGCTTTCATTGCAGTATGGCAAACGCGGGGAACGAATGCCTGCGCTGATCGAGGACGAATTGTGACGCGCGATGCGCGATTCGGGATCCGAGATGCAGGATGCGAGAAGCGGTATGAGCTATCGAGATCTTGAGATTTGGAAGCTAGCGCGAGAAGTAGCGATTACTGTGCATCACATGACAGTTCAGAACTTGCCGAAATTCGAGATGTACGAGGAAGGCGGCCAGATTCGCCGCTCCGCGAAATCCATTTCCGCGAACATTGTCGAGGGCTATGGCCGTCGTCGTTACAAGCAGGAGTTAATTCGTTTTCTTGTGTTCGCTCACGCTTCCTGCGATGAGACTATCGATCATTTGGAAGTGCTTTTTGAAACGAAATCGCTAACGAACGAAGTCGTGTATCGTGATTTAAGTACCCAACTCGATCTGCTTGGACGAAAGCTGAACGTTTTCATCGCCAGCGTCGAACGTTCTCATCATATCGATCGCAGAGATATCCCGAATCCCGAATCCCGAATCGCGCATCTCGCCTCATGAATCTTCGTGGTCACGCGCCTTTGCATCATCCTGGCATTCAGCTTGCGCCGCTGGTCGACGTGCTGCTGCTGCTTTTGATCTTTTTCCTGTTGACGTGGAACGCGGCGCGCACTGAGAACGAACTCGACGTGAAGGTGCCGAAAGCTTCGGCCGCAAAGGAGAAGACGGCGCCTATTGGAGACGTTATTGTGAATGTTAAGGCGGACGGCAACGTGGTTGTCAACCGCCGCACCTTGACCGGTCCCGAGCTCCAGGAATTATTGCAGAGCCTGGTTCAAATGAATCCCGAACAAGCGGTGGTGATTCGCGGCGACGAAGCCGGCGCCTACAAAAACATCGTTGAGGTGCTGAACGTTTGCACCGAAGCAGGGGTAACCAACGTCGCTTTCGCCACTGCAAAATGAAAATCAGATGCAGCGCAGCCGGTCTTTGCGGACTGGCGATGCTGCTTTGCACCACGAGCGTCGGCAGCGCTCAATCACAGCCCGAAATACGCCGGGCGCGCCCGGTTGATGAGACGCCCGTCCCGCGCGCTATCCCGATTGAACCTACCGACCGAAGCACGCGCTCCTTAATTGATGAATTTTCGCAGTCACCAGCGCGCGAAGCTGAAGGGGCTGATCAGCGTCAGCTCGAGTACGCCAACGGCCTATTTGCCCGCAAATTGTATGACTTGGCTATTCCGGAATATCAAAAATATCTCGACAACTACCCAGGGCGCACGGGTCGGGCGAACGCGTATTTCTCGCTCGGCGAATGCTACCGAAATCTCCATCGCGACGGGAATGCTCGCACCAACTTGCAGAAGGTGCTCAACGATTACGGCGACAGTGAATTCGCCGGACCAGCGGCATTCGCCCTTGCCGAGATGGCGTTCACAGACAAAGACTACGCAACCGCGCTCCCGCTTTTTCATCGTTCCGCCGGCAAGTCGAAGGAGCCAGCGGTAGCGCTTTCAGCGCGTTATTTCGAAGCGCGCTGCCTTGAAGCTCTCGGCAGGAAAGACGAGGCCGCTGATATTTACGCGCAGGTCGCTGAGGCGGGGAATCCAAACCCATATCGCGAAGATGCGCGAGTGACTGCGGCATCCATCTTTGACGCAAGGGGAAAAAAACTCGATGCGCTTAAGCAGTACGAAGCGCTGGCTAACGAAGCACAGAAACCGGCGTTGAAAGCAGAGTGTGCAGTGCGCGGAGGCTTGATCGCGCTCGAACTTGTCCAAGCCGACAGAGGCAAAATGGACAAGGCCATGGCCGACCGAGCCACCACGTTGTTCCAAAAGGGGCGCACTCTGCCTGACGCGGGAAAGTTCCGTGCGCTCGCGCAAGTCGGTTTTCGCCGATTGCAATACCAAACTGGTCAGTATACGCAGTTGCTGGCCGACTATAAAAAGGAATTGGACAAGCTGCCTGAGGCTGCGCAGGCGGAAGTGTTGTTGCTGGCAGCAAACAGTGAACGCCAACTTGGCCATCCCAAGGAAGCGGAGACACTCTATCACCAGATCATCCAAAAGTACCCCGATCGCGAGGAAGCAAAGGACGCCGCTTACCAGCAGCTGATCAACGTTTACAACTCCGATCCGTCGGCGCTCTCCGCCGCGGTGGACCAGTTCCTCGCAACGAACCCCACAAACGAGCGTGCCGATCAGGCGAAGCTGTTGAAAGCCGAGGCGCTTTACAACCAGCAGAATTACACAGAGGCAGCGTCAATATACGGCGAACTGCGCGCGTCTGAGCTTTCTCCACGACTCCGCGCCGAAGCGGCGTACAAACTCGGCTTGTGTCACATCCAGACGAAGAACATTCCCGGCGTGATCGAAGCGTTTACGTACTTCCTGCAGACATTTCCGGACAACCCGGAGATACCCGCTGTTCTGGCTCAGCGCGCTTTGGCGTACGAACAAGACAAGAATTACAACTCTGCGCTTACGGATTTAAACATCATCCTGGCCAAGTACCCGAAGGCGCACGAGCGCGAGGCGGCATTGCAGTTGAAGGCTTTGATTCTCGGGCAACAGGACAATACCAAAAGGATGGTCGACACTTTTCGGCAGCTCCTGAAGGAATTCCCCAAGAGTTCTGTCGCGGCGCAGGCGCAGTACTATATCGGCAAAACGGCGTTCGAAGGAAAGGATTACAAGACTGCGTTGACCGCGCTGAATACGGCCCGTCAACTCAACAAGGAGGATTACTACAATCTCGCGTCGGTTCGGATCATCCTTTGCCACTTCTATTTAAAGGATCGGCCTGCGCTCACCAAGGAGGTGAACGCTTTCATGGCTAACAGTCCAGCCGCTAGCGTGCCGCCCGACGTTTTGGAGTGGCTGGGCATCGAGTATTACAACGAGAAAAATTTCCAGGCGGCGGAAAAATATCTGAGCGCACTTCGAAAAGTCGATAACGCAGGCAAGGTTAAACCGGACTACTTATTTTATCTCGGCGACGCGGCCACGAAACTGAAAAACTTGCCGGAAGCCGAGGAGGCGTTCGCGAGGTATCTCCAGACTGGCAAAGATCCGGCGGGGAAAGCGAAGGTGTTACTGACCCTCGGCGCAGTTAAGATCAGCGCACATAAACCTGACGAGGCGCAGAAGATCGCCGAAGAAATCATGGCGCTTCAACCCGAAGGCCGCGTAAACGCGGAAGCGCGCCTGCTCGCGGGCGAAGTCCAGTTGGAGCGCGGAAATTTCGCTGACGCCGGCAAAGCTTTCAAAGGCGTCGCTCTGCTTTACGACGATCCAGCGATAACTCCGCGCGCGCTCGACAAAGCCGCGCTGGCATTCCGCCAAGCTGGTAACACCGAAGAAGCCGATCGCCTCTCGCACGAATTGCGCGAGCGCTACCCGAATTACGCCGGCGGGTGAACAATTCTAAATGTGCGTGAAGCGCTCGTAGTATTAAGATCCTCGGCGGAATCGCTGATCTGCTAAAGTCGCAGCCTCGACAATATCGCGCTTGATCGAAGGTCGGAGGTCACCGCGTTCGTGTCTATAGTCAACGTCCAGAAGCAACAACCTTGGGCGGACGAAATAGTCGAATCGGTTGGAAATCTCCGCCCGCGCGATGTAACGAACATGTTGTTGTATTCGTTGCAGTAGCTCCGGAGATGTAAGCGCCAGGTCATCTAGGATGGACTTTACGTCGGCGGCAACACGATCGCGGTATTTCGATTCTGTGCTAGTCACATCACAAATAACTATATTCAAGTGGTCGGTTTTTCGGGCAAGCAAGATGGCTAACCTCCACGCGAGGATAACTGGTAGCTGGTGAAGGCGCCGCAATAGATTGCGCATTGTGTTTGATCAGAGTCAGACAGGCGGTTTCTCGTTTTCTTCTATTTCGCGGCGTTCACAACCGCAATGCCCCAAGGTCCGTCGCCCACTTTGATGCGACGCAGTTCTTTGCGCGATTTTAGATCGACAACGGAGACGTTCTTTGATGCGCCATTGTCGGTGTAACGCTTGGAACCGCTAGGGGTGAAACTCGGAAGAAACATTGTTGGGCGGCAGATTTCGGCGGCTGATTTTGAGTGATCTGAAAAAAGAAGCATCCGGTCGGGCCGAAATTTTCGAATTGTCAGCGACAGTCTCCACTGCAGCGAACAAAAGGAAATCTTCATGAAAAAAAATTCCACTTCACAGTCCGGTCTTTTTAATCCACGCGCCTTCGTGGCTTTTACTCTCTGTTCCGCTGGCGCTTTGCTGGCTATGGTCAGTTTCGGGGCAGACAGAGCAGACAGACCCAGGCCCACCAATCCCACCTTCGGGCATCCGATCATCAGCGGAATTGGCGGGGTTGGTTTCGAGCAGGGCCTGCGGGTAGATCCTTCAAATCCGAGTCGTCTCTACACCAGCGTGCCCGGTTCGCTCTCGTCGGACACGAGTTGGGTCTGGCATTCCCTCGACGGCGGTAAGACTTTCAAATGGGTAGTCGCCGCCACCGCTCTTGAAGGGAAGTACACCACTTGCTTCGGCGGCGGTGATACCGAAACTGGCGTGGACTTGGCGGGGCATCTCTATTTTGCCGACCTGACGCTCGCAAACTTTAGTACCTCGCGCTCGGATGACCAGGGGGCGACGGTTACTTGCAGCAACACCGGGGTCCCAGACGCAGTCGTTGACCGGCAATGGTACACGTTCGACGGCGACCCGACCAACGGCGGCAGCATCTATCTGGCGAATGACGAATTCGCACAAGCCCCCGCACAGTGCGGCTCACCGACGAACTTCGGTCAGAACATCCTCGTCATGTATCGTTCGCCGCTGCCAGGCGGGCAGGCGCTCGCCGGGATCCAATTCGGTCCAGCAAACAAAGTGAGTAACCCCCTTGGTTGCGACGAAGGCATTATGGGCAACAACGAGGTGAGCCCTGTGGCAACCACACTGGGTCAGCCCGACGGCTCCGGCGGATATGTCACGCTCCCGACACCGGTTAAGCATGTTTTCGTTATCCACGATGATGCGCTCCTGAACAGGATTTTGATCGGCCGCTGCTTCCCGGTGGCGTTTGGCCCGCCTGTCCCCAATGTAAGCGATCCGAGCGGCTTGAATTGCGTTGACCTGCCGGTGGCGGACCTTGGCTCGACGAACAAGACCGGCGGGAACTTTCCAACGATGGCAATTGATAATGCTGGCAATCTCTACGCGGTGTGGGAGCAAGCACCTATCGATGACAGCGGTCAGGTGATCGGCGACACCGTGCTGAAGTACTCGTTCTCGACCGATCAAGGCAATACCTGGGCCGCTCCGATTCAAATTGACATATCGGGTTCACCCGTGGGCACGCTCCACAACAACGTGTTTGCGTGGACCGTCGCTGGAGACGATGGACGTGTGGACATCGCCTGGTACGGCACGCCCGGCGTCGCACCGAATCCTTCTAACGGCCCCGACTCCTGCACGGGCTGCGATTGGAGCTTGTGGATGGTGCAGACATTAAACGGGCACGCTGCCACTCCGACCTTTACCGCGCCAATTCTGGCGAGTGAGCACTTTATCCATCGTGGGAGCATGTTCACTCTCATTGGCGGTCAGAACGGCGACCGTACCCTCGGCGATTTTCTGCAACTGCGGATGGGTCCAAATGGTGAGGCGGAAATTGCTTACGCCGATTCAAATAACGTTGACGAAGGCTTTGCTCCGCACGGCATGTTCGTCCGGCAGAACCGCGGCAACGGCTTGCTAGCGGCGAGCTCGCCCGTGAGTATTCCGGGACTGGTACCCTTCAACACCGTGTCCGACCCAAGTGGCGACGGCAAATATGAAGTAAACGGTCTGAGCAGCGCCAACATGCCCCAGCTCGACATCACTAATTCGCGCGTCAGTCTGCTCACCACGGCGCCTTGTTCGGCCGCCGCACCCTGTTATCAGGTGGTGATGAAGCTTAAGAATCTGTCTCTCGCGCCGACAACCGCTCAGGATCCGGACCTTGATTTGGTTTGGCTGACCCAATGGTTCGTTCCATCCACGACGGATCCGAATGGTGGAAAGAATTTCTTCGTCTATGGCGAGTCGTTCAACGGCGCCCCGCTACAG
>Ga0209689_1003999_pt1 | contig 10742 bp, 8 predicted proteins | sample GraSoiAngelo_149_FD_187119 | JGI IMG/M metagenome (GOLD analysis project Ga0209689, IMG submission 187119) | Grasslands soil microbial communities from the Angelo Coastal Reserve, California, USA - 14_1009_09_30cm (SPAdes) (version 2) | ecosystem: Environmental > Terrestrial > Soil > Grasslands ...
GAGCGGACGCGATTCGGAACTTTTCGTCGTCTGACACGGGGCTCATGGTCCCGCCCGAGTCAAGTCGAAAGGAGCGGCGGGCTCTCGGCGCCGCCCGGTACAGTTCGGCCACATGGGGGAGCAAAAGCCCGTAGATCTTGATGCGCTCATGGCGGAAGTCCGTGAGCGCATCCGGATCAAGCGAGAAAAGGGGATCTACGGGCCCGATGTCGAGGCGCTCATGCGCGTTCCGCTGCCTGGCGGGCGCCGAATCTTCTCAGAGGACCTGCAGGATCCGCTCGCCTCGCTCGCCGAGGCCCTCGACGAGGAGGTCGAGTACGACCCGCGAAGCCGCAAGCCGGTCATCGGCCCAGTCATCACGTACGCCCGAAGGATCGTCATCTCGCTCGTCCGCTGGTGGATGGGAGCGATCCTCGAGCGCCAGGAGCGGATCAATCGGCTGCTCGCGGCGGCGTACGACTACGAAGGCCAGATGGCGCCGCGCTTCGGCTCGCGCCTCGAGCGTCTCGAGCGCGATTGGAAGGAGTGGCGCGAGCACGAGGTCGCCGCGAACCTGCACTCGGTGTACTTCCAGGCGCGCTTCGGCGGCGACGAGCCGGTCATCCGCAGGCAGTCCGAAGCGTTCGTCGATCTGTACAAGGGCAGGAGTCGCGTGCTCGACCTCGGATCGGGTCGCGGGATCTTCCTACAGCTGCTCAAGGAAAATGGCATTGGCGGGTACGGGGTGGACCTCGATCCGCGCATGGTCGCGCAGTGCCGCGAGAAAGGTCTCGAGGCGCACGAGGTCGACGCGCTCACGCATCTGCGGCAGGTCGAGGCCGGAAGCGTGGATGGCCTGTACGCCCGGCACCTCGCCGAGCACATCCTCCCCGGGGAGCTCGTCGAAATACTTCGCGCGTGCCGCCGCGCGCTCGCGCCCGGCGCCCCGACCGTCTTCGTCACGCCGAATCCGAAAACGCTCACGGTCGGCGCGCACACGTTCTGGACCGACCCGCAGCACCTCCGGCCGATCCCGCCCGATCTTTTCAAGTTCTATCTGGAGGTCGAGGGTTTCACCGACGTCGAGCTCCGTACCTTCGAACCGAGCGAGCGGCGCCTCAACGAGGACGTGCCCGCGGGACCGATCCGCGAGAACGTGAAGCTCTTGAACGAGACGCTGTTCGGCGATCGCGATTACGCGGTGATCGGGCACGCTCCGAAGTGAGGGTGCATCAATTCCATCCAACTCTCGCGCCCGGCGACGCCATGAGCAACCACGTCTTCGCGCTGCGCAAGAAGATCCGGCACTGGGGCTATGACTCGTTCGCGTACGCGGTCGAGGCGAAGCCCGGCGTCGCCGATGTGCGGTCGTACCGCAGGCTCTTCCGGGAGGTGAAGCCGGATGACCTGCTCATCGTCCATTTCTCGATGGGCAGCGAGGTCGTCGATCAGCTGATCAAGATCCCGGCGCGCCGCGTGCTCGTGTATCACAACATCACGCCACCGGAGTTCTTCAGCGGCATCAATCCGCACGCCGCGGCCTTCGCTCGTCTCGGGCTGCGACAGCTCGCGCGAATCGCACCGGCGTTCGAGCTCGGTATCGGCGTCTCCGAATTCAACCGCCGCGCGCTCGCCGAGGCGGGGTACGAGGAGACGACCCGCGTTCCCATTCTTTTGGACTGGGAGCATTTCGCTGTGCCGCCGAACGATGCGGTGCTCGCGCGCTGGAAGGGCCTTCGCAGCGTGCTCCTCTTCGTGGGCCGGATCTCGCCGAACAAACGGCAGGACGATCTGGTGCGGATGCTTGCGTACTACCGGCGCTGCATCGATCCGGAAGCGCAGCTCGTCCTCGTCGGTGCCTTCCGCGACCAGCCGCAGTTCCACGCCCGGGTGGTCGCGCTCATCGAGCGCTTGGGGCTCGGCGGCGCGGTCCACTTCGCCGGAGGCGTCGAGGACGCGTCGCTGCTCGCCTACTACCGCGCCGCGACGGCATTCGTGTCGCTCTCCGAGCACGAAGGCTTCGGCGTACCGCTCCTCGAGGCGATGCGCTTTCGGCTGCCGGTGGTCGCGTACAACGCGGCCGCGATCGGCGAGACCGTCGGAGCAGCTGGCGTGCTGCTGCAGGAGCGCGATCTCGCGGAGACCGCAGAGGCTGCCGCGATGGTCGGCGAGCGCACGGAGCTCCGCGAGGCTCTCGTCGCCGCCGGCGAGAAACGCGTTTTGGACTTCGATCCGGACAAGGTGGCCGAGCGGACTCGTCAGGTGCTCGGCATTTGACGGCTCACGGCGGGCGATGCCATCTTGATCGCCATGCGGCGGAAGACCCCTGACGCGGCGATCGACAAAGAACGCGAGTTTGCCGAGGCGTTTCGCTCCTGACAGGACGACAAAATGACCGAGCGTCTGCGTTTCGCGCATCAGTTCAACCCGGTGATCGCGTACGGCGACGCGATCGGAAACGACTGCCTCGAGCTGCAGCGTATGTTCTGGTCATCAGGCGCACGGAGCGAGCTCTTCGCCTGGGAAGCGAAGCCCGAGGTTCGCGCGCTCGTACGGGATTACCACGACCTCGAGAGGGTCCAGCGACGCGATGGCCTGCTCCTGGTGCACCACTCCATGGGGAACGATGCTGTGCCGGAGGTCGCCAACCTCCCGGTCCGTAAGGCCGTCGTCTACCACAACATCACACCTTCGTCCTACTTCGCCGGTCTGAACGACGAGCTCATGCGCTATGCCGACGTGGGCCGCGAGCAGCTGAGGCTTCTCGCGAAGAGCGCGGAGCTCGGCATCGCCGACAGCGAGTACAACCGCAAGGAGCTCGAGGAAGCAGGCCTCGCGAACACGGCGGTCGTTCCTCCGCTCGTGGACTGGGAGGACTTCGACCGGCCGCCCGATCAGGACGTCGCACGGCGACTCGCGGACGAGCGCACGTCGATCCTCGCCGTGGGCCAGATCCTTCCGCACAAGGCCGTTCACGACGTCGTGGCCGCGTTCGCGAAATACCGCGAGTCGGATCGCACCGCGCATCTCTATCTCGTCGGGCCGACCGCGATGTCCGCCGGGTACCTCGAGCGGGTGCGCGGCGATATCCGCAAGCTCGGCCTCGACGGTGCCGTGACGCTCACCGGGAGCGTCACCGTGGAGCAGCTCGTCGCCTATTACCGCGGCGCGACCGCATTCCTGACGCTCTCCGAGCACGAAGGTTTCTGCGTACCGCTCCTCGAAGCGATGCGCAGCGATCTGCCCGTCGTGGCGAACGCCGCCGCGGCAATACCGGAGACGCTCGGGGACGGCGGAATTCTCATTGAGGACAGATCCCCGGAGGCAGTCGCCTCGCAGCTCGAGCGGGTCGTGCGCGATCAGACGCTTCGCAAGGACCTGATCGAGAAGGGACGCCGCCGTGTCGAGGCATTCTCTCGCGGCCACATCGCCGAGCGGCTCAAGCTCGCGCTCGCCCAAGGTGGCTGGGATCTGCCGGACGCGCGATCGAAGCACGTGGTCGTTCTGTCTAGCGATCAACGTTGCGGCATCCACCATTACTCGCTCGCCGTCACGGATGGCCTTCGCGACCGAGGGCACCAGGTGACCTTTGTCGGTGTCAAGCACCTCGACACGGCCGATCTGTACCGGAAGCTCAAGTTCATCTCATCGAAGAGCGACGCCGTGCTCATCGAACACGAGGCCGGGATCTTCCGCGATGTCCCCTTCGTACGGGCGCTGCTCTCGCTATGGAGCAAGCGACTTCCGGTCATCCTCTCGCTCCACGAGCTCGAGCCGGAAAAGTTTCACCACTACCGTCGCCTCTCGGCTGCGCTGCACTACAACCCGCGCTACCACCTGCCGCTCGAGATCCTCCGAATGCCGTGGGTCGCGCTGCGCATGGCCAACTGGTTCCTGCGCTACCGGCTGATCCTGATGTTCATGGGAGCGATCCCGCGCAAGCTGGTGGTCCATTCGACTCGCAGCGAGCGCTGGCTCCAGCTCCTCACACCCGATCAGGACAAGCGGGAGCGCTTCCCGCTCATGATCATGCCGCTCGAAAACACGGTGCTGCCGAGGACCACCGAAGAGAAGCGGAAGCTCCGCGCGCACTTCGGCCTGCCTACGGACAAGTTCATCTTCATATCGCCGGGATTCTTCTTCGCGCGCAAGCGCTACAAGGAAGTGATCGAGGCGCTGCCGGACGACGCCGTGCTCGTCCTCTCGGGGACAAGGTCGGATTGGGAGCCTCGATACTTCGACGAGATCATCGCGCTCGCGAAGACGAAGACGAACGTGGTGATCAACACCGAATACAACACCATGGGCGAGTACGTCGCAGCGTCCGACGCGGTGGTCCTCTTCTACGAGGACGTCTTTCAGAGCGCTGTGGTCACTCAGGCCGTCTGGGCAGGGTTACCGTGCATCTTCTCTGAGGCCGAGGGCTTCGCGCCGTACCACGCGGCCGGGCCGGTCGCGCGGAGCAGCGACGAGCTCGCGAAGGCGATGCGCGAGATCCAGAAACCGGAGACGTACGCGAAGTACACGCGCGGGGTCCGCATCCTGCGCCGTCTCCTATCGCCCGAGCGGAACGCGGAACGCTACCTCGCCGGTATCGAGTGAGGATCCTCGTCGTCGTTCAGCGCTACGGCGCCGAGGTGGTCGGCGGCTCCGAGTCGCACGCGCGTGTCGTGGCCCACCGCCTCGCGATGGTCAACGAGGTGGAGGTTGCGACGACCAACGCCCTGGACTACTGGAGCTGGGCGCCGCATTTTCCGGAAGGCGAGTCTATGGACGGGCCGGTGCGCGTCCGCCGCTTTGCCGTGACGGGCACGCGAAGCCCGACGTTCAAGGATGCCGAACGTCACGTCCTGTTCGAGCCGCACACGCTCGCCGACGAGCAGGCCTGGCTCGCGATGCAGGGCCCGCATACGCCTGGCCTCCTCGAATTCCTGCGCCGCGAGGGCAAGGGCTACGACGCGGTCCTTTTCTACACGTACATCTACGAGCCGACCGCGGCGGGCCTGCCGCTCGTTGCGGAGCGCGCCGCACTCATCTCGACGGCGCACGACGAGGAGCCGCTCCGTCTCGTGCCGTACCGCGCGCTATTTCAGCTCCCGCGTGCGTTCGGATTCCTCACTCCCGAGGAGCGCGATCTCGTGCATGCGCGTTTCCACAACGGCCACATCCCAAATGAAGTCCTCGGGATCGGTCTCGACCCACCGCCCTGGCACGATCCCGAGCCCTTTCGCGAGCATTACGCCCCGCGCGGCCCGCTCGTGCTGTATCTCGGACAGGTGAGTGAAGGGAAGGCTGTGGACGAGCTGCTGGCCGATTGGAGCCGATACCGCGCAGCCGGTGGCACGGGATCGCTCGTGCTCGCCGGCACGGCGCGCATGCAAATTCCGAAGCAGGACGACATCGTGCCGCTCGGCCGGGTCAGCGATGAGGAGAAGTACGCGCTCCTCGAAGCGGCGGACGCGCTCGTCCTCCCATCGCATCTCGAAAGCCTCGGCATCGTGCTCCTCGAGGCATGGCAGGTAGGAACACCCTGCCTGGTGTCGGCGAAGAATAAGGTCACGACCGGTCAGGTCGCGCGTGCCCACGGCGGCGCGTCCTACGGACCGGGCGCCTTCGGGATGGCTCTCGCCGCGGTCCTCGCCGAGCGCGACACGCTCGGTGCGTCGGGCCGCGCATACGTCGAGCGCGAGTGCACCTGGCCGGCCTTCGACGCGCGGCTCGAGCAGCTCATCGACCTGGTGGCGAATTGAGCGAGCCGAGCCTCCTCGTGGTCGTCCAGCGGTACGGGGATGTTCCGGGCGGCGCCGAAGCCCATGCGCGCTCGGTCGTGCAGCGCCTTGCGCCGCACTTCGCGATCGAGGTCGCGACGACCAATTCGACCGACTATCTGACGTGGAAGGGCGACCTCACGGCCGGCCTCGATCGCGTCGACGGCGTGACGGTCCGCCGCTTCCCGGTCGAGCGCCCGCGCGCGTGGAACTTCAAGCTCTACGAGCGCCGCGCCTTTCGCTCGCGGCACACGCTCGAGGACGAGCGCGCGTTCATCGACGCGCAGGGGCCATACGCACCCGAGCTTCTCGACTTCCTTTTCAGACGCGGCCGCGACTACGACCACGTGCTTTTCTTCACGTACATCTACTACCCGACCGTTCTGGGCCTGCCGCTCGTTCCCGAGCGCGCCGTCCTGGTGCCGACCGCGCACGAGGAGTCCGCGATCGGTCTCGCCGCCTACAAGCCCGTGTTCCACGCGCCGCGCGCGATCGCGTACAACACCGAGGAGGAGCGGCGGATGGTATGGCGCCGCTTCCGAAACGAGCGCGTGTCGAACGAGATCGTGGGAGTCGGGATCGACGTGCCGGCCGAGCGGAACGCGACACGTTTCCGTGAGAAGCACGGCATCACCGGTCCATACCTGCTCTACGTCGGGCGCATCGGTGTGAGCAAGGGCTCCCGCGAGCTCTTCGCGAACTACGAGCGCTGGCGCGCCAGCGATCCCGCGCACGATGTCTCGCTCGTCCTCATCGGCGACGCCGAGACCCGTGTCCCGAGGACGAGCGGCATCATTCATCTCGGGCGCCTCGGCGAGCAGGACAAGTGGGATGCGCTCGCCGGTTGCGCCGCCTTCGTGATGCCAAGCCTGCTCGAGTCGCTTTCGCTGGTGACGCTCGAAGCGTGGGCCGCGGGACGTCCGGTGATCGTCCACGCCCAGTCGCCGGTGCTCGCCGGGATGGCTCGCCGCGCCGGCGCGGGTCTCGCGTACCACGGCCCAGCCGAGTTCGCCGAGATCTGCGAGCTCTTGATCGACGATCCCGCACTCGGTGATCGCCTCGGCCGCTCCGGTGCCGACTTCGTCGCGCGCACCTACACCTGGTCGCGGGTCGTCGACAGTTACCTCGACCTCTTCGCGGAGGTCCGTGCCAGGCTTCACTGAGGCCTAGTTGGTCATCTCAGCCGACCTTCGGTCTCTCCAATCCCAAATCCTTGCGAATCTCCTCGAGGCGCTCCTCGCCTTCTCGATCGATCACCGAACGCTCGACGTCGAGCGCCCGGACATCGACCGATTCCGCCGCGAGCTCGCCGCGTCCGGTGGCCAGCGCCATCTTGCGGTCGATCCGGTCGCGCACGTCGGTAAGCGTCGGCACCTCGCGAGTTCCGATCGCGCTGACCTGCTGCAGCGCCGCATTCATCCGCTCGGCCAGCTTCGCGGCCTCGAGCTCGCCCAGAAGACGTGACCGCTCCGTGAGCTGATGCTGCAGCACGTAGCGGTTTTGCTCGACAGCCTTCCGCGCGGCGCCCGCGTCGACGAGCGCCTTCGCATGTAGCTCCGCGAGGGTCTTCGCCGTGCTGTCGAGCGATGCGAGCTGGTTGGCGAAGACGCGGGCCGTCGCCTCATGGTCCGCGGCCCTAGCGGCGTCGCCCGATGCGCGAGACCGCTCCGCCAGCAGAAGCGCTTGCCCCGCGCACTCGCGTAGCCGCCTCGCTTCGGTGCCCGCACGCGCGATCTTGATCTCGAGCTCGCGCTGGTGGCCGATCACCGCGCCGGCCTGATCGCTCAACATGCCGTGCTGGCGTTGTGCCTCGGCGATGGCCTGCTCGATCTGAACGCGCGGGTCCATGACCTCATCGAGCTTTCCGTTCAGGAACGCTCCCAGATAGCGAATGGCGCGTGTCGTGAACCGGATCATTTGATTCCCTCCGTCAACGAATTCGCGGGACGAAGCTCGTGAACAGTCACCCGTGCGAGCGCGTCGGCCTCGGTGAGACCCGTGCGGAGCGCGTCGAGCTCGTCCGCGAGCTCGTCCACGCGAGCGTTCGCCGTTGCCGACGCGCCCCCCTCCGCAAGGACCGCGATCTCGCCCAGCCGCGCGACCAGACCCTCGAGTCCGAGCGCCGCCGAGCGCATACGGGCGATGAGGGTTCGGTCGGTGGAGACGAGCCGCTCGCGCGCCGCCAGCTGATCGCGCACGGCCTGGATCGCGCGGCCGATCTCCTCGTCCATCTCGGATGTGGCTGCGTCGGCCCGCTCGCGCTCGAGGCGGTGGAGCTCCTCGGCCATCCGCGGATCGATCCCGGCGACGACCTGCGACACGATGAGCTCGTGTGACGCGAGCCGGCGAATGAGGACGACGGTCTCGCGGGCTCCCTCTCTCGTCTGCGAGAACCGCTCGGCGAGCGAGCTCTCGCGGCCGGGAGCGATGCGACCGATCCCATCGACGGCGCGCTCGGCTCGTTCGAGCCAGCCGGCTGCCGCCGAGCCGGGGAGCAAGCGCGGACGAGGCGGACCGGCGGGCCGCAGGACGACCGCTGTGGCGATCTTGAGCGCCACGACCGCGACCGCAGCCGCGAGCGCCGCGGCTACCGACCCGCTGGCCGCAAGCACCGCGAGACCGACGAGCAACCCGAGAAGCGGTCCCGTGAGATCGCGCGCCTCGCTCCGGACGCGGATCGCAATGACGGTCCAACGGACGTGGGCGGTCAGAGCCGCGAGGATCGACGCGACCATGATGCCCGCTCCGATCGCGATGGCGGCGAGGAGGGGCACGCCGAGAAGCGCGGTCACGACCGACGTCGCGACCGCGACCGCGGCCACCGGAAGCCGATCGGATCTCGGCTGAAGCATTTAGAAGTTCGACACCACGTCGGTGAAGACCTTGTTGATCGTCGCCGGGTTCGTCGCGTCGTAGAAGTTGGCGCGCGACGCGTCGGCGATCTTCTTGAGCGTCTCGCGATCGGCGTCGGCGCCGTAACCGATCGTGAACACGCGGACGACGCGCTGCTCGTCCTCGGTCTGCAGATCGCGGAGGAGCTGGTCCAAATCGCGGTCGCCGTCCTCGTTCCTTCCGTCGGTGAGGAGCAGTACGGCGTTGATACGGGTGGGGTCGATCGCGCCTCGCATGTACGTCGCGCTCACGCGGGCCGTCGAGTAAAGGGCGGTCCCACCCGAAGCGACGAGGCCCGCGATCTTTGTCTTCAGCTGATCGCGCTGCCGGCTCACCAGGCCGATCGGCACGAGCTCGGTCTCGCGACTCGCGAAGCTCCAGAGGCCGACCTCGTCGTCATCCGCGAACTGGTCGAGCGCGTCGATCGACGCGCGCTTCATGAGGTCGAGCTTCGTGCCGCTCATCGAGCCGGACGTATCAAGGACCAGGAGGACGCGCGCGCGCTTGCGCACGTCGTTCCACGACCGTTGGATGAGCTCGAGCACGGCCGGGCTGGGCGGTCGGATGACGAGCCGCGGGCCCTCCGGGAGAAGACCGAGCGACGTGGTGATCTCGGCGCCGGGACCGCCGTGCGCGTCGCGGAAGCCCGCGGCGAGGAACGATCGCTGAGCTGGTGGTGCCTGGAGAAACTCGAGGAACGCGTTCGCGGCCGCGCGCTTGCCGTCGTCGACCCACGGCGCGTTCAGGATCGCGTAGGGGTGGTCGGCGACGAGCGTCCCTTCCTTTGGATACACCGCGACGAGCGGCATGCTCGGACGCGGCTCGCTCCGGTTGTAGTCCCACACCTGCTTCTCTTCCACCGCGATCGCCGAGACATACGACAGCGCCGCGCCGCGGTCATCCGCCGCCTTTAGGTGCCGGACGAAGGTCGAGACGGTGTCGCCGTAATGCACGACCGCGGACTCGACTCCCTTCACGAAGTCGACGACGCGCGCGTCGGCAACGTCGGCCTCCGTCAGGTCGGTCGACCGTTGTGTCGCGGCGAAGTAGGCGCCGATGAGCGCGTGCAAGCCGGAGGTCGAAATGTTCGGATTTGTCTTGCCAAGGCGGAACTCACCCCACTCCGGGTGCCCGCGGCTGCCCCAGCCGGCCCGATCACGCGCGAGCTGGAGCACGTCCGCCCAGCCGATCTCGCGCTGAGGCCAGCCGAGCGCCTCGGCCATCGGACGGGGCATCGCGATGACCAGCGGAGATTGGAGGAGGCTGGGCGGGTTCTCCGGCGCGAGCCCGCTGCCGAAGTCCCGCGACGCGCGATGCTGGCGGAGCAGCTGGACCCACGACGTTGCGGCCGGCGACCAGACGTCCGGCCGTACGCCGTCGGCCTTGTCGTCCCAACCCTGCGCGAGTGCCGTCTCGGCTGCGCCAGAGGCCTTCTGCGTGACCTTCACGTCGATGCACTCGCCGCTGGACGTCACGCCGCTCTTGCTGAAGGTTGTCGCGAGCTCCGTTAGGAGCGCTGACTTCTCCTGCGACGCGGCGACGTTCAGCCTCACGCACGCGCCCCGCGCCGATGGCTCGGGCGCCGATCTGAACCCGAAGTATCCGACGATCCCGATCGCGAGAAAGACGGCGACCAGCAGGCTTCGCCGATCCCGTGAGGTCTGTCGCTGGTACATCGTTACCACCTCTCCTTCAGTCGAGACGCGAGCGCCGCGGCCCCCCACACCGAGACCCCGAACCAGATCAGGCCGCAGCCGATCGCGATGCCGAGGCCAATGAGCGAAGACGGATCGGTCGTCTCTACCCGACGCACCAGGTCGAGGCGGAGCGCGGATGCGAGCGACAGCGCCGCGCCGAGGGTTGTGCTGACCGCGAACCAGAAGAGGCCGGCGGCCGACGGACCGGCCTGGCGGACGCTTCGGATCGCGACGACCAGCCATGCGACGCCGAGGAGAAGCCCGACGGTGGCGAGCGTCGCGCTTGCCGCCGTGTCACCGAGGAACGTGAGAGCCAGATAGAAGGCTGCTATCGCCGACCAGGCGGCTGCCGCGGTCGCGTTGACGCCGAGCCAGAACGGCTTCCAGATGTTCGTGTCGGTCTTAT
>Ga0209689_1004003_pt1 | contig 10730 bp, 11 predicted proteins | sample GraSoiAngelo_149_FD_187119 | JGI IMG/M metagenome (GOLD analysis project Ga0209689, IMG submission 187119) | Grasslands soil microbial communities from the Angelo Coastal Reserve, California, USA - 14_1009_09_30cm (SPAdes) (version 2) | ecosystem: Environmental > Terrestrial > Soil > Grasslands ...
CCGTGCGGCGTCGGGGTTCTGGGTCGGGTCGTACGCGGACGGCAGCTGCGGAAGTCCGGCGAGGAGCGCGATCTGCCCCAGCGTGAGCCGGGCGAGGTCGGGCTGGCTGAAGTAGGTCGTCGCGGCGGCGCGGACGCCGTACGCCTGGTTCCCGTAGTAGATCTGGTTCAGGTACATCTCGAGGATCTGCGCCTTGCTGAAGGCGCGCGTCGCCTCGAGGGCCAGAAGGGCCTCCTTGATCTTGCGCGCGAACGTCGGCTCGTCGCCGAGGAGCCGCGTCTTGATGAGCTGCTGCGTGATCGTCGAGCCGCCCTGGCTGACGCGACCGCTGCTGAGGTTCGCGTCGAGCGCTCGGACGATGCCGCCCACGTCGATGCCGGGATTGGTCCAGAAGGTACGGTCCTCGATCGCGACGGTCGCCTGCTGCAGGCGCTCGGGGATCGCGGCGAGCGAGACGAGCTCGCGGCGCTCGTCCTCCATCGTGTAGAGGAGGTGCTCGCCAGAGCGGTCGTAGATCTTGGTCGTGAGCGGGAGCGGCGCGGTCGCGAGGTCGTGGACCGCGGGGAGCTCGGCCGCGACCGAGCCGAACGCGGCGACGAGCGCGACGCCGGCCACGGCGGCCGTGCCCAGCAGCACCGCCGCCAGACCCGAGGCGAGCGGCCGGTGCCCGGCCGCGACGATCGGGCGGCGCGACAGACGGCCGCCTTTGCGAGAGGGCAGCGAGATCTTGTAGGCGCGCCGAAGGGACGAGCCAGCCCGCGCTCGCACGGTAGGTCTAACGGCCGGACGCCCGACGTGATTTGGCCTGCCTCAGGCCGTTTCGCACCGACCTGGAAAAGTCGGGCCTAATGGGCTGAAAAGCCGACGGCACGGCGGATCGGGGAGGGCGTGAGATGAGATTCCTCATCTGGGGCGCGGGCGCGATCGGCGGCACCATCGGCGCGCACCTCGCGCGCGCGGGGCATGAGATCACGCTCGTGGATCGCGCGCGGGACCACGTCGCGGCGATCGACGCGGCGGGTCTTCGGATCGAGGGGCCGCTGACGAGATTCACCGTCCGCGTGCCCGCGTTCACCCCCGACGCGCTGCGCGGCGAGTTCGCGCACGTCGTCCTCGCCGTCAAGGCCCAGGACACCGAGGTCGCGACGCGCGCGCTCGCGCCGCACCTGAGCGCCGACGGATGTGTCGTCTCCGCGCAGAACGGACTGAACGAGCTCGTCATCAAATCTGTCGTCGGCGACGCCCGCACGATGGGCTGCTTCGTCAACTTCGGCGCCGACTACCTCGAGCCGGGCGTGATCGAGTACGCCGGGCGAGGCGCGGTCGTACTGGGCGAGATCGATGGGCGCACGACGTCGCGCCTCCGAGAGCTGCACCGGGCGTTTCTCGACTTCGACGAACGCGCGATCGTCACCGCGAACATCTGGGGCTACCTCTGGGGCAAGCTCGCGTACGGCGCGCAGCTGTTCGCCACCGCGCTCACCGACGACCCCATCGCCGACGCCCTCGCCGATCCGGCCTATCGCGACGTATACGTCGAGATAGCGCGGGAGGTGATGCGCGTGGCGCAGGCGCGCCACATCACGCCCGAGGGATTCGACGGCTTCGACCCGAGTGCGTTCGCACCCGCCGCGCCCAGAGCTGTCTCGGAGCGCTCGCTCGACGCGCTCGTCGCCTTCAACCGGAGGTCGGCCAAGACCCACAGCGGCATCTGGCGCGACATCGCGGTGCGCAAGCGCCGCACCGAGACGGACGGGATCCTCGGCCCGATCGTGCGGCTCGGCGCGGAAGCAGGCGTGCCGACACCGCTCATCGCGCGCCTCATCGCGCTGATGCACGACGTCGAGGCAGGCCGGCGTACGCAGGGCCGCGAGACGCTGGATCTGCTCAGGGCCACGACGGTCGGGTGACGCCGCGATCAGAGCCGGGTGATCGCCGCGATCAGAAGAGGGAGCGGCCGCCGTCGATCGAGAGCACCTGCCCGGTGATCCACGAGGCTCTCGCGGAGACGAAGAACCGAACGCCGTTGGCGATGTCCTCGGGACGTCCGAGACGCCGCAGCGCGATCCCCTCGATGAGGCGCCGCTGCCCTTCCTCGCCGTAGCTTTCCCACTGCCGCTCGGTCGTTGGATTCGAGCGGATGAAGCCGGGCGCGATGCAGTTCACCGTGATGCCGAACGGTCCCAGCTCGTGGGCCATCTGGCGCGTGAAGCCGATCTGGCCGGCCTTCGCGCTCGCGTAGGCCTGGATGCCGGTCAGGCTGACGCTGCGTCCCGCGCCGGACGAGATGTTCACGATCCGACCCGCACGGGCCGCCTTCATCGCGGGAACGACGGCGCGCGTGCACAGGAACGTGCTCGTCAGGTTCGCGTCGACGATCGCCCGCCAATCCTCGTCGCTCACGTCGTCGAGCGGCCGCCCCACCTGACCGCAGACGCCGCCGGCGTTGTTGACGAGCACGTCGATGCGCCCGACGCGCTCGACCAGCCGGGCGACCTGGCGCGGGTCCGCGAGATCCGCGGTGTCACGGTCCACGCGATGGACGGTCGCGCCGTCCTCCTCGAGTCCGGCGGCGATCGCGGCGCCGATCCCGTGCGCCGTGCCCGTGACCAGCGCCACTTTGCCGCCCAGCTCAGGCATCGGTGCGCCACCCGTGCTCGAGCAGGTCCCGCACCTCCGCCACGCCGGTCCGCCAGACCTCGAGCACCTCCGCCTCGGGTCGCTCGTAGGAGCCGCCGAAGTTCCCGTCGACGGTCAACCGGCGCAGCTCGTCGGGCGGCGCCTGCCGGATGCTGCGCGGAGGGATCGGCGGCTTCGCGCCCCCGGGCATGACGACCCCGGGAAGACGCGTCCAGGGGAAGTTCTCCATCCAGGAGCCATGCGAGGACTCCTTCTCGTAGCGCTGCACGACCTCCCAGACGCGCGGAGCGTTCCACCAGTCGTGGAAGAGCAGCTGCACCCGCGCACCTCGCGGCTCCGCCAGCCACTCCCGAAGCACGCCCGACGCCGGCGTGTTGCCGCCGTGGCCGTTGATCAGCGCGATACGGCGAAAGCCCTGCCGGAACAGCGAATCGAGAAGGTCACGGATGACCGCGATATAGGTGCTCATGCGCAGGCTCGGGCTGCCGGGGAACGCAGCGAAGTACGGCGTCATGCCGTAGGGAAGTACGGGGAGGACCGGAACGCCGAGCGGCTCGGCCGCTTCCACCGCGACGCGCTCGGCGAGGATCGCATCGGTCCCGAGCGAGAGATAGCCGTGCTGTTCGGTGGATCCGATCGGCAGCACGATGCGGTCGTCATGCTTGAGGTAGTCCTCGAGCATCTTCCAGTTGCAGTCGTGGACCCTCATGAGCGCCTCCCTCGTCGCGCCACAGGCTAGGCCCGACGCACCGCGATCGTGGCACGCAGGCGTACGTCCCGTCGGGAGCCGGGGCTGGTGGAAGAGCTGAGCGCTCGCGAGAACCGAGCCGGCCGAAGAGCCGGCCCCAGGCTATGGGTTCGGCGTCACCGTGACGCTGACGTAGATGCCCAGGTCCGGCAGCTGCCCGCGCCCATCGATCCGAGGCGAGAGATAGACCTTGTGCGCGCCGGGCTCGCTCGGCGCGTGGAAGTGGACGACGAACCAGCCCACCTGCCCCGGCCCGACGTAGGCGGTCGACTGCACGGCCGCGCTCGTCCCATCCGCCAGCGCGAGCGACGCCTGCGCGCCGTCGATCCCGCGGTACCAGCCGACGGAGCCGGTGTTGCGCAGCGCGATGACCCATTCGACGGAGTCGTTCGGTCGCGCCTTGGGATACGGCGCCTGCGACTCGAACGCCGCGCTATACGCGCTGAGCGGGGGCACGTCGAAGCTGGCGCGCGCAAGACCCGATTGCGTCGGCCCGACCGCGCGCAGACCCTGATCGACGCTCGAGCGCAGCCCTGTCTCGAGGCTCGTCACCGTCTCCGGCGGCAGCGCGATCACGACCGCCGCGAGCAGGCCCAGGCTGAGGCCACGCGAGAGCACCCGCCCCCAGCGAACGTGCACGGCCCGGCCTGGCGCGCGCGGTGCGCGCGGCGCCTTGACCTTCGCGGCGCGCGGCGCCTTGACCTTCGCGGGCCGCTGTACTTTGGCGGGCTTCGGCACTCGCGGAGCGCGGACACGCGCCGGCCCCGACACCCGCGGAGCCGGGAGCTGGAGGTGCGGACGGACGCTCGCTACGCGGCGCGCGCCGACCGCGGCCTGCGCGAAGAGCGCGTTGAGCGGTGAGACGTCGGCGCGATCGATCGCGGCGCGAGCGCGGGCGAAGGTCCCCTCGAGACCGGCGTCCGCGATCGTGGAGCGAACCGCGGTCGCAACCTCGCTCGCCGCTTCCTTGATCGCGGCGGTGATCTCGGAGCTCTCGATCGCGGTCCGGACCTCGCTCCAGGTCCCGTCCAGCCCGACGACGGCGAGCCACGTATTGATCGCAGCCTTGATCTCGCTCGCGGCGTCACGCAGGAGCGACCCGTCGATCCGAGAGAGATCGCGCGCGCGCAGGGCGGCGATCAGCGCGGGCAGGGCGGGCTCGGTCGGGGTGCCGCTCGTCGGATCGGGCGGCGGCCACACCGTCACCGTTCCCCCAGCCAGGACCGACTCAGGAGCGGCCGGTGCGGCGTCGAGCGCCGCGGTGGCCGCCGGCGCATTCGCGCGCGCGACCGCGGCCGGCGAGAGCGCTGCCCCGACCGCCGGCGTGACCGGGTCGATCAGGACCGGCACGGGCACGAGGTGCTCGAACACGATGAATGTCCCGTCGGTGTCGTCGTCGTGGATCGCGGCGACGCGGATCACCGTCGGCCGTTCGATCGCCGCGATGCGGCGCGCCTCCGCGAGGAAACGCTCGCGGCCCGGCGACGCGCGATGGCGCAGGAACTCGAGAGTGACCATCTGCTGGCCGACCTCATCGAGCGCGCGCCAGGCCTCCGTGTTCTCGTCCCCGCGATGGAAGAACGCCAGGCGGTAACGACCAGCGACGAGCTGCCGTTCCTGGCGCCCTCCCGCGACCGGAGCCTGCATCGTCTCCGTTCCCTTCACTCGCCTCACTAACGGTGCGCCGCGCGGGTAGGCATTGGACAGCCCGACGAAGAGGGGAGTACGACCGTACCAGGCGCCCGAGAACGCGCGCGGGCAGTGAGCTCGCCGCCGCACCGCGGCCCCGCGCCGCCCCGCTGGTCAGACCGCCGACTCCTCGGCCCGGTGTCGATTTCGGCCGCCCCGCGGCTGCCTCCGGCATTTCGCCAGCGGCGGCGCCGGCTTCTTCGCGCACATCGGCGCGTGCTTCGCGTGCCGCGGGCTGTCGGCCCCTACTGCGGCACGCGTTGCCGCAGATGGCCCCTGCGGTTCGGGAAGCCTTCGCTCTCTGGTCGCCTACCCGCCCGCGATCGCTCCTATGACCAAAAGTGGCTCTTCGCCTGACGCGATCTCGCGCGGCAGGGGCATCTCGGGGGACGCCAGCGACAGATCCTGCCCGCACGCGAAGAAGCGAACGAATGGTCGGCGCGCCTGGGTCACGTGGTCACGGATGGTGCCCCGCAACATGGGATAGCTCGCCTCGAGCGCGTCGAGCACGGAGCGCTGCGTCACCTCGCCTTTGACGGCGACGGTCACCTCGCGGCCCACGCCCGCCAGTGTGCGTAGGTGCTGCGGAAGCACCACCCGGATCATGACAACGTCTGCACCTCGACCGAGAGCACAGGCGGAAGATCGCGGACGATCGGCGCCCAGGTGTCTCCGGCGTCCGCAGATGCATACACCTGCCCCCCGGTGGTGCCGAAATAGACGCCGCATTTGTCCAGCGAATCCACTGCCATGGCATCGCGCAGAACGTTCACGTAGCAGTCGCTCTGAGGCAGGCCTGTCGTCAGCGCCTGCCACTCACCCCCGCCGGTGCGGCTGCGGTAGACACGCAGCTTCCCCTCCGGTGGAAAGTGCTCCGAATCGCTCTTGATCGGCACAACGTAGATCGTCTCCGGTTCGTGCGCGTGAACGTCGATCACAAACCCGAAGTCGCTGGGCAGATCGCCGCTCACCTCCCTCCATGAGTCGCCCGCGTCGTCGCTGCGCAGCACGTCCCAGTGCTTCTGCATGAACAGCACATTGGGACGAGAGGGGTGCATCGCGATGCGGTGAACGCAATGGCCGACCTCAGCGTTCGGGTCGGGGATGTATTGGGACGTCAGCCCGCGGTTGATCGGCTTCCACGTCCTGCCGCCGTCGTCGGTGCGGAAGGCGCCGGCAGACGAGATCGCGACGAACATCCGGTCGGGATGGGTCGGATCCGCGATGATGGTGTGCAGACACATCCCACCGGCGCCGGGCTGCCACAGCGGCCCTGTGCCGTGGCCGCGCAATCCCGCAAGCTCCGTCCAGCTCTGCCCGCCGTCGGTGGAGCGGAAGAGTGCGGCATCTTCAACGCCCGCATAGACGGTATCGGGATCGGTCAACGAGGGCTCGAGATGCCAGACGCGCTTGAACTCCCACGGCCGCTGCGAACCGTCGTACCACTGGTGCGTCGTAAGCGGTTTCCCGGTCTGGGGAGACGTGTCGTAGACGAACTTGTTGCTCTCGCCCTTGGGCATACCGTCTGGCGTCTTGGTCGCTTCGCCGGGAGGGGTTCCGGGCTGGTGCCAGGTCTTACCGGCGTCATCTGATCTCTGAATGACCTGCCCAAACCAGCCGCTGGTCTGCGACGCATAGAGCCGATCGGGGTCGGCTCGCGATCCTTTGAGGTGATAGATCTCCCAGCCCGCGAAGTGCGGGCCGCTGACGTTCCACTGTTTGCGCGTTCCATCCGATCCCAAGATGAATGCGCCCTTGCGTGTGCCGACCAATACCCGGACCTGGCTCATTCCGTTCCCCCTTTTTGGCCTGTCTTCTCGTGAATTTCAGTCGAACGGCACGCGCTCGACCGCCACCAGATCGTGGAACCGACCATCGGACTACGCCGCGCGATCCGCGCTCAGCGTCTCCGCGAGTTGATCTGCGAGTGCGGTGAACATCCCGGCGTCGGTCGGTCCGCCGGGGATCGCCAGGAGAACTGGACCGGTTCCGCGCACCTCGTAGTAGAGGGTCGCCCCGGGGACCTTCACTGTGTTCGCCGTCGCTTTGGTCTTTGTCCGCTCGGTCATCGCTGTGCCTCCTTGTTATCGGGACCAGCGCTGGATGTCCGGTTGGCGCACGAGCTCGAGCTGTCGGCTATCGACACCAGCGAAATACGACGCGACCGCGAAGAATGCCAGGCTCAGCACGAAGACGGCGATCTCCACGCGTGGCTCCTTTCGGCGACCGTCGTTCGTTCGGTCCCGAAGCCTTAGACGGGCGGAACGTGTCGAAATCATCGGTCGGCACACGCCCCACGCGGAGGTCCGAGCGTCTAACCTAGACGCATGCACCAGACCATCGCCCAGGCCCCCGACGCCGACCTCGGTCGCCTGCTCGACGCCCACCGCGCCGATCTCGTGGGCTACTGCTACCGCATGCTCGCTTCGCCGTTCGAGGCGGAGGACGCCGTGCAGGAGACCATGCTCCGCGCGTGGAAGGCGTACGACAAGTTCGAGGGCCGGGCGGCGCTGCGCACGTGGCTGCACCGCATCGCGACGAACGTCTGCCTCGACATGCTCCGCTCGAAGCAGCACCGCGCACGACCGATGGACCTCGGACCGGCTCGCGAGCCGATCGAGGCGAACCTGAAGACGTTACCCGAGGTCACCTGGATCGAGCCGATCCCCGACACGCTCGTCGCGTCCGACCCGGGTCCCGAGCAGTCCGCCATGGCGAAGGAATCGGTGCGACTCGCGTTCGTCGCCGCGCTGCAGCATCTGCCGGCGAAGCAGCGCGCCGCGCTCATCCTCTGCGAGGTGATGAGCTGGAAGGCCGCCGAGGTCGCGGAGCTCCTCGAGATGAGCGTCGCCGGCGTGAACAGCGCGCTGCAGCGCGCCCGGGCGACGCTCAAGACCGGCGACGTGGACGAGAGTCGCGCAACCATCGTCGACGAGAAGAAGCGCGACATGCTGAAGCGCTACGTCGAGGCGTTCGAGCGATATGACGTGAGCCTTCTCACGGACGTCATCCGCGCGGACGCGAAGCAGTCGATGCCGCCGTTCGACCTGTGGCTCCAGGGACGCGACGACATGTTCCGGTGGTGGTTCGGCGCTGGGATCGGCTGCAAGGGCTCGCGCGTCATCCCTGCCGGCACGGCGAACGGATCGCCGGCGTTCGGGCAGTACAAGCCGAGCGCGACCGGGTCGGGGTACGAGCCCTGGGCGCTTCAGGTCGTCGAGCTGACCCCCGAGGGCGTCGGCGAGATCACCTTCTTCCTCGACACCGCGAAGCTTTTCCCACTCTTCGGTCTGCCTCCGCGACTCGACGCCTAGGCCGCCAGCGCTAACACCTCTTCCAATCCGAACAGCCGGATGAGGTCGCCGAGCTCCGCCGGGGCGTTGACGATGAGGACCCGGCACCCGTGGCGTCGGGCGCCAAGCCGCAGGCGAGCGAGGGCCTCCACGGCGACCGCGTCGATGACCACCGGGGCGACGTCGCACACGAGCGTCCCTCCGTGGGTGGCCGCCAGCTGGGCGCAGATGCGCGCGTAGAGGCCCGGCAGGTCGCCTCTTTCGAGCGGACCGCGGACCTGGGCAGAGACCGTCCTTGACCGGGCCACCGATTACATAGACGGAGGGGAGGCCGAAACTCATCGGTGGCCGACCGATGAGTTCTCGCCCAGGGCCCGTCTAAGGAGCGAAACCCATCTGGAGGGACGACGTGATCACCGATAGCCGAACCCGCTGGCTCGCCTTCGCGGTCCTGTCGCTCGGCAGCTTCATGATCGTGCTCGACACGACCATCGTGAACGTCGCGCTGCCGTCGATCCGGACGGACCTCGGCTTCACCGAGGCCTCGCTCGCCTGGGTCGTGAACGCGTACATGCTCTTCTTCGGCGGGTTCCTCCTCCTCGGCGGGCGTCTCGGTGACCTGTACGGGCGCCGGAAGCTCTTCGTCGCCGGCATCGGCATCTTCACCGCGGCGTCGTTCGCCGCGGGTATCTCGTCGTCGCAGCCCATCCTCGTCGCCGCACGTGCGGCGCAGGGTCTCGGCGGCGCGGTCGTCTCGGCCGCCGGCCTGTCGCTCATGATGTCGCTCTTCACCGAGCCGGCCGAGCGCGCGAAGGCCATGGGTGTCGTCGGCTTCATCTCCGCCGGTGGCGGAAGCGTCGGCGTGCTCCTCGGCGGCATCCTCACGAGCGTCTTCGGGTGGCACGCCGTCTTCATGGTGAACATCCCGGTCGGCATCGCGGTGTATGCGCTCTCGCTGCGGCTCCTGCCCGCGACCCGGCCGTTCGCCTCGGGCACGCGCCTCGACGTCGCCGGCGCCGTGACTGTGACTGCCTCGCTCATGCTCGCGGTCTACGCGATCGTGAACGGCAACGAGTCCGGCTGGACCTCTGGCCAGACCGTCGGCCTCCTCGCGGCCGCGGTCGCCCTCCTCGCCGCCTTCTTCGTGATCGAGTCGCGGGTCAGCGACCCGCTCGTCCCGCTCACGCTCCTCCGCCGTCGGAACCTCGCCATCGCGAACGTGATGGGGGTGTTGTGGGCGGCCGCGATGTTCGCGTGGTTCTTCCTCTCGGCGCTGTACCTCCAGGTCGTGCTCCGCTACGACCCGCTCCAGGTGGGGCTCGCGTTCCTTCCCGGAAACGTGATCATGGCGATCTTCTCGGTCGGCATCTCGGCGAAGCTCGTGATGCGCTTCGGCCTGAAGGCGCCGCTCGGCACGGGCCTGGCGCTCGCCGGTCTGGGCCTCGCGCTCCTCGTCCGCGCTCCGATCGACGGCAACTACGTCGTCGACGTGCTCCCCAGCATGATCCTCCTCGGCCTCGGCGCGGGCATCGCCTTCAACCCGATGATCATCGTCGCGATGACCGACGTGGAGCCCGAGCGCTCGGGTCTCGCGTCGGGTCTCGTCAACACGTCGTTCATGATGGGCGGCGCGCTCGGGCTCGCGGTCCTTGCGTCGATCGCGGCGGCGCGTACCGGGGACTCTCTCGCCTCGGGCGCGGCGCAGATCGCCGCCCTCACCGACGGCTACCACGCGGCGTTCGCGATCGGCGCGGCCTTCGCAATCATCGCCGCGGTCCTGGGCTTCAAGCTGCTGCGCAGCCAGTCGCCGGCCGAGCAGCAGGAGCCCGCGATCGGGGAGCTCGCGACGGCCGCCGACTAGACCCGCTTCCATACCCTCCCGAAGATCCGGCGCGCACGAGAGTGCCGCCGGATCTTCGTTCGCGATGAGTTCGCGTGCTCTGCCGCGTCTATGCGGGTAGATGAACGAGCACACGAACCACATCGAGAGCGCCGCGGTGTTCGCCGACCTGTGCGACTACACGCGGCTCACCGAACAGCTCGGTGACGAGGCCGCCGCGCACATGGCGGTCGCCCTCGGTGACATCGCGACGACGGTCGCGCGGCGGCACAACGGCCGCGTCGTGAAGATGCTCGGCGACGGCGCGCACCTGCACTTCTCGGAACCCGCCGACGCGGTTGCCGCGTCCGTCGAGCTCCTCGCGCTCGTTCGTGGCTCCGGCCTACCGTGCGCGCGCGTCGGCGTGAACGCCGGTCCGATGATCGAAGCGAACGGCGACTACTACGGGCGCGCGGTGAACGTCGCGGCTCGCATTGTCGCGCAGGCCGCGCCCGGGGACGTGCTCGTCGGCGAGGCCGCG
>Ga0209689_1004005_pt1 | contig 10726 bp, 11 predicted proteins | sample GraSoiAngelo_149_FD_187119 | JGI IMG/M metagenome (GOLD analysis project Ga0209689, IMG submission 187119) | Grasslands soil microbial communities from the Angelo Coastal Reserve, California, USA - 14_1009_09_30cm (SPAdes) (version 2) | ecosystem: Environmental > Terrestrial > Soil > Grasslands ...
CGTCTCCCATGGATCATCCTTCAAGTTGTACAGTTCATTCAAATCTTTGTCGCGCAGACAAAGCTTCCAGCCGTCCGGAGAAACTAAAGCGCGAGTAGATTCATCGACAGCGCGCTTGATCAGGCGTCGTGGAGCCAGTGACGTTCCTTTCCTAACTTTCGTTCGATTTGGAGCCCACTCCATGAAAATATTTTCCGGAGCAGTTGCAGTCGTGTCTTCGCGGATTAAGGGAAGCAGACTTTTGCCCGCGCACTGGAGGTCCTTTGGCTGGCCGAGAAGATCGAGCAATGTCGGGACAAAGTCGATGTGACTCACCGGTTGCGGAACGATTTTGGTGCGTTTGTGACCGGGCAGCCGGACCAAGAGGGGAACCCGTGCGGCTTCTTCGAACATTACTTCTTTGCCGAACAGATGATGCGCGCCCAAGCTGTCGCCATGGTCGCTCGTGTGCACGACGGTTGTGTTGTCACTTAAGCCAAATTGCTCCAGGCAGCCAAGAATGGCGCCGATGCTTTGATCGACCAGGGTGACTAATCCCAGATAGCGCTGTTTGATGCTGCGATATTCGTCGGACGTGACGCCAAAGAAAAACTGACGGGGCAGACGCTGCCGATCAAGAACCGCTTCCGCCTGCTGCCATTCCCGCATAAGCCGATAGCGAAGCGGAATGTTTTCGCTCTCGGGAACCATGGCCTTAGGATCGAGATCGATCTCGCTGAGCGGATGTTCGTCGTTAAGGGGACCGTTGTAGGGCGAGTGAGGTTCGACAAAAGCAACAACGAGAATGAAAGGATCGCGAGTATGTTTTTCGATGAACTCGCACGCGTGCTTTTCAAGAAATTTCGGCCTCGATAGTTCGAGCGGCAGGTTGCTGATAACCAATTCCGAGAATCGTCCGTCTTGTTTGTCAGGCGTGACACCAGTTGAAATGAGGAAATTTGTGTAGTCACCGTGGTCCTCAGTGGAAATCCATTGATGAAATCCGCGTCCTGCAGGTCCTTCCTCGCCGAGGTGCCATTTACCCATGTATGCGGTGCGATGGTCTTTGTCCTCCATCAGCTCTGGGAAGACGCGAAACCGTCGATCGAGTGGCACGCTGTTTCTCGTGCATCCGTTAATATGCGGCCACGTTCCGGTCATGAGCGAGGAGCGTGAAGGAGTGCAGACCGGATGAGTCACGTAGGCTCGCTCGAAAACCACCGACTCAGAAGCAAGTTTGTTCAGGTTAGGCGCGTGAACTTTTGCGCCTCCATAGCAAGCGATGGTATCCGCTCTTTGCTGGTCCGGCAAAAAAACGATCAAGTTCGGTTTTCGCGGAAGTTTGGCTGGTTGCGACACCATTGGAGTTAACCGTTAGAGCAGTACATCACGCTGGGCCATCTCTACGATGATGCTTCGACTTTGTCATTCCGAGCCCTTCGACTTCGCTTAGGACAGGCTCCGTCGCCTGCCACGCCGTAGCTTTATGCGAAGGTCGCGAGGAATCTCTCAATGTTATCCGATGAGCCGCGATTGGCGGAGAACAGTAAGAGATCTCTCCGCTTCGGTCGAGATGACAGGAGTACCACAGCACGAGCGATGATTCTTTCAATCTTTTCGCGTCGCAACGTTCGCAATTCCAGTGTTTCATGGTTCGGATGAAACGGTTTTTGATCTTGCAGGTATTTGGCGCGTTAATTGCGACCATGTCCAATGGCGCAACGGGCTACGATCTGGCAGCCACTGCCACCAACAAACTCGCTGTCGATCTTCATCGTCAGCTTGCTACAGGCAACGAGAATCTTTGCGTTTCACCTTATTCAATCGAAAGCGCGCTGGCCATGACGTTCGCAGGCGCGGACGGCGAAACGCGCACAGAAATGGCGCGGGTTTTGCATTTTCCAAGCGACGCGAGCGCAGTGTCCGCCTCGTTCGCGTCGCTCCAGCATTCGCTGGAAGAGATGAGCGTGAAGACGGCCGAACTCGTAAAAGAATCCAAAAGATTCGGCGGTCCCAGCGAACCGATTACACTCAGCGTCGCCAACCGGCTCTTTGCGCAAAAAGGATACGACTTTCGCGAGTCGTTTCTGGCGCTTGTGAAACAAAACTTCGGTGCGGCGTTTGAGCTTCTCGATTTCGTCCACGATTCGTCCCGAGCCACGCAGCACATCAATAAATGGGTCGCCGATCAAACTCGCGACCGGATTCGCGACTTGATTCCTTCGGGTGCGCTGGACGAGACAACCCGGCTCGTCCTGGCGAACGCACTTTATCTCAAGGCGCCGTGGGTTGATCCATTTTCCGAAAAGGCAACCCGGCCGGAACCGTTCCGCGTTCATGGAAGCGCGCCTGTCGATGTTTCGATGATGCAGAAACGAGATAAGCACTTCGGTTATGCGAAGGGTGAAGGATATACCGCCGTCAGCCTCCCTTACGCAGGCTATGATCTCCAATTCATCGTTCTTCTCCCAGACGACGTAAACGGTCTGCGGGCCCTCGAATCGCAACTGACCAGCCAGATGCTGGCGAAATGCGCAAAGCTCGAAACGCGCGAAGTCGATCTTCACATGCCAAAATTCAAAATCGAGCCGCCGACGATAGTATTAGCAGAAAAGCTCGAGGTACTCGGGATGAAAACCGCCTTCAACAAACCAGCCGGCAGCGCGAATTTCGACCGGATGGCGCCGCGGAAACCGAACGATTACCTCTACATCTCGCAGGTCTTTCACAAGACCTTTATCGCCGTAGATGAAAAAGGAACGGAAGCAGCCGCTGCCACGGCCGTGGCGATGATGGCTGGGACCGCTCTAATACAACGCCCGCCCCCAGTCGAAGTGAAAATCGATCGGCCATTCATCTACGCAATCCAGCACGTTCCCACCAGCGTCTGTCTATTCCTTGGCCGCGTGACCGATCCGCGTTGAAATGGATCTTTCAACTATTGCCAATCTAATCAACGCCATCGCGGTAACGGCCGGGGTCATCTTTGCCGCCGCCCAAATCAGTTATTACCGCCAACGGAGACGAAGAGAAGCGATGCTCGAGCTAGTGAGATCATTCCAAAGCCCAGCTTTTACTAGTGCACTCCGCCGCGTGCTGTCTTTGCCGGATGGGGCGAACACACAGAAAATACGCGAAGTGCTTGGACCTGACGGTGAAGACGCGGTCTATCTGGTCTCGCTGACTTGGGAAAGCCTCGGCGTGTTGGTGTTTCGAAGCGAGGTCACGCTTGATCTGGTGGATGATTTTTTTAGCGGTCCGATCCTCCTTTCTTGGCAAAAGCTGCGGGTCTATTCCGAGGAATGGCGTCGCGCGCTAAACCGAGACACATTCTCGGAGTGGTTTCACTGGCTGGCCGAGCGAATGATGGAGCGCGAGAAACTCTCGCCGCCGGTGCCGGCTTACATTGCACACCGCACATGGCGCGAACCTCGCCGGCGTTTAGCCAGGGATGGATCAACCGCATCCGATTCGCGTTAGATTAAAGCATCTCTGTCGTTCGTGTAACTCAGTGCGCCGTCGACTATGCGCGCCGCAGATGTGTACGGGTGCGGCTCGGTCTTATTTGCATCAATAATATGCGTCACCTCGATGCCGCGCACTTTCAGATAATCGGAAATCAGCGCGCGATGACAGCGCCACCAAACCGCTTCCGCGCACATAATCGCCGCCGGTCCCACTTCGCTCGTAAGATCGACAAGACGCTCGATGCCTTTTCGAAATTCTTCCGTTTCCATCCAATCGGCATAACCGCGAAAGGAAGCATTTCGCCACGCCGTATTATGTGAGTCGGGCCTGGGTTTTCGTCGCCCACCAAGCTCCGGAAGATGTTCATAGCGTACTCCGTGCTCGCGTAACGATTGCGCGAGCGCCTCCTTATTGAACTGCGGATAGCGTTTCGAACCCGGCAAACCGCGGACATCAACAACCAACTTGATCTCATTCTCCTCAAGCAACGAAGTGAACTGGTCGATCTTGCGCGTAGAATGGCCAATCGTCCAAAGTCTCATGTGAATAAAGAATGGCTGTTCGCGCTCGCTGCAATTCTTTTGATGATCGGCATCGCGGTGCCGTTCGCGATTGGATGGGTGCTGGCTGCCCCAGTTCAGATAAGCGTGGGAAAAGCTCCCTCGGATCTGGGCGCTGAGACAGTCGAATTCAAAAGCGACTCAGGTGCCATCGTAAAAGGCTGGTGGTGTCCGACCGTAAACAGCCGCGGCGTTGTCCTTCTTTTGCCAGGAATCCGCGCGAACCGATTGAGCAACGTGGATCGCGCGCGATTTTTGCGGCGCGCGGGTTATTCAGTCTTGCTGATTGATTTTCAGGCGACTGGCGAAACGAAAGGCGATCACATCACGTTTGGTTGGAAAGAGAGTCGCGATGCGCTTGCCGCCGTCGATTTCATTCATCATGTCGATCCATCGGCTCGCGTTGCAATAATCGGCAGTTCGTTAGGCGGGGTGGCTGCGCTGCTCGCGACGCCGCCGTTAAAAGTTAATGCGCTCATTCTTGAGTCGGTCTATCCGACAATCGAAATCGCAACGCGCAATCGGATGGAAAATTATCTCGGGCCAATCGGCCGGATGTTTGCGCCTCTCTTTTTGATGCAATTGCATCGGCGGATTGGCGTTTCACCTTCGCAATTGCATCCGATCGATCACATTGCGGCGGTGGATTGCCCAGTCCTTATCATGAGCGGCGAGAAAGATCGCAACACCAGACGGGCCGACACGCAAATTTTGTTCGAGCGCGCCAGATCTCCCAGGCAAGTCTGGTTCGTCCCGGACGCTGGACATGTCGATCTTCACCGGGCCGCGCCGCACGAATACGAAACGCGTATCTTGACATTTCTCGCGAACCCGCCTGAATCAAAATGAATCCGGGCAACCCGTGATCCGCAGACCCAGAATGGCCAAATTCGCTACGGCCCTGTTGGCTTTGGCGCTGCACTGGTTGGAGCCATGGTTTTAAGCAATCGACCGAGTTCGCTATTCGTAGAAATCACGGCCGTGGTATCCTTTTCAAATCCAGCGCGCATGACGTCGAGGCTGCGGAGGAAGGAATAAAGTTCCTGCGCGTCGGGAGGATTGAACGCTGCGGCATAAATGGAAGCCGCTTCGGCATCGGCTTTGCCTTCGATCTCGAGCGCATTTTTGGTGGCAGTAGAACTGATCGCCGCAATGTCGCTTTCTTTTTGGCCGCTGATGTTCGCGGCTTCGCCACGGCCTTCGGAACGGAATCGCGCGGCGATCTGATGCCGCTCGCTCGACATGCGTTCGATGATTTTCTCCGCGACCGCCGGATTGTATTTGCTGCGCTTGAAACGTTCATCGAGCAATTCGATTCCGAAATCGGCGATCTTTTGCCGCGTGCGTTCGGTGATCTGTTTCTCGATTTCGCCGCGGCCAAACTCGATATCAGGAATAGAGCTGGGCAGAACCGTGCCACTTTTCTCCAGCTCCTCGTCGCGCAACGGTTTTCGCGCTTTGGTCACCCGAATGATCTCCACGAGATCGTGCGTGGCGACGGCGGTGCGCGTTTCGCTGATCAGAATGTCATCCAGGCGCGAGAGCGCGCTGCGCTCGTCGTTGAGCCGATTGTAGTAAAGGAATGGATCGCTGATACGCCACCGGGCGAAACAATCGACAATGATATAGAGCTTGTCTTTGGTGGGACATTCAGTGGGCGGACCGTCCCAGGCGAGGATGCGCTTGTCGAAACGCTGCATTTTGTCGATTACGGCAGTTTTATCTTCAATCCGGGAGCCGTAATGGTGCGAACGATTTTGCCGAAACGCGTGATGATGACCGTTTCGTATTGATGGACAACGAAGAGCAGGGTGCCCCATTTGAGTGCGGTCAAAATGAAAAGAACGCCCAGGATCGACATCAGCGGGCTCTGCAGAAACCGCACAACGGTTGAGATGGCCGCGGGTCGTGGAGTCACATCGATCACGTTCATGGCGACGTCTTGGGCTGCTCCGTTGGCAGCAGCGGTAATGTCTGGAGAATGCTTTTCAAGCTGTCATCGATGATGATTTTCTTTTGCAAGCCAGGCAGAATCGCTTGCATCGCTTCGAGATAAAGACGGCGACGCGTCACCTCGGCTGCTTTGCGGTACTCGGCGAGCAGCAGTGAGAATTTCTGGGCTTCGCCCTTCGCTTCGTTTACGCGGTGGAACGCGTACGCTTCGGCTTGCTTCTCGCGTTCCTTCGCCTTGCCGCGCGCGTTCGGAACGGCATCATTATAGACCGCCCAGGCCTGGTTAATCGCGGTCTGCTTTTCCTGTTGCGCCTGATTGACCTAGTTGAATGCCGCCTGCACGACCGGTCGTGGACGCACGGTCGCCAGTTGCACTTGTTGGATCTGAATTCCCAGGCCGTACTGCGAGCAAAGATCGGCCAGACGCTTCAAAGTCGATGTCTCAATATCGTGCCGCCCGATCGTAAGGACTTCGTCCACGGTGCGGTCGCCGATCACCTCGCGCATCACGCTTTCGGAAAGATCGCGCAACGTTTTCTCGGGCTCGCGGGCGCCGAAGAGATACATTTTCGGATCGGTAACGCGGTACTGCACGACCCACGGCACGAGCGCGGTGTTGAGATCGCCCGTGATCATCGTCTCGGTTTCCGCCGGTTCCACGTCTCCTTGGAAGATGTTAGTCGCATTCGGCGAGGTGAAACCGAATTCGAGCTTCAACAATCGCTGCGTCGGGACGATGTAAATCTCATCGATGTACGGAATGGCGTAGGCGAGCCCGGGGTTCACGATATCGTGGTAAGCGCCAAAGCGTGTCTTCACCCCAACGGAGTTTGCCGGCACCGAGGTGAAGGCAAACAACAGCGTGAAGAATGTGACGGCAAGTCCGACGCAGGCAATCAAGCCAAGCAGCAGCCGCACCGGTTTAATCTGAAGACTCTCGGCAACCATCGGTCGTGGCATAAGCGAACCTTTATTGACTCAAACCTGTCGCAGAGCGCAAGCTTTCAATTAACGCGCATTATCGTGGCAGTCGGGGGATGCACGCATCAGCCGTCGCTCCTTGCGATGTAATCTTACTGAAGCGCGCCCCGCACCGTCCGCCCTAACTTGGCTCGTCGCAAATCACTGCTAACATCTCAGAAACTGGAGAATTCAAAGATGAACAAAATATTCTTATCTGGAATGGTCGGGCTGATTACATTGGCATTGGTGCAAGCAGATGAAACGCAAAAACAACCTGCTGCCGGAACGCCGGCGCCGGATTTCAGTCTGACGACCGGCGATGGTAGTCAGGTCAGCCTCAAAGATTATCGCGGCAAATGGATAGTGCTCTATTTTTATCCAAAAGATTTCACGAGTGGTTGCACGATGGAAGCGAGGAATTTCCAGCGCGACCTCACGAAATTTGAACCACTCAATGCCGTGGTTCTCGGGGTGAGCGTCGACACCGCGCAATCGCACAAGGAGTTTTGCACAAAGGAAGGGCTCAACTTCAAATTGTTGGCCGATCCGGACGCAAAAGTCTCAACCGAGTACGGATCGGTGATGGATTACAAGGGACAAAAGCTCGCGGCGCGGAATACGTTTATCATTAATCCCAAAGGGGAGATCGCCAAAGTTTTCGCCGGCGTGAAACCAGCCGACCATAGCGAGGAAGTGTTAAAAGCGCTGGCGGAATTGCAGAAAGGCTAAACTCGCGAAACAACATGTAAGACTCATTCCTTCGGATGCATAACATGCCAGAATCATCAAAAAGAAAATCGATTGATTGCCGAAATTATCCGAGTGAGAAGAACTGCTCATTGAAGATTTCGGGCACTGAAGATGAGGTGCTTGATGCAGCTGTGCAGCATGCGGTTTCAGCGCATGGACACGAGAATAGCTCCGAGCTTCGGAATCAGATCAAAACGATGCTCAAAGACGAAGCCGATTGACTTCGCAGAGGCCAGCGTCAGCGATCCAGCTGGATGGCGAGATTTTTGATATCGCCTAAAAGCGTCGCAGCCGGTTCGGAGAATTCGCCGCTCCAAAGCGCCGCAATTGTCAGCGGCGCCCGGGGATCGATTCGAAGACATGCTGGTTTTTCGAGATGTGCACGCACCCGGTGCGGAAAAGCTTGCGCCGTTACATTTCTTGCCGACTTGCATCGGCTGTTCCAAAAGATGGGCGTGCACGGCTTCGCGACAGATGGCTAATGGGACAATATGAAGCTGAGGATTCTGCCTCCGCCTTGGCGCTTACTCGCAATCGGCGTTGTATGTTTCGCTGTGATCTTTTTCGCGCACCTGCCCGATCATCTGATTCTCTTTCCAACAAGGGCGCCAATCGATGCAGGCGGGACCGTCCGAAAAGCGATTCCGTTCCAGAACGGTGAATTGGAATTATGGACGGCAATATCGCGTCGAGCGCAACAAAACGGCCGCGTGGATACTTACGTTTTGCGCTTCTACGGCAACGCGGACCGCGCGGAGCGCTGGGTAGCTGCCGAAGCCGAAGAATGGAACAATCGAGCGGTCGAAATCTGGGGAATGAATTATCCCGGATTCGGCGGCAGCACCGGGCCGGCGCGGCTTTCGCGGATCGGGCCGGCAGCGCTCACGGCGTTCGACGAATTGCAACGCCATGCTAATAGCAACCCAATTGTGCTCTACGGCGCGAGTCTCGGCACATGCGCCGCGCTCGATGTTGCGGTGCATCGACCGGTCGCCGGGCTGATCCTGCACAATCCTCCGCCGATGCGCCAAATGATCTTGCGCCAGTTCGGCTGGTGGAATCTCTGGTTGCTGGCGGGTCCTATTGCGTTGCAGATTCCGCGAGACCTCGACAGCGTTGCAAACGCAAAAGCGATTCATGCGCCCGCAATGTTTCTGCTCGCGGAAAAAGATGAAGTAGTCGCGCCTCGCTATCACCGGCTTGTGGTTGAGGCTTACGCTGGTGAAAAGCGCGTGATCGCATTGCGCGGCGCTTATCACAACAGCCCAATCGAAGACGCAGCGCTCGCCGATTTTTACAAGGCGCTCGACTGGTTGTTGCCGAAGGCAAGTTCGCCTCCCGCGTTCTAACAGTTGGCCGGGTAGCGCACGCGTCCCGCGTGCTGGCGAGCGCGTCCTCGCGATTGCGGACTTTCTTAAATGTCGGCCGAACTCCGTAACGTAAGCACAAGAGAAGATCGTTGCGGCGAGACACCGCAACCAGCACGCGAGACGCGTGCGCTACCCAAATCTGTTACGCGACGAATAGACAGCCATTTGTCGCTCGATTTTCGGATTCTGCCCGCGCTAAGCTTGGCCCATCATGCAAAACCAGATGAACCAGATGAGCAGTTTCGAGTTTATCTCGATCCTGATGTCGATCATCATCGGCCTCGGTGTGACGAACCTCCTGGCTGGCACCGGACGCGCTTTTTACCGGCGCCGACAGAATCCGATGGACGAAGTCCACGTTGTTTTCACTGCCGCAACTCTGCTCGTCCTCGTTTTAAACTGGTGGGTCGCATTTAAATGGAACAGCGAAGTCGTTTGGAGCTTCGATAAATTTTTGGCGTTGATCGTTTGGACGATCGCGCTCTACATGTTGACGATTTTCCTTTACCCGCCCGATCTATCGCAAGAGGAAGAGCACCGGGGTCGCTTTCAACAGAATCGCGCGGGCTATTACTCGACTTTCATCGCGTTCTGTCTGCTCGACATCGCCCAAACGGCAATTCGAGGCGACCTTTTTCATCCGATTTGGTACGTTCCCTTCGTCGGTCAGTACGCCGTTCTGGCGGGTGGTGGCCTCGTCGCCGGGCGACGCGGTTACGATCGGTTCTTCGCATGGTATCTGCTCATCACACTGCTGATCTGGTCGCTCGTGGTGAGAAGATACCTGGTGGGCAATACGATGGTCTAACGGCGCATCCGGTTAGCGCGCAGCTTGTCCTGAGCGGAGTCGAATGGGCGTCTCGCGTGTTGGCGACGGTGTCCCGCCATCGCGAACTTTTCTAAATCGCGCCCGGATTCCATAGCGCGGCACAAGAAAAAGATTGTTGCGGCGAGACACCGCAACCAGCACACGAGACGCGTGCGCTACCCCAATCATCACCAGCGTGCGACGCAGTCTATTAGCGCGGTCCGTTTTGCGCGGTCCACCAGCCGGGATCACCGATCCCCGCTACAGTTTGTCGAGTTCTTGGATCACTTTCTGCATACCGCTCACGACAAGCGCGAAGCGAACGTAATCGAGTTTATCGGGTGTATCGGTTGCACTGTGATAATAAGGATAACGAAATGGCGCAGTGTCGGTGATCATGATGCCGGGATAGCCATGCTGCCAGAAAGCCCATTGATCCGACCAACTGACACCCGGAACAAACGAGGGAAGAGCGGCGCCTTCGGAAGGAATCTTTGCATGTTTCCGAAAGAGAGCGATCGAGCGCCGCAGCAGCGCGCGTGAATGAACGTTGCTGACGAACCCGATGAAGTTACCAACCGTGGGATAAAAAACTCCGAGTCCCGCCGCCGGATAAGTTTGTGAATGTGGCGTGTCAGAGAAATAGCCGATGGTTTCCAAACTGATCATGGCCGAGATCCGATCGCCGTGGGCTTTGCATCGGCCGGCGTAAACAACGCTTCCCATTTGTTCTGTTAAAAAATAAGGCGGCTCCTCGTTCACAAACGCGACGAAGCGCAGCGTTTGTTGCGCCGGTTTTCCGGCGAAACGCCGCGCCAGCGCGAGAAGCGCAGCGACCCCGCTGCCGTTATCGTTCGCGCCGGGCGAGCCGAACA
>Ga0209689_1004006_pt1 | contig 10725 bp, 15 predicted proteins | sample GraSoiAngelo_149_FD_187119 | JGI IMG/M metagenome (GOLD analysis project Ga0209689, IMG submission 187119) | Grasslands soil microbial communities from the Angelo Coastal Reserve, California, USA - 14_1009_09_30cm (SPAdes) (version 2) | ecosystem: Environmental > Terrestrial > Soil > Grasslands ...
TGTCCCGAGGGCTGGACGCCGGTGATTCCGCAGTAGACGCCATCCGCGTCGGAGAGCTGCGCGCGTTGTCGTGGCCGCGGTCCGCTTGGGCCGCGGCTCACACATCTTCTCCATCGGCGCCGTCGTTCACTCGAGTGCGAACGGCCGCACCGACGTGTTCCAGCCGGCCCTGACACGCGACGCACGTGGTCGCATCGGGAACGGCGAGGAGCCGTTTCGCGGGAATCGTCGCTCCGCACTCCGAGCAGACGCCGTACTCCCCGTTGTTCACTCGCGTCAATGCGACATCTAACCGCTTGGCTTGTTCCATCAAACGGGAGGCGACAAGATGCTCCTGCTCTTGATGCTCGAGGCCCTGGGCGAGGTCGAGGAAATTCCCTCCACCCACTTCGGCGATCGGCGCGTCGGCGCCTCGATGCAGTCGATCGGCGATCCCGTCGAGCTCTGCGGTCAGCCGGCGCCTGATCTGATCATTCTTTTCGATTCTCGCGACTGCGGTCACTTTGTTGGCCATTGCCATTCCCCTCTCGCGGCTTGAGATGACGGTCACGTGCGGCTGGTTGCAAGAGCTCGTAGAGGACGCCGTCCAGTCCAGTGGGCCGCCGCCGCACCTTGCCGGTTCTTGCGTGAATCACCCGCGCCGCCCGCCCCCGGTCGCGACGTGAGCATCCAATCAGACGCGGGCGTGAACAGCGGACGGAGCCCCGTGATGAGTCGATACGCGACTGAGGAGGAAGCGATGACCAGGGCTTCTGTTCTTGGCTACTCGGCGGACGGACGTCGACGCCGGTCCACGTCTGAAAACTCATGATCCACGACAACATCCTCGGTACGATCGGCCGCACTCCAATCGTGCGAATCCAGCGGCTGGCACCGCGCCACGCCGCGATGTTCGTGAAGTGCGAGTTCTTCAATCCGCTCGCGTCGGTCAAAGACCGCCTTGCGATCGCCGTAATCGAGCACGCGGAACGGACCGGGGCTTTGACGCCGGGGCAGACCGTCGTGGAAGCGACGTCCGGCAACACAGGCATCGCGCTCGCCATGGTCTGCGCGGTGAAGGGCTATCCGTTCGTCGCCACGATGGCGGAGACCTTCTCGGTCGAACGCCGCAAGATCATTCGCATGCTCGGCGGCACGGTCATCCTGACGCCGGCCGCCGAGCGCGGGATGGGCATGGTGCGCAAGGCCGAAGAGCTCGCGAAGAAGCACGGCTGGTTCCTGGCGCGCCAGTTCGAGAACGAGGCGAACCCGGCCTACCACCGCAGCACGACCGGTCCCGAGATCCTCTCGGACTTCGCCGGTAAGCGCCTGGACTACTTCGTCACCGGCTGGGGCACCGGCGGGACGCTGACCGGCGCTGGGCAGATGATCCGACTGGCCCGGCCGGACGTGCAGATCATCGCCACCGAGCCGGCCGGCGCCGCGCTCCTCTCGGGCGAGCCGTTCACGCCGCACAAGATCCAGGGATGGACGCCGGACTTCGTGCCGGCCGTCCTCGACCGGACGGTGCCGCATCGCGTCCTGCCGGTGACGGATGCCGAGGCCATCGAGACGGCGCGGGCCCTCGCGCGCAGCGAGGGAATCTTCTGCGGCATCTCCTCCGGCGGGACATTCGCCGCGGCCCTCAAGGTAGCGGACGAGGCGCCGAAGGGCTCGGTCATTCTCGCCATGCTGCCGGACACCGGCGAGCGTTATCTCTCCACGGCGCTGTTCGAGGGAATCGCCGAAGGCAGCGATCCGGAACCGTAACCGCCGCTCACGTCACTCCCGGGTCTCGACGACCGTGGGGAGCACGACGTGAAAGCAGGCACCGCGCGGAGCGTTGTCGGAGGCCCACAGGCGGCCGTTGTGCGATTCGACGATCGACCGGCTGATGGACAATCCCATCCCTGTTCCTTGAGGCTTCGTCGTGAAGAATGCGTAGAAGATCTGCTCGGCCTGCTGCGAGGGCAGCCCGACCCCGGTATCGATCACGGACACCATCAGCCGGCCGTCATCCTCTTGCCGCGACCTGATGGCGAGCTCGCGCGTCTCATCGACGTCCTTCATCGCGTCGACGCTGTTCATGATCAGGTTCATCAGGACCTGCTGCAGTTGCACGCGATCTCCCATGAGCCGGGGAAGATATGACGCGAGCTCCGTCCGGACGGATATCCCGTGGCGCGTGATCTCGCTGCTCAGGAGGACGATCATTTCTCGAATGACGTCGTTCACATCGACCAGCTCCCGTCGCGGGCTGCCTTTCTCGAACAGCAGACGGGTGCGGCTGATGATCTCCGCCGCGCGCGTTCCGTCTTCCACGATGCTCATCGCCGAGGCGCGCGCCGCTTCGAGATTCGGGGGATCGCCGGCGAGCCAGTTCAGACACGCCTGGGCGTTCGTGACGGTGGCGGCAATCGGTTGATTCACCTCGTGTGCCAGCGAGGCGGTCAGCGCTCCCATGATGGTGACCCGGTTGACGTGTGCGAGATCCTCCCACGCCTGACGGAGCGCTGCTTCGGCGCGATTCTGCTCGGACAGGGACGCGATCAACGCGACGGCCAGGATGACGAACGTCGCGCCGGCCACCACCAGCGCCAGATGGGTTTGATCGAGACCCGTCTGTCGCTGGGCCTCGTCGAACTGGCCGTGCGCAGTAAAGCGGGCCGCCCGCATCGCCGTGTAGTGCATACCGGAGATGGCCACGCCCATGACGGCGGCGGCACCGAGTCGTTGCCAGAGACGCGTCGTTCGGAATGTCAGCCACAGGGCCGCCGTCGACGCGCCGATCGCGACGACGATGGAAAGCGTGACGAACAGGGGGTCGTAGCTGAGATCGGCCGGACTCCGGAGCGCCGCCATGCCCGTGTAGTGCATGGCGACGATACCAAGGCCCATGAAGATGCCGCTCAGAACGAGGCGACGCCCCGATGCGCTCTGGCGACTGATGACGTAGAAGCCGCCGCTCGTCACGAAGATCGCCACTACCAGCGACAGGATGGTCAATCCGACGTCGTAGGACATCGCGAACGGCATCTTGAAGGCGAGCATGGCCACGAAGTGCATCGACCATATTCCGCCACCCATGGTGGCCGCGGCCGCGACCAGCCACACGCGACGCGCAAGTCCCCGGGCGACGCCCACGCGAGCGCCGAGATCGAGCGCCGTATAGGACGCGAACGCGGCGACGAGAATCGACAGGACCACGAGATCCGGATCGTGTGTTCCGATGGCGATCATCGGCTTGCCCTTATTTGTGTCAGAGCCGAGAACCGTGAGTGCCGCGGCCGCGAACTCATCGGTAGTCTACGTCAATCGGATTCGCAGAGCGATGAGTCGACGCTCCGGTTGCATCTTCTTGCGCAAACCTTCCGTGAGCGCCGGCCCGTGTTCCTCCCAATGGCGTCGAAAAAGACGAGGAGTAACCTTCATGGGACTGCCAACTGGCCGGCTCGGTCATCGCGATCTCCACATCACCCGGGTTGGATTCGGATCGTGGGCCGTCGGCGGTGGCGGCTGATGAGGGCGAATCGCTGGGGGATCGCGGTCGTCGGTGTACTGATCCAGGTCGCACTGGGCGGTGTGTACGCGTGGAGTGTGTTCCGCACATCGCTGGCGGGGGATCTTGGGTGGACCATTTCTGAAGTCAGCCGGACCTTCACCATCAGCATCGTCATGTTCGGCGTCGCATCGTTCTTCGGCGGATTGTGGCTGAGCCGCATGGGGTCGCAGACTGTGGCGATCACCGGTGGTCTGCTCTATGGCGTCGGGGTGGTTCTGGCCGGCCGATCTGACCATGGGCTCTGGTGGCTGTACCTGACGTACGGAGTGGTCGGCGGCATCGGGCTCGGGTTGGCGTACATCGTGCCCGTCGCCGTGCTCGTCAAGTGGTTTCCCGATCGACGCGGGTTGATCATCGGAATCGCAGTCGGCGGATTCGGCGCGGGTGCCCTGGTGGAGAGCGCCGGCGGCGCCCGACTGCTGCAGAGTGTCGGAGTCCTTCCGACGTTCGCCTATCTGGGCGCGGCATTTCTGATCGTGACGATGGCGCGCGGCTTCTTCATGCGGAGCTACGGGCTGATGCTCACGGCCTGGGGCTTTGCCAGCGCCTTCGGCCCACTGTTGATCGCCCACATGCGGCATGCGAGTGGCAGCGACCGGGGCGCGCTTCATGTGATCGCCGGCGCCATGCTCGTTTCGCTGCTGCTTCCGCTCATCGTGTCGCCGCCCAAGCGTGCTCCCGATGAGGAGGCGGTCACAATGCCCGGAGAGAAGGCCCGAACGGCAGCGTAGAGCCCCCCGGACGGCAGCGCAGAGCCGCTGAGACCAGTTGCAGCGCACCCTCCCAGCCGGAGAAGCGCCGCGGCCCGTTCCCGCATCTCAACGACACGATGGGCTTGCTGATCGTCGCGGCCGGCGCCCTCTGGGCGGTCGTCATGATGTGGGACGCGTTCGAGGCGCTCGTCCTGCCCCGGCGCGTGACGCGGCGGCTCCGTCCGACGCGAATGTTCTATCGCGTCACGTGGGAAGTGTGGTCGGCGGTGGCGCGCCGCATGCGTCCCGGCGGCCGCCGGGAGACTTACCTCAGCTTCTTCGGACCGTTATCGCTGCTGGTGTTGATGGCCGTGTGGGCGGCCAGTCTCGTCGCGGCGTTCGCGCTGCTCCAGACCGGGAGCGCCCTCAACGTCCGCGGCGGCGGCTCCTTCACCGACCATCTCTATCTGAGCGGCGAGACGTTCTTCACGCTGGGCCTCGGCGACGTCACGCCGGTTACTCGAGTGGGGCGCGCGCTGGTCGTGATCGAAGCCGGTGTCGGGTTCGCGTTCCTCGCTCTGGTCATCGGCTATCTGCCCGTGCTGTACCAGTCGTTCTCGCGCCGCGAGGTCAACATCACGCTGCTCGACGCTCGAGCGGGATCGCCGCCGAGCGCGGAAGGGCTGCTCGGCGGCGAGTGGCCGGACCAGGAGGCGCTGACCAGGCTGCTTCGCGAGTGGGAGCGCTGGGGCGCGGAGGTGCTGGAGTCGCATCTCTCGTATCCCGTGCTCTCGTACTACCGCTCGCAGCACGACAATCAGTCGTGGCTGGCCGCGCTCACCACGATCCTCGACGCCAGCGCGCTCATGATCGTCGGCATCCCTGGTCCCGGCGCCCGCCAGGCCAGGCTGACGTTCGCGATGGCGCGGCATGCGGTCGTGGACCTGGCACAGGTGCTCGGGCGCCCGCCCATCAAGTCAGCCCCGGACCGGCTGCCGGCGCCGGACCTCGCCCGGCTCCGTACGGGGCTCGCGGCCGTGGGCGTCGTTGTCGATGGGGGCGCCGGTGCCGACGACAAGCTCGTCGAGATGCGGCGGATGTACGAGCCCTTCGTCGCGGCGCTGTCCGAGTACCTGCTCATGCCGTTGCCGACCTGGCGCGCCGGCGCCGACGCCCGCGAGAACTGGCGTGCGAGCGCCGGCGCCGGCCGCGTGGGCCGGCTGCCCTGAGCGCGTCGGCGGAGAGCTCGTCCCGCCCGCCGCGGCGGGGATCATGGCCGCTCGGTCTGAGCCTCCAGGAACGAGTAGTCCCACACGGAGACGCGGTAGTGGTCCGCCGATGGCAGATGCGAGACCTCGAAGTACGCGCGCTCGTATCCGCCGACGCCTTCGGGGACCCATGCGATCCGCTGGCCGACGACCGCCCCGGACGCGTCGAGAGCCTGCGCCAGCAGACGCAACGGCTCGGCGGCGTGTCCGGATGTGTTGGTGATGTAGCCGCGAATGCGGCGCTCCCCGCCGGGCTCGGGCGAGACCGACCAGTCGACCTTGAACCAGTGTTCCCAGCCCAGCATCAGGGTCGTCGTGGATCCGGACGGCGCCAGGGAAGGACTGTTCAGGGCTCCGCACGCCGTCGTCGTGACGGCCGTCAGCGCGAGCAATCCCGCCGAGAGGAGGGATCTGGTCTTCAGAGTCATGGAGCTTGCCTTTCGCCGGTCGGGGGTCGAACGCCGGCCGGGAAGTTGATGATGTCGCCGTTCGGGGTCCGACCGAGCAGCGGCGGGGTGAACACCTCGTGATCGGAGAGCCGCCGCTCCCAGTGCCCGGGCACCATGACGGGACCGTCGGTCCCCGGAACTTGAACGTAGCGATCCGGAACCCATGTCGACTCCGGCGCCGGGACCGTGGGCGACGGCGCTTGCGGCATCGAGCGTGTCGTCGCGTCGTTGAGGTGGTCGAAGATCGCGCCCGACGGCGTCGTGCCGCCCAGCGCTGGCCTCATCTGGCCCGACGCGAACTGAGGCGCCGCGACAGTCACGGCCACCGCGACGCCGAGTAGCGCGCTGTGCAGTCTCATGATGGCACTCCCTTCTGAGTCCGAGATCTCATCGCGTGTTCGTCGCGCGATTGAAGCGTCAGGGTCCCTGTTCGATGACGTCGTCGGTGTTCGGTTCCGCATACGCGGCGCCGCCCAGCGGAGCGACGATGGCGACGAGCAACAGCGCGAGGGCGATTACAGGCTTCATCTTGATTGCCTCCCTTCCGTCACTTCTTAGGATGGCGGAAGTGCGGCGGCGGGATCCGCGTCGCAGGAATGAGACGGCCGTCGTGTTGTCGCGGTCGGACGGAGCGCTACCGCGTCAGATCCCAGTAGAACCAGTTGTCGTAGCCGTCGTACGGCCACATCGAAGAGGCCCACTGCGCGTTCCGGCGATCCTGCTCCGCCTTGACAGCGAACTCCAGGCTCGCCGCGACGAAGCGACGCGTCTTCTGCGACAGGGCGTGGTCGCCCTGAATCAGCTCGAGCGCATCGTCGACCTGTCCCGCGATGCCAGCGCTGTGGGCCAGACCACGAAACGCGCGAAGCTGCTCCGCGGCCGCTCCGTTATCGCCTCGCTCGAGATAGCTGAGCCCGAGGTACAGTCGCGCATCCGCCCGCTTCGGGTCCTGACTGACCGCCTGGCTGAGGTTTGCGATCGCCTCGTCGTAACCTTGCTGCTTGTAGCGCGTGATCCCCAGCCCCACGAGGGCATCCGTCCGTTCCGGGCGCTCCTTGAGGGCCGTCTCGAACTTCGCCGCGGCGTCCGCGTAGCGACCCTCGTCGAGCGCGGCCTGTCCCAGACCGTAGGTGGTCGCGCAGCCGCTGAGCGTGAAGACGAGCGCGGCCAGCAGCGCGGGATAGTGCCGGCCCCTTGGCATCGCGGCCTTTTCCATGGTCGATCCTCCGGTTCTCATGATGGATCGTCCTTGTGACGATCGGCCGACGCCGCGGGTTGCCGAGCGGCCCGCCGCCCTTGCGCATTCTTGCGAAAAGCTGCACCGGGCCTCTTCGCATCGGTCACCGATCGTGGCGCATCGCAAAAGTGGGAAGACCCATGAATCATTTGGGAGTTGCCGAAGAGCTCGAGCGCATCGTCGCGCTTCGCAGCGGCGCGCGGGTGCGTCTTCGACCCATCCGGTCGGACGATGCGCCGCGGCTCGTATCGCTCTACGGGCGTCTCAGCGCGGACACGGCCTACCGGCGGTTCTTCACTCGCATGAGGACCCTGCCACCAGAATTGGCGCGCCACCTGGCGAACGTCGATCACCAGCGGCGGCTCGCGGTTGTCGCCGAGCCGTGCGAAGGACAGGTCCCGGTGGTGGTCGGCGTCGCCGGCTCGGAGCCGACGGACAACCCGACCACCGCCGAGGTCGCGCTCGTGGTGGAGGATGCCTGGCAGGGGGTCGGTCTGGGGACGATCCTCCTGGACGAGATCCTGTGCGCCGCCGAGCGGCATGGAATCTGCGAGTTCCGCGCTGACGTGCTGACCAGCAACGACCGCATGCTCCGCCTGTTGGCGCATCACGCCGACGTCACGCAGCGGACCACACGGCAGAGGGTCACCGAGATGTTCTTTCGCCACCGAGCGCTGGCCGCGACGGACCACCGCTGACCGAACGGCCGCGCGGCTTGCGCGTTCTTGCGGGCGCGCGCGTCGCCCTACGGCCCGGGATCGAAGCACGTCGACAGCGCTCCGTCGAGGCACACGCACTCGACTGGACCGCCGTCCCGGCCCCTGACGATCACGACGTGACTGGTGCAGTCGGGCCACGGCCGCGCCCGGTGGGCGATCAGCGGCACGGCAAGAAGACCGGCCAGCACGAACAAGAGCGACAGAATCCCGATGGCGAGTTTCATCTCTGCTTTTCTTTAGGTGCGCGAAGCCGCCTCATGGATTCGACGACTCCACGGCGTCCAGCGGTCCGCACGAATGCGACGCAACCCCGCCGGCGGTTGCGCCATCTCAAGGGTGAGAGAAAGGAGGGATACGAGATGAAGCGAGTCATGATTCTTGCGCTGATGCTGTTCGCCGTTCTCGTTCCGCTGACGGGTATCGCCCACGCGGACTTGAAGAGCGACGAGGCCATCGAGCAGGCCCCGTAACGTTGGAGAGGCCGGACGACGCGACGCCCGTGGCGGCCGCGAGGCCGCCGTGGGCGCCGGCCGTCGATCGCCGCTGAAGTGGAGCGATGGCGGCGCGTTCGGTCTCCCGGTGACCTGGAGGTTCCGTGGCTCAACCGCTCGCGATGTCGGTGGCGCTGATCGTCGTGACCTTCGCCGTTCTCCACTGGCTCGAGGCGCAACGATCGCGTCGCGCGCTCGCACGTCGAGCGCGCTGCGAGCAGCCGAGCACGAGGTCCCAGACGCGCCTGCCGGCGCAGCCGCGGCACCAGCGCACGATCACCGCCGCACGCCAGTGAAGAGGGGGACAACATGAAGGGCCTAGTGGCCGCAATCATCGGTCTTGCCATCGCGGTGTCGGCGGATCCGTCGGCGGCGTACGTCGCCGCCATCACTACGTCGATCCCGATCGCCAGCGCCGGAGACGATGACCAGCTCAAGGACGCGCTCACCTCGGCGATCGACGACGTGCTCCACCACGCGATCGCCTTCACTCCAACCGTGGTGACGCTGCAGAGTGCGCGCGTCGTCGACGATCGGATCTACATCCTGCTGCTGGTCGCCGATGGTGACGGCGAGGAGATGCTGCAGAAACTCTCGGTCGAACGGATAAGGAACTCGATCGAGTGATCGGCGCTCTCGGGTGGGCGCGGCAAGACGATGCCGCGATGGACGAAGTCACAGATGATTCGATTGCCCGTCGCCCAGTCGTCGCCGTGGCTCGAGCTGTGATACGCAGAGAGATCGGCGGGATCGAGCAAGGGCTGGCCACACTGGACGCAGAGACTCATGACCGTCTCCCGCGTCGCTCACTCGATTCCTTCATGTCCGCCCTCCTCAACCGCAACTGGACTCCTCCTTGGGAGGGCTTGTCGGAGCCCAGTTGCGCTTGCGGATCCGTGCTGAAATCCCCGCCGTTGGATCTGCCGGTCAGTCGTCGGGCCCTCCAAGAAAATAGGAACTGGAGGCGTCCATGACGGATCTCGATGTCCACAGCGCGGCGGTGAGGATTCCGTGCGCGCTCGGGTTGGTCCTCATTCTCCTGACCACCAGCGCATGGGGTCAGAGCTACGACGGGTGGTTTCGCGTGAGCTGGGCGCCGGAGCCGGAGGGGGCAACGCGGATCCCCCGGATCGAGGCCACCGTTCACAACGACTCGCGGTATCGAGTGACCGACGTGCAGCTCCGGGTCGATGGTCTCAGCGCCGACAACCGTCAGGTGGGCCAGCGGGTTGTGTGGGCACTCGGCGACATCGCCCCGAACGGCGAGACGTCCTTCGTCGCCGAGACCATACCCGGGGCGGTCAACTATCGGATCACGGTGGTCTCGTTCGATCTCGTCTCGGTCGAGTCCCCGTAGACTCGTGCCCTTGCAGATTCTTGCTGAAATCATCCCGGCCACGCGCAGACCCGGGCGCGGGCCGCATCAACAGGAGCGAACGTTGAGTCGAGACGGGGGGACGCGCGATGCGTCGAGGTCTGAAGGCTGCCGCGCTGGTGTCGGGTCTGATGATTGTCGGGATGGTGGCCGGAGCCCGCGCGATGCAGGGGCCCGTCGCGGGGTCGAGCGCGCCGGTATCGAGCTACATGCCGGTGAACGAGGAAGACTTCCGGATCGTGTTCGCACGGATGCGCGCCGCCAAGGCGGAGATCGAGAAGCGCCAGCGGGACTTGCTCGCCGCACGATACGACCTGACCGATCGTCCGGTGGCCGGCGCAACCATGAGCCGCGGTAAGGCGATTCAGGGCGGCGTCCGGGCGAAGCTGCCCGCCGGGGTCACCTGGGACGCCCTGGCGAAGATGACGCCGGAAGAGATCCGAGACAAGGGAATCTTTCCGACGGGGTTCCTGCCGCTTCCGCATCCGAATCATCCGGAAGGTGGCATGGTGTTTCCGGCCTTCCACATCAACGAGGTCAAGAAGCAGACGGGGCGAGACCTCACCCGTTTCGACCTCGACTTCGACCTCCCCGATGCGCTCCTTCCGGAGTTCCCCGCGCCGATCTACCTGACGACGCGCCCCGATCTCGGTGACGTCTCGCGCGGTCGCCTCGTCACGACCGACAACTACTACGAGCTCTTCAACGGGATCCTCAATCCCAAGCAGCTGGAAGGATTGCGGCTGCTCGTGACGCCGTTCGCCCAGCAGCAGTTCAACCTCACCGCCGATCGGCGCAGCGAGCGTCCGAGCCTCGGCGTCTCCTGCTTCGACTGCCACCAGAACGGGAGCACGAACGGCGCGACGCACCTGGTGGGAGACATCCGTCCACAGCAATTCCGCCACCGGATCGAGACGCCGACCCTGCGGGGGGTGAACATCCAGCGGCTCTTC
>Ga0209689_1004007_pt1 | contig 10724 bp, 13 predicted proteins | sample GraSoiAngelo_149_FD_187119 | JGI IMG/M metagenome (GOLD analysis project Ga0209689, IMG submission 187119) | Grasslands soil microbial communities from the Angelo Coastal Reserve, California, USA - 14_1009_09_30cm (SPAdes) (version 2) | ecosystem: Environmental > Terrestrial > Soil > Grasslands ...
GACACCTGAACGTCTCGGAGACACGCCCGGCCTCCCGCTGAGAAATGAGGGAGCTCACCGATGAACGGTCGAGCTTACAAGCGGAAGCTGGCCTCATCAACCAGGAGGTCGAAGTCAGATGCAAAACGTCAACACCCTCGTCAGCCGCCCCGTTCGATTCGGCGCCGCCGTCGTCAGCGGATTGCTGGCCTTCGCCGCCGGTGCGGTAATTGCAGTGAGCGCGCCAGCGGTCGTCGCGACGCTGTCCGCCAGCCACAACTCGAACGTCACCGTGTCCGCGCCGGCCATCGGTGCAGAGCAGATCGCGCACAACCGGTCTGAGGCGGGCTTCGGTGCGTCGAACTCGGTCGGTGCCGAGCAGATCACTCACAACCGGTCAGAGGAAAACCTCTAATCAAGTCCTGAGGCGATGGCGAGGCCGGCATCTCGCCATCGCTTGCTGGGCTACGCCATTCGGGCACGAACGGTCGGACGCCCTAGGTCGGTGCAAGTAAGACATCCAACCAGACGGGTTGGTTGTCCCACACTTACCGGGTGACCGAGGGCCAGGAGCTCGACCCGGCGACTCAGTTCCGGGAGCTCTACGCGCGCGAGTACACGCCGGTCTACCGAGCCATCCGCGCCGTGGTGCTGGACTCGGCCGCGGCCGAGGACCTCACCCAGGAGACGTTCGTGCGCGCCTACCGCGCACGCCAGCGCTACACGCCGACCGCCCCTCCGGGCGCCTGGCTGAGGAGGATTGGCGTCAACCTCGCCATCTCTTACCTCCGGAGGCAGAAGCTCGCCCGCTTCCTGCCCGCCCGCCTGTACGTCGCACCCGACCGCCGTGAGTACGACCAGGCCGAGGCCAAGGACGTGGTCACCAAAGCCCTCAAGGCCTTGAGCCCGAAGCTGCGGGCGGCCGTAGTCCTTCACTACTACGAGGGCCTGACGCGCGAAGAGATTGCAGCGGTGCTGGGCGTGCCGGCAGGAACCGTCGCGTCCCGGATCGCCAAGGCCGTCGCGATCATGAGGAAAGCAACGGCGAGCGACCAAGTCTGGGAACCGAAGCGTTCGACTAGTGAAGGTGCCCTACGTGGAAGATAACTCCACCCAGGGAGGGCCGAATGTGCCCTCCGACGACGACGTCTCCCGAACGATCCGGGACGGGGTGCAGGCATGGCAGCCGAGCCGGGGCGCGGACTGGCCGGACCTGCTGATGCGGATCGCCGGCTCGGGGCCATCCGCATTGGTGCTGTACTCGGCGGCCAGCGCGGCCCTGGTGGTCATCCTGGTGGTGGCGTTCCTGGTCGGCTCTTATCTGCAGATCGGGGCCCTGGCCCCGCAGTCGATCCCTTCGCACCTGCACTAGAGAGCTCTCGCGGCGGCGGCCTTATTTAGAAGAGGCTGACCTCCTCGCCCAGGCCGCGCTGGATAGCCGCAGGCAGCACGACTGACGCCGCGGCGAGGTCCCAAAGCGCCAGGCCGTGGGACTCGAAGACCGTGATGCCAGGCTCCTCGGGAGCCTTCCAGCTCTGGGCCAGCACCGTGCCCAGCTCGGTCGCGCGCTCCCAATCGAAACTCCCGGCGGCGTTGGCCGCGATCAGGTCTCCACTCTCGATCCGGGCGGTGGCGAGCTGGTCGACGACGATCGTTTTCGCCCGAGTGATGAGGTCGGTGGGGAGCTCAGTCCGGTTGGCGAAGTTCGAGCCGGCGCCGATCACCAGCGCGTTGCCTTCGACCCAGGCCGCCTCCAGCACCGGCGTCGAGCTGGTGGTGATGGTCAGCACCACATCCGCGCCTCGCACGGCCGCTTCTGCGCTGCCGGCGGCGACGACTTTGACGCCAAGCGAGGTTGCCTGCTCGGCCGCGAACGACTCACGATGCGACTGATCGCGACTGAACACGCGGAGCTCGGCTATCTCGAGGACTCGCGATAGGGCCAGGGCCTGGGTCCGCGCCTGGCGACCAGCCCCGATCAGTCCAACGGTCAGGGGGTGGCGCGGCGCAAGCACCCTCGCGGCGACTGCGCTGGCGGCCCCCGTGCGGTAGGCACCCATGTTCTCCGCCTCGATCAGCGCCTTCAGCGCACCGTCCAGGCCGAAAACGGTGACGAGGAAACGCACGGCGCCGTCGGCGACCGAGTAGGCCTTCAGGCCCAGGCAGTCACCGCCGGGGTAGGCCGCGAACATGACGTTCAGGAATCCCCGAGGCGCGAAGGCGCGCCGGCGGGGCTCGTTCTGGGCCTTGCCCTCGGCCAGGTCGCGCGTCGCCGCGGTGACCGCAGCAATCACGGCATCCATCTCGATCACACGGGCGACGTCGGCTTCGCGCAGGACTCGTGCCATGCCGGGGAGAATAGCCCCCGTGGCCGTGAGTACCTTGAACGTCGGCTTGATCGGGCTGGGCACTGTGGGCTCCCGCGTGGCGGAGCGCATGCTGACCTGGCAGGCGCAGCTGGCTCGGCGTGCGGGCGTTGAGCTCTGCCTCCGCCGCGTGCTCGTCCGGGATGTCGACAAGCCGCGGATGGTCGAGATTGGTCGGGAGCTGCTGACTGCCGACGCCGCCCAGCTGCTGGACGATCCATCCATCCAGGTCGTGGTGGAGGTGGCAGGCGGCGATGAGCCGATGCGCTCATATCTCGAGCGCGCCATCGCATCCGGCAAGCATGTGGTGACCGCCAACAAGGTGGTGATGGCCAACCACGGGCCTGAGCTCTTGAGCCTTGCCGCCGAAAAGAACGTCGACGTGTACTTCGAGGCGGCCGTCGGAGGTGGGATTCCACTCATCAGCGCATTTCGCACCGACCTTCAGGCCAACCGCATCGAGCGCGTCTCAGCGGTGATAAACGGAACCACCAACTACGTGCTCGGCCGCATGGCCGCCGAGGAGCTGCCGCTCGAGGATGCCGTCCGCGAGGCGCAGGCGGCCGGATACGCGGAGGCCGATCCGACCGATGATGTGGGAGGCTTCGACGCCACTTACAAGCTGGCGATCCTGGGGTCGATCGCCTACGAGATCCGCGTCCGGCCGAGCGACATCTATCGCGAAGGCATCGACGGGATCGAGCCGGTGGATTTTCGATACGCGCGAGAGCTCGGGTACGCGATCAAGCTCATCGCTCACACGCAGCGGCATCCGGGACGGGTGGAGGCAAGGGTGCATCCGGCGATGGTCCCGCTGGATCACCCGCTGGCGCAGGTCGAAGGGGCAAACAACGCGGTCTTCGTGGAGGGTGACCTGGTCGGCCAGGTGCTCCTGGTCGGTCAGGGCGCGGGTGGCCGGCCGACCGCATCCGCGGTCGTCGGAGACCTGATCGACCTTGCTCGCTCGATCCGGCGCGGCGTGCAGAGCCGGCCTTCGTTCAGCTTCGACGACCGCGTCGGGGTCATCCCGATGGGCGAGGTGGTGACGAGGGCGTATTACCGGATTCGAGCCGAGGACCGGCCCGGCGTGCTGGCTGCCGTTGGCCAGGTCTTCGCCGAGGAGGGCGTGAGCATCTCCAGCTTCATCCAGAAGGACGCCTGGGTGGAAGAGAAGACCGCGGAGCTTGTGATCACCACGCACCCGACCGCCGACAGCCGGCTGCAGCGAGCGAGGGAGCGGATCGCCCAACTCGAGCCTGTGCGCGCGGTCTCGTCGTTCCTGCGTGTCTTTTGAGGACGCCGCCTGGATGCCTTAACAGGCAGGGTTGCCATCGATCTCAGATCCAAGTACGTTCGCTGTGGGCAATCAGAAATCCCCCAGAGAGGTGGGTGGGGGGTTTGTGGGTGGGTTGCGCGCGCGCGATCCATTTATTAATGGCGGCGGCCTGATGGGCGTTATCGCCCGCTACCGCGAGTACCTGCCCATCGGCCCGAACACACCCGAGGTCGACCTGCACGAAGGATCGACCCCGCTTGTCGAGAGCCGCAACATCGCCCGCGCGCTCGGCCTCAAGCAGCTCTTCTTCAAGTACGAGGGGGTGAACCCGACCGGGTCGTTCAAGGACCGCGGCATGGTGGTCGCTGTCGCCAAGGCGCTCGAGGCCGGCCACCGGGTGTTGATGTGCGCCTCGACAGGGAACACCTCAGCCTCCATGGCCGCATACGCAGCCCGGACCGGGGTGCGAGCCATCGTTGTGGTCCCATCTGGAGAGATCGCCCTCAACAAGCTGTCGCAGGCCCTCATGTATGGCGCCAAGGTGGTCGCGATCAAAGGTGGCTTCGACAAGGCGCTCGAGACCGTGCGCGAGCTGTGCCACCGCTATCCTGTGGCGCTCATGAATTCGATCAACCCGCATCGGATCGAGGGTCAGAAGACGGCTGCGTACGAAGTGATCGATACCCTGGGCGAGGCTCCGGATTACTTGCTGCTGCCAGTCGGCAACGCCGGCAACATCACCGCGTACTGGAAGGGCTTTAGGGAGTATCACGCGGCCGGTCGCTCCACTCGCCTGCCACGGATGGTGGGGGCCCAGGCCGACGGGGCCGCCCCCATCGTCACCGGCCAGCCGGTCGCGAACCCGAGGACTGTGGCGTCGGCGATCAGGATCGGCAATCCGGCTTCGTGGGAAGGTGCGACCAGCGCCCGCGACGAGTCCGGCGGAGCGATCGAGGCGGTCACCGACACCGAGATCATCTCAGCTCAGATCCGGCTTGCCGGCAGCGAAGGCCTCTTCTGCGAGCCTGCCTCGGCGGCGCCGCTCGCGCTTCTGTTCAGGCTCGTCCAAAGTGGCCGCATCGAGAAAGAGGCCACCGCAGTCGTGGTGCTGACCGGGTCCGGGCTCAAGGATCCCGACGCCGCGCTCAAGAATGTCGAGCCTCCGATTGAACTCGAGGGCGATGCCCGTACACTGGCGAAGGTCTTGAAGCTGTGAGCGTTCGCCACCACTCCATCCGACCCCCCCACGCCGCCGCGTAGATGCGCATTCGCGTCCCCGCGTCGATCGCCAACATCGGCCCCGGCTTCGACTGCATGGCGATGGCCATCGACCTCTGGCTCGAGGTCATCGCAGAACCCGCCGACAAGCCTGCATGGGATTACGAGGGCGAGGGAGCCGAGTATCTCGCCGCCCATCCGAACCCCTTCTCAAAGAAGAAGATGAAAGGCGTCGTCCGCAGCGAGATCCCGCTTGGGGTCGGCCTCGGCAGCAGCGCTGCCGCACGGCTGGCGGCTTCGGCCCTGACTGAGCCCTGGGACCTGAAGAGCCACATCATCGACGCGGGCGCCGAAGAAGGCCACCTCGACAACGTCGCCGCGTGCGCGTCGGGCGGGATCCGGATCGTTTCGGAGCAGTTCGACGAACGGCTGCCCAATCCTGGTTGGGGCCTCGCGCTTTTCGTTGCCCACGCACCGCTGCAAACCGAGAAGGCGCGGTCAGTCCTTCCGGACTCGGTGCCCCTGGAATCGGCCGTTTACAACGCCGCTCGCACGGGCTTGCTCGTGCGTGCCATCACGGCCAAGAGGCCGACCTTGCTCGAGCAGGCGCTGCGCGACAGGCTGGCTCAGCCACACCGCCTGCACCTCTACCCTTGGGTGCAAGACGTGATGGACGCAGCTGACCGGGGCGGCGCTTACGCGGCCTCGATCTGTGGCTCGGGGCCGAGCGTATTCGCGTTCTGCGCGGCCTCACAGGCCACCCGCATCTCGCGGATCATGGCCGCGGCCGCACCAACGCACGGACGCGCGCTTGTGGCCAAGATCACCGAGAAGGGCATGTTCCGCTCTCTGTGATCGTCCAGAAGTACGGAGGTACTTCTGTCGGCTCGGCCGCCCGCATCCGGCGTGTATGCCGCAGGATCGCTGCCGCCGTCGCCGATGGGGAGCAGGTGGTCGCTGTCGTATCGGCGATGGGTCACACCACTGACCGGCTGATCGCGCTTGCCGAAAGCGTCAACCCCGAGCCGCCGGCGCGCGAGCTCGACATGCTCGTCGCCAACGGAGAAACGATCACCGCTCCGTTGGTTGCGATGTGCCTGCAGGGCATGGGTGTACCCGCCGTGTCGCTTTCGGGGCTGCAGGCCGGTGTTCGCACGAGCGCGCATCACTCGCGTGCGCGCATTCATGACATTCGGCCGGATCGCATCCTGCAAACGCTTGAAGAGGGCAAGGTCGCTGTCGTCGCAGGTTTCCAGGGCGTGACCGAGGAGCTCGAGGTGACCACGCTGGGTCGGGGTGGATCGGATACGACAGCGGTTGCGCTCGCTGGCGCACTCCGAGCCAGCGCCTGCGAGATCTACACCGACGTCGACGGCATCTACAGCGCTGATCCGCGCGTCGTCAAGACAGCGCGGAAGCTGAGCCATATTCGCTACGACGAGATGCTCGAGCTGGCGGCGGCCGGAGCGCGCGTGATGCACCCCCGCGCGGTCGAGATCGGCGAGCTGTACGACGTGCCCATCCACGTTCGCTCGAGCTTCAACAATCGCGTGGGTACGATGATCGTGGCTCAGGTACCGATGGAAGACAGGCAGCGTGTGCGCGGCATCGCGCAAGAAACAAACGTAGCGAAGATCACAGTGCTGGGCGTCAAAGACCGGCCCGGCGTTGCGGCTGCGATCTTCGAGCCGCTGGGCGCGGCCGGGATCTCGGTCGACGTCATCGTCCAGAACGTCGGCCACTCGGGACGGACCGACCTGACCTTCTCTGTCCAGGAGTCCGACCTCAAGGCGGCTGAGAAGCTGGTCCGGGTCGCAGCCAAGAGCGTGGGGGCGAGAAAGGTGTCGTCCGCCGGCGGAATCGCCAAGCTCTCGATCGTCGGCACCGGCATGCTCGGCATGCCGGGCATCGCCGGCCGCATGTTCCGCGCACTGGCCGACGCCGGCATCAACATCGAGATGATCAGCACGTCGGAGATCCGGATCACGTGCCTGGTCTCGCGCGCCCAGGTCGAGAAGGGTGTGCGTACTCTGCACAAGACGTTCGAGCTGGACGTCTAAGTGCCGCACTAGTTGCCGGTCAACGTCGCCATCGTCGGGCCTGCGGGCGTGGGCAAGACGACCCTGTTCAACGCGCTGACCAAAGGCCGTGGTGCAGACGGCGTCGGCATGGTCGATGTGCCTGATGAGCGGCTGGAGCGGTTGGCCGCGGCGGTCAAACCCAAGAAAACGACACCGGCACAGGTGCGTGTGGAGGACACACCACCCGGCAGCCGCGCCCAGCGGGTGGCGTTCGCGCGCCAGGCCGACGTCCTGGTCAAGGTCGCGCGGTGCTTCGGCGTGGACCCCGAGCCGGTCTCCGAGCTGGACGAGTTCACGCTCGACCTGGTGCTTGCCGACCTCGCATCGATAGAGAGGCGGCTAGACGTGGTGGCCAAGGAAGCGCGGGCCGGCAAGAAGGACGCTCAGCTGGAGACCGAGGCCCTGACCGTCGCCAAGGCTCATCTAGATGCCGGCCGCTCGCTTCGAACGTTGAACCCGGAGGCCGAGCAGAGAGCGCTGCTGCTCGGTGTATTTCCAGTCACGCTCAAGCCCGCGGTGTACGTCGCCAACGCCGCCGAGGAGCTGCTGCCAGGAGGCGGCGACCCGGCAGCCAAGGTCACGAGGCTGGGTGCTTCCGAGTCGACGCCGGCGATCGTGCTGTCGGCGCGGCTCGAAGCCGAGCTGGCGGAGCTGGACCCTGCCGAGGAGGCCGAGATGCGCCACGGCTACGGAATCGACGAATCAGGCCTTGGCCGCATCGCACGGGCGGTGTGGGGCTCGGGCGGCCTGATCACGTATTTCACCGCCGGCGAGCCGGAGGTTCGGGCCTGGCCCTGCGAGCGCGACGCGCTCGCGCCTCAGGCTGCGGCCAAGATCCACACGGACTTCGAAAAGCATTTCATCCGCGCCGAGGTCACGTCGGTCGACGAGCTGGTGGCGGCGGGCTCGATGGAGGCGCTGCGGTCGGCGGGCAAGTTGAGGGTCGAGGGGCGCGACTACCGCGTCCAGGACGGCGACGTGGTGTTCTTCCGGGTGGGTCGCTAGAAGACGTTCCCGGTGCCCTGGAGCATCTGCCAGAGCAGCGACCCAAGCCAGACGAGGACCGCTCCGACGGCAAGCAGCAGAAGAAAGCGCACGATCCTCTTAACGCTTTCCCCCACGTCTGACTTGCGCCTCAAAAAAGGGAGCCTCCCGAGCGCTGGAACTCATTCATTATTCGTGTGGCATGTCCCAGCTCAGGTTCAGCGACGCTCACGTTTGGGTCCGGTTGGAGGATGACGTTGCCGTGCTAGGGCTCAGCGACTACCTCCAGGATCAGATGGGGGAGATCACGACCCTGGAACTGCCAGACCTCGGTGATGTGCTCCGCGCCCGGCGGCGTATGGGCCATATCGAGTCGGACGATGCCTCGTCACCCATCGAGGCGCCCGTCAGCGGCGAGGTCATCGAGGTCAACGCCGAGGTGCTGGAAAACCCAGACGTCGTCAACGCCGAGCCGTACGGCTCGGGCTGGCTCCTGAAGGTCAGGCTGGACAACAGAGGTGAGCTCGAAGACCTCATCAGCGAAGAGGAGTACGCGGAGCTGACCACCGAGGTCTGAGGGACGCGGCCATTCGATGGCCTCGGGCATCATTACGACCCGTGCTGAGGGGCAAGCTTTGGCGCGACTCTGAGTTCTTGAAGCTCTGGTTCGGCCAGAGCATCAGCGAGACCGGCAGCCAGATCAGCGTGCTCGCGCTGCCGACGGTTGCGATTCTCGTCCTGGGCGCGAGCCCGTTCCAGGTCGGCCTGCTGGCCGCGTTCGAGAACCTTGCCTTCCCAGTGCTTGGGCTGGTGGCGGGCGTCTACGTCGATCGCCTGCGACGGCGCCCGATCATGATCGTCTGCGACCTGGTCCGGCTGGCGGCGCTTGCGAGCGTTCCGATTGCCTTCTTCTTGCATTCGCTTTCGATGCCGCAGCTGTACGCCGTTGCGCTTGTGACTGGCGTGGGCACAGTCTTCTTCGACGTCTCGTACCAATCCTATCTGCCAGCCCTGATCTCGCGAGCCGACCTCGTGGAAGGCAACAGCAAGCTGCAGGTGACGGGATCGATCGCGCAGATGGTGGGCCCCGCGCTGGCCGGCCTCTTGATCCAGTTTCTCGGTGCGGCTCGGGCGGTGGCTGCCGATGCAGCGTCGTTCCTTGTCTCAGTCATCTCTCTGTGGTGGATTCGGAGACCCGAGCCCACACCACAGCCGGCAGGAGAGGCGGGACGCCGCGGATTCATGAGTGAGATGTGGGAAGGCATTCATTTTGTTTTTGGCAACCCGACCATCTGGAAGATCGCCGGCAGCACCTCCACGTCGAACCTCGGCTCGAACATCTTCTTTGCGGTTTTCCTGATCTTTGTGTACAGGACCCTGCACCTGACGCCAGGAATCATCGGCATCGTGTTTGCGGTCGGCGCGATTGGTGGCCTGCTCGGCGCGCTCAGCGCATCCTGGATCGCGGCGCGCATAGGTCTCGGGCCCACGCTGTTCGCGTCGATGGTGGCCGGGGGGCTGGCCAACGTTCTCGTCCCGATTGCCCAATTCGGCTACGCAGTACCGCTGCTGCTGGCGTCTGAAGCGATCGTCTTCTTCGTATTGCCGGTCTACAACATCAACCAGGTCAGCCTGCGGCAGGCCATAACCCCAGATCGCGTGCAGGGGCGGATGAACGCGACCGTCAGGACGGTGATCTGGGGCACGATGCCCATCGGCGCTTTCATCGGAGGCGTGATCGGCAGCACCTACGGGATTCTGCCCGCGATGTACGTCGGCATCGCGATCACGATCCTGGCCGGCTTCTGGATCCTTCTCGGTCCCATCCGGCTCCGGGTCCCGCCGCCGCCGGTTTCCAGCTCTAGCGATGTAAAGGCTTGACAGCAACTACATTCGGGGTTATAACTGGCATTGGGACACAACATGTCGTAGCCCACAACGTAGTTCGTTGAGTCCCACGGCCCAAAGACAGGCAGGCGGAGCACCCCTCGTCGTCCCACCCCACGACCCAGCACCGGCCCCTTCATCCGCCTGCCTGCTTCCCACCCGAGCGTTAGACTCGACTTGAGTTGAGCCGCAAGAGCCGCAAGAAGGCCCGCGCCAAGTTCCGCCCCCCGGTCAAGGCATCGGCGCCTGCGATGACTGCGGCGGGCGTTCAGCAGCGCCCGCAATCCCAGGCCAGGGTGGGTGGAGACCAGGCTCTGGTCAGGGCCGTTGAGATGTCCCTCGGCGGAACCAATAAAGTTGTCAAGGGCTCTCGCGGACGGATGGTCGTCGAGTCGGCCGATCCTTCAATTCCGCTGGACCGTGTCCCGCATTTCCGAAGCGATCTCAAGCGCCTGGCCTTTGTCGCAGGAGCCATGCTGGTCCTCCTCGCAGCCGGCGCGCTGGCCGTGCCGCAGGTAATCAAGTAGCGCTTCGGCGCGCAGATAGACTCAGTCTGTGCGCGTAATCCTGTTCACCGGCAAGGGCGGTGTCGGCAAGACGTCGGTCGCCGCTGCGACGGCGGTGCATTGCGCCAAGTCCGGGTACCGAACGGTCGTCATGAGCACCGACCCCGCTCATTCGCTTGGCGACTCTTTCGACATCGAGCTGGGGACCTCGCTGACGCAGATCTCGAGCCACCTGTGGGCCCATGAGGTCTCGGCCCTGCACGAGATGCAGCGCCACTGGAAGAGGCTCCACGAATATGCAGTCGAGGTTTTCGCCACCCAGGGCCTCGACGAGGTTGTGGCCGAGGAGGTTGCCAATCCACCTGGCATGGACGAGATCGCCTCGCTCATGTGGATCAAGCACTACGCACAGCGTGCCGAGCACGAC
>Ga0209689_1004011_pt1 | contig 10714 bp, 3 predicted proteins | sample GraSoiAngelo_149_FD_187119 | JGI IMG/M metagenome (GOLD analysis project Ga0209689, IMG submission 187119) | Grasslands soil microbial communities from the Angelo Coastal Reserve, California, USA - 14_1009_09_30cm (SPAdes) (version 2) | ecosystem: Environmental > Terrestrial > Soil > Grasslands ...
GATGGCCTGTTGATGAGCGCCGCATTATTCTGAATTCCGGCGGTGGTGACGTCTATGTTAGTTTCGCACGTGACAGCGTTGTCACAAGGAATCAAGATGAATGCGTGTCCGCACGCATCAACATCGTCGCAGCCGGGAGGAACTCCGCGACCGGCGATTTCTCCGCGATCGTTAATGTTGCCTCCTTCTTCCAGTTCCAAACTGGAGTTCGGAGGAATCAGTGTGTTCAGGTCCACCATGGGTCCGCCATTTTCCCAGAGAAACGCATGCTGACGGGGATTCTCTAACTCGGCGATGCGATAGCGGCCTACGATCTGACCCTGTGAGTTAATCCCTTCTCCGTGGCTGCTGCTGCCCAGCGAGCCGAGATCAGTTTTCACTCCATTTCTCCAGAGGAACGCATGATGGTTTTGGCTGCCCGACGGTCCTGGCAAGTCGGCTTGGCCCATCACGTCACCGGCATCGGTGATCCAGTTCACGAACCCCGTGTCCCCTCCCAGGGTACCCAAGTCCTCAATCACTCCGCGCTCCCAAAGAAAGGGGTGATAAATAAGTCCGCCCGTCGCCGGATTCACATCTCCCGCGAGAGTCGATGTGCCTGCGACCTGACCTCGGTTGTTCAGTAGAATAGCGGGCCCATCGACGCCGCTGAATGTTCCACCGAGCGTGCCGAGATCGATCATTCTGCCACGCTCCCAAAGGAAGGGATGAACCGTTGGTATTCCGGTGGTGGCGTTTGGCATTGCGCTTGTAGTCGAAATCCCCGCCACCTGCCCGCTCTCATTCACGGCGAAAGCACCGGCATCAAGACCACCCAGAGTGCCTAAATCCTGCATGATCCCGTTCTGCCATAGAAAGGCACGGCTCTCTGTCGGCTGGTCGAAAAAGGAGACAGGATCAGGGATCCCGTTCAGAGACAATCCGACGACCTGCCCACGGTTATTGAGGGCGTTCGCCTCGCTAAAATCTTCGCCCAGCGTACCGAGGTCGACGATTTCACCGTTCTTCCAAAGAACAGCGTGGCGTGCCGGGAAACCCGTCACCGGATCGATTCCACCTGAATATGAGGCTCCGGCAATCCATCCGCGGTCATTAATCCAGTTGGCACCGCTGCTGAGATCGCTATCGACCCCCTGAAGTGTGCCGAGGTCTGTGAGCACCCCGTCCTGCCACCGAAAGGCGTGGCTGGCAAGGCAGTAGGGGTTGAAGCAGTTCGGGGAGAACGGATCGGGGGTAGCGGTTTCCGCTTGCCCGACGACCACTCCGCGACTGGTAAGGGCTCTTGCTGGGTTTTGGGGTCCGCCGCTTGAGGGTGCGATCAAACTTGCAGGCCCGCCGAACGTACCCAGATCAATAAGTTTGTATTTAGTATGCTGCGCGGCCAGTGGAACCGGCAGCGCCAGCGCGGCGAATAGAACCATGAACGTAGTCAGGCTTAATGTCATGTACTTCATGGCCTCCTCCTTTGTGCCAGAGGTGCGGACAGCGCGCACGCTGGCCGCACAAGTTGACGATTTAGTGCTTAGGTGTTCCGAAGCGCGGCAGATGTAGCCTCTGTGCCAGTTGCGCACGCCATGCAACCAACCGTTGCATTGGCATGAGAGGACCCTGAGTGGAAACGCTCGATCTTTTGGTCATGATCGCCGCATTGTTCTGAGTTGCGGTAGTTGTGACCCGCGTGTTGTCTTCGCAAGTGGTTGCGTTGCCACAGGCGATCAGAAGGAACACGTGCCCGCAGAAGTGGACATCATCGCATCCAGCAGGAAGCCCGCGGCCTGCAATTTCTCCTCGATCATTGATATTGGTGGCGTCGAACAACTCCAGACTTGAGTTGGCGGGAATCAAGGTGTTTAGGTCGACGATGGACCCCTTATTCCACAGAACTGCTCGTAAGGTGTTGGTATCGCAGTTGAACGATGCGCCCACGATCTGATCATTAGAGTTGATCGTTGATGCATCGCTGAAGCAATCACCAGGCAACGTCCCCAGATCGTTAATTACGCCTTTTTTCCAGAGAGTTGCGTGGAACGATTCATCGTTTGGGGTACTGGCCCCCCCGACAACGTCCGCTGCATCGTTGAGCCAACTCACAGTCCCGATGCTCCCTCCCAGCGTGCCCAGATCGGTGAGTACTCCGTGATCCCACAGGTATGGATGCAGAATGAGCGGGTCATCGGAAACTGTCGATCCGCCGGCGACCTGGCCGCGATTGTTCACGCATTCCGCTCCCGCGTCCAGCTCGCTTCCCACCAGAGTGCCTCCCAACGTCGGGATATCTTCCATCTTGCCGTCGTGCCAGAGAAAGTCATGCGCTGTGGGGACGCCGGTATTAGGATTTACCACTGAGTTTATGAAGGAAAACCCGGTCACGAGGCCGTTGCGCCCGTTGCCGCACTGATTGCTGGGAAGCGCAATGGTGCCGTCCTGAAGAGTGCCTATGTCGCGCATCACGCCGTTCTGCCAGACGAACGGATGGATGGACTCTGCCAGAAATGAAAGTGGATCGGGCGTACCGGTAGTAGAGGCTCCTACGATCTGTCCCCCGTCATCGACATGGAAGGCGTTGCTGATAAAACCGCCCAGTGTCCCAAGATCCACAATCTCATTTCCCTTCCACAGCGTAGCGTGGCAAAGCGGTGCGTCCAGCAATGGATCAATCTCGCCCGTTGTGGAGCATCCGACGATCCAGCCACGCGCGTTGATCCCGCCGATATCGCTGTTATCGCCGCCGGGAAGCGCGCCGAGATCAGTAAGGACACCTTTGTCCCATCGGAACACGTGAGTAACGAAACAGGCTGGAGGGCAGTTCCCAACATTCCCGAAGGATGGAATTGGCGTTGTAGTCTCAGCTTTTCCCGCCAGCATTCCCCGATTATTGAGGACTTTCGATTTGCCCCCGATACCGGGATCGGTGAAATAGCTCGCAGGCCCGCCGAACGTACCGATGTCGATGAGTTTGTAGCGAGTGTGCTGCGCGGCCAGTGGAGCCGGCAGCGCCAGCGCAGCGAGGAGAGTGATGACAGTAATTGCGGCTGTTGGATTCCTTTTCATGTTTGCCTCCCCGCAATGGCACCGTGCCTTGCGGTTTGGGCGTAACTTTGCGCCAGGCAGCATGGCAGGTTCAATGTTATGCGTGTGACATGTGGGTGATATCGATGTGATTTTGGAGGCCATACGAAACTTTAGAGCTCATGTAGAGGCCGCTGCCTGACGGTGCTATCTTCCAGTAATCTCTGCATCTGCGCGTGCCGCCCCCAAGAACGAGACTCCACCGAACCAAGAACATCCGCCAGTTCATTTCATGGGGAAAGAATGTTAAACTTGTGCCCGCCCTGAAATGCCGGCGCTAATGACCCTTCCCCTCCACCGCTGGCTCATTCAGGGGCTTCGGGTCTACGTCCGTGAGAGAAGCTGCCCACCTCCCGCATCTCGTCCGCTTCGAGACCTTTGAAGTGAACCTTCGGTCTGGGGAGTTGTGCAAGGACGGAGCCAAAGTAAAGCTGCCGGAGCAATCGTTTCAAATTTTGGCGATGCTGCTGGAGCGACCCGGCGAAGTAGTGAGGCGGGGTGAGATCCAAAAGAGACTGTGGCCGAATGACACTGTCGTGGAGTTCGAGAATAGTATCAACGCAGCAGTCAAAAGGCTGCGGCTAGCTCTGGGAGACTCAGCCGACCATCCCCGATATATCGAAACTTTGGCGCGCCGCGGTTATCGCTGGACGGTGCCGGTCGAGTGCTTAGAATCGGATCCAGTCAGAATCTCTGCCAAAGAGGGTCTATCCTTGCAAGCCGAATTAGCGGCTTCCTCCCTGATCGGCAAAAGGGTTTCGCATTATCGAGTGCTGGGGATCTTGGGTGGCGGAGGCATGGGTGTGGTCTATGAGGCCGAGGACATCAAGTTAGGCCGCCGCGTTGCGTTGAAATTTCTGCCCGAAGAGCTAGCCGACGATGTTCCTGCGATGGAACGTTTTGAGCGGGAGGCGCGGACTGCCTCGGCGCTTAATCATCCCAATATCTGCACCATTTACGAAGTCGAAGAACACGCAGGCCAACCTTTTATCGTCATGGAATTGCTTGAAGGACAGACGCTGCGGGAATTTATTACCCCAGCCGGGGGGCCTATCGGAACGGATGCTTACAAGACCGAGTTACAGCTTCAGACATTGCTCGATATAGCGGTGCAAATTTCCGATGGTTTGGAGGCAGCGCATCAGAAGGGCATCATCCATCGCGATATCAAGCCAGGGAACATCTTCGTTACGGCTCGCGGGCAGGTGAAGATCCTGGATTTTGGTTTGGCCAAACTACAGGAGTCTCAAACTTCGGACTTGAAGGTATCAACTGTTAGCAAGACCGAGGGGCCGAAACAGATGTTAAATCTCAACCTTACTCGCACGGGGGCGGCGATCGGAACAGCGGGATATATGTCCCCCGAGCAGGTGCGAGGCGAGAGGCTGGATCCCCGAACTGATTTGTTTTCCTTTGGCCTTCTCCTTTATGAAATGGCGGTGGGGCAGCGGGCGTTTACGGGTGAGACTGCGCCGATACTTCACACCGCCATCCTGAACAACACCCCCACACCAGTTCGGGAACTAAATCCCGAAATTCCCCACAGGTTAGGAGAAATCATCGGCAAAGCGATCGAGAAGGATCGTGAGCTGCGCTACCAGTCTGCGTCGGAGATAGGCGCCGATTTAAAATCCGAGGCCGACGCGATACGCCACAGAAATGAAATTGGCGGAGTAAGGAGGCGGTTCGCGAAGCTCTGGCGCGTCGCGATCGCCGGAATCTTCACTTTACTCATCACTAGTGTTCTCTTCTGGACGCGGCCATCTCCTGTTTTTACCTTGCCTGAGGTGAAACAGCGGCAACTTACGTTCAATTCCAGAGAGAACCCGGTTTCGAGCGGGGCCATCTCACCGGATGGCCAATACTTGGCTTACGCAGACATGCAAGGGATTCATATCAAGCAGATTGAAACGGGCGAGATGCAGACTGTTCCGCAACCCGGGGAGCTCAAAGGACTACGGGTGAACTGGGCAATTGTCTCGACGTGGGTTCGCGACGGTTCAAGCTTCATTGCGAATGCAAGCATACCCGGACAGGGCGACAGCGTTTGGTTGGTTCCGATGACCGGCGGACCGCCACGCAAACTTCGCCAGGATGCCAGGGCATGGTCTGTTTCGCGGGACGGCTCCTGGGTGGCATTCACCGCCAACCGCGGGCGGATAGCTGAGGGTCGCGAGATGTGGGTGATGAGACCCGATGGCGAAGAAGCGCGGAAGCTCTACGAGAGCGATGAGAATAGCGGCTTCACAGGCGCTGAGTGGTCACCGGATGGCCAAAGACTAGCCTTCAATCTTGGACGGGTGGTGGGCAACAAGTTTGAGTGGCAGGTAGTGAGCCGTGATCTTGAAGGCGGGCCTGCCATCGCTGCCATTCCTACTCCATGGGACTGGAGCTGGTCGCCTGACGGAAGGATCATCTATTCGCTGGACGAGCCGGGCCCCCCCGGCGCAAGTTGCAATTTTTGGGCAAGACGAATTGACTCGCGAACGGGGAAACCGCTGGAATCGCCAAAGCGACTTACTAACTGGACCGGGTTCTGTATGACCAGTCCGAGCCCCACCGCCGACGGAAAGCGGCTCGCGTTTCGACGATTTTCGTCGGAAGGTGGAGTGTATGTTGCCGGCTTGGGACCGAAAAACATACTCAAAGACGTGCCAAGGCGCCTCACACTGAGCGAGGGCCCGCATTATCCGATCGCATGGACCGCGGATAGCAAGACTGTACTCTTCGAAGCCTATCGCGACGGTCGTTGGCAGATCTTTAAACAATCCTTAGACGAGAATACAGCGGAACCTATCGTAACGCAGGTATACGAGAAGGGGACTGGGAACGTCACGGGTGCGACTCTGACGCCGGATGACGCATGGCTTCTGTACACCGCTTCGAACAGTGACGACAATAGCGACCAACGCCAACTCAACAGGGTCTCACTAGGCGGAGGATCTCCCGAGGTAGTACTATCAGCTCCCGCCGGCTACCGAGGGCCACGCTGCGCTCAAGCGCCGGCAACTTTGTGTTTGATTGCTGAGCACAGGCCGGACTTTAAGCAACTTGTCTTTACAGCGATCGATGCCTTGAAAGGCCGTGGGAACGAAGTGGCTCGATTTGACATCAGCCCGAACGACTACTACGAGTATATGTGGGATCTCTCTCCTGACGGCACTCAAATCGCCATCGTCCTGTACTCGGAAGGACAAATCGACATTCTGCATTTAGATGGTCGGCCGCCGCAACAGTTGCGCGTGCAGGGCTGGAATAGCTTACAGAGCGTGGATTGGGCGGCCGATGGAAAGGGGATCTTTGCCTCTAGCGAAACCAAATCGGGCTCCGTCCTTCTTCTCGTCGACTTGACAGGGATGGCGCACGTCATTTGGGAAAAGCAAGGCAGCTTCGCATGGGACATGGATTTCAAAGCCATGATCGGTGCACCTTTGGCGCCGTCGGCTCTGCCTTCCCCGGACGGGCGTCATCTTGCAATTTATGACTGGAAGTTGAGCGCCAACATGTGGATGATGGAGAGTTTTTGAAGCTGCGAACGTTTCTATCTCTGCGGGCTCAACTTCAGGAGTAGCCGTATGCTTTATTACTTTCGAGCCCATGCAACTGCCTCGGGATATTTTTATCCAATAACAGCTCTGGCTCTACTGATATTTCTTCCTCCATATGTTCTAGCGCAAACAACCGTTGCGACAGGTAGTATCGTTGGAACGGTGACCGATCCCAGCGGTGCAGTCATCGTCGGAGCTCAAGTAAGCGTTAGCAACAACGCAACTGGGCAAGAAATTCATGTCACCACGAACTCGGCGGGCACCTATAACTCGGGTGCTCTGATCGCCGGCGATTACACTCTGCGCATCTCAGCGAAAGGCTTCAGCACAGTCATGTCGCGAATCACGGTGCTGATTGGTAATACCACCTCTGGTGATGCAAGACTGCCACTGGGAACAGGAGCTGAGGTCATCGACGTAACTTCATCCGGACTCAAAGTGAACGCGCAGCAAGCCTTGGTGCAAGGTGTTCTGAATTCACTGCAGGTCGAAAGCCTGCCTGTCAACGGGCGCAACTTTCTTGACCTGGCACAGCTTGAGCCGGGAGTGCAGATTCAAGATGGACAAAATTTTGACCTTACGAAGGCAGGCTACTCCTCAATTTCGTTCGGCGGGCGATACGGTCGCACAGCTCGCATTGAAGTGGACGGTGTGGACGTCAGCGACGAGACCGTCGGTACCACAACTGCTGACGTTCCCTCCAGCGCCATCCAGGAGTTTCAGCTTAGCCAATCCACTCTGGACCTTTCTAACGAACTTACCTCCTCTGGTGCCGTCAACATTACCACGCGCTCTGGCAGCAATGACCTCCATGGCCAGGCATTCGGCTTATTCCGGGATAGCTCAGTTGCTGCCAATTTACCCAAGCCACCAGGCTTCAGTTCACCGTTCCAACGATCACAGTTCGGGGGCCGGTTCGGCGGACCAATCATCAGAAACAAACTATTCTTCTTTCTGGATAGCGAGCGCATCAAGGGGGACCAGTTCGCACCGGTGCCGGTCGGGCCTCCTTTCCAAGCCTTTTCTGGAGGCTTTACTTCCCCTTTCCGTGAGACCAATACACTCGCTCGCGTGGACTATCAGTTCGCTCATGGTGCTAACCTTTTCTACAGGAACTCCTATTACCAGAGCTCGCTTTTTGCTACACGGGGTCAAGGATTTCAGGTTTACGATACGAAGAACATCACGCGTGCGCACGTATTGGGGGCAGACTTCAATACGGGCACTTTCACGCACGCGATTCGGTTTGAGTACCTGAAATTTGCAAATCAGGTTCTCGATAAAACGATAGGCAGCAGCAGTCTCCCCTTAGCTGATCTAGGGCTCGCGCTGTTCATGAACGGACCTGGTCTGGCAACGGGCGCGAACTTTCTAGCTCCGCAAACCACGCTTCAAAGCAATCATCAAATTAAGTATGACGGCAGTCAGACTGCGCATTCGCATATCTTGCGCTATGGAGTATCACTCAACCACATCCAGGGTTTCACCTACGAGGCCCTCCTCAGTCTTCAGCCACTCGATTTCACGAATGTTGGACCATTCGAAGAATCGTTTGCCGCGAACTCATGTGGTGCCGGCACGCCCTGCTTCACCGGCGGAATCTCGAATCCACTGAACTACCCTGTGGAGGGAGTGCTTGTTGGCAACGGCCTGGGCTATTACTCGGAACCGCCCGCATTCGGATACCCTGCAGGTGGCTTAGGTCCGGACAACCGCTTGGGCGTATATATAGGAGATGGCTGGAAGATCAGACCAAATCTGACCCTCACCTATGGTTTGCGTTACGTCCGAGATACTGGCCGAACCGACAGCGATGTTCCAGCTCTTCCCCAATTGAATGCTCTGGTTCCAGGATTGGGGAATTCTGTGCGGCAGCCGAATAGTAACTTCGCTCCGCAAGCGGGATTTGCATGGGATCCCTCCGGCCACGGCAGGACCTCAATCCGAGGGGGCATCGGACTCTTCTTTGAGAATTCCATCTGGAACAATATATTTTTTGATCGTCCTCTTCGCCTTCCCCGAGGTGCTTTCAACGCTTTCCCTCTCGCCTGTGCCGGCCCGGGAGTGGCACTTCCGGTGCCGGTGTCCGATACGGCGATCACCCCCGGAGCTGGAGTGTGCGGAACTGCTGGCGGCGCACCCATCGCGATCGGCTCGGCGGTCGCCAATATTACGTCCTTTCAGAACCAGTACCAATCGCTTTCGACTGCCGATTTGAACGCCCCGAATCCGCAGTTTGTGGGCAACGTGCTTTCTCAGGGGCTCAACCTCTCAGGCGGTTTACTTGGACCCAACTATCGGACGCCGCGCTCTATTCAGATGAACATCGGAATACAGCGAGAAGTCCGGCGCGATCTGGTACTGAGCGCAGATTACCTTCGCAACGTGAACCTACACTTTCTCCTGGGCGTGGAGCTGAACCATGTTGGCGATGCCCGCTTCTTTAACCGGGCCAACGCTCTTGACGCGATCTCATCGACGAACAACTCCTTTGGCTGTGGCGCCGAAACGGACGTAGCTTCGATTAACTGCGCCATCGCTAACGGGGCGACTATAGCCGAATATGCCGGCAATGGTTTGACGTCGGCAAATGATTTTGGTGGTGCTTGTTCATTCTGCGCGTTTCAAGGCGTCAATCCTTCTGCGCCTAGCCTATTCTTCCAGTTGCCGATCGGACGTTCGGTCTACAACGCTCTTCAACTGAAGCTCGTGCAGGATATTAAAAAACCGTTGTCGCTAATTCGAGCTCTGAATTTTCAACTGGCTTACAGTCTTTCACGATTTGAGAATCCGGGAACTCTCGATCAGGACTTCGGCAATTCTGGCGCTTTGGACAACAATCGTCCCAACCGCTACTTTGGCCCCTCAGGGCTGGACCGCACTCATCAGATTTCGTTTGGCGGATTTGCCGATTTTCCAGGATCTTTCAGTGTGAGCCTCATTTCGCATTTCTATAGCCCGCTTTCAACCACGCTTCAGGTTCCGAATGCCGGCTTTGGCGCCGGAGAAATATTCCGCACGGACTTCACCGGAGATGGTACCGTCGGCGACCCCCTGCCAGGCACGAAAGTTGGCAATTTTGATCGCGGGATCAACGCTTCGAACATCAACCATGTGCTTACCAATTACAACAACGCCACTGCCCTGCAATTGACGCCAGCGGGAGAGGTTCTCGTCCAGAGCGGGTTATTCACGGCGGGCCAGATGGGCGTGGGCAATTCGTTGTGTTATGACAATCCCAACAACCTGCCCGTTAACGCGCTGTGCGCGATTGCTCCGCCGGTTCCATTAGCGCCAAAAGGTCAAGTCAATTTGTCTTGGTTGCGGGCGCTCGATTTGAAGGTGGCGTGGACTCACGCCATAAAGGAGGGCCTTACCATCGAGCCAAATATCGCCATATACAACCTATTTAATTTCGCCAACTTCGATCTGCCTGGGAACACGTTGAACGGGCTCTTGCTGGGATCGAGTGGAACTGTCAATGGGACAACTTATGCCGATCACAATGTCAACCGCGTCGGCGTTGGCTCGGGCGTATTCGCTTTCGGCTCGCCGAGACAGATTGAGTTTGGGTTGAAGGTTAACTTTTGAGTGCATCGGGAGCAGATCGAATTTTCGCGCAACGTAGAGACCAGCATGGCTCTCCGTGCGCTCCTCTTCTAGAGCCTGTTCTCCGGTCAGCCAAGCAATGCTTTTGATGCCTTCTGCACTGCAACCCAAATACAGCGCGGCATAGCCTGCATGTTCGAGCCATAGTTTCCCAATCGTTTCGCGATCTTGAGAATCGGGTTTGATCGACTGTTTCGCATGGCCTTCACGATTCGACGGGCAAGGGCCTTCGCACCAGCGTCGTAGTTGTACAACGCCTTGTCCAGTTCGCCGGACGTCCTCTGTGTGAGAGCTAAGCTGTTGTAGGCCAATTCGTAGTCAGAATCGATTTCGATAGCACGGCGAAATGCCATGATCGCCTTGTCCGATTGAGTATTCAGCTGGAACGCTATCCCCAGCGCGAGGAAGATCGAGGGCTCATCTCTCTTTAGCTCCGCAGCGCGAGAGAGGTGCTGAATCGCGCCATCTATATTGTTGAGAAAACGGCA
>Ga0209689_1004013_pt1 | contig 10710 bp, 10 predicted proteins | sample GraSoiAngelo_149_FD_187119 | JGI IMG/M metagenome (GOLD analysis project Ga0209689, IMG submission 187119) | Grasslands soil microbial communities from the Angelo Coastal Reserve, California, USA - 14_1009_09_30cm (SPAdes) (version 2) | ecosystem: Environmental > Terrestrial > Soil > Grasslands ...
CGGGGCCGGTGCCGATCGGGCGGCCGATTGCTAATACGGAGCTTTACATTCTCGATCGCCATCGCCAGCCGGTGCCCGTAGGTGTCCCAGGCGAATTGTACATCGGGGGGATGGGACTGGCCCGGGGGTATTTAAACAGCCCTGAGCTTACCGCCGAGAAGTTCGTCGATCATCCGTTCAGTTCCGAGCCGAAAGCCCGCTTATATAAGACCGGCGATCTCGTCCGCTATCGGCCCGACGGGACGATTGAGTATCTGGGACGGCTCGACGATCAGGTTAAAATCCGCGGCTTTCGGATCGAATTGGGCGAGATCGAAGCCGCATTGCTGGCCCACGCTGCCATAGAGCAGGCGGTGGTTCTGGCGCGCGAGGACACTCCAGGCGACAAGCGCTTAGTGGCTTACCTCGTCTGTGCGCCCGGCCAAACGGTGCAGGTCGAAAGCCTGCGCAGCCAGTTGCAGCAACAGCTACCCGCCTACATGGTGCCTTCTGCGTTCGTCTTGTTGAACACGTTGCCGCTTACCTCGAATGGCAAAGTAGATCGTCGAGCCTTGCCTGATCCGGACCAGAGTAGGCCGGATCTGGAAAAAGCCTTTGCTGCTCCCGGCACACGAAGCGAGGAGGTATTGGCCAAGATCTGGGCGAACCTTCTTAAGCTTAAGCGGGTCGGCATCAACGACAATTTCTTTGATCTGGGAGGACATTCGCTGCTGGCGGCGAAACTGATGAGTCAAATCGAGAAAGCCTTCGGCAAAAGATTCTCCCTTTCTGCCATCTTCCACGCTCCGACAATCGAGCAATTGGCCGAACTCATCAGTCAGAATGTCGTGTTACCCAACTGGAATTCTCTGATCCCACTTCAAACTCGGGGCTCTAAGCCTCCGTTCTTCTGGGTCCACGGTGAAGATAGCAATGCTTTCCTGCCTCGCTACCTGGGACCGGACCAGCCCTTATACGGGTTCAGACACCAGAGCGAAGACGGAACACCCGCCCGTTACACCACCGTAGTTGATATTGCCGCCCATTATCTCAGTGAAATTCGTAGCGTGCAGCCCCAAGGGCCTTATTTTCTCGGTGGCTATTGCTTCGGTGCCGTTGTCGCATTTGAAATCGCGCAGCAACTCAGAAAACTAAATCAAGGTGTCCCTCTCTTAGTCTTACTCGACCCGGTCAATCCCAGCGTAGGCCCGTTGTCGGCTTCAGCTCCGGTGACTTCCCGTTCGTCAACCAACGGAACATCATTGGTTGACGAAATTTCGCGTCACCTTCTAAACCTAGAATCTCTCAAAGCTAGCGAGAAGACCCATTACGTTCTGGAAAGAGCCAAGGGCAAGATCTTGAGTATCACGTCTCCCATTAACAAGATCTTAAAAAAAATGGCTTACGAGGCGTGCTTGGCTCTGGGCTATCCCATTCCTCGTTCGCTCCATAGCCGCTACATGCTGGATATCTACGACCAGGCGATGGCCGACTATATGCCTGAAGTGCACCCAGGTCGGCTGATTATTTTGAAAGCTAGCGAAAACTGTGATCCTGATAGGTGGCGGAGGCTAGCTATGGAACGAATAGAGATTCACGAAATCCCTGGCGATCATACCAATATACTCAAAGGGCCTTACGTGCGCGCCTGGGCCGAGTTAGTAAAAATTCAGATCGATAGCGCTCAATCGCCAGCGGCCGTAAGAGACAAGCCGGCACATTCATCACGAAAGCTGCCGAGATATCTAAATTGGAGCGTCGTCACGCCGATGCTGTATTGGGCGCTTTCGGAATCCATATCCAGTGGGCTGATCGCGATCTTTTAAAAGACCTTACACCATGGTTTTTTACAGCCGATGAATCGGCCTGGGCTTGGCGCTCTTACCCTTAAAAGCACCGGCTGCGCTGTATTGAGAAGCATATCTTTCAAGAAATTTGGAACCGACGGCCCTCGCCCTAGCTAGGGAGCTGAAAAAGAAGCTGGGTCGCGCCGGTTCGTTCAATGGCGGTCTAAAAATTTAGTCCCTGGATGAAGCCTGTACGAGAATGCGCAAAGGAGCCGAATCATGCGGAAGCCGAAAGAGAGGGGAGACCTTTTATACCGGAACATCAATGCAAGTGCCTTCTGTCTGAAACGTCGGCCCGACGTGAGGAGCCGTCTCGTGGATGGGGAACTGGTGGTGCTGGACCGTGAGGCGGGGTTCATACATCAGCTCAACAAGACTGCGACCTACATCTGGGAGCAATGCGACGGAGAGCGTACGGCAGCGGCAATTGCGGATCGGGTCTGTGATGTTTTTGAAGTCGATGAATCAACCGCTCTAAGCGATGTGCTTGAGATCCTCAGGAGATTGCAAGATTTGAATCTCCTCGAGAATACCGAAGACGCTAACAAAAATAGAAAGGGGGTGTCCTATCATGTCTGATGTCAAGATCAAGCGAAGAGAGTTCGTCAAGAGAGCCGCTTATGCCGCTCCGATGATTTTGACTCTTAAAGCCATGCCGGCATTTGCTGCTGCAGGTTCGGGAAGAGACAGAAGTCGCTGGCGTGAGAATCGCGCGCATGAGACCGAGTCCGCAAGAGGCGCCCGCCGCTAGCTCGTTAAGAGGGCAGGTGGGCGCTGTCGGTCCACCGCCCTCTCGCGATCCAGAAAATGATTTCGTCGTTTAGACGTAACCAGATTTTTCTCGAGATATTGGGATGCCGCGTGAGAATAGAGTGCCGCGATCCTAAGACGCATGACCTCATCCTCGGCAATTATGGTGGGATGCAAGGGCGCAACTTCGGTCCTTCGCATCTTGATTATGTGGTTGAGACCTGTCGGAAAGATCCGGGCTTTCGCATCGCATGTCGCGGGAGCGAGCCGCAAATGGCAGCGGACGATGGTGAGCTTCTGTTTATCCTTGAGAAGGACATCACGATTGAATTACAAAAATTGCGACGCGATTTGTATTTCGTCCACGCGGCCGCATTGGCAGATTCAGACCGAGCATTCCTTTTAGTCGGCGCGTCGGGAAAGGGAAAATCGACGACGACCTGGGCGTTGTTAAATCACGGTTTCGATTATTTGAGCGATGAGTTGGCCCCTTTGGACTTGGACCGTCTAGAAGTTCAGCCGTATCCGCACGCGATCTGCCTAAAAAAAGACCCGCCATGTCCCTATTCGTTACCCGATAAAGCTTTACGCACGTCATCGACCTTGCACATCCCGACGCGGCAGCTACCCAATTCCACTTGTGGCGAACCGCTGCCGTTGAAGGCGATCTTTTTTATCGAGTACTGCGCCGACTGCCATTCCCCGGCCATCCGTCTGCTAAGCCAGGCTGAAACGGCGGCGCGTTTGTTTGCACAGGCATTAAATCCCCTGGCGCATGTGGAAGATGGACTTGCAGGAGTTGTCGCTATCGCCCGGAGGGTTCCCTCTTTTCACCTCGATTCGGGAGACCTTCGTCTCACGTGCGCATTGATTAAAGAGACGTTAGAGAGAATGGGTGAGGAGAACGTTTGTTTCTCTGCCTGAGCCGATGGTTCATCTTTTCTATTATGCGCCGTACTCTTACTCACTCGTCCTCGCCCCAACTGGGTTGCCAGCGCAGGCCGCAGCTAATTTCCTTACTCGAGGCGATCGCGAACGAGCGGGGAGATTTGCCGCTGAACGGATTCGACGACGGGATAGTCGCTTGGGCCATTCAAAGCGGCCTCGGGCCATTGTTCTATCGGGCGGTGAAAGACGATCCGAATAATTCGGCATGTCCCGCTTGGTATGCTCTGAAGGCCGCAGATCTGACCGCCCGAGTGGTCGTGGGAGACCACCTGGATGCCATGGAAGAAATCCTTGACGCCTGTCGGGGGCAGGTTCCCCCGATAACGCTGCTGAAAGGAATCTCGATCGCGGAAGAGTGTTATCCCGAGCCCCATTTGAGGCTCATGCGCGACCTGGATTTTTTAATTCAAAAAGAATCATTGCCGAGGGTCACAGCCGTGCTGGAGCAGCTTGGATACCGGCAGCACTTTGAAGATTCGGCGCCGCGGTACGATACTCATCACCATGCCGCGCCGTTTTTTCACGAAGAGAAGAACGTTTGGGTCGAGGTTCACCACGGTTTGCTGGCGCCTAGAAAAAGCGCGACCCGCGCCGTAATTTTCAAACCTGAAACCTTTGCCGGCCAATTGCGCCCTTCACAATTTCGCGGCAGGGAGGTGCGGCGGCTAAGTTGTGAACTGCACCTCGTTTATCTCGCCACCCATTGGGCGCAGGATTTCCACAAGGTGGGAGGGATGGTTGCGCTGGTGGACACCATGGTTCTCATGAAACATTACGCGAAAGAATTGTCTTGGCAATGGATATTGGATTCGATTCGGGGATCCGTTGCGGCGGCGTATCTGTACCTGTTGCTCAGTTATCTACAGCTCTACAAACTGGTCCAAATTCCATCCGATATCATGGAGGACCTTTCCCGGAATCAGCCGTCCTTTAAAAAAATAGGTTTAGAAACCGCGCATGCAATTATCGACCGCTATTATGTAGGCGGAAAGCCACTGGGATGGTTCTCGAAAAAAAAAGTAACCGTCATATGGCAAATATTAACTCTACCGGGGCCGACGTTCCGGAGCGTATTCCGCGCTGCGGTTGAATTGTCTCCTCATCGCTAGGGTGTTCAGTCAATTCCTGGGCCACTTAGACTAGAAAATTCGTGTAACTTAAGGAGGAAACTTTATGGAACATGGCGAGGCCGCCGTCTTCTTGCGGAATCAAATAGTGCCTCAGCGCTCCCAGCTAGGGCGAGAGTTGAAGAAGAAGATTCGTGACCGCTCTGCCAAAGTGGGTGTTGTGGGTCTAGGGTATGTGGGACTACCTTTGGCGGTCGAGATGGCGCGAAAAGGATATCAGGTGACCGGCATCGATTTAATGAGAGAGAAAGTCGACGCGGTCAATTCCGGGATGTCCTACGTGCTGGACGTGCCCAGCGAAACTCTCTTATCCTTTGTATCAGCCAACAAGATCAGGGCGACCCAGTCTCTGGCGGCGGTGGAGAAGCTCGATACGCTGAATATCTGTGTTCCCACTCCACTGAGGAAGAATAAGGATCCAGACCTGTCTTATGTTATCGCCGCCGTCGAAGCAATACGGAATCACATCCGACCTGGGCAACTCATCGTCTTGGAGAGCACGACCTATCCAGGAACGACGCGGGAAATTGTTCTACCCATTCTCGAAGAGTCGGGTCTCAAGGTCGGGCACGACTTTTTTCTTGCTTACTCGCCGGAACGGGTCGATCCGGGGAATCAAAAATATACGACACACAATATTCCCAAAGTGGTGGGCGGCGTAACGGCGCGTTGTACGGAGGTCGCCGTCTTGCTGTACGAGCAGTTCGTGGAAAGCGTTATCGCGGTATCCTCGACAGATTCCGCGGAAATGGTGAAACTGTTGGAGAACACTTTTCGCAGCGTCAACATCGCTCTAGCCAACGAGATGGCGCTCACCTGCCATAGCCTCGGCATCAACGTCTGGGAGGTGATAAACGCCGCCAAAACTAAACCCTTCGGCTTTATGCCTTTTTATCCAGGGCCTGGGTTGGGCGGGCATTGTATTCCGATAGATCCCTATTACCTCACCTGGAAAGCCAGAATGAATGGTTGTGAGCCGAGACTCATTGAACTTGCGGGACACATTAATAGCCAGATGCCGGCCTTTACGGTCCGTCTAATTGCCGACGCGTTAAATGAAAAAGGCAAAACCTTAAAGGGTTCCAGGATCCTCGGTCTTGGGGTCTCTTATAAGCGAGACACTAATGATGTCAGAGAATCTCCTGCCTTGCAGATTTTGGAAGGGCTCCATGGAAAAGGCGCGTCCATCTACTTCTCCGATCCTTACGTTAGCTCGATTAACATTAAAGAAAACACCATAAAGTCCATCGATTTGACCGCGGAAACGCTACGGTCCATGGACTGCGTCGTGATCTTAACCGATCATTCGTCAGTTGATTACGCTCTGGTTGCGAAGTTCAGCCGGTTAATTGTCGACACTCGCAATGCCCTTCAAGGATATTCTCGTTCCGACGTGGTTGCTTTGTAACCGTCTCGGTCTAGAAGTCAACGGCCGTAGAGACATTTATCTTTTTTTAAGCAAACCGAGGGAGCGGGAAAAAATGACTGCAAAAGAGTTGACCATTGAAGAATTGACTACCGAGGCTATGAAACTCCTGACCATCGGCATCGAGGAACTCTACGTCGTTCTTGGGTATCAGCTGTTGGGATCATCCAGGCCAGCGCGTGTGGCCGGCATCATCAGTTACCAGACGGCATTGAAGAAGGTTATCGAGACACAGGACATGTATGAGGCATTGTCTTTCGGTACCAACTTAGCGGAATGGGGAAGAGGGTTCGAGCTGATGTACGAAGAGCTAAAACAGGACGGAACTCGGTTTCTTGACTCAGTCAGAGACGACCTGCGCAATGGGCTTTGTAATGAAGAGATCTTGGCTCTGGCGGATGAAATTACCGCCTCTACTATGCAAATTATCGTTCTAATTGTTGCTGCAATCCTGCGAATGCCGATGCAGATCGAATCGGTCTCCGCCACTGTGGCGGCTATCCTTTGCAAATTGGGACTCAAGAACTTCTGTAGGTAATTCCCTTAAGAATTTCAGTTTCCGAGACCTGTTTATCCTACACCCAGTCTCCTATCAGTGCTGAAAAGCCGACGGTCTATGATTGGAGCAAAGCTGGAGAAATCCCGCAGTTCCTAGGGATATTTGGCGCCGTTTTAGGAAGTATCCAATTGTTATAAATTCGTAAAAAGGGCGGCATGTTGCTTGCTACCACTCCCTGCCATGGAGTTTATTTGTCGACATTGTGACAGGTTGACGACAGGTGCGCCCTATCGAGTTACCAGCGCGGAAGCGGGAGTTATTTTGCTCGATATGATCGTATGTCATGCGTGTTACGTCCAGGCAAAAAATCTCGGCTTGCACGCGGAAGAGATCCACTTGCATGACGATTCTCGTACGCGACGCGCTGCCGGTTAACTGAAGTCTACACTCCGAGAATATTAGAATGGCCTATCGGAAGCGGGACAATAGACGGGTGCCGTTGCCCTGGTGTGAAATCTTTGATATGCGATCACCGGTATGGCCACCAACCATTTGAGGTCTGTTCCGGGACGAAAAGCCAAACCGAACCCTGCGGGCGTGGCTGCACCAGAGGTTTTCAACGGCGAGGACTTGAAAGCAGGCCTTGCCCAAGCCGGGATTATCCTTGATCAGGTGCCATGCGCTGCGGCGCTTTGGAGTCGGGATCGTCGGTTTTGCGTTTTCAACGACGCGTTCAGACAGCTTCTGGGTTTTTGCGAGCATGATCTCGGGCAGGCGACCTCCATGTGGATGGATCGCATTCACCCGCAGGATCGCGAGCGAGTTGCAACTGCTTGGAACAAACTTCAAAATGGCGGCCCAAAAATTTCCTGTGGGTATCGCTTTCTCCCAAAACATAGAACTCAGGAGATTCAGCTGAGAGAACTCTCGTTTTCCTATTGCCTTCGAGAAAAAGAAACACCGGCCATTTGGAGCTTCTACACCGAGGATTTGAATGTAGACGGGTCCGCCGACAAAGAAGCCGGAGCCATCCGGAAGATCCGCGATCTGTTGATCGGTTTGACTCACGAGATCGGAAACCACCTGCAGGCCATCCGCGGAGAACTGGATCTTCTGACTTTGTCCGGTGCTTTACCTCAACAGAGCTCAAAATCCGTTGCCTTTGGCGTCCAACAGATCCACAAACTCACACGTGAAATTACCGAGTATCTTTCCCCTCCCCCTTTGCAATTGAGGGCAGAAGATCTAGCCGTGGTGCTAGCCGAAGTTATTCGAATTAGCGAACGAGAGCTGGCTGAACACGGAATTCGGATGACTGTTGTGGTCAAGGAGCCGCTTCCTAGGCTTCAACTTGACGGCCAATTTCGTAGCGCGTTGAAACGGGTCATTGAGTTTTCTTGTGCGCTTCTCCCGGAAGGCGGAGAGTTGAAGATCGAGGCGGGCTTGCATTGGATGGAGGGCGATCGATACGTCGAGCTTAGTTTGATTAACGCCTCGCCGACTTACTTGAATGTTCCATCCAATGATGTGTTCCGTCCCTTTCTCAAGGTTAATGATTGCCGGGTTGGTCTGAGCATGGCAGTGGCGCGACAAATCCTGCGACGCCATTTCGGAAAAATCGCCTTTCGTCAGGAGCACCGCGATCGGGGCGTATTTTCGATTCTGATCAAGGTCCCATCCGACAACGGATTTCTTCAAGAAACTTCCTGATCGGCGCATAGTTCAATGATAGCGAATACGATCAAGACTCAAGCTTCCACAGGGTCGAGCGTCGACGAGTACGCGACGGGCAAAAACGGACGCGGGCCTTTCAAAAAAGGCATGGACTTACGAACGCCGAACCTGCTCGTGGTAGACGACGATGCGACCGTTCGCCAGCAGCTGGAGCGCTTGTACACCCAAAGCGGCTATTCGGTCGTCACCGTCTCCTCGGCGGAAGAGGGTATCGCCCGGCTCGCCGAAGAAGACATCGATTTCGCCATCACTGACATCAAGCTTCCGGGGATGGATGGAGTTCAGCTGATATCCTATATACATCAAAATTTGCCCGACGTGCCGGTCATCGCGATTACCGGCTATTCCGATATTCAAACGGCTGTGAACGTTCTCAAACTCGGAGCCAGTGATTTTGTTGTGAAACCTTTCGATTTGGGAGCGGTGCAAGAGTCCACTCGCGTGGCCTTGGAAAAATCGAATGTTTACATGGAGATTCGCCATCTTCGTCGCTGGCTCAAAGATCGCTCTATTTTTGGCGGGATGCTCAGCAAGACGCCGGAAATGCATCGGGTATTTGAGGTCATTCGCATGGTAGGTCCCACCGATATGACCGTGCTGGTTCAAGGGGAAACGGGAACCGGAAAGGAACTGGTGGCGAGCGCCATACACTATCAAAGCGGGCGACGCGAGGGACCGTTTGTAACCATCAATTGTGCCGGGTTCCCTGAAAGCTTACTGGAGAGTGAGCTTTTTGGTTATGAGAAGGGCGCCTTCACCGGCGCCGATCAAGCGAAACCGGGAAAGATTGAGCTCGCCCAGGGAGGGACTCTTTTTTTGGATGAAATTGAGAGCATGTCGGTTGTGATGCAGGGTAAATTGCTGCGCGCGCTTGAGGATCAGAAAGTTCAGCGGCTAGGCGGGAGCACGAGCCTTCACGTGGACATGCGTGTGATAGCGGCGAGCAATGTTCCGTTAAAGGAAATGGTCACTGAGGGTAAGATGCGGTCCGACTTTTATTATCGGATCAACGTGATTCCCGTGCATCTGGTGCCTCTCCGTCAACGAAAGGTCGATATTCCGCTGCTGGTCCATGATTTTCTGCGTCATCATCCGGTTGCTTCGGCAAAGGGTATCAACGCCATCTCCAAGAAAGTTATGAATGTTTTGATGGAATATACCTGGCCGGGCAACATCAGGGAGCTTCAAAACGTGCTCGAGCGAGCGATCGTCTTGGCTACGGGACGAGTGATCGACATGGTAGATTTACCCGATCTTGCGCGCGAATCTCAGCCGAAGGAAAACGGAATTATTTCCTGCGCTTCTCTGGACGAATGGATGAGGGAACAGGAAAGGCGTTTTCTTGTGCAGAAGCTGGATGATTTTGGCGGGAACGTTGCGCTTACGGCAAAGAGCTGTGGAATCGGACTGCGGACGCTTTCCCGGAAGATACGACTCCACAAGTTAGACCCAAGATCTTTTAAACGGAAAGCCGCCCCTTCCAAAATTGGCCTCGCGAAACATATCGACCCATCCCCACTCTCGTCAAACAAACCCCAATCCTAGATCCATCCCCGCAGCGTCTTAGATTTCCGGTCTTACACTTCCAACTTTATGTGTGCCACCATCCTTGAGATGTGGCCGGAGGTGTATTCTCAGAGAATATGGCGGCTAATTGTCTGCGGCCGGTGGCGAGGCGTCCAATTTCCGTCATCGGCTAGCCTCTTGTCACAGTTCACGTTTGCCACGACACCTCACCAGTTTTTTGGCATCCGATGTGGCAGGATCGCCCGGATCTCAAAAGTCTTTAGTCGGTCAAATCGAGCAAAACGCCGTCCGGATCGGAAAGCGATTGCTTGCAAAGCTTGCAGTCCTCGAGATTCTTCTGGCGTCTCTCGCCATCTCGGCCAGTAGCGATTTTTCTCGCGCCCGATGTAGGAGCGGAGCCAGCGAGGACGTCGAGATCTTTTTTAGTCTGCTCCAGGTTGTCGACTTTGAAACCAAAGTGATGGATTCCCCACGAATATTTTTCGCTATGGATGAGAGCGAGATCGAGATGGCCGTCGGAGAGATAAATAGTTCCCCCGGGCCGCCGATGTTTTTCTTCCATGCCGAAGACGCGTTTGTAATACTCTGCGGTCTTGTCGAGATCTTCGACGTTGATCGCAATATGCCTGATTCTTGGTTTTTCCATGTTCTACCTCCATTTAGATTTCTAATTCTTGCCTTTACGGACTTCCTTTCAATCCTCCATCCTCTACCTTCCATCCTCTCTTGTAAAATTAGCTCAATGGTATCTTCTCCATCGCCCGCGCCACGCCCTCACGATACAGAGCAAAAAGATCGAGGGACTCTTTTACGGCATTAAGAGCCATCTGCTCTTTTTCGCCCGTAGCGTACTCTTCCAAAAACGGTAGAAAC
>Ga0209689_1004019_pt1 | contig 10705 bp, 14 predicted proteins | sample GraSoiAngelo_149_FD_187119 | JGI IMG/M metagenome (GOLD analysis project Ga0209689, IMG submission 187119) | Grasslands soil microbial communities from the Angelo Coastal Reserve, California, USA - 14_1009_09_30cm (SPAdes) (version 2) | ecosystem: Environmental > Terrestrial > Soil > Grasslands ...
GCCGTTGACCGCGACGCTGCTCGGTGTCGCGGTGTTCGGCGAGCGGTTGGGCGCCACCGGGGTAGTGGGCGCCGTGCTGCTCTTCTCGGCGCTTGGCCTCGTGCTGACGCCCCGCGCGGTGTCTCGGGACGCGTAACGCGCGAGCCCAACTGCGAGTCGGCGCTCGAAGCGTGGTGAGTCCGACGCGTTACTAGAGCGCCAGGATCGGCCGGCTGACCGCGCGGCTAAAGGTGCAGTTCGGGACGACCGCGGAGTGCTTGCCGGGACCGCCCGCCACGATGACGAAGACGTCGTCGGGCGAAGGCACCTGCGGCAGGAGCGCGTCGTCGTCGGTCACCGCCATCATCCAGCGCGGCCAGTCCTGGATCCCCCACATGCCCCCGAGCTTGAGCGTGCGCAGCGGCAGTCGCGCGTGCTCGAAGAGGTAGCGCTGGATGTCGCTTCGGGTGAACCCGTCCGCCGCGATCGTCGCGGCGTGCTCGGGGCCGAGGACGATGAGGAGCTGGCTCTGCGAGAAATACCAGCCGACGTTCGAGCCGAGCGACACGGCCGTATCCGCGACGGTGGCGAGGATCCCCGCCGCGGTCGTGGACACGTGGTCGTTCACGTTGTGTGGCGCCTCACCGCCGAAGACGGTGACGACGTTCGCGCCCGCGTGCAGCGGCCCCCAGGGTGAGGCGTCCTCGCGCTCGGCGATGCAATAGGCAAACTTCGCCGGGCTTCCCTGAGTCGCCATGTCGTGGCGGCCGGGCCAGGCGCCGCCGACGTTCATCAGGATGAGGCGGATGGCGCGGCCGATCGTCGCGTTCGCACGGAAGCCGGGCCCGAAGCACCCGGAGCCCGCGTGCACGCCGAGCTCTCGCGCGATCGGTCCGTGGACGATCAGGAGCGGCGCCACCGGGTGAGTCGTCGCCTGGACGCCGTAGAGGTTGAAGGGAGGCTCGAGCATCGCCTCGACGGCGGCCACGACGACGGGGAAGTACGCAGGCTCGCACCCGGCCATGACGGCGTTGACCGCGAGCTTCTCGAGCGTGGCCTGGCGCCAGAGCGGCGGCATCGCGCCGAGGCTCCGGTCGGCCGGCGCCTCGCCGAGCATCGCGCGCACGCGCTCCTCGGTAGGCGGAACGATGGGCAGCCCGTCGCACCACTCGCGCTCGCAGAACGCGGCGAGGAGCGCCTCTGGGCTGTCATCGACCTCAATGAAGCTGGCCGGCTCTGTCATCGGTGCTTGAGCAGGCTCGTGAGCTGCTCGACGGCCTGGCGCGCCCGGCGCCCGATCGCCTCGGGTCGCTCGCCGCCGAGCGGGTGCTCGACGACGAGGAGCGGCAGGCCCGAGACCCCGAGCGCGCCGAGCTCACTCACCGCGAGCCCCTGGAACGCGGTCGTCGCGATGAGCCCGGACGGTGTGCCGGCCTTCGCCAGCTGCACGGCGTCGTGGAGACTCCACGACGTGCACGACCCTCAGTCGGCCGAGCCCGAGAAGACCACGTCGCACGCCTTCGCCAGCTCCGCGAGCATCTCGGGCGGTGCGGGCGTCGAGGCGTTCGACTTCCGGCGACGGACGACCGCCTTCACCCCGTGCTCGGCACGCAGAAGCGCGCCGATCTCGTCCGCCAGCCGGTCGAAGTTCGTCTTGGTGTTGTCGAGGAAGCCGACGGCCCGGCCCTCGAGAGTCGGCGGCAGCGGCGGCACCCTCACCGTTTCCCTCGTCGCCTCGCCGATAGGGCTCAGGACGCGAATGCGTGTCATGACCTCCTCCGCGTGACGCCAGTGGACCGGGCGAGCAGCCGGCCGAGGTTGTCGTGCAGCTCCGCGAGGATCGAGCGCTTGATCGAGACCTGGATCGACTCCACGGGCTCGGCGCTGCCCGCCCGATGGATGACGAGCGTCCCGGTGAACTCTTGCGCGCGCTCGTCGGTCGACGCCAGGCCTCTCAGCGTGAGGACTTCCCAGGTCTCTACCATGGGCGCTATCTTACCCCCAATGGTCATCGCGCTCGACGTCGGGACCTCCTCCACGCGCGCGAGCCTCTACGACTCCGCGGGCCATCCAATCCCGGGGCGCATGCGCCAGGTCCCGTACGAGCCCACCGTCACGCCGGACGGTGGCGTCGAGCACGACGCGACCGGGCTGCTCGAGGCCGTCGCCGCGTGTCTCGACGGCGTGCTCGCAGGCCACAAGGCTCCGATCCGGGCGGTCGCGGTCACGACCTTCTGGCACGGGCTTCTCGGCTTCGACGGCCGCGGCCATCCCGTGACGCCGATCTACATGTGGGCCGATACGCGCAGCGTGCCCGACGCCAGGCTCCTGAGCGCCGCGCTCGACGACGCGGCCGTCCACGCGCGCACCGGCTGCCACCTGCACGCCTCGTACTGGCCCGCCAAGCTCCGCTGGCTCAGTCGCGAGCGGCCCGCCGAGGTCCGCCGCGTCGCGCGCTGGGGCTCGTTCGGCGAGCACCTCGAGCTCGAGCTGTTCGGCGAGGCGTCGACGAGCGTGTCGATGGCGTCGGCCACGGGGCTCCTGGACCAGGCGACCGCGCGCTGGGACCCCGAGGCGCTCGCCGCCGCGGAGATCGACGAAGCGCGCCTCTTCCCGCTGCGCGACTGGACCGAGGCGCGGCGCGGCCTCCGGGCGCCGTGGGCGATGCGGTGGCCAGCGCTGCGCGGCGTCGACTGGCTCCCCGCCGTCGGCGACGGGGCCGCGGGCAACGTCGGCTCGGACTGCATCGATCCCTCGCGCGTCGCCCTCAACGTCGGCACGTCCGCCGCGTTGCGGGTCGTGACCACCGACCCGCCCGAGCCGCGGCGGGGCCTCTGGCGCTACCGGCTCGACCGCCGCCGCGCTCTCCTCGGCGGCGCGACCTCCGAGGGCGGCAACGTGTACGCGTGGTGCCGACAGATCCTGAAGCTGCCAGGCGACGCCGAGGTCGAAGCCGCGCTCGCCGAGCTGCCCGCCGCGGGCCACGGCCTCACCGTGCTGCCGCACTGGGCCGGCGAGCGCGCGCCGGGCTGGCGGGGCGACCGGGTCGGCGTCATCGCCGGGCTGCGGCTGGACACGACGGCGCTCGAGATCACCCGCGCGGCGCTCGAGGCCGTGGCGCTCCGACTCGCGCTCGTCTACGACCTGCTGGCGCCGTGCGCCGCCCCGGCCCACACGATCGTCGCGTCGGGCGGCGCTCTCGCCCGCTCACGCGTGTGGACGCAGATCACGGCCGACGCGCTCGGCCAGCCGATTCGGTGGTCGCCGACGAGCGAGGCGACGAGCCGCGGCGCCGCGCTGCTGGCCCTCGCGGCCCTCGGCGTCCTGCCGGATCTCGCCACCGCGCGCCAGGAGCTCGGCGAGACGTTCGTCCCCGACCGCGCCCGCCACGCACGCTACCGCGACGCGCTCGAGCGCCAGCGCCGACTTGACGACAGGGTATGATGGGCTGAGCCATGGGCTCGGAACCCACCGTCACGATCGTTCCCAATCCCGACGCGCTCGCCGACGCCGCCGCCCGCCTGACCGTGGACGTCGCCGCGCACGCGATCGCGACGCGCGGGCGGTTCATGTGGGCACTCGCTGGCGGCGAGACCCCGCGGACGACGTATGAGCGGCTCGCGCTCCCGCCGTTCCGCGAGCGCGTGGACTGGCGCCACACGTGGGTCTTCTTCGGCGACGAGCGCGCGGTCCCGCCCGACCACGCGGGGTCGAATTACCGGATGGCCCACGAGGCGCTCCTCAGCCGAGTGCCGATCCCCGCCGCGCAGGTCCTCCGGATCCGCGGCGAGGCCGAGGACCTCGAGGTCGCCGCAGCCGAGTACGCGCGCGCCCTCGGCGAGGCCTTCGGCACGCGGCGCGGCGCGCTCCCGCGCTTCGACCTCGTGCTCCTGGGCCTCGGCGTGGACGGCCATACCGCCTCGCTCTTCCCCGACTCGCCGGTCGTCCGTGAGGTGTTCCGGGCGGTCGCCGCCGTGCACGTGGCCGCGGCGTCGATCCCGCAGCGCCTGACGCTCACCCTGCCGGTCCTCAACGCCGCCGCCCGGGTCGTCTTCCTCGTCGCGGGCGCCGAGAAGGCGAAGGTGGTCAAGGCCGTCCTCGGCGAGCGCGCGACACTTCCGGCCGCGATGGTGCGGCCGGCCGACGGCGAGCTCGTCTGGCTCCTCGACCGCGCCGCCGCGGCGCAGCTCTCCGCGGGCGCGCGCGGGTGACGATGATGTCCGCCGACAAACCGTTCTCGCTGATCATCTTCGGCGCGTCGGGCGACCTGACGCGACGCAAGCTCATGCCCGCGCTCTGGAGCCTCTACGCGGGGCGCGTGCTCCCCGAGCCGTTCGCGATCATCGCGACCGCGCGGACCGGCATGGCCGACGACGAGTTCCGCGTGCGGACACGCGCGGCGATCGGGGAATTCGCGCGGATCCAGCCGCCGTCCGAGGCGGTGTGGGAGCGCTTCGCCGGGGCGCTCTCGTACGTCGCCGGCGACCCCGCCGACGCCTCACTCTACCCGCGGCTCGAGCGCGCGCTGAAGGACGCCGAGGCGACCCGGTCCGGACCGGCGAACCGGCTCTTCTACTGCGCGACACCGCCGAGCCTTTACGACGACATCACCGCGAACCTCGGGGCCTCAGGCCTCGCGCGCCCGGTGGCGGGCGGCTTCACGCGGATCATCATCGAGAAGCCGTTCGGGCGCGACTACGCGAGCGCGCAGGCGCTCGGCCGCCGGCTCGCGGGCGCCTTCCGCGAGGAGCAGGTCTACCGGATCGACCACTACCTGGGCAAGGAGACGGTCCAGAACATCCTCGTGTTCCGGTTCGCCAACGGCATCTTCGAGCCTCTGTGGAACCGCAACCACGTGGCCGAGGTCCAGCTGACCGTCGCCGAGTCCATCGGCGTCGAGACCCGCGGCGCGTACTACGAGGAGGCGGGGGCGCTGCGCGACATGATGCAGAACCACCTGCTCCAGCTCCTCTGCCTGATCGCCATGGAGCCGCCCGCGACCTTCGACGCGGGCCCCGTGCGCGATGAGAAGAACAAGGTCATGCACGCGATCCGACCGTTCGATCCCGCGCGGATCCGGGAGGCCGCCCTGCGCGGCCAGTACGGCCCCGGCTTCGCGGGGGGCAAGCCCGTCCCCGGCTACCTCCAGGAGAAGGGCGTCGCGCCCGACTCGAAGACGGAGACCTACGCCGCGCTTCGGCTCCTCGTGGACAACTGGCGGTGGGCGGGCGTGCCGTTCTATCTGCGCACGGGCAAGCGCCTCGCGAAGCGCGTGAGCGAGATCGCGATCCGCTTCCACCGCACGCCGCACATGATCTTTCGCCGGAGCCCGGCGGGTGTGGAGGCGAACACGCTGGTGATCCGGATCCAGCCCGACGAGGGGATCGCGCTCACCGTCGCGGCGAAGACGCCAGGCCCCGATCTCCGGCTCGGCCCCGTCCGGCTCGACTTTCGCTACGGAGAGGTTTTCGGCGGCGAGCCGCCCGAGGCGTACGAGCGGCTCCTGCTGGACGCGATCCACGGCGACGCGACGCTCTACGCGCGGGGCGATTGGGTTGAAAAGGCGTGGCAGCTCCTCGGACCGGTCCTCGACGCATGGGCAGAGGCGCCGGGGCCGCCGCTCTGTCTGTACGAGGCGGGCTCCTGGGGACCGGCGGAAGCCGACGCCTTCATTGCCAGGGACGGTGGCGCCTGGCGTCAGCCCTAGCGAGGGCAGCGACCGCTGGGACTACCTGGGCGGCGGGATGGCGCGGCTCGCCGTCAGCTCGACGTAGGTGAAGATCCGGAGCCAGCCCTCCCAGACGCGGACCTCGAGCGAACTCCCCGCCTTCTCGTAGACCTGGGTCGTGCCGCGATTCTCCACGCTCGTGGTGCTGACGTGGCGCCAGCCGTTGGCCTCGAGCGTCGCGCGCAGCGCGGCGCCCAGGCTCGCAGCTTCGAGCCGCCCGCGATAGACCAGGCGCGCCGCCTTGACCGTCGGCGACTCGATGATCGTCGACTTGCCGGCGCGATACGTGAGCCCCTTCGGGACGGGGATGTCTTCGAACTCGCTCCGCGCGGGGTTCGTGGGCGCCGACGCGCACGCCCCGAGGAGCAGGACGACGAGCAGTGTGCCAACGAGTCTTTGCGGTCTCATGCCCGGAGCGTAACAGGCGACGCAAGGAACGGCCAGGGAATTTGGCCCGCGCGACCTCGTGAAGTTGCTCCGGTGCGAGAGCGCGGGTGGCACCGCTCAGCCCTGGATCGAGTAGCCGCCGTCGACGGGAATGGCGGATCCCGTGACGAAGTCGGAGGCGGGGCTCGCGAGGAAGACCGCGATGCCCGCCATGTCGTCGATGGTACCCCAGCGGCCGGCCGGCGTGCGCTGGAGGACCCGCTCGTGCAGGCCCGGGATCTCCTGCCGCGCCCGGCGCGTGAGCGCGGTGTCGATCCAGCCCGGCAGCACCGCGTTGACCTGGATATTGTCCTGGGCCCACGCCGAGGCGCACGCCCTGGTGAACTGAACGATCCCGCCCTTGGAGGCGGCGTAGGCCGGCGCGAAGCCGGCGCCGAAGATGGACATCATCGAACCGATGTTGATGATCTTGCCGCGGCCGCCCGCCTTCATCGTCGGGTAGGCCGCGTGCGAGCAGAGGTAGGCGCTCGTCAGGTTGGTGTCAAGCACCTGGCGCCACTCGGCGAGCGACACCTCGTGCGGGGGCTTCCTGATGTTGGTGCCCGCGTTGTTGACGAGGACGTCGAGCCGCCCGAAGGCGTCGAGCGTCGCCCTGACCATGCGCCCGACCGCCGCCTCGTCGGTGACGTCCGTTGTGACGGCACGCGCCTCGGCGCCGAAGGCCTCCAGCTCCTTCACCGCGTCCTTGGACTTGGCCTCGTCGCGCGCCGCGATCACGACGCGCGCGCCGGCCCGCGCGAGGCCCCGCGCCATGCCCAGGCCGATGCCGCCGTTGCCGCCCGTGACGATCGCCACCCTGCCCTCGAGCTGGAACACCAGTCACCTCCCGATCGGCCTGCGCTTCCCCGCCATCTTACCCCGATCTCATAGCTTGTAGACGTCGCCCCCGCCGAGGGCGAACAAGAAATACCCGGTCTCGAAGGTACGTCCATGGGCAGTTGCGCCCTTCTTGACTCTGAAGATGCCGAAGGGGCCGTTCGTCGCGCGAAGCCCGACCGGTTCAATCTGTTTCCATTCAGGGCCGAAAAGCTGAGCGTAATCGGCTTCGGTACACACGACAAGGCTCTCGGGACGTGACCAGCCGCTGCCTTGGCGTACGGACGCGACAAATTGATCTCCGTCCCTGGAGATCTTCACCTCCGCCCGGCCCTCGGGCTTAAGGGCGTATTCGCCGACGAGCGCATCTACGCTCCTTGCTGTACATGATGCAGAAAAGATGGCGAGAAGGAACACAACGGCGAGACCACTCCTCAGCGCTTCTCGGAACGCCGTCAACGGCGCACCTCTTCGCTGACCACAGACCAAGTACTTCGAGAGAGGTCTACGAACTCCGTAAGGTGACTCGTCGCACGCTGACCCTCCGGACTTCGCCAAGCAGCCTCCATCGTTGGCCAATCGTCCCAGTAAAGCTCGACAACCGCATCCCAACCAGGGTGTGGCCGGCGCGGGTCCGGTGCCACATGGTTCTGGACATACTTCCGGAGGCCGGGGAGGCGCTCCGCCAGGAGGCCGTGCTCGTTGCGGAGATTGGCATGGAACTGCTCCGGCGAGAGGTCTGGTCTGCGATAGAGCACAACGATGAATTTCAGCAGTGTCGACACCTCGTCGTCAGAGCGTTCAAAAGCGTTCCAGACCCCGCTTCCCACCCTGGATCATCTGTCTGCCTGCCGACGTGCCGTCACCTCGATTTCGATTCGCATCCGGGGATCAGCCAATCCCGCCGAGATCATCATGGCGGCCGGTCGCACATCGCCGAAGTACTTCCGCAGGATTGGCCAGCATTGAGGGAAGTCTTCTGCCTTTGGGAGAACGTACGTGACCCGAACCACATCCCGGAGGCTCGCCCCGGCTTGCTCAAGGGCAGACTGGATATTCCGCAGGCACTGCTCGGTCTGCTCGATCAGGCTGTTTGAAATCGTCATCGACTGATAATCGAACCCGGTTGTGCCCGAGACGAAGATCCATTCCCCATCAACGACCGCCCGCGAGTAGCCGATCTCGCGTTCGAACGATGAGCCAGAGCTGATAAGCCGACGATTCACGGTGCCTCCTCTCGCTCTGCCAGCCGGGGACTTCGAGGTCGGCCTAACGGCCAGCATCAGCGGCGCCGCGACGCACCAGCGGAGCGGGCGTCGGCTGCATGCGGTGTTGGGCGCTCACTCCAACGTGAATTCTTGATAACGCTCGGGTGCGTATCGAGTCGCGAGCAACCCGGTTGCTGCCTCGACTTTGACGGCCTGCACCAGTACGCCTTCCTGCCCATAGGGTAGGTACGCCTGACACTGGCCTGACGGGGTGATGAGACACGTCGCCGATTCTTGGAAGCGCAAAGCATAATTGACACTGGCAAAGTAGACTGTGTTCTCGATGCTGCGAAGCATCATCGCCTTCTCGTAGTAAGGTGCACTGGCCGCGCCCCACTGCGTCAGACGGACACCTTCTTGATCACTCCCCGTGTGGTGAGGATGAAAGACGATTTTGGCGCCCCGCACCGCCGCCCATCGCACCGTCTCGGGATAGCGCCAGCCCTCATGGCAAATCGCCACTCCAAACTTAAACCCGTTGATCTCGAAGAGTCGCCGGGTATTTCCTGGCACGTAGAACTGATCTTCGGCCGGGGCTAGTTGGTTCTTAGTTTGGTATCCCTGAAGCTCGCCCCGGGCGTCAATGACAAAGGCGACAATCTGCCGGCCCGCCTCCGTGAGCCTTTCCATCCCGAGGATAGTGGCCACCGCATACGTTCGCGCCCACTGCGCCACGGCCTGGAGTACCCGTTCCTGCTGCGTCTGATCAAAGGGCAAGACTTCAAAATCCTGTCCCCGCAGACCTGGGAGATAGGCTTCCGGGAAACACACGATCTCGGCGCCTTGGGCCGACGCTTCGGACAGGAACCGCTTGATCTTGTCTAAACCCTCATCAAGGGCTGACGCGATACGAGGCGACGCCAGTGCAATGATCACGGACGACCTCCGATCAGAATGGATTCGACTAAGATACTTTGAGCGCCAACGTTCGCGTCAGCGGCGCCCGTTGACGGGCGCCCGCAGGACGCGAGAGTTGGGCCGCTCTGCTGATCTATGCCGGTCTCATCTGTGCGATGATCTGCTCGGCCTCGCGCACGATATCTCGCACGATGTGCGCAGCCGGCTTGATATCGTTCACGAGGCTACACGACTCACCGCAGTAAAGCGCCGCGTACTCCAAATCACCCACGAATCCTGGCGCCGGCACCATGGCCGAGTACCTGACGACATCGAGCGTCTTTCCGCCTCTCGGAAGGCTTCCTATTATCGTGCCCTCGCCTGGGCGGTGTCCGGGGAAGGGTCGACCGGCTTCCTCCCACTCTGCCACCGCCTTGTTGCGCAGAACCGACTCCGCAAGATCCGCTCCTTGTACTCAGGCGGTATGAATGCCTCCTCACTCGCGAGAAACCGAGTACCAACCGAGATGCCCTGCGCCCCGAGGCTCAAGGCCGCGACCAAGCCCCGCCCGGTCGCGATCCCTCCGGAGGCGATGACGGGTACCGGCCTCACCGCCGCGACGACGGCGGGCAGAAGCGCGGACAGGGAGACCGTGCCTTTAACGTGACCGCCGGCTTCAACGCCCTGGGCGATGATTGCGTCGACGCCTGCCTCGGCCGCGGTCTTGGCTTCATCGACCGACCCGACCTGAAGGAATACCTTCATGCCTTGATCGTGCGCCTGCCTGACGTACGGCTTGGGATCGCCCCAGAAGAGGATCAGCAGGGGGACCTTCGCCTCGAAGCAGGCTTCGAGTTGGCCTTCCTGGGGATGATCCAGAATCCGATTCACGCCAAACGGCTTGTCAGTAGACGAACGGAGCGTGTGAATTTGTTGACTGACAATCTTGGCCGGCAGCCCGGCCGTGCCGAGAACCCCGCAGGCGCCGGCATTCGATACGGCGGCAGCTAGCTCCGGCCCAGCACATGTTCCCATGCCAACCGAGAAGATCGGATGCTCGATGCCGAGTAGACGGCACAGTGAGGTCATCAGCATGGACGTTCCTCCTGGGAGGTTTCTCTCATCGATCGTAAGGCGGCCCAACCGCTTGGCGATGAGCGGCGGCCGCCCACTGCGGCCCGCCCCGACAATGAGCCGTTCATGCGGCGGTCCGCTCCATCGCCGGCTTAGGAAGCGGTGGGCGCAGGACCCTGCGGCGCCTACGCATAGGTGCGCGACCAACGTTGCTGAATCTGCCTACCGAGGGCCGGATAGACAATGAGACGGCGAAATGGATCGATCAGGGCCATGTAGAGCGTAGTGAGACGACTCACTGGCTTCACGTAGATTGCTAAGTAGAGCGTGTATCCCCCGGGGCTTGGCGTGAGAGCGAGCGCCACGAAGGCATGCACGGTCGCATTGCGAAGCTCGCTAAGGGCTTCCTCACCGAAGACGTAGAGCACTCGAAACCGGCCCTCGCGAGTCCCCGGAGCAACCTGAGACTGCGAGCGATCGGCTTCAGCAAGGCGATTGACGTACGATACGCTGAATGGATTATGGCGCTCGTCATCCCATCCGAACGCTCGGCCCA
>Ga0209689_1004020_pt1 | contig 10704 bp, 6 predicted proteins | sample GraSoiAngelo_149_FD_187119 | JGI IMG/M metagenome (GOLD analysis project Ga0209689, IMG submission 187119) | Grasslands soil microbial communities from the Angelo Coastal Reserve, California, USA - 14_1009_09_30cm (SPAdes) (version 2) | ecosystem: Environmental > Terrestrial > Soil > Grasslands ...
GGCGGCGCAAGAAAACGTCAGCGTGACTCGAACGAGTGCTCGAGGTCGTCCATCAGGAGCTCGTAGACGCGTCCGGAAATCTGCTCGAGGAATTCCTCGCCGTCGGGCAGCTCGTCCTTGCCGCCGGCCTCGTGCCCGCGGCTGCGCGTGCGCCTCGCGGTGTGGATGCCAGACGAGGCGCCCATCCCATCGCCCTCTGGAGCGAGGCGGAAACCCGGCTCGGGACGGCGCAGGTTCAGCGTCTCCATCGGCGGGCCGTGGCCGTAGCCGTGCTCGGACTGGAGCGCCTCGCCCTCGGCCGTGCGCACGTCGAGGTTCGCGCGGCCCTTCTGCAGCACGTGCGTCAACTCGTGCGCGATCAGCTTCTGCCCTTCCACCGAGGCCGGATTGAAGCGGCCCGGTGCGAAGAAGATGTGGTCCTTCACCGTGACTGCCTCTGCGTTGAACCGCCGCGTCACCTCGGCGGCGCCAAGGCCGGTATGGATGCGCACGCCGGAGAAGTCCGCACCGAGGAAGGACTGCATCTTCGAGAGCGTGGCGACATCGAGCCGGCGCGGCTCGTCGAAGACCGAGCCGAGCCGGACCTTCTCCGGCGAGAGCTTGCCGTCCGGGCCGTCGCCATTCTTCGAGGACTTGAAGAGCCTCGCCAGCGCGCCGAAGCGTCCGTGCCCGAGCTTGTCGAAGATGCCGGCCGCGGAGTGGGCGCCGTGCTCCACCTCGTCTGCGACGTGTTTTCCTTCGCCCATCCAGCGATCGGCCTTCTTCAACCCGCCGTGGATGGTCCTCGCCTCCTCGTCGACCCGGCCGGCGGCGCCGCCGATCCTGCCGGCATATCCGGCGAGGGTGTGGAGTCCCATCGCTTCCAGGAAGGACCCGGTCTTCCCCGCGATGCTTTGCACCCTTCCGGCCGCGCCCTCGATCTGAGAGAGCCGGTGCATCCCGAACTCGGCGTAGTGCATGCCCTTGCCGGACAGGGTCGAGCCCTTCTTCGCCCAGCCGGCGATCCGGTCGGCGAATCCCTCCAGCCGATCGAATACCTTGGCGAAGAATCCTCCCCTCTTCGGGCGCGATCCATGCTGCTCGTCGGGACCGCGCGCGTGTCTACCGCCGCGGTGCCGCCGGTGGTGGACGACGGTTGCGCCCTCCGCGGGAATGAAAGCCCCGAACACCTCGGAAAAGAGCTTGACCCCCTCGCCGGAGCCGATCCACGTGTCCAAGGCGGCCGCGTCGACGTCCTGGAAGTCGACGACGGGGAAGTCGCCGCGTGCCGCGCCGCGGTCGACGTGGATCCGTCCGTCCTCGCCGCCGAGGATGTCGTCGATCAGATCGCCGACCGGGTCGTGGTGCCTGCGGCTGCGCGAGCGGGACCCGGCTGCGTGCGCGCGATCTCCCTTTGCCGCGACCTCGCCGGCGCCCTTGGCGTCGAGATCGAGGCCATGCAGCCCCCGGATGAACTGGAGCAGGTGCGCGCGGATCTCCTGGTAGTGCTTGCGCGCGGTCGCCGCCTGATTCGCCAGCTGCGGATCGTGCGCGGCGGCCTGCACGGCCCGCGTCACCTCGGCGCGGGTCTGTTCGCTCATGGCGCGCAGCGCCTGCACCCGGTCACCCGCTTCCTTCGTGCGCCCGGCGTGCATCAGCCGCTCGATCTGCTTGACCGCCGCGCTGACCTGCTTGCCGAACGCAGTCACCCACTGGAGCGCGTTGCGGACCGTCTGCTCGGGGCTTGCCTCAGCAGGCGACCCGCCCTGATGGCCGCCGAAGAGTCCCTTCGCCAGCTCCCAGCCGCCGTGGACGAGGTGCTTTCCTTCTGCGTAGACGTGCTTTCCTTCGCCGGCGTCGTGGCCGACGTTCCCGACTTGCTTCTCGATCTCCTTGGCGTGATGGCCTTGAGCCGCTTGCAGTCCCTGGTGGAAGATCCGGTGTCCCTTGTGCAGGAATCTCTCTCCGGTCTGCGCGAGGTGCAGCGCCTGGTGGAGCTTCTCGTGACCCTTTCCGGCCCCGTCGCCGATCTGATGCGCGACGTGTCCGAGCGCCGAGTCGTCGCCGAGCATGTCGCCCACCTGGTCGGCGACCGCGGCGATCTTCTCCAGACCCGAGTCCACCCTCCTGCCCACCGCGACGCCCTTGTTCAGCGCCGTCTCGACCTTCGTGAGGCCCGAATCGATCCGCCTGCCAGTCCTGATGGCCTTCTTCTTGTACTTCTCGAGCGCCTGCAGGCCGTGCTGGATGGACTTCGTCGGATCGCGTTTGTGCGGCGCCGCCGCCGGCGTCCGCCCAGCGGCGTGCGGTTTCGCCCTGACGGCCAGACGCCGCTCTTCGTGAGGCTCCGTCGGGACATCGTGCGGCGACTTCTTCACGTGCCGGTGGCCGTCCTGGAGGTGCGCAGGGATCTCGTGCTCCCGGTCTTTTCGAACGCCCGGGATCCTCTCCATCAGGTCGTGGGTGGCGCCGACCTTGTCGCTGAATTCGTGCGCGAAGCCGATTCCGGTCTGGAGATAGCCGTGGATGTGCTCGGCTCGAGCGGCCAGGTGAGTCAGGTACTGGCCGAGCTCGCTGTCGTCTCCGGCAATGCCGACGCCCCGCCGTGCAAGCGCGGCGGCCAGCTCCAGACCCGACTGCACCTTGTCGGCGCCGGCGAGTCCTTTCTCGACCACGTCGTGCACCTTGCCGAGCCCGTCGTGGACCCCTTGCGCCACCCGGCGGCCCTTTCGCGCCAGCCGCCGGCCGCGCGCGATGGCCTTCTCCAGTCCGCTCCGCTCGGGGCGCGGATGCCGGCGCTCGCGCGTCGCTTCGGCGAGGTGCAGCTCCGGATGCTTGCGGCGGTGGTCTTCGAGCTTGAGCTGCGCGACGTGCTCGAGCGCGCCCTTCTTGCCGGCGCGAAGTTCCCCGCGCGCCGTCATCTTCTCGTACGCCTTGGCCGGGTCCCTGACGCCGGCGAAACCGAGGCCCTTGTCCAGGTAGCCGCGGTACCTCGACAGCGTGCTCGAGGCGGTGTGCCCATGCCCGAGCGCCTTCTCCAGCTTTTCGTCGCTCCCGCCCGCCCAGTCGCCGACCTGGGTGACGAAGTGGCCGGCCGCGTTGTCCCCGAGGACGTCCGCGAGGCTCGGCGCCAGATCGTGCACCTGCGAGAGCGCGCCGTGCAGCTTGTCGCCCGCGCCCACCACCTTGTCGAGCGCATGCTGCGCCTTCGCAGCCTTGCCGCTCACCCAGATGCCGCCTTTCACGCCCCGGCTCGTCGCCTTCTCCAGCGCCCCGACGGTCCTGCGCGCGCGCGGATTCGACATCGCCTTCTCCAGCGCGCGCAGCGGGGCCGCCAGCTTGTGCGACTGAAGCAGCTGTCGTTCCGACTTGGAGAGGCCCTTGCCGTGAAGCAGCTTCTCCGCCGCGGTGAATCCCTTCAGCTTCTTCAGCGCATGGAACGCGCCGGGGTCGAACGCGTCCAGGGCTCCGCCTGCCGCGCCCTTCAGCGCATCCTTGAGCGAGCCGCCCGAGGCCAGCGCCGTGATCCCGCCTTGCAGCGCCCCGATCCCGAGCTTCGCCAGCGGACCGATCTTCAGGAAGGGGAGCGCGCCGGTCAGGGCGCCGCCGGCGGCGGAAGCGAGCACCGACTTCCAATCCTTCCCGTCGCTGATCGCCTGCATCGCACCGATTCCGGCGCCGATCACCGCCTTCACCACGATGCCGCCGGGAATGAAGCTGGCGGCGAGCGACAGACCGGTGACGAGGAGCTGTCCGGCCGGGCTCTGCAGGAACCTGGAGGTCGCCTGATACGCGCCCTTCAGCCCGGCCCAGGCCTGACCGGCGACATGGCGGGTAGCATTCCAGACCTTCGTCAGGCCACCCGACTTCACGAACCCGTAGCCCTTTCTCACCGCGTACCCGAGCGGCGTGTGCTCGGCGGCGCTCTTGACGAAGCTCAGTCCCCTGCGCAGCCCGGTCCCGACGGCGCCGACGACGCCGGTCTTCTTCGCCCACTCCAGCCCCGAGTGGACCTTCTCGCCCAGCCAGTGGGCGGCACCTTGCTCCTGGTGGCGCGTCCAGTCCGCCGCCGCGCCCGCCTTCCGGTGGACCCAGCTCGCCGCCCCGCGCGCCGCGTGAACACCACCGGAGACGACTTGCGCGAGCGCATGTCCGGATTGGCGGACGGCCCCGACCGTGACGCGGCCGACGTTCTCCGCCGCGCGCAAAGCGCCCCGGCCGGCAGACACCATCGCTCCGCCGATCCCTCGGGCCGCACCGCGCACGAGGCCGCCGAGCCGTGAGGTCGTGCGTCCGATGTCGAATGCGCCGTTCGCGAAGCTGCTGATGCCGCGCGGCGCGGCGACCACGAGGCTGCTCGCTTGGGTCACTGTCTGCGAGACCGCCTGCAGGGCATGGGAGACGTGGTCCGACACGTTCTTCTTCAGCCAGCTGCCGAGGCTGAAGCGTGGCCTGTGGCCCTCTCCGATCAGCGTGTTGAACGTCGCCACCGCGTTCCACACGTGGCTCGACCCGCGCGAGGCCAGGTAGTGCTGCGCTGCCTGGGCGATGGGCAGCCCGTGCCCGCGCTGCGCGACCTCGCAGAGCGCGCGCAGCGGCCCTCCCGGCGCGAGATGCGCGGCGAACGCGCCCCCTTTCGGCTGCTCGCGAAGGCGCTCGAGAAGGGCCGTGGAAGAGACGGGAAACGGCCGGCGCGTCAGGGCGCGCGCCGCGAGCTGCTTGCGCTTCAGCTCCGCTCTTGCCGCCAGCTCCCGCAAGCCGGTGCGCGGGGACCCCTCGCCGAGAATCCTGGCGGTCTCTTCGGGTCGACCGGGGCGGAGACGGTGTTCGAGCTGCTTCCCCAGCGCCTTTCCCAGGGCGCCCTGCGTGCCCGCGAGCGCACCGAGCCCGACGCCATGTCCGCCGCCGAAGCCGCCGGCGTGCCCCGCGCGCACTGCCTGGAGTCCGCCGCCGAGGCGCGCCATCCCCGACGCTCCACGCCCGGCTTGCGGCTTCTGCGCCAGCGCGTTCAGCCCCGTCGCGCCACTGCGCGAGAGCTCGGCGGCGAGCTGCGCGCGGGCGATGCGCTGCAGCTCGACCTTGCGCTCCTCGATCAGCTCCCGGAACCCGGCGATGTGCGACGCGCCACCCGCGCGTGCGGCGATGGCATGCATCCGCTGCAGGATCGAGCTCACGGCGTGGGCCCCCTCGAGCAGCTCCTCGCGGCCCTTGCCGGGCAGTCGCGCGAGGACCGAATCCATCTGCGCGAGGTGGGCGCGCAGCTGCCCGGCGCCGGGATCCGTCAACGTGCGGTGCGAGGCGGTGGCGAGATGCGAAAGCGTTCTCTCCAGCCGGGCGGCGACCACGTTGCGCTGCTGGTGGTCGCGTTCGAGCAAGCGGTGCAGCTGCAGCTTTTCCTGCCGGGCCCCGCGGATCGCTCGCGCCTCGAACAAGAACGGTCCCAGGACGTGATCGAAGCGGGCGAGGTGGTGCTCGGCGGCGGCAGCGTGCCGGCGAGGTCGGAGGTGCGGCGGCGCCTTCGGCTGCGCGCGAGCGAACACCTTCGCAGCGGCGTCCTCGATCGCCTCCCGGATGGACGCCTGCAGCGCTTTCCCGAGGGCGCCAAGGCGCGCGACCACCGCGCCCGCGCCGGCTGCGGCCGCCAGCATCGCTCCCGTCTGCGCGCTGCGAGGGGTGACGCCGCCGAGGTGGCCGCCGCTCGCGATCAGCAGCAGCGAGACCTTGCCGCGCACAGGCTGGCCGGCGACCGCCGAGAAGATCTGCACCGACGGCATCACGTCGAGGTGCGTCCCGCAGCCGAGCTCAATCGCGCTGGTTCCCTGGATGAGGAGAGAATCCTGGAGATGATCGGCGCGGAACCAGATGCTGGCGGTCTGGGCGCCGCGGCCGATGCCGTCCTGGCTCGTCGGATAACCGCCCACGCGCTCGATGCGCTCGAGCGAGATTCTCGCCGCCCCGTGCGGCTTCCGAGGCAAGGCAGGCTTCTTCTCGTCTGGCTTCCGGGTGGCGGCCAGCCTGGGCGGAGAGGGCTTCGCGACCGCCGCCGGCCTGGGAACCGCAGGCAGTGGTTCCGGTGCTCCCTCCTTCGAGACCGGCAGCCGGACGATCAGCGGCAACGGCCGCTCTTTCGGAAGCACCCGCAGATCGGGAAGGGGCGCTTTCTTCACTTCGTGCTGCCGTGCGGGGATCGGCGCACCCGTCTCCCGCTGCGCGGCCTCCCATCCGCGCTGCGCGGCCAGATACGACTGCCGCAGCCGCTCGTACCTGGCGCGAGCGCGGTCGCGATCCATCTGGAGCGCGACGACCTTGCGGTGCTGCTCCCGCAAGAGACCCTCATGCCGCTGGGCCTCGGACAGCATCGCCGTCGCCTGGTCGATGGCCGGCTGGTGATGCCGCAGGAGAAGGACGAGGGCGTCGCGATGGCGGCCCGAGAGCTGCGCGACGTCGTGGCCGAGCGAGCGCCAGGTCTCGACGCACTCATCGAGATCGAAGTCGAGGTCGAACTGCCGGCTGCGCTGCTCGAGGTGATCCAGCCGTTCCCGGATCCGATCGATCTGGTCCTTGGGCGTCCCCTCGCGGTGCAGCGCCGGGCCGGCTCGCTCGACGGCGTCGTCCAGCGCCTCCGCCGCCTCGGACCAGTGCCGCAGGACGGGCCAGAGGCTGTCGGCGTTGCGCGCTTCGTAGAGCCGCTGATCGAGCTGCGCGGCTTCGACCGACGCCTGGATCATCAGGCGGTGGAGATGCTCCACCTCGAACCGGCTCGGCGCGCTCGGCACGTCCCTCTCCCGCATACTGCTCAGGCCGTTGGCCGGATAATTTTATCGGAAGAGGGGGTAGGCTTTCAAGGGTGGGCTTCCCTGCACGCTGGGCGACGGATCTTCCGCGGCCGCCGCGATCAGCGTTCCGAGGGGCCGGGAGTGCCCTGCAGGAACACGAGGATCTGGGCGCGCTCCTCCGGGCTCAGGTGCGTCTTCTTGTCCGCCTGCATCTTGTCGATCACTGCCGGCCAGTCGTCGCGGTCCCACGGTTCGTAAGCGCGATGGCACGAGGTGCATTTCGCCCGGTACAGGCGCTCCTCCCCCCTCAGCGGCCGCGACGGCGCGGAGCTACAAGCGAAAGCGAGCAGGAGGAGGACGAGGCGCGGGATCACAGGTTCAACCCGATCACAGAGCGGACGAAGGTGGCGCCGGAGGTATCGCCGAGGCCGAACCCGGCCCCGACCTGCAGCCACAGCTTGCTCGTCGCGAACGAGATCGACGGCCCGGCGTAATAGCTCCCCGTGGTCACCCCGGCGACCGTGTCCTGGATGGTCCAGAACTCCGCCCCGAGCCGCAGCTGCGGGACGAACTCGTACCGCGCTCCGGCGTCGACCTCCCACGCGTGCCCGTCGTAGAGGTGCATGATCTTTTGTGCGGCGACGAAGTTGGCGACCAGGGCGAACCGGCCGAAGTCCTTCTCCAGGATCAGCTTCTCCTCGATCTCCCAGGGAGCGGTGAAGTCCGCCGGCCGCTCTCCCTCCAGGTAGAGCTCGACGTCCAGGGGCAGGACGTTCTTCTCGAACAGCCGGTAGCGCGTCTCCAGCCGCCAGGAGTCGAACTTCAGGGAGGCGCCCGGCTGCTGCGCGAACACGTGGTAGAGCGCGAAGTCCCAGTTGTCCGTCACTCCGTACTCCAGCTCGACCCGGTGCAGGGTCGCGGCCTGGTCGAATCCGCCTTCCTTCGGCGCGTCGACGTCGTTCCAGATCTCCAGCTCGAGGTTGCCCTGCGGCTGCGTCATGTACTCGTACGCGCGGATCATCGTGCGGCGATCGGCTCGGGCCGCGGGCGCGATCGTCATGGCCAGGAGTGCGTTGAAAGAGATTATGATTCTCATTCTCATCCGTGGCCCGCGGAGCATTCGTTTCTCGTTTGGTTGGAGGGGCGGACTATCGCTGCCGGTTGGGGTTGGACTGCCGTTGCTGGCACGCCGCGCAGAGCCCGTACAGCTCGAGCTTGTGGTGCGTGACGGTGAAGCCGTGCTCCTCGGCCACCCTGTCTTGAAGCTCCTCGATTCGCTCGTTCTCGAACTCGGCGATGTTGCCGCAGGAGGTGCAGATCAAGTGGTCGTGGTGGTGCCGGTCCAGGGCCCCCTCGTAGCGGGTCTGCCCCCCTTCGAAGTGCCGCGCCGACGCCAACCCGGCGTCGGTGAGGATCTTCATCGTCCGGTAGACGGTGGCGGCTCCGATGCTCGGATCGCGCTGCTTGGCCTTCTCCACCAGCTCGTCGACCGAGAGGTGGCCGGTCTGCGAGAAGAAGGTGTCGACGATCAAGTCGCGCTGCCGCGTCGACTTCAGCCCCCGCGCCGCGATCCAGCTGGCGAGGCGCTCGTGGGCGGCGGTGGAGACCTTCTTTGGAACGGTGCGTTTCATTTTGAAATTGATTCTCAGTCTCGAAAAAGTCTACCGGGAGGCCCCCGGGCCGTCAAGCGAGGTGCCCGCCACGGTCGATTCAGCGCAGCCAGCCGCGCTGCCGGCCCAGCTCCCGCCATGCATCGGGATCCTGCCCGACGTCGCGCCCGGCGAGGCGCACCAGCGCCGTGTGCGCCCGCTGGCGGACCGCAGGCTCGGCGTCCTCGAGCCGCTCGATCATGTCCGCGGCGTAGTGCGCTCCGTCTCCGCGATATCCGGCCACTTCCACCGCCAGCGCGCGCACCCGTGGATCGGGCGATGCCATCAACGCGGGCACTTCGTCCACCGGCGCGGACGGCGGGCCGATCTTCTGCCGCGTCGACGGCAGCAGGAGCACCCAGATCAGCGCGCCCAGCCCGACCTGGAACAGCCCCGTCGCTGCCGGGTACTTCTTCGCCCGCATGAGGGCGAAGCGGTACACGGTGAAGATCGCGAGAAAGATGGCGAAGATGGTGGGGGCGACGCTCTTGGTCCAGGGAGGCAGCGTCCGTCCCGCCACCGCTCCGCCCGACCAGAACGTGAAGAGCGCCGAGAGCACCAGCAGCGCATAGAGCGCCGGCCGAAGCACCTGCACGAATGCCAGCCCGGCGCCGACGCGGAGGCGGCGTGGATCGGCTGCGCTCTCGCCCACGCCGCGTCGTTTACCCCGACGCGGCTCCGGCGTCCAGGATGACCGCGATGCGGTTCAGGCCCTTGTTCGCCTGGTCGTACCGGCCGTCGGAAAAGGCGGAGGTGACGTCCTTGAGCAGCTTCTCGATCTCGCCGCGCTGCGTATCCGACAGCTTCGCGGTTCCGCGCGCCTGCAGCCGGGAGATCTTCGCCTCGACGAAGCGCTGATCGACGCGCAGCCGCGCCACCGCCTTCGTCAGATCGTTGAGCAGATCCATGGCCCGGGCGAAGTCGCGCTGCCGCCGCGCCGCGAAGATCTCGGCGTTGAGGGGCTGGTCCTCCGGCGGCAGATCGCTGATGAGGATCCCGCGCGCGTCCAGATCGGCGAGCAGCTTCTTGTGCTTCTCCTCTACCAGCGGCGCCTTCGGCACCTGCTTGCGGTCGCGATACTCGGGCGGCGGCCCCTGGCGCTCGAACGCCGCCACCGCTTTCTCCCGCAGGGCTACGTCCTTGGCCCGCTGGGCGATATCGCGCTCGTGCGCGGCGAGCTGCCCCTCGCGCTCGGCCATTCTTGCCTCGCGCGCCGCCACGGCGGCTGCCCGCACGTCGAGCGCGGCCTGCGCGGCGCGCTGCAAGTCGGCGTCCACGGCCCGCTTCTTCGCCTCCACCTCGACCTTCTGCGCCTGCAGCGCGGAGACGCGGACCCCGAGCTGTCCTTCCAGGGCCTGCGATTGCTTGAGCTCCTCTTCCAGGCGCCGCCTTTGCTCCGCGTCAGCCGCCGCCTTGAGGCCCTTGGCGAGGTCGGCGATCCGCTGATCGAGCTGCGCCTTGTCCTTGGCCAGCGACTCCTCCCGCTCGCGCAGCGCCTTCTCCAGCTGCTCGACTTCGCGGCGGTCGGCCTGCACGACGATGGTGAGCTCGTCGGGCACCGCCTTGTCGTCGTCGCAAGCCGCCAGGGCGGCGATCAGCGCTGCGGCGGCGAGCCGTCTCACGCAGCCTCCGTCGCGGCCAGCTTGACCCGCCGGATCTCCCAGAGCTGCACCGGCTTGGACTTGCCCTTCAGTTTCACCGGATCGCGCGGCGCGGCCTCCACTTCCATGGCCACCTTCTCGTAGACCGGCTGCGACACCAGCACCTCGCCCGCGCGCGCCTGCGATTCCAGCCGCTGCGCGAGGTTCACCGCGTCGCCGATCACCGTGTACTCGAGCCGCTTGGCGGCGCCGAGGTTGCCGGCCACCGCCTCACCCGCGTTGATCCCGATTCCGAAACCCACCGTGGTGAGGCCCCTGCGCGTCCGCTCGGCGGACAGCTGCTTGGCGCGGGTCTGGATCTCCAACGCGCAGAGGACCGCGGAGCGCTCCGACTGGGCCGCGTGCTTGGGAGCGCCCCAGATGCACATGGCGGCGTCGCCGATGAACTTGTTCACGGTACCGCCGTGGGCCGCCACTCGATCCACCACCACGTCGAAGTACTCGTTGAGCAGCGCCACCACCTCCGTCGGCGTCAGCTTCTCCGAGATGGTGGTGAACCCGCGGACGTCGAGGAAGAGCACCGCTACGTGGCGCACTTCTCCGCGCAGGGAGAGATCGTCGTCCTCGGAGAGGATGCGCTCGGCGACGTCGCCGGAGACGTAACGGCCGAGGGTGCCGCGCAGGCGCTCGCGCTCCTTC
>Ga0209689_1004028_pt1 | contig 10696 bp, 10 predicted proteins | sample GraSoiAngelo_149_FD_187119 | JGI IMG/M metagenome (GOLD analysis project Ga0209689, IMG submission 187119) | Grasslands soil microbial communities from the Angelo Coastal Reserve, California, USA - 14_1009_09_30cm (SPAdes) (version 2) | ecosystem: Environmental > Terrestrial > Soil > Grasslands ...
GTGATGAATCCCGGCGCCACCGCATTCACCGTGATATTGCGGCTGGCCAATTCCCGGGCGAGCGATTTGGTGAAACCGATCAGGCCCGCCTTGCTCGCCGCGTAATTTGTTTGCCCCGCATTTCCAATCAGCCCGATCACCGAACTGATGTTAATGATGCGGCCGCCGCGCTGTTTGATCATCGAGCGAAGGATCGATTGGGTAAAACTAAATGCGCCGCGCAAGTTCGTATTGATAACCGTATCCCAATCTTCCAACGACATGCGCATTGCCAGTGCATCGCGTGTTACGCCCGCGTTGTTCACCAGAATGTCGACCTTGCCGAAGTCTTCGAAAATTTGCGCACCAACTTTTTGCACCGCCGCATGATCAGCGACATTCACCGCGTAGGCCTTCGCTGCATCCGGGCGCATCGAATTGATTTCATCGGCGGTATTTTTCGCATTTGCTTCTGTCAGGCTCACGCACGCCACGCGCGCGCCTTCGTTCGCAAAGCGCACCGCGATCGCGCGCCCAATTCCCCGCCCCGCTCCGGTCACAATCGTATTTTGGTTTTCGAATCTCATTGGATCTCCGCAGATTACGCAGACGCGGTGGTGAACCAAGCCGAATCCTGAGGTGATTCTGCGAACTGCTAGTACCGGCTGTCTGCCCGGCGGTTGCTTCGATTATGCAGTGAAGATGGCCAGGAAAGCGACTTCAATGGCAAGCGCTTCCTGAATATTGCGACTCAGATGATCGCGCAATTCTTCGAGGCGCTGGATGCGCCGCAAAATTTCGACAGTCGTGAATCGGCTTGCGAGTTCGCCGGTTTCTTTTCCTGCATTTGGCAGATTGCGACGCTCGACGCGGTTGCTCGATCGAAGCACATCAGACCACCACGCGAATAATGTTTCGATCAGTCCAGCGCGCCGTTGCAGGTAAAAACTTTCCGTGAGCGCCTTATAGTATTCTTCCCGTTCTTCCAGCCAGGCGCCATCGGTGGAATCCTTATAGCGCGTTTCCTCCTGTCTTAATGCCTGATCCGTTTCACTTTTAATTTGTTCCCGAACGGCTCGAAGCAGGCGCTGAAATTCCTGAGCCAATCGATATGCATACTGGATGTTCCAGCTCTGCTCACAAACAGTCTGTTGAAGTAATTTCACTAGTTGTTTTTCTTCCGCTTTGTTTTTGGGATGGCCCTCTGGAGCAAGCGGAATTGCGATGCACCGTGAAAGAATTGTCTCCGGCAGGGCTTCAGGTAAGGCGCTCAGAAGAAGCAGCAAGGAATCCTTTGGCGGTTCTTCCAGTGTCTTGAGAAACGCGTTCGCAGCCTGCGGTTGCAGTCGATCGGCATCGGAAACAATCGCCACTTTGCGCCGGCCATTTGACGCGCGCATTTGCAGCGCATGCTCAAGATCGCGAATCTGCTCAATAACAATACGGCGGGATTTCGATTCGGGTTGGGCAACGAAAATGTCCCGAGCCCTGGCGGAGAAAACGTCGCTCGACGGTGTTCCGTTCACGAGACTGGCCAGCTCCGCCGCGAGCCGCTGCTTTCCGCTGCCCGGCGGCCCCGAAAACAAATATGCGTGCGCGAGCCTGTTCTGTTCATGGGCTCGGCGGAGGAGATTGAATGCTGTATCACGCGAGAAGGCCATGTCACATTTTCGATTTTCGATCTTCGATCTTCGATTTTGCCACCGAAGCAAGCGTTGAGAAACGCGAAGAAATTACTTCCCAAATTTCGTTCTCGACCTTATCTGGGTCACCCGAGCCGTCGATGAGCACAATGCGATTTGGTTCGCGCTCAGCCAGTTCTCGATATGCGCCACGAACGCGCTCATAAAACTCGGCTGGTTGTTGTTCCATCCGATCCGCTCTACGCGGTGCTTGCATTCTGGAGCGCGCGGTTGCTGCATCGATATCGAGCACGAAAGTAATATCGGGGATGCAGTCGCCAACTGCGAATGCGTTCAGCTGTTCGACAATTTGCCGATCTAATTTTCGCGCCGCGCCTTGGTAAACAGTTGTGGAATCAAAGAAACGATCGGCGATCACGCAAACGCCGCGTTCGAGCGCCGGTTTGATCGTTTCGCGCACGAGCTGACTGCGACTGGCCGCGAATAAGAGCAGCTCGGTTTCTGGCGTCATGCCGGCGTTGTGTGGCGCAAATTGGAGAAGCTCGCGAATGGTTTCTCCGATGGGCGTACCGCCCGGCTCGCGCGTTACCAGGAAGGGAATACGAGAGCGCTCCAAACGCGCCGCCAGTCTTTTTACGTGCGTCGATTTCCCGCATCCTTCCGATCCTTCAAACGTGATGAATGGCAGCCTCGGCATCAGGTCGATTGTGAAATAAAGCAGCCCGGTTGTCGAATAAGGAGCGTGACATGGACATCTTGCCCGTGGGGGGCCGACAGGGCGAGACGCGCGCTTTCCCCACATGCCAGAAGCCTGTGCTACCTTAGCGCATGAAGAACTACTGGTTGGTGAAACAAGAACCAGACTCTTATTCGTGGTCGGACTTTGTCGGCGAAGGCAAGACTGCATGGACAGGTGTCCGCAACTACACCGCGCGAAATAATCTGCGCAAAATGCAAAAGGACGATGAAGTTCTTTTTTATCACAGCGGCAAGGACAAAGCGGTAGTCGGCGTTGCCAGGGTCACGCGGCCGGCCTATCTCGACCCCACAGCGAAGGAGGGCGATTGGAGCGCTGTCGATCTTGCGCCAATCAAACCTCTGCGCCTGCCAATAACGCTACGCCAAATCAAAAGCGACCAGCGCCTCAGACAGACTCCGCTCATCCGGCAATCGCGTCTCTCCGTCATGCCGCTGACCGCAACGGAATTTCGGGAAATTGTGATGATGGGCACGAGATAGATGGATCGGCTTCTCCGAAGACGATGCTAAACCAATCGCCGAAGGCGCAAATATTAGGCGACCAAGCCGCAGTTTATTTGACAACGCGTTGAGGACAACGCGTTCCACCTTTTCGCCTTGTTCAAAGCCATACCGAGGCCGAAAATTTGATTGAATGGAATCGGCGGCGACAATGGAATTTTTGCCAGTATTGGCGGCGCCAGGCGTATCTCGGGATTTTCTGGTGGTGTCGATCCACGACGTGGCCCCTTCCAGTCGCGCGCTCGTCGATAAAACGATCACCACGCTGGGGCATCGCGGCGTGCGCATCTGTTCTCTTCTCGTTGTGCCCGATTATCATCATCAGGGATTGTTCACAAAAGACCGAGAGTTCGTGTCGTGGCTGCGGGATTTGGAATTGGACGGTCATGAGGTTGTCATCCACGGCTATTTTCATGAACGTCCCCGCCGCCCGAAGGAAAGCTTGCGCGATAAATTCCTGACGAGGTTTTACACGCAGCACGAAGGTGAATTTTACGATCTTGATTATGACGAAGCTCTGCGGCGAATCACGACCGCGCGGGATGAATTTCGCGCACATGGTTTGAAGCCGCGCGGTTTTGTCGCGCCAGCCTGGTTGCTTAGCATGGAAGCGGAGCGCGCCGCGCGTGATGCGGGAATGGAATACACCACACGGCTGCGTACGGTGTGCGACCTGCGGTCGGGCAGAGAGTTTGCTGCGCGATCAATTGTTTACAGCAGCCGAAATAGGTGGCGATGCGCGGTTAGCCGCGCCTGGAACGCTGCGCTCTTCCGGGTCTTGAAGAGTAATTCGCTCTTGCGCATGAGCATTCATCCGCCCGACTGTTCTCATCCGGCCATTTGGCGGCAGATTGTGAATCTTATCGACGCGACGATCGTGTCAAGGACAGCGACAACCTACCAGGACTGGATCGCCGAACAAAGATCAAGACGCGGAAGCTAGACATGAGTAAGTGCGACCTTCACGTTCACTCGCGCTACAGTGCGCGCTCGGAAGAGTGGCTGTTCCGGCGTTTCGATTTTCCCGACAGCTACTCGGGTCCGAAAGAGCTGCACCGGCAGTTGCTGGAGCGCGGCATGGATTATGTGACGATCACCGATCACGATGCAATCGAGGGCTGCCTGCAAATTGCAGATTTGCCTGCGACGTTCATTAGCGAACAGGTTACGACGTATTTTCCGCACGATCCATGCAAGCTCCACATCCTCATTTGGGGAATTTCACAAGAGCAACATCGCGAGGTCGAACGTGTCCGCGATAATATTTTTGAGCTGCAGCGCTATCTCCAAATGGCGCAAATCGCGCATGCGGTTGCGCATCCTCTTTACAGCGTTAACGGCCAACTTGAGGCGAGTCACCTCGAACGGCTTATCCTTCTTTTCAAGCATTTCGAGGGGATCAACGGTCTGCGTGACGCGCTTCTAAGCGATCTTGCCCAAACTCTTTTCAACCAGCTGACGCCCCGCAAGATCGATCTATTTGCAAATCGCCATAACCTGGCGCCCACACATGCGGAGCCGTGGAAAAAGATTTTCGTCGGCGGCTCAGATGATCACGGCGGACAATTTGCCGCTTCCGCTTATACGGAAACACCAGCGGCCAATTCCCCGGAGAAATTTCTCGAACACGTTCGCAACGGCAATTGCAGCGCGGAAGGTCAGGGTGGAACTCCCCTCGCTCTGTCGCACGGTTTCTACAACACGGTCGCCTGTTTCATCGAAGACCGTTTCCACGAAAAGCTCGGACCGAGTGCGGGGTTGCTGGAAAAAATGTTTTCGCGTTTTATGGAAGGGCGCGACCCAACCGAATTCACTCTTGCAGAAAAAGGAAGCTTGTTCGGACAGGCTGTCTTGTCGGGAAAAATCTTCGAACTGCTCAAACCAGCGAATGTGTCGCTCTGGAAAGAGCTTTCCGGTTATTTTTCGCGGCCCGAAGTAAAGGCGAAACTCGCCGAGCAACTGGATGGCGTCGGCGAACCAGAGCGGCGCACATTTCTCATGGCAAACATGGTTGCCGAGCAGCTCACGTTTCGGTTTTTCCAAAAATTCGTTCAGCAAATCGGCAGCGGCAACATGGTCGAGAGCATGCAGGCCCTCAGCGCGATTGCGCCGATCCTGGTGATCCTCACGCCGTACATCTACGGTTTTCACAGCCAGGCGCCGTCGCGAAAATGGCTGCGTGGCATTTTCAAAGAGTTGACTGGCGAAGTTCCTGCCGCACTGCAAAATCGCAAACGCGCCTGGTTCACCGATACGCTCGATGACGTCAACGGCGTTGCGACAACGATTCGAAAAATGACCGCCGCAGGTGCAGCCGCTGGAAAGGAATTGATCGTGGTCGTTTCACGCGGGGAGCTGAACATCGACGACATCCCAATGAGAAATTTCAAGCCAATCGGCGAATTCGAGTTGCCCGAATACGAGCTGCAAAAGCTAAGCTTCCCGCCGATCCTTCGAATGCTCGACCACATTCAGCGGGAAAAATTTACCGAAATTATCATCAGTACGCCGGGGCCGGTCGGATTGACGGGACTGCTTGCAGCCAAGATGCTCAACCTGCAAACGAGCGGAATTTATCATACCGATTTCCCGCAATACATCCGCATCCTTACCGAGGATAGCTTTCTCGAAAGCGCCGCATGGGGTTACATGCACTGGTTTTATGGTCAGCTCGACACCGTCTTTGTAAACTCGGAAGAATATCGGCAAAGCTGGATCAAACGTGGCTTCGATCCCGCGAAACTGAAAATTTTCCCGCGCGGCCTCGATACCGAACTATTCACTCCAGCACGGCGCGATCCCGCGTTTTTTGAGAAATTCGGCGCACAAAATGGCGAGGTTCGCCTTCTCTATGTCGGCCGGATTTCACGAGAAAAAGATCTCGATATTTTGGCCGATGCCTACCGGCGGTTACGCGATGAAGGTCTTCCCGTGCAACTTTTTGTCGTTGGTCACGGCCCGTACTCCGAGGCGTTTGCCGAATCGTTGCCCGAGGCATTCTTCACCGGCTATCTCAGGGGCAAAGAATTGGCCACAGCGTACGCGTCGGCTGACATTTTTGTTTTCCCCAGCACGACCGACACGTTTGGCAACGTTATCATCGAAGCGCAGTCCTCAGGGGTGCCAGTCGTTGTTTCCGATTCGGGCGGGCCTAAAGAGTTGGTAGAAGACAAAGCCAATGGTCTTATCACCAAATCGCGTGATGTCGATGACTTCACGCGCGCCGTTCGGGCACTGGTTACCGATCCCGCCCTGCGGGAACGCATGGGCATCTCCGCTCGAAAAAGTGTCATCGATCGCAGCTGGCCAGGCGCGTTCCGCAAATTCTGGGCGACGACCGATGTCTAGAACCGAGCGACACGCTCACTTCACTTTGATTTTCGAGCCAGCGCGCCCCCACTTTACTGCGCCTTTACCTCAGTGTGAAACGACAAGCCATTTTCCACGGCGTACGATCAAAACACTTGCGCAATTGTATGCACCAGAGATGTCCTGGCCTTCCAAGTTGGCTTGCTGCGTGGCCTTGTATGTTACGACTGCGACGCCAATGCTCGGGAATATTACTTTCATATCGCCCAATGAGTAGTCGCGCAGATCGACTTGCGCCATGTCCGCGACCTCTGCATCTGCGCTTTTAATTCCCTCGGTGTACACGCCGCAGTAGCGTTTCGAGAGAAGCTTTTTAAACGCGTCAGCCTGTTTTTTCTTAAATGCCTCTCAAGCCGCTTTTTCCAAGTCAGTTATCTCCGCTTCCTTTGCGAATTTGTCCGACGCGGGCGGGCTCGCCTGGCCGAAACAAATGGGAGCGGCCACGATCAATGCAACGTAAAACAAAATGAATTGTTTTTTCATAGGTGATTTTTAGCCACATCCGGTTGTCTTCGTCGAGACTTGTCGAAAGATTCCCCTCGCGTGTTGAATTCCAAAAGTTTCGACTTAAATGAGCCTAACGACATGAAAACAAAAATCTTAGCTATCGCCACACTATATCTTGGCTTCATTGCTCTTTGCTGGGCGCAAACCAGCAGCCCGCCCGGCATGAGTAGCACCACAGGTCGCAGCAATGCGCCTTACACCGAAGGACCGGTATGGGTGCTCACCATGATAAAAACCAAAACAGGATTGGGAGATGATTATCTGAAATCCATCAGCGGAACCGTGAAGTCGGTTTACGACGAGGAGAAAAAGCAAAAAATCATTCTCGATTACAAAATCCTGAATGGCGACGCCTCTGGGTCGCAGGACTTCAACATTCTCATCATGGTGCAGTATCCGAATATGGCAGCACTGGATGCCTTGCGCGAAAAGATGGACCCGATTATCGAGAAAGTCATGGGCTCCGAAGATCAATGCGGCGCCACTGCGGCGAAGCGGTTCGACAATCGCGAAATCCTCGGCACCAAAACAATGCGCGGGATCACGTTGAAGTAATCCCTTCTCTGCGGGAGGCCTTCTTCGGCTTTCTTCTTACCGGCCATGTCCATGGCCCATGCCACCCATGCTGTGTCCAGCGCTTCGGCCACTACTGCTGAAGCTTCTCATAGAGCCTGCGTGGCCCCTGCCGACAGTAGTGGCGCTTTTGCCATGGACGCTGCTTTTGCCATGAGTGGTTTTAACATGGGCGTTTGTGCCATGCGAGGTCGCGTGGCTTGAACGGCGCGCGCCGCTCACGACCTTGCCCAAGTTGAGCCCGTTGTCGTGCGCAATTTTACCCCAGCCTTCGCCACCTTGGAACTTCCCTACAATGGTGTCGAAGCTTTGGCCAGATGCATTGGCCAGCAAGTGGGCTTTCTCCAATCCACCCCAACCTAGCCCGGTCGACGTCCGCTCGGCTTGCAACGTAGCGACGGGAACCCCGGTTTCATTGGAAATTCTCGTCAAATCAGCTCCGCGAGAAAGAGCGACGCCGAACAGCAGGAAAAACATAGCCGTAACTAACCTTAACGTTTTCATAGTAATTAAACTGAACTTTTATAGAGAAGTTTCGATTTTGACGTGGCCAACGGTTGCCTATGTCATGTAAAATTAGACTGGGCGGCATTTCCCGCGTAGTGGACGAATCGGACCGCTAATCGATCTCATCGCCAACGAACGCTCGGAATTATCGCATTCGCATCCATGGAAGCGCGTCGAGATCGACATTGCCCCCGGTGAGAATGATGCCTACGCGTTTTCCGCCGATGTCGATCTTTGATTCCAAGATTGCCGCATACGGAACGGCCGCTGACGGTTCGATGACGATTTTCATCGTCTCCCAAATCGTGCGCATGGCCAAAACAATCGCTTCTTCGCTTACCGTCACGATGTCGTCCATGTAACGCTGGATGATCACAAAATTTGGCGTGCCAACATTTGTCCGTAGCCCGTCGGCGATGGTGAATTTCTTTTTGGTGCGGATCAATCGTCCTGCGCGAAACGATTGTGCCGCATCGTCCGCGTTCGCCGGCTCGACCGCGATCACCTTGATTTTTGGCCGCATCGATTTTGCCGCAACCGCCGTGCCGCAAAGCAAACCACCGCCGCCGACCGGACACATCACAAGGTCGAGATCGGAAACCCCCTCGAGCAATTCCACTGCTGCGGTCCCCTGCCCTGCAATCACATCTTCATTTTCAAACGAATGAATCAACGTCGCGCCGGTTTTGGCGATCACGTCTTCGCATGCGGATTCGCGCGCTGCTTCTGTTGGTTCGCAAAACACGATGTGCGCGCCGTAGCTCTCGACCGCGCGCACTTTCACCCTTGCGGAGTTCGACGGCATGACGATGTGCGCCAGAATGTCGCGGAGTTTCGCCGCGCGCGCGAGCGCAGCGCCATGATTTCCCGACGAATGCGTCGCGACGCCGCACATCGCGGTTGCGTCGTCGAGCGAAAAGACCGCGTTTGTCGCGCCGCGCGCTTTGAACGCGCCAATCTTCTGAAAATTTTCGCACTTAAAAAATAAAAGCGCGCCGCTCGCGTCATCCAATCGCGAGCTTGTCAGCACCGGTGTATGATTGATGTACAGGCGAATCCGCTCATGCGCCGCGCGGATGCTATCAAGATCGAGCCGCATGTTTAATCGTACCCGCCAGATGCAAGCGAAACAAACGTGAGGTTCTTATACTTTGCTTGGGCTGCGGAAGTGCTCGGGACGCGGGCCGAGGCCGATGAAACGGGCGGGAATTTGCTGTAGAAATGGAAACCATTTCAGCAAACGAACGACAAACGGCAACGACTGTTTGTCGCTGGACGCTCGACCGGTAACGACTCGTTGATGAACAAAAACCTGCATTCCCTGGATCAATCGCGTCGGCCATTCGCGCCGCAGTTGGACTTGTCGCAAATCGTCTACCGAGACTGGACCATTCTGCAGTTTCTCGGCGAGTAGATTAGCCGTCGCAACGGCATCCTGAATCGCGAGATTAATGCCAACGCCGCCCGCCGGCGACATGGCATGCGCAGAATCACCAATACAAAGCAATCCGTCACGGCACCAATCGCGCAGATGATTGATTTGAACCGTAAGCAATTTGATTTTTGACCAGTCATCCAGCTCGTCCACTCGGTCGTGCAGAAATCCGGCGAAGCTGACAATTTCATTTTGGAATTGTGGCAGACCGCGCGCTTTGATCTGTTCGAATCCGCCCTTGGGGATGACGAATCCACATTGCCAGTAATCGCCTCGGTCCAGCATGACGAGCAGCTTGCCATGCTGAAAAAAGCCGAACGATTGTTCTGGATCGTATTGTTTCTTGGAAATTCGCATCCAGAGTACGTCAATTGGCACGCCGAACTCGCGTCGTTCCAAACCGGCGCGCGGTTGAACAATCGAATGCCGTCCGTCTGCGCCGATGACCAAGTCTGCGCGGATTTGCAGTTGGCCCTGCGGAGTTTTCGCGCGCACACCGACCACCCGATCGTTCTCTATCAGCAAATCGACGACCTCGGTTTTCATGTGCAATTGGAAACTTGGAAAACGCTTCGCGTGACTAGAGAGAAAATTCAGGAAATCCCATTGCGGCATGAAGGCGATGAACTTGCAACGCGTCGGGAGCTTGCTGAAATCAGCGATCGGTACCACCTGCCCATTAATCACACCGCGTAGTTCCCGCACTTCCTGATGCGGCTGTTTGAGGAATTCGTCGAGCAGTCCAAGCTCGTGCATCAATTCCAGGGTGGAGGGATGAATGGTGTCACCGCGAAAATCGCGATTGAAATCGGCGTGCTTCTCGAGCACCGCCACCGGCACGCCGGCCCGCGCAAGCAAATAACCAGCCATCATGCCCGCGGGGCCGCCACCAACGATCACGCAACGTGTCTGAACTTCCTCAGGCATCGTAATTTCAGCTCACAACGAACCACGGATTACGCGGATGGCACGGATAAGGAAATTGAAATCACGATTATTGCTTTGCATCCGTGCTATTCGTACTGCTATAGGCCAAATTCGTCGCGTGTTGCGAAGATTTTCACTTCTCAAAGAATAACTTATTTTGCCAACTAAATACGCGAAAAGACGCGAAATTTCGGAGAAGAACATTATCTGTTTTGTTCGTGTTGTTCGCGTGTTGCGTGGGAATCAATTCAGCTCAGCTCTTTTCTCAGATGAACCCATCCGTGCCATCCGCTCAATCCGTGGTTAAATCTTCGGTTGCGGCGGAGCCGCTCTGGGTAATCCGTGGTTAAACGAATGAAAAGTGATCAGCCGCTTTTTCTAAGCGAAGAACAAGTGCGTCAACATTTGCACATGGCGGAATTAATTCCCGCAATGGAAAAAGCGTTGATCGAGTTCTCCGCCGGGGAAGTGACTCAGCCCGTTCGCTCTGTGATTA
>Ga0209689_1004031_pt1 | contig 10693 bp, 10 predicted proteins | sample GraSoiAngelo_149_FD_187119 | JGI IMG/M metagenome (GOLD analysis project Ga0209689, IMG submission 187119) | Grasslands soil microbial communities from the Angelo Coastal Reserve, California, USA - 14_1009_09_30cm (SPAdes) (version 2) | ecosystem: Environmental > Terrestrial > Soil > Grasslands ...
CGTGAACGAGGAGTGGCCCCGACTTCGATCGTGGACCCAGCGGACCCTCCAAGAGGAGGCCGAACTCGAGGAGATCGTCCGTCTCGTCGGCGCCGATGCACTCCCGCCGGACCAGCAGCTGACCCTCGAAGTGGCCCGAATGATCCGGGAGATTTTCCTCCAGCAGAACGCCTACCACGCCGTCGACACGTTCTGTCCGCCGGAGCGGCAATTCAAGATCATCAGCGCGATCAAGAAGTATTCGGACCTCGGCCAGAAGGCGGTCAAGCTGGACGTGCCGACGAAGGACGTCGCGTCCCTGAAGTCGCGGGAACTTTTGACGCGGGTGAAGTACGAGACGGAGTTCGACAAGGAACTTGCGAAGACGCTCGCGCAGATGGATGAGGAATTCAAGAAACTGGGGGCCGTGTGAGATGCCAACGGAATACCGGACAATCACCGAAATCGCGGGGCCGCTGATCTTCGTCGAGAAGACGGCATGGGTCGGCTACGGCGAGCTCGTGGAGGTCGGGCTGCCCGACGGGTCCCGGAAACGCGGACAAGTCCTGGATTCCTCCAAGGACATCGTTGTCGTCCAAGTGTTCGAAGGGACCGCGGGGATCGACCGGCAGTCGACGGTCAAGTTCCTCGGCGAGACGATCAAACTGAACGTGTCTCGGGACATGCTCGGCCGGATCCTGAGCGGCGCGGGCGAACCGATCGACGGGGGTCCGCCGATCGTCCCGGAGAAACGGGTCGAGATCATCGGAGCCGCGATCAATCCGTATTCGCGGGAACATCCGGCGGAGTTCATCCAGACCGGCATCTCGACGATCGACGGGCTCAACACGCTCGTTCGAGGCCAGAAGCTGCCGCTCTTCTCGGGCGCGGGCCTGCCGCACAACGAGGTCGCACTGCAAATTGCCCGCCAAGCGAAGGTCCTCGGGTCGCAGGAGCCCTTCGGCGTGGTGTTTGCGGCGATGGGCATCACGCATGAGGAGGCGCGCGTCTTCATGGACGACTTCGAGCGGACGGGGGCGCTTCGGCGCGCCGTCCTGTTCCTGAACCTGGCCGACGACCCGGCGGTCGAGCGGCTCATCACCCCGAGAATGGCCCTCACCGCCGCGGAGTATCTCGCCTACGAGGTCGGCATGCACATCCTCGTCATCATGACGGACATGACGAACTACGCGGAGGCGCTCCGACAAATCGGGGCGGCCCGCGAAGAGGTCCCCGGCCGACGCGGATACCCCGGGTACACGTACACGGACCTGGCCACGATGTACGAGAGGGCGGGCCGGATCCACGGCCGGAAGGGCAGCATCACCCAGATCCCGATCATGGCCATCCCGGACGACGACTGGACCCACCCGATCGCGGACCTGACGGGGTACATTACGGAAGGCCAGATCGCGGTCGCGCGGGACTTGCACCGCAAGGCGATCTATCCGCCGATCGACCCGCTGCCTTCCCTGTCCCGACTGATGGACGCCGGGATCGGCAAGGACCGGACGAGGGAGGATCACAAGCAAGTCGCGGACCAGCTCTACGCCGCGTACGCGGAAGGGAAGGACGTCCGCGGGCTCGTCGCCATCGTCGGGAAGGAGGCCCTCTCGGACCGGGACCGCAAGATGCTCGAGTTCGCGGATCGCTTCGAGCAAGAGTTCATCCGCCAAGGGTCCGAGGAGGACCGGACGATCGAGCAGACACTCGAGATCGGATGGAAGCTGCTCGCCACCCTCGATGAAGCGTGGCTCACGAAAGTTGATCGGAAGACCCTGGAGAAGTACCACCCGGCCCACCGGAGCGGGACGCCGGGCGCGGCCCCGAAGGTGCCCGCCTAGATGGTGCTCGTCCAGTACAAACCGACACGATCGGTCTTGCTCCAACTCCGGAGGACGCGGCGGACCGCGGAGCGGGGCCACAGGCTCCTGAAGCTGAAACAGGACGCGCTCATCGTCGAGTTCTTCCGAGTCCTCGAACGGGCGAAGGCGGTCCGGTCGAACTTGGTCGAGAAGTATCGGGTCGCGGAGGCGCGCATCGCGATCGCGCGGGCGATCGAGGGTTCGATCGGCGTGAAGTCCGCCGCGCTTGCCCTGACGGAGACGCCGACGCTGGAGCTGAAGACGAAAAACGTCATGGGGATCCTCGTGCCGAAGATCAACGCGAAGTCCGTGCGGAAGACGATCGATCAGCGCGGCTATGGGATCATCGGGACGAGCCCGCGCATCGACGAGGCCGCGGAGGCGTACGAGAACTTGGTCGAGGATGTCATCACCGCGGCGGAGATCGAGACGACGATGCGACGGCTCATCGAGGAGATCGAGAAAGTGAAACGGCGCGTGAACGCACTCGAGTACCGGGTGATCCCGGAACTCAAGGCGACGGAGGCCTTCATCCGCCAGCGGCTCGAGGAGCTCGAGCGGGACAATTTCATGCGCCTCAAACGGTTCAAGGCGACATGATCGGCCGCCTCGCCGCCCGATTCGAGGATCCGCGACAGCGGGCGCGGCTCCTGAGGTTCCTATGGGCCATCTCGACCGGCTTCACCTTGTTCGGCTTCGGCGTGATCTTCTACCGGATCTTCTTCCCGCGATGATCAGGCCGCGCGGCCATTCACCCGCCGAGGCGGTCGATACCGGAAATTGGACACGAATCGGCCCATGAACTCCTTGAGGCTTTGGAGGTCGTCCGGGTCGCCCGACCACTCAGCGAACTTCTGCCCGAAGTTCGTTTCCAGGTTCGCCATGAATCGCTTCAGGTCCTTTCCCGCCCATCGTGGGACGCGGCCCGAATAGATCGCGGCGAGATAGGCATGCGGTCCTCGTTCCAACAGGGTCGTCTTCCCTCCGACGTCGAACCGCTTCAGCTCTCCATTCTCCTCCGGGTCAGCGTCCTTCAGGAACGCAACGATCGCGGTCAGCATCGCGGACAGGATGTCCTCGTCCCGATCGGCCCGCATGCGACGCGTGTTGTGCATGAGCAGACGGCCGTCTTTCGAGATCAGGAAGACGTCGTCGATTTGGAAGAGACGCCGAACTCCGTAGCGGTAGCCGAGGTAGCTGATCGCACCGAGGCCGAGGAGCGCGATGCCGGCCCAGCCGTGGGTCAGCGAATAGACCCAGTCGCTTGGCTGAACGTGGAAGGTCACGGTCTTCGTCAGGGTCGTCCCTCGATACGTGGCGGTGATCGTGCGGTCCCCCGGATCCCCTGCGATGTACACGCCGTTCTTCACCTGCCCGTTCCCGTCCGCCGTCCAGTCGAACTGGTCCACGTTCCAGGTGATGAGGTGGTCCCCGGCATCCCATGCCGTCGCATTCAACGGGTAGCTTTGGCCGGAATACATCGGACCGGTGGCGGTGACGTCCACCCGCGCGGGCGGGCCCAGATATTCGTAGACGAGGTCAATACGCGAAATGCTCGGAGCGGCCAAGCCGTCCGTCGTCCCAAGCGTCGCGGACCATTCGATGGTCCTCAACCGAATATCCGTGAAGTTTTGATCGGGCGCGACAGGTCGTCGATAGGTCGCATTGCCGATCGAATACGAGATGGAGGTCCCGGTCGGGATTTGGCTCGTCGCGTGCAACCGAGTCCAATGGAGGAATGCCGGCACATGCTCCGGCGGCAGCGTGAACGTCCCGGAGATCGTCCCCGGCGTCGTCGACCGGTGGCGGCCCTCGAGGAGCAGTCCGCGCAAACTCGGGGAGACGCTCGCGTTCGTCGTGGAGAGATCAACCTGCACCTGGACGAACGACCCGGCCGCGAGCGTCGGCGCGTACGATCCCGGCGCGGTCCAGGTCCGCCAGCTTCCCCAGTTCGTGCTGCCAGGGCTCGCGTCCGTCCCGCTCCGGATCTTGGCCTGCACGACGGCCGGCGGGGGAGCCTCGAAGGTCCAATTGACTTGGAGGAACTCTGAAGTCGCTCCGAGCGGGACTGCTCCCGACAGGTACGTGCCGTTCTGTCGGTTCGGGAAGAGGATCGACACGTCGTCCACGCGGACTTCCACGGCCGACCCGCTCGTGTTGTCCGCGACGACACGGATCCCGACGCTGACGTTGTAGAGGCCCGCGAGGGAAGAGGTGCTCGAGACGTCCGCGAGGAAACGATGCCAGCCGGTGGCCGGCGGAGCGGAGAAGCGATTGATTGCCGTCCCGGACGGGCCCGACACATTGACGACCGCCTGGACGCTCGCGACCCCGGTCTCGCTGGGGAGGGACCAGTTCAATTGCAAGACGGCGCTGCCGGCCGCAGGCGTCGTGGCGTTGGCCTTGACGACCGCTTGATGAATCGCCGCGACCTCGTCGAACCGTTTGGCATTCCCGACCCGCAGATCGTCGAAGAAGACCTGGCCTCCGGAAATGTTGTTGCCGTTGACCCGGAGCGTCACGGAGACGAGGCTGTCCCGGACCGGTCCGAACGCCGTGAGGTCGACCGGGATTTCCTGCCATCCCGCGACCAGGTCCCGCGGTGCCGTCTGGTACAAGTTCGATCCCACGTACGCGGTGACATTGAACGACAACGGCAGGCTCGAAGCGGTCGGCTCGATCCAGAGGACCAAGCGGTCGTAGGCCGACCAGTTCACCGGCGACGATCGCTGCACGCCGGCCCAGCCCGGAGGTCCGGGAGGGATGGAGAAGTTGAGGCCGAGCATGCCGCTCCCCTCGTGCTGCCCGAGGCGGCTCGTCCAACCGGTCCCGCTCAACCCGATCCACGAACTCAGGTTCCCGTCCATCGTGTCCCAGGAGGTCTCCGTAGCGGACGACACGTGCCGGAACACCGCCGTCCCAGTGCCGCCGTCCCAGCCCGCGGTCACGTTCCCTAGGGGACTCGACTCGTACGTCCAGGGGGCCGCGGAGGCGAAGTCGCCGTCCAGCACGTGGTTCGCCGTGTCCGCTCGCAGGGAGATGTCGGTCGTATTCGCGACCAGGTTGGGTCCGATGCTCCCCCGCGCGAGGAACTTCGCGGGCGTGTCCCACGACACGTTCGCGGGGACCCACGGCAAGGTCGCGCCCGCCTGCTCGAGATCGACGCCCGTCAAGGTCAGGCCGGCGGCCGTCCCCATCGTCCAGGTGACGGTCCGCGACGCGTTGTTGTTCTCACTCACAATCGGAGCATCGCCTCGGACGGACGGCGCGAGAAATCCGGACAGCACGCTCGCTAGGAGGAACGACAGGACGCCGAGCGCACCGATCCGATGCGCTGGTCTGGGCCTCATCGCGAGCATGGCCTTCCCGCCCCAATCCCCTGCTCCCGGCCCAGGACCCTCCATCCACCCGCATCGCGGGCGAAAGTTCAGGGGGCCGCAATCATACCGAGGTCGATACTTAATCGTTTCGAGAACAGCACGTGGCGATTCGGTTACTGACGCCCGAATTCGCCCAGATCTACGCGGGATGGAGCTGTCCCTCGACCACGAGGGACGCCAGCCGCGCGAAGGCCGACTCGACTTGCCCCCCGGTCTTCGCGGAGGTCAGCAGGAAGTCGGAGCCGTAGGCCTTGGCGAACTGGGCGACGTCTCGCTCCACGAACTGCGCGCTCGAGGTGAGGTCCGCCTTGTTGACGACGATCAGGACCGGGACCTTTCCGATCAGTGGCTCGACGCCGTCAATCCAGTCGTCGAGGTCATCCAGGGTCCGTCGGCGCGTGAAGTCGGCGACCGCGAGGATGCCGTTGGCGCCGTAGAAGTACGCGTCCTTCAGGAGCTCGCGGAACCCCTTCTCGCCCATGATGTCCCAGATCATCATGTCCACCTGCAGGTGGAGATCCTGCGCGGGTAAGGAGACCTGGACCTCCTTTTTCGAGACCCGCGTGCCGATCGTCGTGATGTACTGCTCGTCGAACATGTTCATCACGTATCGGCGGACGAGGGACGTCTTCCCGACGGACTTGTCGCCGACGAGACAGATCTTCGACTTGATTCGTTTGGTCGTCAACTAAAGGACCGCCGCTCCTGGCGGTGTCTCACTCAGGGGCCAGCTACTTAACGGTTCTCGGGCCGTTCTCCCGCGTGAGTTCAACTCGCGACGGCGATGCCCTCCCGCTGGAGGACCATCGTGCCGAGCCGCTTGAATAGGTTCTCGACATTCTCGCCCGTCTTCGCGGACGTATAGAAGTACGGAGCCTCGAACGCCCGCGAGGCCTCGGTGATCTCCTTGTCGCCGTACAGGATCATGACCTCGTCCTTCAGGTCGATCTTGTTGATCGCGTAGACGACCGGGATCTCTCCGACGACCTTGAAGACGCCTTGCACCCAGTCATCGAGCTCCTTGAGCGTCGAGTAGCGGGTGAGATCGGCGACGGCGAGCACGCCCTTCGCGCCGTGGAAGAACGCCTCCTTCAGCAGGTCCCGGAAGCCCTTCTCCCCCATGATGTCCCAGACCGTGATGTCCATTTGGAGCTGCTTCCGCCCGGGCATGTCGAACACCATCTCGCGTTTCGACACCTTCGCGCCGAGGGTCGTGATGTACCGGTCGTCGAAATCGTCCTGGACGAACCGACGGATCAGGGAGGTCTTGCCCACCGCGGCCTCGCCGACGAGGCACACTTTCGTCTTGATGCGCTGCATCTCCACCATGGAGGGCACGGGCTCGATTCGCCCTGGGTTACTTAAAGGGTCCGCCCTGAATTTCCGGCGGAGGGAACCTTTTTCCCGGCGGTCCTCTTGGGGGCCGCGATGCGGCTCCGCCACCGGCTGATCGCGGCCTTGGACGTGCCGGACGTGGACCGCGCCCACGCCATCGCCCGGGCGGTCCGAGACCGCACGGACGCGATCAAGGTCAACTGGCCTCTCATCCTCCCGACCGGTTCGGCGATGATCCGGGAGCTCGCGGTCGACGGCTACGTGCTGTGCGACTTCAAGCTCGCGGACATCCCGAACACGAATCGGCTCGTGGTCGAGCAGGCCATCCGCGCGGGCGCCTCCGGGGTCATCTGCCACGGATTCGCGGGCGAGGACTCGGTCCGCGCGTGCGTCGAGGCCGCGGGAGGCGCGGACGTCTTCGTCGTCACAGAACTCAGCCATCCCGGCGGGCAGGAGTACACGGCGAAATTCGCGGAGGACTTCGCGCGCCTCGCCGTCCGCGCAAAGGCCGCGGGCATCATCGCGCCGGCCACGCGGCCGGAACGGGTGAAGGCCCTCCGGGCGATCGTCGGCTCCAAGCTCATCCTGGCCCCAGGGGTCGGGGCCCAGGGAGGCCGCGCATCGGATGCAATCGCCGCCGGGGCCGATGCGGTGATCGTCGGGCGAGCCATCTACGAGGCGAAGGATCCGGCGACGGCCGCCCGCGAGATCGCGGACGAAATCCATTCCGTCCGCCCGCGGTAAGCCTTTTCCGCCTCGTCGGCATCGAAGGTCCACGTCCCCCCGCCGAATCGAAGACCTCGACCGCGTCCGCGACTTCCTGGACTCCGATCCCGTCGGAAATGCGGTGACGTGGGACCGCGTGTTCCAGCAAGCGAACTACGAGGTCTTCGCGGACGGAGAACCGCCTCGAGGCGTCCTCGCCCTCCAGCGGCCGCGGCGGTCGAGCGCGCCGGGGTTCATTGCCCTCCACGCGACGGACGTCGGCGCGGCCGGCCGGCTCACTTCGGTCCTCCCGCAAGGCTTCACGATCATCCACCTGACGGAGGAATTTTCGCTCCCTCTGCTCGAGGCAAGGGCCACCGAGTTCCATCCGAAACCCGCCTGGCTCTTCCGCCTCGACCCGGCCGATGCGGTCGAGCTCCCGGACGAGAGGGTCCGTCCGCTGGATCCGAAATGGGCGGGACAGGTCGCGGCCCTCTGGGAGCCGGAGTGGCCCGCCGAAGGGTACGTGCGCCGGCGCATCGAGACCGGGCCGACCGCTGCGGTGTACGACGGCGGACGGCCGGTCGCATGGGCCTTGACGCACATGGTCACGGATCGAGTCGGGATCATCGGGATGGTCCACGTGCTGGAGGCCTATCGGCGGAAAGGGCTCGCTCGGGCCGTGGTCTCGGCTATCTCCCAGGACCTGATCCGGGCGGGGAAGACGCCGGCCCTCCACGCGTACGTCGACAACGTGGCGTCGCTCTCGCTCTTCCCCACCCTCGGCTTCCGGAAGGTGCGCCGCCAGGTCTGGGGCGACGCGGTGTTCCGATGAAGATCATGCCGCTCGCGGCCGACTCCCTCGGCGCGCGGTCGATGGCGACGTTCGTCGAGACCCCGGATGTCTCCGTCTTAATCGACCCGAGCGTGCGACTCGGGCCCTTCCGCTACGACCTCCGTCCCCATCCGACGGAGAAAGCGCGGCAGAAGGAGCTGTGGCAGGCCATCCGGACCGCGAGCAAGGAAGCGGACGTCCTCACCGTGTCGCACTACCACTACGACCACCACAACCCCGACGCCCCATCGATCTTCCGCGGAAAAATCGCCTTCCTCAAGGACGGAAAGTTCCATATCAACCGGAGCCAGAGGCAGCGCGCCGGGGCGTTCGTCCGGGCCATCAAGAAATATCCGAAAGAGATGCAAGTGGCGGACGGGAACCAGATGGACTTCGGCGGGACCGAACTCCTGTTCTCCCCCGCCCTGCCGCACGGGTACGACGACCAGCTCGGGTACGTCGTCATGACGCGGATCGCCCACGGGGACGAGGTGTTCGTGCACACCGCCGACGTCCTCGGTCCGCCGCTGAAGGAGCACCTGTCCTTCTTGATCGACGCGCAGCCGACGGTCCTCTACGTCGACGGACCGATGACCCACATGCCGGACAACTATCCCGAGGAGCACACGAAGCGTTCGCTGTCCCACCTGCAGCGGATCCTGCGGACGACGAACGTGCGAACCCTGATCCTGGACCATCACATCCTCCGCGATCGCGGCTGGCGGGCCCGGATGGAGCCGGTCTTCCAGGCCGGGAAGGAGCACGACGTCGCCGTCCTGACCGCGGCGGAGTTCGCGGGCCAGCCGATCAACCAGCTGGAGGCGAACCGCGACGTGCTCTACGGGTTCAAGCCACGGCCCTAGCCGAAGGCAGCGACTGTGTGCACGTGGACCGGATGGGTGGCGATGTACCATCCGATCGGACGGTAGACATAGTGTCCGTGCCAGACGTACCATGAAGTCGCGAGGGGGGACACGGGCGGTGCCATGGGCGCCACCCGTTGGACGGGAGGCGCGGCTGGCAGATTTGCTGCGAGGTATCCGAGGCCCATTGGCGCGACCCCGTAGCTCAGGATCAACGCGAGTTCCTCGATCTCCAACGTGAGGTCGTAGAAACTGCTGCGGGTGACGACGGCGATGCAATCCCGGAACACATCGATCGCTTCGAGCGGCTCGAGAGGGTTCGCGGCGATCATCGCCGCGGGCGCGAACGCCGGGTCGAAGGTCCCCGCCAAGTGGGACATCGCGACGGAGAATCGGTCGACCATGGTCTCGCGGGCCATCGGCCCGGCCGCGAGGAGGGACGCCGCGGCCTCGATGTGGATCCCGTCCTTGTAGCCGCGGGCGGCCATGCCGGTGAGGGCGTCTTCGAAGCGCGCGAGCGCCTCGGCCGGTTCGTAGGCGGACCGCGCGAGGGCCGAGGCCAGGAGGAAGTTGAGGGTGGGCCTCCCGCGGTGGAGGTCATCGATCCGCTCGAGGACCTCGGCCCAGGCGCTCTGCGGGATGTCCGCCAGGGAGGCCGCGGCGAGGATGCGATCCTCCGGTTGGACGCCGTGGTATTGCAGCTCCACCCGCAGGCGCTCGAAGGCATTGCGGACGGTGGCGAAGTCCCACGGGAGCGACGCGAGGATCGCGGAGCCGATCAGTCGGTCGACCTTGTTCAGGCTCCCCCAGTTCGTGTCGTGATGGAACATCTGGAAGGCCGAGACCAGCAGGGACGGATTGATCGCCCGCTTGGCGAGGATCATCGCCGCGAACCGGAAGTCCACGTTCGTGAAGGAGAGCTCCATCGGGGTCTCCTCCGCGTCGCGCGTCTCCTCGTCCCAGAGGAGCCCGCCCTGGATCGCGCTCGCCCGGCTCACGGCCTGGAACAGGGCGGCCCGGTAGTCGTACATCTCCCGGAGGAAATCGGGAAACGTGCGGCCTTCGAGCCTCCGCTGCCACGTGGTCAAGTCCGCGAGGACGTTCCGGCCCGCCAAGGTCGGGAGGAAATATTCCTGCGTGGGGGCGTTCCACACGAGCGTCTCCAAGTTCGTCTTCTGGCGCGTGAGCTCTTCGAGCGAGGCAACCATCTGCTGGAGTTCCGGCGGCGCGACCGGACCGGGCGTCGCGAGGGCCACCCTCGACATCTCGCGGACCCGATCCCGGAGGGCGGCGAGTCCGGCCACGGAGGCCGTCCATCCATCCCGGGTGGGGGTATCGACCGAAACCAGGAATCCCTGGGACACGAGCTCCTCGCGTTCGGATGCTTGGACCGAGGCCTCCTGGCGGTCCTGGATCATTTGGAGGATCGCACGGGCCCGATCGCTCTCCATCTAGGATCCGACCTCCGACGCGAGCTCGATCTCGACCTGACAGGCCTCCGTGTCCACGGCGGGTTCAATGTGGAGGACGAGCCGGTCCCCGGTCGGCTCGATCGAAAGGAACGGATCCGCGACGCACGCCCTCTGGAGGACCTCCAAGATCCAGCGCCGGCGGTCCGAGGGCCCTCGGAATCCCCTCCAACGACGCTCGACCTCGACCGCGAGGGCTTCGAGCGCATACGACGCCTCGTACACATGGCGATGGAATTGCCGTTCGATGGTTTCCTTGACG
>Ga0209689_1004038_pt1 | contig 10679 bp, 9 predicted proteins | sample GraSoiAngelo_149_FD_187119 | JGI IMG/M metagenome (GOLD analysis project Ga0209689, IMG submission 187119) | Grasslands soil microbial communities from the Angelo Coastal Reserve, California, USA - 14_1009_09_30cm (SPAdes) (version 2) | ecosystem: Environmental > Terrestrial > Soil > Grasslands ...
TCTACATGTACAAGAGCCACTCTGAGCCTACCTGGGAGAACATCGCGCCGGACCTGGCGGAGAGCGCGCCGGAGATGATCGGCAACCCGCCAACCGAATACGTGGTGAAGTTGCGCAAGGGCGTGAAATTCCACAGCACTGATGCCATCCGCAACAACTTTCCCTCGCTGGCAGGGCGAGAGTTGACCGCGGAGGATGTTGTCTACAGCTACGAGCGGCAGAAGAACGCGTCCCAGAGCATTCAGAAGGGTTACTACTACCGCCGCAGTCAGTACGAGACTATCGATTCGATCACGGCGACGGATCCTTACACGATCAACATTAAGACCAAGGGGCCGATTGCACCGTTTTATCACTTCATGGCCGACACGAACGCAATGATTATCCCGAAGGAGATCGTCGACAACGATCCCGGTCCGGGCGGCCAGCCACTAGACACCGTGGACACGAATCGCGGGCCCGAGCCGGGTCAGAGGATGATAGGCACTGGTCCATTCTTCTGGGGTGACCTGAAGTTCGGCATCGAATACAAGGCGGTGAAGAACCCGGAGTGGTTCGGATGGGGTGAGCCCGATCTGGGCAGACCCTACCTGGATGGCTACACGGTGTCGGGCAGCAGCCTTAACGATACAAGCCTGGAGGCCCTGTTCCGGCGCAAAGAGATCGACGGAGCCACCTTCATCGAGAACCCCGACTGGATCTACAAGATCAAAGAGGAGAAGCCGGAGCTCAAGTTCTTCCAGCTCTGGGTATCCGGCTGGATTGGGACTCGTTTCAAGATGTTCTGCCAGCCGTTCGATGACGTGCGGGTCCGGAAGGCCATCCACCTCGCGACCGAGCGGCAGCAGATTGTGGACGTCATCGGCAGCGGCGAATGGAAGATGCAGGGGCCCATCGGCGGCGCCATTGCCTACTGGGCGCTACCGGAGGATGAGCTCCTCGCGTCTCCGGGATACAGGCAGGGTTCCGCGGAGCGGGAAGAAGACATCAAGAAGGCCCGCCAGCTATTTGACGCGGCCGGGAGCCCGGAGCTACCGCAGGTGTGGTTCGCCGATATCCCGAGCTACATCCCGAACTTCATCGGCACCTGGAAGCAGTTCATGAACAAGAACCTCGGAATTTCGGTCGACAAACTGAGAACGCTTTCGCAGGCTTATTCGCGGATCGCCGAGGCTTTGGCGGATGACAGCTGCGATCTCGCTTCGATGTACTGGGGCTTCGACAACGGCTGGATCGACCTCGATGATTGGGTCTACCCCTACTTCCACAGCACCGGCTCGAAGAATTCCTTCCGGCTGAACGACCCGGACCTCGACAAGCTTTTGGACGCCCAGCGGAGGGAGTTCGATATCGAGAAGCGGCGGCAGCTCGGGTACCAGATCCAGCGCTACATCCTGGGTCTCGAAGGCGAGGGAATGCAGAAGGGCGCGCACGCCCGGGTGGACTACGCGACGCCGTACCTGGCGATCGTAACCTGGCCGTACGTAAAGAACTCGGTCTTCTTCCCCTGGTTCGGGAATAGCTACTGGACATCGAACGTCTGGCTCAACAAGAACGACCCGACTTTCCGCGGCCGCCCCGCTTAGCGCGATCGCTCCGACCAGCGAATGACGGCGGCGGTCTTACATGACCGCGGTGGTGCTACCACCGTCGACCTGGATTGTCGCGCCGGTGATGTAGCGGGCTTTGTCCGAGGCGAGGAACACCGCGAGGTTCGCGACATCGTCTGGTTCGCCCAGGAAGCCGATCGGGACGCGGCCCTCCTCGAGCGCGACGGCTTCCTCTAGCGATTGCTTTTGCCGGCGCGCGCGGTCTTCGATGAGTGAGATGAGACGCTCGGTGGCGATGTTGCCGGGGCAGATATTGTTGACGGTGATCCCGTGTGGGGCGAGTTCGCGGGAGAGCGTCTTTGCCCAGCCGACGACGGCAAGGCGCGTGGCGTTCGAGAGCATGAGGCCGTCGATGGGTTGCTTGACGGCCACCGACGTTACGTTGATCACGCGCCCGGAGCCCGACCGCCGAAGGTGCGGAAGGGCCTCGCGCGTCGTGCGAACGGCTGAGAGCAGATTCTGGTTAATGGCGTGCTGCCAGTAATTCTCATCCAGCGTTTCGAAGGTGCCGGTGGGCGGGCCGCCGGCGTTGTTGACGATGATATCGAGGCCGCCGAGTGCCTCGACGGCGGCGGCAACGGCGGCCTTGATGTCGTCGTGGCGGGCCATGTCGCAGATGAGCGACACGACCTTCACCTCCGCGCCCGTCTCATTCCGGATATCGTCTCGCGCCTTGTCGAGCGTCTCTTGATTGCGCGCGCACAGGGCGACGCTCGCGCCTTCGCGGGCGAGCCCCAGCGCGATCGCGCGCCCGATGCCGCGGCTGGCGCCGCCGACCAGCGCCGCCTTACCTTCGAGGCCGGTGTCCATGGCCGTATCGTGGAGGAGCCGGGAGCTAGAAGCAAGAAGCGGGCGCGTTCGTTGGCGTTGACGGCCTGATGGGCTACTGATATATTGCGGGCGAAAATCGAATAGAGAGGACGCGGGTGCTCCGCGACCCTTCGGCGGCGGTCTTGTCGCCGTCTCGAGGGCAGGAGCTAAGAGCGAAGCCGGTAAAAGGCCGGCGCTGTCCCGCAACTGTATCCCCGGGCGGGAGTGAGCAGTGAACAGTTAATGGTGAGTAGGCCGTTCCCAGGCTATTCACTAACCACTGTTCACTGATCACTAGCTACCGCACCGGGGGAGCCAGGTCGCCTGCCTGCGTCCCAGCGAGCCAGCCTTCGAGGAAAGGCGCGGGTCCGGCGCAAGAAAACGCGAAGCCCCTGCCAACCGAGGCAGGGGCGTTCTGTTTCGAGCGCCGCTGTGCCACCTCTGTTAGCGGCCAAAACGGCCAGGAGGTGCATCGGATGAAGTACACCCGATTGTGGGTGATGTCGCTGCTCGTGGCGGCGATGGTGATGGTGCTGGGGTGTGGTGGAAACGATGAGGGGAGTGGAGGAGCTACGCAGACAGCAGTCCGGACGCAAGCGTCTGTGGCGGCGAGCCCGTTCGCGGCGTTCGACTGCAACGCGGCCTACCCGGCGACGAAGCCCGATGCGTCTGCGTTCCCGCTAAGCGAAAAAGACGATACTGGCGCAACATTATCGTTCGCGGCGCCGCCCTCGAAGATCATATCGCTCTCGGCTGCCCACGTGGAGGTGCTGTACGCGATCGGGGCTGGCGGACAGTTGCTTGCGGGGGACAAGTTCTCGGACTGTCCGAAGGCGGCGGCCGCGCTCGAGCACGTCGATTCGTTCGCGCCGAGCGTGGAGGCGATTACGGCACTGCAGCCGGACCTTGTCCTCCTCGCCTTCCCGAACCCCGACCTCCAGCAAGCGCTTAGCAATGTCGGCGTGAAATCGATTTTGGTGGGCATTCCGGAATCGGTGGACGGAGCGCTCGACCAGATGCGTTTAGTGGGACGGGTGACCGGTCACAGCGACGAGGCCGAGGCGTACGCCAACGCCATGCAGCGGCGCATCAAGGAGATCAAGGATTCGGTTGCGGGAGGAAAGGAGATCTCCGTCTACCACGAGGTCGACAACACCTTCTTTACGGCGGGCCCCGGGAGCTTCGTGGACGACTTGTATAAGATCCTTGGCGTACGAAATATCGCAGCCCCGACGGGGCAGGCTTTCCCGCAGCTGACGCAAGAGGCGATCATCCAGGCGGCGCCGGATGTGATCATCCTCGCGGACGAGGATGCTGGCGAGAGCGCGCAGACCGTGTCCGCGCGGCCGGGTTGGGACGCAATACCGGCGGTGAAGGACGGCCGCATCTACACGGTCAATCCTGACATCGTGAGCCGCCCTGGGCCGAGGCTAATAGAGGCGCTCGAGACGCTGAAGAAGCTCGTGTACGGGCAATGACGCCACAAATGCGAGGCGGGAGATAAGGTAGAGGCCTAATGGTTGCTGGAGCGCGCAAGGCAAGTGTTGTCGAAGCCGGTCCGGCGGTCGAGAGGCCACTTGGCCGTCGTTCGTTCTGGCCCCGGCTAACGCTCGGCTGCGCCATACTGCTGGCGGTCGCCATGTTGGGCGTGGCGGTTGGGCCGGCAAACGTGTCGCTAGAGGCGACGGTACGGATTCTCGCTTCCCACTTGCCCGGCGTAGGCATATCGGCGAGCGTTTCGCCCGCGTGGCAGAATATCATCTGGGAGGTGAGGCTGCCGCGCGTTCTCCTCGCCGGCGCGGCCGGCGCCACCCTGGCGCTCACCGGGGCGACCTACCAGGGGGTGTTTCGCAACCCGCTTGCGGACCCCTACCTGATCGGCGTTGCGACGGGGGCGAATCTGGGCGCTACCATCGTTTTGGTATCTGGCGCGGATGTTTCGACCCATGGCTTGAGCGTCCTGCCTCTCGCGGCGTTCGCCGGCGCTCTCGCCTCCGTGGTCATCGTGTACGGTGTGGCGCGCGTCGGCGGCGCCGCGCCGGGGACGACGCTGATCCTCGCCGGTGTCGCTCTGTCGTCGCTGGCGACTGCGATCACGGCATACCTGATGCTGAAGAACACGACCAACTCGCTGACTATCATGTCCGCCGTCCTCGGCGGGTTCAACACGGCGACCTGGGTAAAGCTGGCCTGGGTGCTCCCGTACACCGTACCCGCGGTGCTGGTTATCCTTGCCCACGGGCGGATCCTCAATGTACTGAGCCTGGATGAGCAGCAGGCCCGCCAGGTCGGAATCGACGTCGAGCGGACGAAGGTTGTGCTGCTAGGAGCGGCCTCGCTGGCGGCTGCTGCGGTCGTCTCGGTGAGCGGGACGATCGGCTTCGTCGGGCTGATCGTGCCTCATGCGATTCGGCTCATCTGGGGCCCCGACAATCGCGCGCTGCTCCCAATGGCCATCCTTCTCGGCGCCGCCTTCTTGATCGGCGCCGACCTGTTCGCTCGAATGATCGATGAGCCTTCGGAAATACCGGTCGGGATCATCACGGCGTTTTGCGGGGTGCCGTTCTTTCTATACCTTTTGCGGCGCTCGCGTACTATAGCACTTTAACTCCCGGAATATGGAACCCCGAATATCTCGTAGCGCGAAAACCGAAGAACGCAGAAACGAAATGCCCGTGAGCAACGCTCGGCTCGCTGTCCGCGCGCTTACGGTCGCCTATAATTCCGGTAAGCGGTCTCTCGTCGCCTTGCGTGATCTTTCCCTCGCCCTCGCGGCGGGCGAGCTCGTCGGCCTCGTCGGACCCAATGGCTGCGGCAAGACGACGCTGATTCGAGCTGTGACGAAGGTTGTGAAGCCGGTCAGCGGCGAAGTTCAGATATGCGGCGACGAGGTAGGCTCGCTTGCGCAGGCGGAGATCGCGCGGCGCGTGGCCGTGGTGCCTCAGGAGCCGCTGCTCCCCGAAGCATTCACAGCCCTGGAGTGTGTACTAATGGGGCGGACGCCGCACCTCAAGCTGCTAGAGAACGAGGGTGCGCGCGACTTTGATGCAGCCAGAGCGGCAATGGAGCGCACAGGGACGTGGCAGCTAGCAGAGCGGCGCGTGGACGAGCTCTCGGGCGGCGAGCGGCAGCGTGTAGTCGTTGCGCGGGCGCTCGCGCAGGAGACGCCGGTCTTGCTGCTGGACGAGCCGACGGCACACCTCGACATCGGGCACCAGGCGTCGGTACTCGGGCTCATGCGCGCACTGTGCCGCGACGAAGGGAAGGCTGTGCTCGCCGTGGTCCACGACCTGACGCTCGGCGCCGCGCACTGCGACCGGCTGGTGATGTTGCGGCCCGGCGGCACAGTGGCGGCGGAGGGTAGCGCCGAGGAAGTCCTGCGGCCGGAGTTGCTCGCGGAGGTATATGAAACGGCGGTAGATGTGTTCCCGCACCCGCGAACGGGGCGCCCGGTGGTGGCGCCGCGCATGGAGGGGGGATAGACTTCGCCTGATGGGCGATCGTCGTACGGCTCGTGCACAAGGGCGACGCGGGGTCGCGCCTACGAGGGATGCGGCCGGCCGTCGTGCCGGGAAGTCCAAGCTTTACACGCGTACCGGCGATCTCGGAACGACGATGCTGTTCGGCGGCGGGCGGTTGCCAAAAGGCCACCCGCGCGTCGAGGCGTACGGGACGGTCGATGAGCTGAACTCGACGCTAGGGGTGGCGCTATCTTTCTTGCGGTCCCGCAACGTGATTGCGAAGGCAATCTCGGGAGTGCAGAACGAGCTGTTCAACATCGGCTCGGAGCTGGCGAGCGGCGGCGAAGGGAAAGCGGCGGACAAGGCGCGGCTGTTCATCGACGCCGAGGCGAAGATCGCTTCGCTGGAGGCGCTGATCGATGAGTACGACGCGAAGGCGCCGCCGCTGCGCACCTTTATCCTCCCGTCAGGCTCGCAGGGCGGGGCGATGCTGCACCTCTGCCGCACGGTTTGCCGCCGTGCTGAGCGGCAGGTCGTCCGCCTTTCGCATGAGGAGCGCGTCAACCGCGATATTTTGCGCTATCTGAACCGGCTCTCCGATCTACTGTTCGTGCTGGCGCGCTACGTGAACAAGGCCGCCGGGAAGCCGGAGACGGAATGGCGGAAGGGATGACTCCGGAGACCCTCATGGCCTCAGTCCTGGGTCACTGATGTTTCCGGTTTCGGACGAGCCAGAGGCAAGGTCGGTTCCCTTCGTCAACGTAGCTATCATCATCGCGTGCGTGCTGGTGTTTCTGTACGAGCTAACCCTTTCGATGTCCCAAGTCAACCGGTTCTTCTTCGACTACGGGGTCGTGCCGAGGCAGCTCGACCGCTGGCTCCAGCACCCGTCAGGCCTGGAGGAGCCGGCGACGATAATCACCTCGGCTTTCGTCCACGGAGGGTTTCTGCATCTCGGCGGCAACATGCTCTACCTCTGGGTGTTCGGCGACAACGTGGAAGATGCGCTGGGACACCTGCTCTACGCGCTCTTCTATGTCGCAGCCGCGGTAGGCGCCGTTGCCCTACAAGTGGCGATCGATACTAATTCCGTGGTACCCATGGTGGGAGCGAGCGGAGCCATCTCGGGCGTGATGGGGGGCTACTTCGTGCTCTACCCGACGGCCCGCGTCAACGTTCTCTTCGGCTTCTTTCTGTTGCCCGTCCCTGCGGTGTTCTTGATCGGCTTCTGGTTCGGATTACAGCTGCTGAGCGGTGTCGCGACCTTCGGGACTGCGCAGGGCGCATCGGAAGGCGTGGCCGTCTGGGCGCACGTCGGCGGCTTCATTACAGGACTCGCGATCGTCCTCGCGCTGCGCCCGTTCATCCACATACCGCCGCTGCGGCGCCGGACCGAAGGCTGGTAGCCGGACAGTGCGGCGGCAAGCAGCACAACGGCAAGTAGCGCGACGAAGGAGTGACAGAGATTCAGGAACCAATATTGATGCGGCCGTGGAGGGCCGGCGTAGTGCCGATCGGTCTTGGAGCTGTGAGTTTTTCAGCCTTGATGTTGGCGCGGGTCATAGAGGCCGGGCGCGATCCTTGGCAGCCGGTCGTCGCTTTGGCGCTTGTATTCATTAGCGCAGCGACAACGATCAATTTCGTGTGGTTTCACTATGTCACGATTGATACCGAGAGGTTGCAAGCAGTCAGATGGTTTGGCCTCGTGAGAAGGACGATTCCAATCGGTGATCTCACATCGGTCGATACCCGGCCTCAGGTAGCAGCGTACGGCCTACTTCGACCTACCCTGGCGGTACAGTTTCGTTCGGCACAGGGAGTCATTGAGCTGGGCCAGGCCTACCCCAGCGCCCCGGTTAGAGAGGCAGTGGCGTTGGTGAAAGAGAATGGCATCCCTGTCGATGGGAAACTCTTGAAATATTTGCATATCCCGTGAGCCAATGACGCTAGCGCCTCATATGGCGCGACAATGGCATCGCCCTAGCTGACACTCGCCCTCAGTTGCCGTCCTCGCGTCAGCGACTGCTGAGGCGGTAACCGATAGCTGTAAGTCGGCGAGCAATAGTTGAGATGCCCTGATTCGCGGCTGCTTGACGCTTTGCAGAAGGCCTTGGCGGGATATAATCCCCCATACCACCGTTGATTAAGGGAGCGAACAATGGGCAACCCATACGAAACCGATCTCGACCGCAACCCGGCGAACTATGCGACCCTAACCCCGCTCTTGTTCATCGAGTGGAGCGCCTACGTCTACTCGGAGCGGACCGCCGTCATACACGGCGGGCGCCGCTTCACCTGGGCGGAAACGTATGCTCGGTCTCGCCGCTTGGCCTCGGCGCTGGCCGGGCGCGGCGTTGGGCTGGGAGACACGGTGGCTTTGATGGCGGCCAATACGCCGGAGATGTACGAAGCCCATTTCGGCGTGCCCATGACGGGCGCGGTGCTGAATACGCTGAATACGCGGTTGGACGCGGAGGCGATCGGATTCATGCTCAGGCATGGCGGCGCTAGAGTGGTGATAACAGACCGCGAGTTTTCGCCGACGATGAGCGCGGCGCTGGCCAAGCTCGAACACCAGCCGCTGGTGATCGACATCCACGACGCGGAGTACGCGGGGCCGGGTGAGCGGCTCGGCGAGCTGGATTACGAGACGTTTATCGACTTCGGCGACCCGAACTATGCCTGGCAGCGGCCGGCGGACGAATGGCAAGCGATATCGCTGAACTACACGTCGGGGACGACCGCTGACCCGAAGGGTGTCGTTTATCACCACCGAGGCGCGTATTTGAACGGCATCGGCAACATTCTCCAGTGGGGCATGCCGCGGCACTCGGTGTACCTCTGGACGTTGCCGATGTTCCATTGCAACGGATGGTGCTTCCCGTGGACAATGGCGGCGAACGCGGGCACCAACGTCTGCCTGAGGCGTGTCGATCCAGCACTCATCTTCCAAGCGATCAAGGAGCACCGCGTCACGCACTACTGCGGCGCTCCGATCGTGCACAATATGCTGGTGAACGCACCACCCGAACTGCGAGAGGGAATCACGCGCCGTGTGAGCGCGATGGTGGCCGGCGCCGCGCCTCCACAGGCCCTCATCGAGGGGATGGAGCGCATCGGCTTCGACGTAACACATGTCTACGGCCTCACCGAGACCTACGGGCCCGCTTCGGTCTGCGCTAAGCAGGATGAATGGAATGAGCTCGATACAGAACAGCGCGCCGAGCGCAACGGCCGCCAGGGGGTGCGCTACTTGCTGCAAGACGGCATGACCGTGATGGACCCGGAGGAGATGCGCGAGGTGCCCTGGGACGGGGAGACGATGGGCGAGATCATGTTCCGGGGCAACATCACAATGAAGGGTTATTTGAAAAACCCTGCAGCCACCGAAGCGGCGTTCGCGGGGGGTTGGTTTCATTCGGGCGATCTTGCAGTGATGCAGCCGGACGGGTACGTGAAGATTAAGGACCGGGCGAAGGACATCATCATCTCCGGGGGCGAGAACATCTCGTCAATTGAAGTCGAGGACATTCTTTATCGCCATCCTGCGGTGCTCGCCGCGGCTGTCGTGGCAACGCCGGACGAAAAGTGGGGCGAAGCGCCGTGTGCATTCATCGAGCTGAAGGACGGCGCAGACGCGAGCGCCGAAGAGATCATCGAACACTGCCGCGCCCACCTGGCGCGTTTCAAGGCGCCGCGGGAAGTCGTCTTCGGGACACTACCAAAGACTTCCACGGGCAAGATCCAGAAGTTCTTGCTGCGAGAGCGGGCGAAATCGGCAGCGGCGATCCAGTAGGACCGAGATGAGGGACCTCCCGTGGTAGCGCGACCGACCGGTGAATGGATGAGTGCAGAGGACTTACAGCACCGCTTGCCATGGAACGCGCCTCGCATAGGCATACTCCAGATCAGCGGCGCCATCGGCGCCCAGGTGCGCGGCCCCGAGATGGTGCGCGCGATCAAGGCGTTGGGTGACGACAGCCGGATCCGCGCGGTCGTCGTCGAGGTTGACTCGCCGGGGGGCTCAGCGCCGGTCTCCGATGCGATTCATCGCTCGCTGCGGAAGCTGTCAAGGCGGAAACCCACGGTCGCTTTCGTAATGACCTCGGGCCTTTCGGGCGGCTACCTCATCGCCTGCGCGGCCTCGAAGATCGTCGCCCTTCCGACTTCGCTGGTCGGCTCGATCGGTGTCATTTTCATGAGGCCGGTCGTCCAGGAGCTGATGGAGAAGGTTGGAGTCCGCATGGTCATGACCCATGAGGGTCATCTCAAAGGCATGTTCCAGCCCTGGCGGGAGCCAACGGAGGAGGAGCAAAAGAAGGTCGAAGCGCTGACCGAGCGGTACTATGCGTGGTTCGTCGATGCTGTTGCGACCGCCCGTGGATTGAGCGCTGAGGTCGTTCGAGGATACGCGACAGGTGAAGTATTCACCGCGGTGGAGGCGAAGGAGATGGGGCTCGTCGACGAACTCGGCGACCTTGAGATGGCGCTGGATATGGCGAGCGAAATGGGCCGGACTCCGCGCCGCCTTCATTATGTTCGTCCCAGAAGGCCGCTTGTCGAAAGGCTCCTCGCCCGCAGCGGCGGATCGCTGGCCCGGTCGTTTATTGGTGAGCTGGAAGAGCGCCTCTTTCCCCGGATAGAGTTCCGCTAATCTGTCATTCCGAGCTCGTGGGACGACGCGAACAGGTGGTCCCGCTGCTAGCGCGAGCGGACGGGGTGGCGAGGAATCTCAGCATTCCGCCAATCGAGATGCGGGTTGGGGTTGGTCAATTCCGCTCCCTAGGCTAGTGCGCCG
>Ga0209689_1004042_pt1 | contig 10673 bp, 6 predicted proteins | sample GraSoiAngelo_149_FD_187119 | JGI IMG/M metagenome (GOLD analysis project Ga0209689, IMG submission 187119) | Grasslands soil microbial communities from the Angelo Coastal Reserve, California, USA - 14_1009_09_30cm (SPAdes) (version 2) | ecosystem: Environmental > Terrestrial > Soil > Grasslands ...
CCTCCTGGCGTCTGGACGTGGCTCTCACCGGCGGCGGAGCAGGGCGTGTCACCTCTATACCCGCGGGAATCGATTGTCCGGGTACCTGCGCAACGGCATTCCCCGCCGGTACCGCCGTCTCGTTCACTGCGACGCCCGCAGCGGGCAACTCGTTCCTCGGCTGGAATGGGCCGTGCTCCGGCACCGGGACTTGCACCGTATCCAGTACGGCGATGGTCTCGGCCACGTTCGCGTCGCTTCCGGCCACGAAGCTCACGGTCGTCCCCGTGGCAACGCAGGTGCCGAACATCCGCCTCAATCCAGATCCGATGCGGCTGTTCGTGCGCCAGTGGGGGAAGTTCGAGGCTCGCCTGAACGGCCTGACGGTGCCCAGGGTGAAGTGGTCGGTGCGCGAAGGAGCCGGCGCCGGGATCGTCGCTGACGACGGCACGTACACTGCACCGCAGACCGTGGGCCTCTACCATCTCGACGCAACCAGCGTGGACGATCCTGAGGTGAGCGGCAGCATCGTCATCCAGGTGGTCGCCACCCAGGACCTCTACGACTACGGCGGCGCCATCCTGCCAAAACCAAAAGTGACCCTCATCTGGTTGGGCGCGCGCGAGGACTTCGCCGGTGCGGTGGAGGACTTCCACGGCTTCCTCGGCGGCGTGAGCGGTTCCGCCTGGCTCTCCGTCCTCGACCAGTACATGCGCGGCGAGAAGGCCGAGGTGACGTTCGCGGGGGAGATCTTCGAGGCGGCGCCCGGCCGTGCGGCGCCCTTCCTCGATCCCGGACCCCGGATCTGTTCCGTGCTCGCGCGGCACGGTCTTTCGCCGGACCCGGGAACCGTCTACTCGCTGATGGTCGCGGCAGTGACGACCAGGGTGGCGTATCACGCCGTCACCACGTGCGGCGCCGTGCAGGTCCCGATCATCGTGCTCTCGCTCCCGGCCGCAGGAGCAATCCAGGACGGCGCGTGCGGTGGACGTCTGACGCCGGCGCAGAAGATGCTGCGCTCGTTCTCGCACGAGCTGGCCGAGACGATCACCGACCCGCACCCCTTCACGGCCTGGGCCGACATCTACGGGCAGGAAGTGGCCGACGACTGCGCCCATGCCACCTGCGCGGCGTTTCCCGCCGGAAACTACTCGCTGACGATGTTGCTCTCCAACGCCGCGCAGGGCTGCGCGCCCTGACGGCGCCGCAGCAGTCGGGTCGCGAGCAGGACGCCGAAGAGCGCAGCCGCGAATCCCGCCGGGCCGCCGCTCGAGCAGCCCCCCGTCGAAGGCGGGGGGTCGACGATCGTGACCGAGACCTCTGCGCTGCCGATTGCGCCGGTGCCGGTACCGGACACCGAGATCGGATATGTGCCGGGCTGCGCCGCGTTCGAGACGCTCACCGTCAGGGTCGAGCTGCTCGCTGTATCGACTGCGCTCCAGGACGCCGATGCGCCCGGCGGCATGCCATCCGCCCGCAGATGGACGGACCCGCTGAACCCGTTGTGGGGAGAGACGGTGATCGAGAACGTTCCGTTGCCACCTCGTGGAATCGTGGCGGATGGCGGTCCAGCCGTGAGATCGAACCCGGGACCGGTCACGGTCAGCATCACGGAAGCGGTGTGCGTCAGGCCGCCGCCGGCGGCGATCACGGAGAATGTCCAGAGACCGGTCGGCGTGTCGTTCCCGAGGGAGACGGTGAGCACCTGCACTTGGGCGCTGGCACCCGGGGCGAACGAGGCCGTCGCTCCTGGGGGGAGGCCGCTCGCCGAGAGCGTCACCGGAAAGCTTCCCGCCGATGCGATGCTCACCTGGTAGGCCGCCTGCCCTCCGCGCGCGACCTGGAGATTTCCGGGCATGACCGCCACCTGGAAGTCGGCGGGCTGCATGATCTGGAGGGTGACGGTGCAAGTGCGGCTCGCGCCTCCGCTTTGACCGGTGACGGTCGCCGTGTACGTGCCCGGCGGCGTGGATGCCGAGGTCGAGAAGGTGACGGTGTAGGTGGCGCTCGTCGAGCCGGGACCGAACGATGCGCTGGCCGGACTGAATGATGCCGTCGTGCCGGCGGGGAGCCCGCTCACGCTCAGCGCGACCGGATCGGCGAAGCCATACAAACCGGAGACGGTCACGGTCGAAGTGGCGCTGGCCCCTTGCACGGCGCTGGCGGAGGTCGCGCTGAGCGCGAAATCGTGCACCACCAGCCAGAAGGCAGCGCTGTGCGTCCTGCCACCACCCGTGCCGGAGATGACTGCGGTCTCGTAGAGCGGCCCGATCGAGGCGGCGGTGGAGATGGACATCGTCGACGAGTAGGGCGTCTGCCCGGAGGGGCTCAAGGTCGCCGGCGTGAACGCCGCGGTTGCTGCCGCGTTCAGCCTCGTCACCGTCAGGCCTACCGGGGCGTTGAAGCCATTCTTCGCGATCGCCGAGACGTTCACATTGAGCGACCCGCCTGCGACGGGGGTTGCGATCAGCCTGTCGACGGTCAGATCGAAGTCCGGCTGTGGACCGAGCGGATTGGGAACGAGCTCGAACAGCGACCCGGTGCCGTCACCCACGTAGAGCGCTCCGTTCGCCCAGGTCGGCTCGCCGAAGATCTCCGCCGTCGCGAGTTGGTACAGGACCGCCCCAGTCGTCTGATCGAGCGCGTACAGGATGCCGCGCCCGGTACTCGGGTTCGCGGTGCCGACGAAGAGCACCTGGCCGGTCACCGTCATTCCGGCGAGGACGAATCCATCCGGATGGAACGGGGTCCATTTCTCGGCGCCCGTGAACGCGTCCAGCGCCGCCACGGTGCCCGGGTACTTCCCGTCGGCCGTCCTTCCGCCGCCGACGAACAGCGTGCCGTTGGCGTACGCAGCGCTGACGATGCTGCTCTCGCCGAGATCCGGCGAGGCGCCGCCGCCGCTGATCTGGTAAGGCCGTGGCCAGACGATCCCCCCGGCGAGATGGTCGCGGTCGAGCGCGTAGACCCAGCCGTTCTTGTTGGTCGCGGCGATGAAATGGCGGCCGTCGGGCGAGTCGTAGAGCGTAGGAGATGCGCCGAAGTCCGCGTCTTCGTAGTAGTTGTCGCCCGGGATCGGCGAGAACCAGTCGACCGTCTCCATCGTGTCGGGATCGATGGCCACGAAAGCGTCGGCCCAGGGCTGATCCGCGGTGGTCTTTCCCTTGGCGATGGTACCGGTGGTGGCGAACAGCCGGTTCGTCACCGGATCGTACGCCTGCTGGGTCCAGATCCCGCCGCCCGACTGGTGGTTCGCGTCCGCCCACCAAGTGCCCACCACGTTGAGGGTGGCCTGATCGAGCGCCACCAGCCGGCCCGGCACCAGGAGGCAGTCGTTGAGCGAGGATACTCCGACGTAGATCTTCCCGTTGAGCGGAAAGGCGCTGCTCCAGAGGAACTCGCCGAGATTGTTCACGTCCGCGATCTTCGTCGGCGGCGTATTGGGGACGATGTTTCCCGTCGCCGCGTCGAGCGCGTACATGTAGCCGTCGCCGCCTGGCACGAACACCGATGATCCGACCACCGCCGGCGCCCCCACGGGCGCGGGGTTCGACGTCGTGATGCACGGGGGTAACGCGCCCGAGGCCGAGACGCGCTTCCTCCAGCGCTCCGTGAAGTCCGCCAGGCTGACGGCGTGGACGGATCCGTCGCCGCTCGTGTAGTAGAGGCTGCCTCCGGCGATGATCGGGTTGGAATAGTCGTTGCCACCGGCGAACAGCGCCCGGTTCACCTCGAGCGCGCGCGCTTGATCGGTCGTGAGCGGCTCGCCCGCGTTCGCTGTGCCGGCAAGATCGTGCCGATAGAACGTCCAGTCTCCCGCTTGGGCAGGTCCGGCAAGGAGCAACGCGAGCAGCGCGGATGCCAGCCCGGTCCCACCGCGGATGTTGCAGCCATCGGTCCGCACGATTCAGCGCCGCAAGCCGCCCCGGCAGCCGGGGAGGTGGCGCTAGGAAGCTACGGACGGCTGGCAGGGCGACAAGTGGGTGCTCGCCTGAACGAGTATTTCGGAGAGTCGCGTCGTAAACAGGGGACATGCAACGGTACTGAATAGAGCACCCCGACGATGAGTTAACGTAATCTTTCTTATCAGACCTAACCCATCTGGGCCCCGGGATCGATCACGGCCCGGAGCGGGTCGAAGAACTTCGCTGGATCGAACCGCGCAGCTATGGGAAGCTCCGCGCCGCGCGAAAGCCGCGCTGGGACTGGGAGCGAATCGTGAGCAAGAGAGCCAGCTTGGCCGTAGTCGCCGCAGAGGCGCAGGAAGCTCGAGCCGCCGAGGCGACCCCCGACCGCTCGCCGTCTGGCTTCCAGCGGATCGCAAGCCTCAGCGAGCTCGAGCCCTACGGCCAGTTCTCCAAGTGGGTGGACGACTACGACATCCTCGTCTTCCGCCAGGATGGCCAGATCAAGGCGCTCTCGAACATCTGCCCGCATTTCGGGGGCCCGGTCGGCTACCACCAGATGAAGGAAGGCGTCTTCACCTGCCTCTGGCACAACTACCGCTTCGAGGCCTCCACCGGCCGCTGCCTGACCAACGACCACCTCTGCCTGCGCTCCTACAAGATCAAGGTCGAGGACGGCGGCATCTGGGTGCAGCTGGTCGAGAATCCCGGAACCTGAAAAAGGAATCCCCGCCGATGGCTACCCTGATCGCGAAGTGCTCGATGGAGATGGACTGCCCCAAGGAGGTGGTGGTCTGGAACTACTACGACCATGAGCACGTCGTCGGCACGCACTACAAGTATTACAGCGAGTTCCGGATCCTCGCTGAGCGCGACGACTGGTGCCTGGTCGAGCGATTCTACAAGCTCCCGATCATCAACCTGCGCGCCTCTTCGCTCGGCTTCATGTACATGGAGTCGCCGCACCTGATCCGCTCCATCCAGCATGGAAAGCTGGGGCTCGTGCTCGACCAGGAGATCCAGCTGGACGATCTCGGCCCGGACCGTTGCCGGGTCACCTGTACGTACCGGATGGACCTGCCGGGTCCCAAGCGCCTGTTGCAGCCGCTGTTCGAGCGCGTGATCACGCGTTGGTTCCACGATACCTGGGTCGAGGATGCGCCGATGCGGGTGCGCCGCTGGAAGGTCTGGAAGCTCGGCTTCCGCGACTTCCGGGGACTGGATTACGTCAACCAGAAGACTGCCAAGACGGCCGGCGCCGGCGAGCATCGCCCGCATCCGGTGAGGTTGCCTGTACCCAAGACGCCGGAGAGCCTCCCGGGCTCCGGCTACAAGCGGCCCTTCGACGAGAGCGTCGAGGTCGGCTACTGACGGAGGCCCGTTTGCAGTGCCCGGTCTGCGGTGGCGCTGTTTCCCAGAAGGTCTACCGCCGGGTGCGCGACTTCGAGCACGGCCTTGCGGTGCTGGCCGATTTCGACGCCTGCCCTTCCTGCGGCCTGATCGCGCAAGTGCCGCCTCCCGACGCCGCCGCCCTCGCCACCTACTACCCGAGCGACTACCGCCCGCACGCGGCGGCCGTCTCCGCCAACGGCGTCTCGCTGATGACGCGGCTCAAGAACATACAGGCCTCGATGCAGATCCGGCGGCTCGCGAAGTTCCTGCCGCCGCGCGAGCATCCCATCCTCGAGCTCGGCTGCGGAGGCGGCCACTTCCTGCGAGCGCTCGAGCGCGAGGGGTACACCGATCTCACGGGCATCGATCGGACGCCGGAGCTGGGACGCGCGTTCAAGGGAACGCGGATCCGCTATCGCGCGATCGATCTCGATCGCACTCTCGACCTCGGCGGCCCGTACCAGGCGATCGTGATGAATTACGTGATCGAGCACTTCGTCAGCCCCGAGATCGTCCTGCGCGCCTGTCGCAACGCCCTGGGCCACCGCGGCCGGGTGCTGCTCTTGACGCCGAATACCCGCGCCCTCAGCCATCGCGTATTCGGCCGGTACTGGTCCGGGCTGCACGCGCCGAGGCATACGCAGCTCTTCCATCCCGGCAACCTGCGCCTCCTGGCGGACAAGATCGGGTTCCGTGCCCTGAAAGTGGTCTACCCGACCGACCCCGCTTCCTGGACGCTGTCCTTCCAGAACCTCATCCAGGGGATGAAACGGTCCGGCAAGCCGCCTCGGGCCGGCACCGCCTGGTACAGCCTCGTTCTCCTGCCTGCCTGGTATCCGTTCGCGCTGGTGGAGACCCTGGCGCGCCGCGCGTCGTCGATGTTTGGAGTCTTGACCGCCTGACGTCAGTGCTCCCGCCGCGCCTGCGCGGACGGCTCGTCGCGACGGCGGTAGACCGGCGCGCCGCCTGGGCGAGCCACTTCGACGTAATGCTCGTCGCGATACCGCGCCAGCTCGGGAAAGGCCGAGAGCGGAATCCGGTCCCAGAGATGGATGCCCGCCGGGGAGGTATCGACGAACCAGGACGGCCGGCGCTTCTCGAGATCCTCGAGGGTAGCGTCGACGTCGCGCTGCGCCCGGTGCCGCGCCGGATCGAAGGTGGCCGGCAAGTGCGCCGGATCGAAGTTCCCCATGTGCGGCGATGTGTTGAGGTAGCGCGTCCCGGGAAGCCGATCCGACATCGTGTAGATCGGCGAGTAGTGCCCCCAGACGAACAGCGTGTCGCCCGGTGCGCTATGCGATCGCAGCCACTGGGCAAGCGCCCTCGTGCGCGGCTCCTGCTCCGGATAGGCGCCGGCGATGCCGCGACCCCAGGAGAACGCCAGCCAGATGGCGAGCGGGCCGCCAACCCCGGCCAGGGCGAAAGCGCGGGCGCGCGGCGCGATCTCGCGCCAGCGCGTGGCGATCGCAGCCGCCCCCGGAGCAGCGAGGATCGAGAGAGGAGGAACGAACTGCAAGAAGTAATGCTCGTAGAACCTGCCGCCGGCGGCGACCGGAAGCCAGGTCAGCCAGAGCATCGACGACAGCGCGCGCCAGACCACCTCCTCGCGCGGTCGCAAGCTCTCGCGCGCCGCGAGCACCCAGGGAACGCACGCGGCAGCCAGACAGAGCGCAATCTCGGCCGCGCCGCGGCCCAGAGCCGATCCCGCGTTTCCCCCAGCCGCGTAGCGGAGGTTGCGCGCGATGGTCCACTCGAAGAACGCGGGAAGCTGGCCGAGCGCCGAATAACCGGCGGCAAGGGCCACCCATGGAGCGATCGCGCCCGTCGCCAGCGCGGCGACGCGCGCCAATGCGCGACTCCAGCCGTCGGCCGGCCGCACCAGGAGCGCCACTCCGAAGGCGACCGTGGAGATGACCGCGTGGTGGCGGTACAGCGTGGCAAGTCCCACGCAGATCCCGCAGAGGAAGAGGCTGCCCGGCCGGCGCGATCGCGTGAAGAAATAGATCGACGCCGCGATGGGCAGGTTCATCATCACTTCGCCGCCGAACGCGGGCACTTCCACCAGGCCGGCGAGGATCGACATCCAGGCCGCCGCCCATCCGGCCTCCTCGCTGCCGGTCCAACGGCGGGCGGCGCCGCGCAGTAGAAGCGCGGTGCAGAATACCCAGAGGACGCCGAGGATCCGGATCGGCCAGATGCTCAGACCGCCGGCAAGCGCATAGGTGAGATATCCGAGCGGGGGCTTGATCTCGACCAGGTCCCGGTACGGCAAGAGTCCCTTCAGGATGCCCGCGCCGTAAACCAGGTAATCGGACTCATCGATGTTGAGCACGCCGTACGCGAACCCGGGCAGCCGGAGCAGCGCGATCACGGCGAGGAGCGTCCAGGGGGAGGTGAGGAGCTTTCTCATCCTTCTTCGCCGTCGGCGGCGCGACCCTACGCAAGATCGCCGGCGGTGACAAGGAAACTGTGCTCTCCTCTCATGGCCGCCCAATCGTCGGGGGAAGCCGGCGATACACCCGGGACCCCGCGACATCCGCGACGAGCGCGTAGTGCTCGTGCAGGTATCGGTCCAGGGCGGGGACCACCGAGAGTGGAACCCTCTCCCAATGATGGATGCCCGCGGGCGCGGTATCGACAAAGATCGGCACGCGGTTCGATTCCAGATCCCGCACCGTGAATGCTACGTCGCGGTCCGAGCGGAAAGGCGCGAGATCGATGCCATCCGGCAGATGCGCCGGGTCGAAGTTGCCGACGTGGACGGAAGTAGTCACGTAACGCGTCCCCGGCAAGCGGCCGGCGAGGAAGTAGATGGGCGAGTAATGGCCCCAGATGAACAGGCGTTCGTCTGCCCTGGTATTGCGCGCCAGCCAACCGGCAAGCGCGCGGGCGCGGGGCTCCTGGTCGGGGTACCTGCCCGCGATGCCGCGCCCGAAGGAGTAGATGACGAGGATCAGCGCCGGAAACGCACAGGCTAGGACGACGAACGCGCGCCGGGCCCTGGGGAAAGCCGGCCATGACCGGACGAACGCGGCCGCCTGTGGCGAGGCGAGAAGCGCCAGGGGCGCGACGAACTGGAGGAAGTAGTGTTCGTAGAAGCGGCCGCCGACGCTGACGGAGATCCAGGTGAGCCAGAGCGCGAGCACCAGGCCCGTGCGCGCTGGGCCCCGGACAGTTGGCTGGATCGTCTCCCGCGTGGCCAGCACCCAGGGAACGATCGCGGCACCGACGCAGAGCGGAATCGCCTGCGCGGCGAGAAGGAAGGTATCGCGCGGACCGCTCGCGGCGCCGTAGTGCACGTTCCGGGCGATCACCCAATCCCAGAACTCGGAAAACGCACCGATCTTCGCGAACGCCATGGCCGTCAGCACCCAAGGCAGCGCAAAGCCGGCTGCGAGCGCGGGCAGCCGCGGCAGCCGGCGAACGTCCCCGCTCCGAAGGGCGTGCCAGCAGAGTGCTAGACCGAATGCCACCAGGAGAATTCCAGCCTGCTGCCGGATCAACGACGCCCCACCGATACAGACGCCGGCGAGAATCACATCGGCGAGCCCGCCGCCCGTCTCGGCGCGCACATAGAACAGGAGGGCACCAGCTGCCGGGAGGGCCATGAGCAGCTCGGTGGAAACCGAGGGGACCTCGCATTGCGATGCCAGCAGTGCCAGCCATGGCGCCGCGGCCGCAGCCACCTCGCTGCCCGTCAGGCGTCGCGCTGCCCGGCCGAGCACGAGACAGGTCGCCAGTACCCAGAACACGCCGAGGACGTGCACGGGGAGGATGGACAAGCCGCCGAACAACGCCGCGGAAGCGAACGGAACGTACGCAAGGGGCGGCTTGATGTCCGCGATCTCGGCGAACGGCACCGCCCCCTGGAGCATGCGCTTGGCGATGACGATGAAATCCGATTCATCGATGTTGAGCACGCCGAAGACGAATCCGGCGCTGCGCAAGGCGACGATCGCAGCGAGAAGCGCGGCGACCACCCAGAACCGAGGAATCGCGCGACGTTCGACTGCCGGCGAAGCGGTCACGACGACCGAACCCGCCGGTCCGAGGGCCGCGCCCATCGTGCGCCGGCGCCCAAGCGCGAAGTGGACGCGCGCGAGCTCGATCCCGAGGCGCGGGAACTGCACGAACCGCAGCTTGGAGTCGGGCACGTCCGTCCACGTGCACAGCGGCATCTCGAGCAGGTCGGTGGCCCGCAGTCCGGAAATTCCTGGCGCGCCGGCGAGAAGGCGCCCGATCAACTCCACGTCGAAAGCCCAGCGCGCGTGGAACGGCTCCTCCAGGGTTGCCGCGAGGAGTGGCGAGGCGTGGAATGCCTTCGCGCCGCACTGGGTATCGTAGACCCGCAAGTCGAGGATGAGCGAGGCAGCTGTCGCGAACAAGCGGCCCAGATAGTGGCGCGTGGCATGGCGCTCGATGGTCGTGCCGAGGAGCGCGACGCGCGACGCGAATGCCGCCTGCGCGCGCGAGGCGCGAAGCGTTGAGACGAGGCGGAGCATCTCCTCGGCGGGCGTCGCTAGGTCCGCGTCGAGAAACCCGACCATGCGCGCGCCCATCTGCAATCCTTGCAGAAGCCCCCGCCGAACGGCCTCCGCTTTGCCTTGGTTCAGCGGGAGATCGAGGCGCAGGGCGCGGGGCCCGAGCTCCGCGCAGACGGAGGCGAGGACCTCTCGCGTATCGTCGAGGGAACCGTCGTCGACGAAGAGGATGCGCGTCCCTGCGTCGGAAAGAAGGGGCCGAAACCCTTCCGCCCGCAGCCGCCGCCCTTCGTTGAAGCAGGGAACGACGATCACCAGCTCGACCATGTCGTCCTCGGCGTCTACCAGGGCCATGCGACTCGCACGGGAAATCCCGGACGGTGGACCTCCGTGCAGGTGGATCGCTCACAGCCGGTCCGCGAGCGCAAAAAGGCGCTTCGGCCACAAGCCCTGTGGTACTGAACGCCTGTGAACGCTCCTCCCCTGCGGCGCGGAGTGGTCGCGGCGCTGACCAGGGTGGGCCTCGACCGGCCCATTGCGGTCCTGCTGGTTTCCGCCCTGGTGGTCGCGGTGTGCGTGAAGCTGGCCTCAGGTCTGGAGATCCGCTCCAGCTTCCAGGAGCTGCTGCCCGAGGACGTCCCCTCGGTGCGAGAGATCAAGGAACTGATCCAGCGAGTCGGTGGCGACGGAACGGTGCTGGTGGTGGTGGAGTCGCTGGATGGACCCTCCGGCCTTCCCCGGGCAGAGGCGCTCGCTCCCGCGCTCGCCCGCGAATTCCTCGGGATGGGCCCCGACCAGATCCGAAGCGTGCAGTGGGACATGGCCCCGATCCGGGACTGGTACGAGAAGCACTGGCCCCTCTTCGTTCCGCTCGAGGATCTGCGCCAGGCCCGCGACGCCGTGCGCGACGAGATCC
>Ga0209689_1004043_pt1 | contig 10671 bp, 11 predicted proteins | sample GraSoiAngelo_149_FD_187119 | JGI IMG/M metagenome (GOLD analysis project Ga0209689, IMG submission 187119) | Grasslands soil microbial communities from the Angelo Coastal Reserve, California, USA - 14_1009_09_30cm (SPAdes) (version 2) | ecosystem: Environmental > Terrestrial > Soil > Grasslands ...
GTGATCCTCGCGTTGGTCAGGGTTTCCACGGTGTAGCCCTGCTCCTCCAGCATTCGCGTGAAGCCGATGAGGCGCTGGAGGGCGACCATCGACGGGCTGAGGCGGCCGTGCACCTGGGTCCCGCGGCGCGGGCTGCGGGTGAGCACCCCGTGCTGCTCCAGCGACTGCAGCGCCGAGCGAACAGTCGTGCGGCTGACGCCCAGCATGTCCGCCAGCTCGTTTTCCGGGGGTAGGCGGCTGTCCTCGAAGCGGCGCTCGAGAATCGAATGCAGAATGGATTCGCGGGCTCTGTTGGCTAGAGACGCGCCGCCCACCGGCAGCACCGCTTTGTCGCGACGAATCCCCCGCTTGCCGATATCGGTGATTTGTATTACTAATTGACCGGGCTGTCAAGACTTTGAGAGATCAGGAGTGAGCGTTCCAGTCGGTCCGATCGGGACGGGATTGCCACGTCTCGAGGACGGCCCACTACTGCGCGGCCGGGCTCGGTTCATCGACGACCTGAAGCCCGAAGGCCACCTCCACGTCGCGATGCTTCGCAGCCCGCAGGCGAGCGCACGCATAACCGACATCGACACCGCTGCAGCTCGCGAGGCACCCGGGGTGGCGGCGGTCTTCACCGCCGCGGACCTGGCGGGCACGTGCGCGCCGATGAGAGTCCACCTCACCACCGCTGGAGCCATCGCGCCGGACCGGCCGATCATCGCGGTCGACCGCGTTCGGTTCGTCGGAGAGATCGTGGCGGTGGTGGTGGCCGACAGCCGCTACCAGGCGGAGGATGCGCTGGAGCTCATTCAGGTCGACCTCGTTCCTCTCACGCCTGTGATCACCTTCGAGGACGCGATGTCAGACGGCGCACCGCTGGTGCATGACTCGGTGCCGAAAAACCAGTACTTCTTGGGCCACCGCACCATCGGGAACGTCGACAAAGCCTTCGCGCAAGCCGACATCGTGGTTGAGGGCGAGGTCGTCCACCCGCGGGTGTCGGCAGCGCCCATGGAAGGTCGTGGCGTGGTCGCCATGCCTGATGGTTCGGGTGGCGTCATCGCGTGGAGCTCGACGCAAGCCCCACACCTGGTCGTCGACGCGATCGCAGAGAGCCTCGGTCTAGACGAGAAACACGTTCGCGTGGTCGCCTCCGACGTCGGGGGTGGCTTCGGTCTCAAAGCACATGTCTACCCCGAGGAGATCCTGCTGTCGTGGATCAGCCTGCACCTCCACAGGACTGTCAAATGGATCGAGGATCGATCCGAGCACCTGCAGGCGGCGAACCACGCGCGCGACCAGAAGGTCCGTTTCAGCGCGGCGGTTCGGAAGGACGGCCGCGTGCTCGGCCTTCGCGCCACCGTGCTTTCCAGCATCGGCGCCTACGGCATCAGGCCGCACGGCCCGCTGCTGGACCCGATGACCTGCGCCGGCCTGATCCCCGGCCCGTACGACATCCGCGACTACGAGTACGACTCGTACGCGATCGCGACCAACAAGTGCCCGGAGGGCCCTTATCGCGGGGTGGGGATGGTCACCGCGGTGCTCACGCACGAACGGCTCATGGACCTGATCGCAGTGCGCCTCCGCCTCGATCCCGCGGATGTGAGACACCGCAACCTCGTGACTCCGTCGCAGATGCCGTACACAGCGGCCACCGGGCATCCTTACGAATCGGGCGATTATCCCGCAGGGCTGGATGCAGCACTGTCAGCGTTCGACTACTTGCCTGCTCGAGCCAAGCAGGCGCAAGCGCGCGCGTCCGGCCGGCTGGTGGGCATCGGTTTGAGCACGTACGTCGAGTTCACCGGCGCTGGCTCGTCGACCTTCAAGGGCCGCGGCATGGTCGGCATTCCGGGCACCGACACCGCGCGTGTATGGATCCACGAGGATGGCCGGCTGCGCGTGCAGACGAGCTGCCCGGAGATTGGCCAGGGCGTCCAGACCACCCTCGCCCAGGTGGCGGCGGCCGCGCTGGGGGTTGATGCCGGCAGCGTCATCGTCGAACAGACGGACACCGCGAAGGTTGGCCGCGGCACCGGCTCCTTCATGAGCCGCAGCTCTGTCACCGCCGCGACGTCCACGCATCGCGCGTCGCAGCAGCTGCGCCAGGAGATCCTCGACGCGGCCTCATGGCGACTCGACCAGCCGGTCGAGCGGCTGGAGATCGGCGGCACTGGGATCCTGATCGACGGCGTGCCGGCCGGGCTCGCGCTGGCCCAGCTCGCCTCCGGCGACCCATCCGAGAACAGCGGGCACCTGATGGACGTCTCGGTGACCTATGACCCAGTCCAGGCCGCCCACCCCTACGCCACGCACGTTTGCATGGTCGAGGTCGATCCCGAAAGCGCGGCCGTCGAGATCCGCCGGTACGTCGTTGCGGACGACTGCGGCACGGTGATCAACCCGATGATCGTCGATGGGCAGGTGGCGGGGGGCATTGCCCAAGGGGTCGGCGCCGTCCTTCTGGAAGAGATCATCTACGGATCCGACGGCCAGCTGTTGAGCGGCAGCTTCATGGACTACCTCATCCCGACCGCCGGCGAGGTGCCGACCGTCGAGATCGTCCACCTCGTCACGCCATCAACCGTGCACGAGCTAGGCACTAAGGGCATCGGCGAGGGCGGCACCATCGGTTCGACGGCAGCGATTGCGAACGCGATTGCCGATGCGCTTTCGGTCCCCAACGGCACGCTTCCCTTCACCCCGGACCGGGTCCTCACACTCCTCAAAGCGAAGCAGCGCTGAAGCGGCTGACCGAGGCCGGCATCGTGCTGCTGGCGCTCAACCTTCGCATCGCCGTCGGCGAGATCCCCCCGGTACTGCGCGACCTGCCGCTTGATGATTTCGGGCGCTCGCTGCTGGTCACCATCCCCGTGATCTGTTTCAGCCTCGCCGCCTTCGCCGGTCCGCCACTGTCAGCACGTCTGGGTGAAGAGAGAGGCCTCCTCATCGCGTGCGCAGCGCTGTGCGCCGGGCTCGCGCTCCGGCCCTGGTGGCCAACCTTTTCATTGTTCGCGGGCACGCTCGTCTGCTCCCTCGCGGTCGCGGTGATGAACGTGATGATGCCGAGCGTTCTGCGCCGTCGATTCCCACGACAGATGGGTGACATGACGGCCGCTTACACGATGGCGTTGTCCATCGGAGCCGGCCTGGCCGCGGGCTTCACGGTGCCCTTGGTGCACGTGTTGGGTGGATCGGTGGCGCTGGCCCTCGCGATCTGGACCATCCCGGCGGCCATGGCTTTCGTGCTCTGGCTGCCCCAGGTCCGTGTCCCGCGGCCCAGGGGTCGCGCGGCCGGGGCCAGCATCGGCGTGCTCAGAAGCTCTGCAGCGTGGCAGATCACGGTTTTCTTCGGGCTGCAGTCGGCCCTTTTCTACACGCTGCTCTCGTGGCTGCCGACGATCTACCGCGATCGCGGCGCCAGCCCGACAGCCGCAGGGGCAGTGCTGGCGGTGATGACAGCGGTGGGCATCCTTGGAAACTTCGGCGCGCCGCTTGTCGCGAACCGATTCGGCAGGCCACAGTTCGCGGTTGCCTGCACCGCCGTCCTGACGATAGCCGGCCTGCTCGGTGTGTTGATCGCCCCGGGCCAGCTCGCACTCATCTGGGCGATGCTCCTTGGCATCGGCACCGGCGGGACGTTCAGCGTGACGTTGCTGCTCATCGCATCGCGCGCGAAGGACGCGGTGGTCGCGGCTCGGTTGTCCAGCATGGCCCAGGGAATCGGCTACATGATCTCCGCGCCAGGTCCGCTGATGGCGGGACTGCTGCACTCGGTAAGGGGCGGGTGGGAGCTGCCGGTCATCGCGACGATCGCGATCGCCGGCGCCCAGCTGGCGACCGGGCTCATGGCAGCGCGCCCGCAGGTCGTCGAGCGTTAGCGGTGCGTCAGGACACCTATGGGGTTGTCACGCCGGTGATGGAACCCGACACCGAGCGTGGATCACGCGCCCGCCACACGTCATCCTCCACCGCGGCCAGGAACCGGCCGACCGGGTCGTTGAACGCGTCGGGATCTTCCAGGTTGGCGGTATGGCCGGTGCGCGGGAGGATGACCAGGCCCGAGGTCGGGATCGTGCGCTTCAGCATGAGCGACGGCTCGAGGCTGCCCTCGTCCTCGTCGCCCGCGATGATCAGGACCGGCGTGGTGATGGCTCGCAGCTCATCTCGAAGGTCGTACAGCGAAGGGCGCCCGGCTTGGACGCCGCGCATGGTGAGCGCGGCGCCGGTGGCGTCGTGCTGAGCGAGCGCGTCGGCGAACTCACGCCACGCTCCAGGGCTCTTGTTCTGGAGCTGCACGCGACCAGGTCCGACTGCATAGGTCTCGGCCACCCTGACCGAGCCCTGCGACTGGAACGCATCCGCGATGGCATGGCTCTCCCGGCGGAACTGCTCGCGTTTCTCCGGCTGCGAGCCGAACCCCACGCCTGCGATCACCGCAGATCGAGTGCGGTCCGGATGGCCCAGGACCAGGTGCAGTGCAGCGAACCCGCCCATCGAGAAGCCGACGACATGTGCGTGCCTGGCACCGGCCGCGTCAAGGACTGCGACGGTGTCGTCGACAGCACGTTTTTGGGAGTAGGCCGCCGCGTCCGCCGGGACGTCCGAGGGTGGATAGCCGCGCGCCGAGTAGGTGATGCAGCGATACGTACGAGAGAAATGACGCACCTGGGGCGCCCAGCTGCGGTGATCGCCCGCGAACTCGTGGATGAACAGCAGTGGGAAGCCTCGGCCCTCTTCCTCGTAGTAGAGCTCGATGCCGTCGGATGTTGGCGCCTTCATTTCGAGCGCCCCCAACCCATGATGTGATGATGGCCTCTTCGCGAACGTGGTCGTGGCGCGAGTGGAGTCGCGCCGGCTGGAGCCGCCATCTGCCTGAAATCCCGGATCACGAGGAATTCGTGGCTGGTCTGGGCGAGGCGACCATTCACGGCCTCGCCCACGGCGTGGCGCTCCGCGAGCCCCTACGGCCGGCCATCAGCATCGACGGGGTTGAGCTCACCCATGGCGCGCTCGACGACAGAGCCTCGCTTGCCGCCGGCTGGCTCGCCGCCCATATCGCTCCGGGTGACCGCGTCCTGATCGCCGGCGCGGCTTCACTGGACTGGGCGGCGTGCTACCTGGGAACGCTGCGGGCAGGCGGCGTGGCCGTGCTCGCCAACCCTGCGTACACCGCCGCCGAGCTCGATGAGCTGATCGGCGCATCCGGCGCCAGGCTCGCCGTGGCGTGGGGCGACGTTGCGGGCACCCTGGCTGAGGTTGCGAGGCGGCACCGCCTGGTTTTGGTGACCGCCGTGGCGGAGCTGCTCACCCATAAAACCGACATCGTCATGGACCGCGTGCAACCTGGCGCGATTGCGGTCCTTGCTTTCACCTCCGGTACCACCGGGCGCCCGAAGGGTGTACCACTCACGCACCGCAACCTGCTGGCTTCGATCCGGACTGCGATGGCCGCGTGGCGCTGGTCCCACGACGACGTCCTCGTGCACGCCCTGCCGCTCTTCCACCAGCACGGCCTGGGCGGGCTCCATGCGACGCTCATCGCAGGCTCCAGTCTGCATCTCCTCCCCCATTTCACCCCAGGCGGCCTGCTCCGCACGGTCACCGATTCGCGCGCCACGGTTCTGTTTGCCGTCCCCACTCTGTACCAGCGCCTGGTGATCGCGGACGAGGCTTTGCCGGCAGCCGCCAAAGACCTGAGGCTCGCCATCAGCGGGTCGGCGCCGCTGAGCGAGCATTTGGCGACAGGCGCTGCGCAGCTGCTGGGCAGAATCCCGCTTGTTCGTTACGGCACCACTGAGAGCGGCCTCGACACCTCGCACGTGTACCACGAGCCTCGAGAGCTCGGACTTTCGGGAACCATCGGGGTCCCGCTGCCTGGGCTCGAGGTCCGTCTTGCGGGCGAGGACGGCGCCGAGGTGGAAGCCGGCGCCGACGGGGAGATCCAGCTTCGCGGGCCGCAGGTCTTCGGCGGTTACTGGGGCGATGTCGAAGCCACCGCGGCGGCGTTTGCAGCCGAGGGATGGTTCCGCACCGGCGACATTGGGGGACTCGACAGTGCCTCCGGCCACCTGGTCATCCGAGGCCGGAGCAAGGAGGTGATCGTCAGCGGAGGGATGAACGTATTTCCGCGCGAGGTCGAGATCGTCCTCGAGAAGCACCCGAGCGTCGAAGAGGCCGCAGTCGCCGGGATCACGGACGAAAGGTGGGGCGAGCAGGTGACCGCCTGGGTGGTGCTCGAACCGGGCCATGCCCTCGACGCGGACGCGCTCATCGCTCACGCTCGCTCGATGCTCGCCGCGTACAAGTGCCCCAAGCAGGTTTTCAGTCTGCATGCGCTTCCCCATAACCGGGCCGGCAAGGTCGACCGGCGCAAGCTGCGAGCATCGGCCGGGAGTCCCGAGGCTAGGTAAGGATCCTGGCCAGGATCGGGCTGGGATGGAATCCGTTGCACGGATTCAGGTCCTGCGGACACGCCGAGATGCCCGCGACGATCCCGTCCACGAGAGCCCGCAAAATAATCTTGTCGCCAGGCTTGCTCGTAGGGATCTCGTTGCCGAACGTGCGGTCGGCATGGATCGGCGCGTTCTGGAAGATGTTGATCACGTCAGGTATCTGCCACTCGTCGTATCGCCATGGTGCGAGCGCTTCCGTGAAGTTGGTGCGGCAGCTCCGATGGTTCTCCACGCCGTAATCGATCCGGTAGCGGCGGGCGTCGCACATGGATGTGATCAGGTCGTGCATGCCGACGTCGTCGCTGACAACCTCGTACATGTCGCGCCGCCAATTGGTCTGGAGGCGGTCGCCAACTTTCAAGTTCAGTCGCAGCGTGGTCGATCGGGTGTGGGTGGCCGAAAGCCACTCCTTGGGATCGTTTTCGATGATCGATATGAAGTCCGCCACCTGCTGGCCTTCGACGTCGACGATCTCCAGCAGGGCGCCATTGGGCACGCGAAAGGCGCGACCCTCGGCCGCAGGAATGCGGACCTCGGTCACGTTTCCCATCAAACGTCCATCAGGGCCTTGCGCTGGGCGCCGTCGATTGGAATGTGCGCGCCGTTGATGAAGTAGGCCCTCGGCGACACCAGGAAAGTGACCAGGGACGCCACCTCCTGCGGCTCGCAGATTCGGTTCAGCGGGATTGACGAGATCGCAAGCTCGTGTGCGCGGACCTGGTCCACCTTCTTGTCGCGGGCAAAGGCCTTCTCGAGACCGTCCCAGCGGTCAGTGTTGACGGGGCCGGGATTGACTGTATTGATGCGGACGCCATAGCGGCCGTACTGCTCGGCGACGGAAGAGGCGAAGTTGATGTCGGCGGCGTTGGCCACGCCCGCCGTCATCTCCCAGTAGCTCGGTTTCAAGCCGTCGTTGCCGACCACCAGAACGATCGCCCCTTCCCCACGCTCGCGCATGTGGGGGATGACCGCGCGTACCGAACGGACGTAACCCATGAACTTCAAGTTAAGGCTCGAGAGCCAGTGCTCTTCGGTGAGCTCTTCGAGCAGACCGCCCGGGGAGCTACCCGCGCAGGTGACGAGGATGTCGATATGGCCGAAGCGTCCCAGGGTCTCCTTCACGCAGCGGTCTACGTCCTCGGCTTTGCTCATGTCACCGGCGAGCGCGACGATGGTCCGCCCGGTCCTGGCGGCGATATCGCTTGCGACCTGCGCCAACGGCCCCGCCGTCCTCGCCGTGATCACGATGTCGGCGCCCTCTGAGGCGAGCTGCTCGGCGACCGCCCTACCGATGCCTTTGCTGGCACCTGTCACGAACGCGATCTTGCCGGTCAATCCAAGATCCATGACGTCAGGCCTCGAACACCTGCACGCGCAGCGGGGTGCACTTGAACGCGTTGCACGGCACCATCACGTCGAGCGGGCAGTTCGAGAGCCCGACCAGCACGTCCATCTCGGCCCGCATCTCGACGTAATCGCCGGGCTCGTTGACCGGCTCTTTGATCCACCAACGGTGGTTGTCGCAGTCATGCTTGAAATTCATGTTCAGGTCGAACGTGTCCGGCAGGTCCTCGGATGCGATGCCGTACGGCGCAACGGCCGCGGCGATCTGCTCCTGGCATCCGTCGCGCGGCCCGTACCCGTTTGACTCGTACAGGTAGCGATTGCACATCCGGTGGTGCGTGTCATGCACGCCCTTGATCTTGGCCGTCTCCTTGACGATGGTCATCATGGGTCGGCACAACGTGGACATGAGCGTGTCGCCTTCGGTTAGATGGTCACGCGGAATGTAATCCCCGGTCACCTTCATGGGATAGCGCGTGCGCGAGTAGGAGGTGGAGAGCTTCTCGCGCAGGTTCAGCATGTTAAACAACGCCACATCGCATACCTGCTTGCCCTCCAGATCGGTGATGCGGATGCGCTGGCCCTTTTTCATCTCGACCGCCTTGCCGCTCTTGGGTGGCATGACGACGTCGAGGACAGTCTTGCTGTTGACGGTCTCCATCTCGCTCTCCTCTAACAAATCCCGCCTGATGCCCGTTGAACGTTCGGCCCCTCGGTACTGCGCCCGAGAAAGACTTCGCCGATGTCCTTTCGCGCCAACAAGTCCTTCGCGGCAGATGAGACCTTCATCGTCCCCGCCGCCATCACGTACGCCCAGTCGGAGATCGTCAGGGCGGCGAGTGCTTTCTGCTCGACGATGAGAAGAGCGGTACCGCCCTTTCCGAGGCGGCGAACGTGCTCCTCGAGAAGCATCCTCGAGAGCTCCGCGCTCAAGTTGGAGGTGGGTTCGTCGAGGACGAGGAGGCGGGGCTCCAGCATCAGGACCCTCGCGATCGCCAGCATCTTCCGCTCGCCGCCGCTGAGCTTGCTGGCAGTTCGCTTCAGCATCGTCTTGAGGGCGGGGAAAGTCTCGAGCACCGCCTCCATGCGCCTCGCAGCGCCGGGTCTGCTCAACAGGTAGCCCCCGATCGCAAGGTTGTCGAGAACCGAGAGTGTCTCGAACACGTCGTTCACCTGGGGCACGTAGCCGAGCCCGCGCTTGGCGAGGTTGTTCGCCTTCATGTTGGTGACGTCCTCCTCACCAAGGCGCACTTTGCCGCTCAGCGCCGGGATCATGCCCACGATGGCTTTGAGGAACGTGCTCTTGCCGGCTCCGTTGGGGCCGACGATGGTCACGATCTCTCCGTGCCCAACGCCGGCAGAGGCGCCGTTGACGATGACCGAGGCTCCGTAGCCGGCAGCCAGGTCATCGACCTGCAGATACGCTGGCGGCCGGCCCGTCTCGTCAGCCGACGAGGTAGGCATCCAGCACTTCCTTTCGCGCGCTGACATCACGCATCGAACCCTCGGAGATGACCTTGCCCTGGGCCATCACCACCACCGGCTCGCACAGCCGTTCCACCACCGCGAGCTCGTGCTCGACCATGATCATCGAGAGCCCCTCATCGCGAAGGTCGAGCAGGTACTGCTCGATCTGGCGTGCCAGCGTCGGGTTGACGCCGGCGAACGGCTCGTCGAGCAGCAGCATCGTGGGCTTCGTCATCAGCGCGCGCATGATCTCCAGCAGCCGCTTCTGGCCGCCGCTGAGGTTGCCGGCCAGCTCGTCCTCCTTGGGGGTCATCTCAAACCGGTCGAGGACGTCGCGCGCCGCATCGACGTTGGCGGCCTCGTTGCGACCCCAGTAGAGGCGGCTGAGCTCCGCACCGAGCAGCGACTCGCCCTTCTGATCCGGCGCAGCGACGAGGAGGTTCTCCAGCACGGTCAGCTTGGTGAACTCGGCCGACAGCTGGAAGGTGCGGACCATCCCGCGCCCCGCAATCTTGTGCGGCGCCAGGCCTGTGATGTCGCGGCCATCGAACGTGATCGAACCTCCGTTGGGCTTGATCTGGCCGCCGATGATGCCGATCAGCGTCGACTTGCCAGCGCCGTTGGGGCCGATCAAGCCGGTGATACGGCCTTGCATTGCCGAGAACGAGGCTCCGTCGACAGCCTTGAGGCCCCCGTAGTCACGCCGGACATCGCTGACGGCGAGGATTGGCTTGGGCTGCGCCTCCATCTACTCGGCAGGCCTCGACTGTGCGGTGGCGCGCGGCTTGAACCGGCCAGGTTTTTCGGGAAAGATGCCGTTGGGTCGGAACCACAAAAACAGCAGGATCAGCAGCCCCACGCAGACCCACTGCATCGCCTCGATGAATCCCTGGTAGAAGATCGGCGGCAGAAAGCGGGTCGCCTCCAGGAAGCCGACAGGAACCAGAAGGGTGCCGAGAATGACGCCCCAGTTGTTGGCCGCTCCACCGACCAGAACCGCCGCCAGGAAGACGAACGTCTCGGGATACAGCCACGAGCCCGGCGACCAGGCCTGAATGAACTCGGCGAAAACCGCGCCGCTGATGCCGCCGTCCGTCGCCAGTTCCGTCGGACCGGGAAACGTGCCCATCGTGACAGGCGAGCAGTTTCTCCAAGCCCACGCCATCGCAAAGCTGGCCCTCGAAAACAAACTGCCCGCATTATCCCTGCAAGCAATGCGCGAGGCGTTCCGCGGCGGTCCGCCGCTGTTCGACGCGCGCGAGTGGTTGGCGGACGAACTGCTCGGTGACGGGCACCACCTGACCGGCACCGGGGCCGACGCGTTCACCGCTCGACTGACGCGCGACGCGCTCGCGCCGTGGCTCGCGGCCCCTGCGCCGGGAGGTGCGCCGTGAAGCGAACCTCCGCCACTCTGGTT
>Ga0209689_1004047_pt1 | contig 10666 bp, 10 predicted proteins | sample GraSoiAngelo_149_FD_187119 | JGI IMG/M metagenome (GOLD analysis project Ga0209689, IMG submission 187119) | Grasslands soil microbial communities from the Angelo Coastal Reserve, California, USA - 14_1009_09_30cm (SPAdes) (version 2) | ecosystem: Environmental > Terrestrial > Soil > Grasslands ...
TGAGAGTTGGGGGTTGAGAGGAGAGGACGCCTTTCGCGAGATATTCCAGGTTAACCTGGTGAACGATACCGATACCCGGCGGGATGAGCTGGAAAGTCTTGAACGCTTGCTGTCCCCATTTCAAAAATTGGTAGCGCTCGCGATTGCGCTTGAACTCCATTTCCAAGTTCAGTTGGAGCGCTCGCGCCGAACCGAAGAAATCGACCTGCACCGAGTGATCAACCACCAGATCGACAGGCACGAGCGGCTCGATGATTTTCGGATCGCCGCCGAGCTTTTTCACGGCGCTGCGCATCGCCGCGAGATCCACCACCAGTGGCACGCCGGTGAAATCCTGAAGCACAATGCGCGCGACGACGAATGGAATTTCGGCATTCGCAGGCGACTTTGCGTTCCAATTCGCAAGTGTCTCGAGATCTTTGCGCCGGACTTTTTTTCCGTCGCAATTTCGCAGCACCGATTCGAGCACAATGCGAATGCTCACTGGCAACCGCGAAATTTTTCCGATACCTTGCTCTTCCAGAGCAGGCAGCGAATAAAGAAAACCTTCACGGCCTTCGCCCGCGTCGAATTTCGTCAGCGTCTTAAATTCGTCGTGCATCTTCAACTGTGACGCGTGCTGATCATTTTAACTCCGCCAGCTTCGCTTTGATCTTGTCGAAGTTGGGCAACTGTTTCGCATCGTCGTTGCTCTCCGCGTATTGAATAACGCCGTTCTTGTCGATGATGAACGCCGAACGTTTCGCTACGCCCGCCATTCCGAGATTCAGTTGCGGCAGAAAGGAGTCGTACATTACATCATACGCCTTTGCGACCTTATGTTCGTAGTCACTGAGCAGTGGGACCGTGATCTTCTCTTTTTGCGCCCACGCCTCTTGCGCGAAAGGATTGTCGCCGCTGATTCCGTAAACAGCAGCATTCATATTGCTGTAACCAGAGAGACCGCTGCTGACATCGCACATTTCTGTCGTGCACGTGCCGGTGAAAGCCATTGGGAAAAAAAGGAGCAGCGCATTTCGTTTTCCGAAATTATCGCTCAACTTGATCTGCCTCGGTCCGTCAGCGGTCTTGGTCGATAACGCGAAATCTGGCGCTTTGGTTCCAACTGCAAGTGGCATAATAAAATTCTCCGGTTTTGAGTTAAGTGTGAACTTTCAGTATAAGATCGACAGGTAGCCGGTCAAAAAGAAGATGGCGATTCGCGAAATCGTGATTCGTTAGCGGAGGTCTCTTCGCGATTCTCGATTCACGCGTTACGATCCACGGTTCATGGAACTTCTCTGGTGGCTGATCACAATCGTGCTATTCGCCGCCGGTCTTATCGGCACGGTCCTGCCGGTGTTTCCAGGAACGACGATCATTCTGGCCGCGGCGATCATTCATCGGATCATGCTTGGCCCAGAGAAAAGTATCGGTTGGCGGACCATCGTCGTTCTTGTACTCCTGACTCTCGCGACGTATGCGCTCGATTTTCTGAGCGGTTACTTTGGCGCCAGGTATTTCGGAGCGACAAAATGGGGGATGTTCGGCGCTGTTCTTGGCGCACTCATCGGCATCTTTTTCGGAATCATCGGATTGTTTGTTGCACCGGTGATTGGCGCGATCCTGGGAGAATTCATTGCCGGCAGAAGAATGGTGGACGCCGGCCGGGCGGGCTGGGGGAGTTTGTTGGGAAATCTCGGCGGAATGATCGGCAAATTGGTGATCGCACTCGTAATGATCACGATTTTTTTTATGACCGTGCCACCGCCATTCTAATTTTTGGACAAAATTGACAGAATGATCGGAATTTTCTTCAAATCATTTTGTTCATTCTGTCTCAAACCAGCTCCGCAAGCCGCGGTTCTCTTTTCTTCGATAGTAATCATGCTAAATTACCGCCGATGGCAGATGATCGCTGGTGAGCCGCTTACGGCTTGCTGGAGGAAAGTCCGAACACCATACGGCGACATGCCGCGTAAAACACGCGGGCACCGCAGTTGCAAGATTGCGGTGACGGAGAGTGTCACAGAAAAGACACCGCCGGTTCTTTGGCAACTATGGGCAACTGTAGGGGAAGCTGTCAGCTTCCCGCGTCTGGGACAGGCAAGGGTGAAAAGGCGAGGTAAGAGCTCACCGCTCGCGGAGCAATTCGCGAGGCAGGAAAAACCCCATGCGGTGCAAGACAAAACAGAGGGAGGGCAGCCGGCCCGTTAACCCTCGGGTATCGTCGCATCACGACAGACGTAAGCCTGTTGGACGCTCGGAGAAATTCGGGTGAGATAAATGATCATCCGCGTGAGCAATCACGCCGACAGAATTCGGCTTACCGCCATCAAATATGAAGGGCGCTTTCGGAAACGAAGGCGCCCTTCGCTTTTCTGTGGTTCGCCGACTTGCAACAACGCGTCGCAAACTTTAAATGATAATACGTGAAACCGATTCGGGTGGTCGACGTTTTTGACAAATCGGCTCGCGCAATCTGGCGAACCGATGCCCAAAGACGTTAAGCAACTGCTGCTGAATGAGCTTCGGGAACGGTTCGGATCAATCAAAAAGTTACCAAACAGCCAGTCTCTGTTCGAGATTGGTAATCAAGCGCGCATCTACGTCCGGTATTCCAAACTTCATCCAAATAACCGTACATTTTACGGATTGCGGCAGACGGACCTTCAGCAGTTGGAAGGACACCAATCGCTGATCTGCTTTTTGTGGGATTCTCAAAAGGAACCGCTTCTAATTCCTTATCGTGATTTCGAAGAAGTCTTCGCAACTTTAATTCCTGCGAGTGACGGGCAATTCAAAGCTCAAGTTTATCCTCAGGAAGAGGGGACAGAACTCTACATCGCAAATGCAGGTCGCTTTAACGTAGAAAGCTACTTTGGCTGGAATGAGACAAACAGCATTTCTCCAGCGTCAGCCGAACGTTGGAACAAAGAGTTGACGCATTCGCAGGTTCAAACTCTTCTCGGATCAATTGGTGCAAGGAAAGGTCACAATATTTGGCTTCCCAGAAATGACAGAAATAAAATGGACTGGAATCTTGCTAGACGGTTCGAGTTTTTCGAGATTGAGCATTCAACACCGATCTATTCGGGGCTCCTTCGGTTTAATGATGTCCGGGTTCTGATGCCGACTTTACAGACACGCTTCACGGTTGTTGCGAATGATTCACGACGATTACGTTTCACGAGCCAGGTGAACCGTCCCACGTTCCGGGCAAGCCAATTGAGCGAGCTCTGCTCATTCTTGGATTACGCGAACGTCTTCGAATGGCACAAGCGTTTATTTGGAAAGGGATAGCTATGAAACCAAAAACAAATATGGTATGGCTTGCGATTCGATCCCAGCGTGGCTTTATAACTGATGCTGCGGTTTTCGAAAGCGAGCATGCGGCACAAGTACGGGAGAGACGATGGCGCAGCAGTGCAAATCCCGACTACGATGAGTCAGTCGTATTGCCGCGAACCGTGAAATTTAGGCTGGATTGCCACAATTAGAACGTCATCTTCACTAGTTTGCTAGCTGCAGACAAGGGTGCCAAGGGGGGGCAAGCAATCGGGACCTTTCTTCCGGTCTCGTCGCCTGAGTCGGAGCCCAATTCAGGCGGCAGATGGCTCTGGTCGGCCCCTTTTTAGCGGCGTGTCCGCGTGGGGGATTTACTTTGTTTTGCGCCAGAGGATGTCTTCGTTGTTCCGGCGATCGATGAGAGCATCGACCTTTCCGTCATCGGCGTGGCGAAACAGAACGCGGCCCTCTACGCCCTTACGGAAAAAGATATCCGGAGTCTCGGGCAGGAGTTGCTCGCGTTTGCCTTTTCGCTCGACGTACAACTTTTCGCCCTCGGTGGAAACGGTTCTGGTTTGTCCGGGTGCCAGCTCGTAGGTGCCAACAAAGTCCGCAAACTTTTTTGGCTCGGCCTTGCCGACTGCCGGATCTTCGTAATAGCGCATGGCCTGACTGGCCACGATCTGCCACGTGCCGTTACGTCGCAGCCAGGTGTCAGTGCTGTGATAGCGAGCAGTGAGATTTTGGCCGAAAACCGTTTCGGTCTCATCGAGATCGTAACTCAGGATCGCGGTGTCTCCGTGGATGATGCTTTGCGCCTTAGCGATCTTGATCGTGCCAGAATAACCGCGTGGCAGTGGTGTGATGTCGGCGACCGGCGCGGCCTTGCCCAGGGTGCGTCCTTTTTCATCGGAAAAGATGCAGTCATCAGCGAAATATTTTTTCCATGGCTCTGCGTTGCCTTTGACAACGGCATCGAACAGCTCCTGGGTGCGGCGGACAAGTTCGTCCTGCGAGATCGCATCGTCTGCCATGGCGAACCGTGTGGCAACAACCCCAAACATGGCGAAAGACACGGCGAGAGGGAGGAGCCGGATGTTCATGTTCGCGAATGATTGCCCATTCTTTCCGCGGACAGCCAGCAGAAATGCGCAGGCGGACTCAATCAAGACCGGGACGAAGAGATGTTAACGTCACCTGTGAGGCGCATGTGCTATGGCGATGACCGCAAACCGCAAACCGCAGCGCAACCGTTCTCGGCTAGGTCGCCACGCTCGTGAGCCTGAATCAGGCGGCGGTCGGTTGGAGGCTGGATTTTTTGCGCAACAGCGGGAGCACCTTTTCAACTAGTGCATCGGCTGTGATGCCGTGCTTCTTGCGTAGAATTGGAACGGCGCCATGCTCGATGAATTGATCGGGCCATCCGATGCGCACTACGGGCGTGTTGATCATTTGCGAGTGTAGATGTTCCATCACCGCGCAGCCAAACCCGTTGTGCAAAACATGATCCTCGATCGTGCAGACGACTTCCACACTGCGAGCGAAAAATTCGAGCGTCCCAGTGTCCATCGGCTTGATCCAGCGCGGATTGATCAGCGCGACGGAAATTCCTTTCTCTTCAAGCTTCCGCGCGGCTTCTTCGGCAACCTCAAACATGTTGCCCAATCCAAAGATCGCCACGTCGCGCCCATGTTGCACGACTTCCGCCTTGCCGATCTCGAGAAGTTTCGGTTCCGCTTTGATTTGAGCGCCCGTCCCTGAACCTCGTGGATAGCGAACGGCGATGGGACCCGAGTTGTAGTGAGCCATCGTCCAAAGCATGTCCACGAATTCGTCTTCGTTTTTCGGCTGCATGTGTACCCAGTTCGGGATGTGCCGCAGGTAGCCGATGTCGAACAGACCGTGATGTGTCGGGCCGTCGTCACCGCTTAATCCGGCGCGGTCCATACAGAGCTTGACGTTTAGCTTTTGAATCGCCATGTCGTGGATCGCCATATCGTAGGCGCGCTGGAAGAACGTAGAATAAATCGTGAGAAACGGCGTCAACCCTTGTGTCGCCAAGCCGCAGGCAAAAAGTGCCGCGTGCTCTTCCGCGATTCCCACGTCGAAGTAACGGGCTGGATGCGCCTTTGCAAAATGCGAGAGGCCGGTTCCGCTCGGCATTGCTGCCGTGATCGCGACGAGCTTCTGATTCGTCTCCGCGAATCTTGCAAGCGTCTTGCCGATAATTTCCGAGTAAGTCGGCGTCGGTGTCGGCGCGGTCTCGCCGGTCTCCATTTTGTATTTGCCGAGACCGTGAAATTTATCCGGTTGTTTAATGGCCGGCTCGTATCCTTTGCCTTTCTTGGTGAGAATGTGCAGCAGGACCGGCTCTTCCTGTGTTTTCAAAAACTCGAATGTCCGGATCAACAACGGAATATCGTGTCCATCGATCGGCCCGTAGTAACGCAAACCGAGTTCTTCGAAAATGACGCTCGGTACGATCAGACCCTTTACGCTTTCCTCCACTTTATGCGCAAACTCAGCTACGGATTTTCCGGCGATCGCGCGCACGAAATGGCGTGCCTTCTCATGCAAATGCGTAAAGGTTGGACTCGTCGCAATGCTGTTTAGGTAGTTTGCGATTGCGCCCACGTTTTTCGCGATCGACCACTCATTGTCGTTGAGCACAACGATGAAGCGCTTCGTATGCGCTTTCACGTTGTTGAGTGCTTCGTAGCTGATGCCGCACGTGAAGGCGGCGTCACCCGCCACCACCACAATATTCTCGTTGCCTCCCTTCAAATCGCGTCCCACCGCCATGCCGAGGCCTGCGGAAAGCGCCGTCCCAGCGTGGCCAGCGCCATAGCAATCGTGCTCGCTTTCCGTCCGTAAGAGGAACCCGTTGAGGCCGCCGAACTGTCGCATTGTAGAAAAACGATCGAGCCGACCGGTAAACATTTTATGGACGTAACCCTGGTGGCTCACGTCCATGACAAATCGGTCACGGGGGGTGTCGAAGACGCGATGCAAGGCGATCGTCAATTCAACTACGCCAAGATTTGGCCCCAGATGACCTCCGGTTTGCGACAGAATTTTAATGAGCTCATCACGGACTTCGTGTGCGAGCTGCGGGAGATCTTGTTCGCGGAGCGCTTTGATATCAGCGGGCGAACGGATTCCGTCGAGCAAGCGCGCAGGCGCGGAAGATTCAGAAGAGTTTGATTTCATCATTTGTGCTTTCGGATTCATCGACGGCTTTGGCTGCTGCTGCCGCTTCTTGCATTGGTTCGAAATCTTTCACTACGGTTTTGCCAGCGCTGTTGCGGGCAATGATTTCGATCTTTTGCTCGGCGTTGGCAAGTCGTTCCTGGCAAATCTTCACCAGATTCATTCCTTCTTCGTAGCGCACAATCAGCTCTTCCAAGGGCAGTTTGCCGGATTCCATCTGCTCAACGATCGCTTCGAGCCGATCCATCGCACCCTCAAAGTTGAGCTCGGTCTCACGCTGTTTCGGTTTGCTGCTCATTTGGCAAACCAAGAATTAAGCACAGCGCCGCCCCTGCGTCGAGATTTCAAGGAATTGGCGGGTCATCGCTCTCGATCTGATTTCCGTTCCCCATGAACACAGGAAATAAACATTCGCGTCAGCTGAAAGGTCAGCGAATGTTTTCGCCTCTCGGATCGATGGAAACAATGCGTGTAATCCGGCGGCCTTGGTGGCGTCGGGCGAAGAAAGCGAATAAGAACGAGGGAGGTTCGACGCCTTTTTACGGCATTTGGGACGCCGTAGCGCGTTTCGCCGCAGAAATTCGTACCAGCGATTTCATGGCGGAAATGATCCGGCGCCGTGACGCATACGGCAGTCAGGGGGTGATGGGCGCGCTTGATTGCGCAACGCTTTACGCGTTAACGCGCTGGCGGCGGCCGGCGGTAGTTGTCGAGTCGGGCGGGTTTGTCGGGATGTCTTCGGCCTTTATTCTGAAATCGCTTGTCGATGAAGGGCTCACAACAGCCAAGCTGTACAGCATCGAGTGGAGCGAAGATTGCGAGCAGGGCGCTTTGATTCCTGACGAATTGCGATCGCAGTTCGTGCCGATGCGCGGGAAAGTAGAGGATCTTGTGCGGAGCGATGAACTCCCCTCATCCATCGACATGTTTCTGCACGACAGCTCCCACAGCTACCGGCACATGCTGTGGGAGTTTCGCCAATTTTGGCCGCGGCTGCGCGACGGCGGATTGCTCGTTTCGCACGATGTGCAGATGAACGCTGCCTTCCCCGAATTTCTCACCAAGACCTACGCGCACGATAAAAAAACCGGACGGCGTGACCCGCAGCGCACATCGCATTACGAATGGGGTCGCTGGGGCTACATCGGTTTCGCCATTAAAAAGCAAATTGACTAGTTAGGGAGTGCTGCTTGCAGGAGCGCACCGTTATCATTTAATGCGTCGACGTATGGCAGGCCTGATCGATTCGATTGCTGGTCACGATGCGCGGCATCGGATGATTTTGGGGAGCACCGCCGGAGCTGCCGTTTTCTTTTCTTTACGGAACCATGTGCGTCTTTCAACTGATGTAATTGCGGCTTGGGATACTTTTGCCTTTTTCGTTCTCGCCTCGGCGTGGCTAACAATCTTGATCACGCCGCAGCAGAAGTTGCGGGCTCGTGCTCAAAAGCAGGATGTTGGGCGGAGCGTGCTCTTCGTCTTTGTCGTCGTGGCGGCGTGCGCGGCTTTGTTTGCGGTGGGATTTCTCGTAAGCGTAGGCGGGAGCGAGACGCGCGGTCACTTCACAGGGCATCTCATGTTAGGGCTAGGGACGGTTGTCTTGTCTTGGAGTCTTATGCACACCGTTTTCGGGTTGCGCTACGCCCACGCTTTTTATGGCGATAGCGACCAACCAGGCCAAAGTCGACATGCTGGCGGGCTTATTTTTCCAGGAGAGCGGATGCCGGATTATTTCGATTTTGCCTACTTTTCGTTCGTTATAGGCATGACTTGCCAGGTGTCGGATGTGCAAATTACTTCACAGCGGATGCGGCGGCTGACACTTCTGCAGAGTGTGCTCGCGTTTGGATTCAATACCATCATCCTTGCGCTCTTAATTAACACCGTCTCCAGCCTTCTGGGAACGAACTTGATCCAGGCGTCACATGACCACTAGCCGATCTGCTCCTTATACGCTGCTGCGTCTTTCAATTGTTTGAGATCGTCGGCGTTGTCGATCTTCAAAACGAAAATCCAGCCCTGGCCGTAGGGTTCGCGATTGATTAAGCCGGGGTCTGCTTCGAGCGCTTTGTTTACTTCGACAACTGTGCCTTTCACCGGCGCGTAAATGTCGCTCGCCGCTTTCACCGATTCGACCACGGCAATCGCCTCCTTCGCGTTTGCTTGCCGATCCATTTTCGGCAGCTCGACGTAGACGACGTCAGTCAATTCAGATTGCGCATGGTCGGTGACCCCGATGCGGACGTTCTCACCCTCGCGCTTAATCCATTCGTGGCTCTCGGTGTAAAGCAAATCGTCGGGGACATTCATGATTTTTCGTAGAGCGGTTTCTTTTCAATTGTGGCGGGAAATTTCCTTTCGCGAATTTCGATATCGATCTGGGCGCCGATCTTCGCATGCGGTGCCGAGACATACGCCATGCCGACGCCCCAGTTCAAGCTCGGAGAAAGCGTGCCGCTGGTCACTTCGCCGATGCGCTCGCCGTTTTTGAAAACGGAATAATGCGGTCGCGGCGGCGGTCCTTTCTCTTTCATCCGAAACGGAACGAGCTTTTCTCGCGGGCCGCTTTGTCTCGTTCGCAGCAAAACGTCGCGGCCGATAAAGTTTGGCTTTGTTAGATCGACAAAGAAACCGAGGCCGGCCTCGATCGGATTCCGTTCGGGCGACAAATCGGAGCCGTTGAGCGGATAACACATCTCCAGACGCAATGTATCACGGGCGCCGAGCCCGCACGGTTTGATTCCAAACGCTTTGCCTTTTTCCAGCGCGGCGTTCCAGAATTTCGCGGCATCGCTCGCGCGAAAGAAAACTTCGACGCCATCCTCTCCGGTGTAACCAGTCCGCGCAACGGAAACGTTTGTTCCGCCGAACTCAAGATCGACAATGTGATTTCGCGGCGGAAGATCGACGTCCTCTCCGAAGAGCGCATGAAATAATTCCGCGATGCGCGGCCCTTGAATGGCAACTCCGCCAAAATCCGCGCTGCGACTGCTCAGATCGACATCTTTACAAGGAGCAGCGGTCTCCAGTCCGCCGGGGCGATCTGGAGATCGCCCTTCCTCGGTGTATTTCTCCAGCCAGGCGAAATCTTCATCGGTGCGGGATGCGTTAACGACGAGCAGAAATTTCTCCTCGTCGATCCGGTAAGCGATCAGATCATCAATGATTCCGCCGCGCTCGTTGAGGAGAAAAGTATACTGGCCTATGCCGACTTCGAGCTTGTCAATATTGTTTGTGAGAATCGTATTGAGCCATGCGCGCGCGCCGGTTCCCTCGACGATCAATTGTCCCATGTGCGAAATATCGAAGATCCCGACGTTGTTTCGCACGGCTTGATGTTCCTCGATAATGCTCGTGTATTGCACCGGCATCAGCCACCCGCCAAACGGAATGATTTTCGCGCCGCGCCGCACATGCTCTTGGTACAGCGGCGTTGTTTTTTGCGCGGTCTCGCTCACGCGTTGAAGCTAAGCGTCGGGTCTGTACAGTCAAAGGTGGATCGGTCGCTCCGCGGGCGATGTTAAGAAATACGGCTTCGCCGCCTAATTAGCATCGAGCAAGGGACTCCTCGATCCACCTTGAAGCTGCGCCACGCTCCTCTACCGTGCGGCAACACAATGGCTTGGTTGGACAAACTCGAACGACGCCTCGGTTTTCTTGCAGTCCCGGGATTGATGCGGATCGTCGTGGGCCTCACCGCGCTGGTGTTCATGCTGGTGCGGCTGAATCCGGATTTTCGCTTCGTGCTCGATCTGGATCCGGCGCGCGTCCTCCATGGGGAAGTCTGGCGGCTGGTCACTTATATTTTTCTCCCGCAAACCGCCAGCTTTTTGTGGATCATTCTTTTCCTTTGGTTTCTCTGGTTTATTGGCGACGGACTCGAACAGGCGTGGGGGGCTTTTCGACTGACGCTCTATTTTTTTGTCGGAGTGATCGGCACGACGGCCGCTGCATTTTTCTTCGGCGCGAGATTTTCCAATTCAATGTTGTTCGCGTCCTTGTTTTTCGCGTTTGCGCGGTTTTATCCCGATCAGGTGATTTACATTTTGTTTATCCTGCCGGTGAAAATCAAATGGCTCGCCTGGGTTTCAGCCGCCTTTTTGCTATTTGGATTTTTTGTGAACCCAAATTCCTATCGCATGGCGCTGGTGGCGGCATTCATGAATTATCTGATCTTTTTTGGCCCGGA